>Ga0265293_10000147_pt1 | contig 171304 bp, 150 predicted proteins | sample Munlanlewell138R_FD_192505 | JGI IMG/M metagenome (GOLD analysis project Ga0265293, IMG submission 192505) | Leachate microbial communities from a municipal landfill in Southern Ontario, Canada - Leachate well 138R | ecosystem: Engineered > Solid waste > Landfill > Unclassified | place... | reverse complement strand
ATGCAGGTCAAAAGGGAATTGTTGATGATATAATGGTTTTTAGAACTTTTGATTTGTGAAATTATATGTAACCACACGAAAGGATTCGTGCGGTAGCGGGGGAAGTAATTTTATTTAAAATCGGATTTTTCAGTCAGAAAATCCATAATCCTTTGAGTTGCTCCTTTTTGGCTTACAATAAAATCAGCACAGATTTTTCCTTTTTCCTTTCTGTAATCTTCTTCTGAAAGTAATTTGTCTAAAATTTGATTCAATTCTTGTTGGTTTTTGATGGAAATTACTCCTTTCAGATTCACCAGTTGTGTAGCTTCAGCAAAGTGAGAATAATTTTTTCCTATCACTGTCGGAATTCCGAAAACGGCAGGCTCCAACACATTGTGAACACCCGGATTTCCAAAACCTCCGCCAACATAGGCGATATCAGCATAACTGTAAATTTTGGTCAAAATCCCAATCGTATCTATTATCAACACTTCAAAATCAGATAGATTCTTGCCTTCTTTCTCAGAAAAAAGAACTACAGACCTGTTGATTTGAGATTTTAAACTCTGTATTTGTTCTGACTTAATGTTATGTGGAGCTATAACGAATTTTGTAGTACTTTTATTTTGATTGATGTATTCCACAAGCAACTTTTCGTCAGGTTCCCAAGAGCTTCCTGCTACGACCAACAAGTCCTTGCCTTTGAATTCTTCTACAAAATCCAAATGATTGTCTCTCTCGGCTATGGCATAGACTCGGTCGAATCTCGTGTCTCCACTTACGGTGACATTCGTAAAACCTAAACTTTTAATCAAATTTCCGGAACTTTCGTTTTGAACAAAAAAGTGAGTAAAGCAATGTAAAGCTCTTCTGTAAAAACCTCCGTACCACTTGAAAAAGGCTTGATTCTCACGGAAAATTCCTGAAATCAAATATGTCGGAATATTTTGTTTTTTGAGTTCGGTAAGGTAATTCATCCAATACTCATACTTTACGAAAATCGCTTTTTCAGGTTGAACAATTTTGAGAAATTGCTGCACATTTCGTTTCGTATCCCAAGGTAAATAAACCGTGACATCAGCCACCGTATTGTTTTTTCGAACCTCATAACCAGAAGGAGAAAAGAAAGTGAGAACCAATTTGTGATTCGGAAATTTCTTTTTGAATTGTTCCATTACAGGTAAGCCTTGCTCATATTCTCCTAAAGAAGCCGCATGAAACCAAATTGTCTTATCCGCTGAATTTAGCTTTTCAGACAGAATAGAAAAGGATTGTTTTCTCCCATTCACAAAAAGTTTGATTTTTTTATTGAAAAGGGCAATGATTTTTAGCAAAAACCCTACGAAAGCGATGAGTATGTTGTATAGGAATAACATTAATTATTTTTTAAATAAGTTTACATAATCTTCAAACATATAGAGTTTTCCTCTTTGAGCTCCCGTAATTTCTTTTACAATTTCAAGTTCTTCTAGAAGGACTAAAAGACTATAGGTTGATTTCAACGATTTTCCCGTTATTGAGCTTACTCTTTGGGCATCAACAATCGGTTGTGTATATAAGTATTCAACCACTTTTCGAGCATCAGCACTTCTTCCTCCTATTTCTTTTAACTTATTATCTATCATTTTTTGTAGTTGCAAAATACCATCAAATGTCGTCACTCCATTTTTAGCGGTTTCTATAACTCCTGTTAAAAAGAATTTAAACCATTGATTTATATCATTATGAGTTCTAACCCTCATTAAGTTATCATAATACAACGTTCTATTCCGTTCAAAAAAATCAGACAAATATAAAACGGGTTGTTTTAAAATTCCTTTATTTACTAAATAAAGCGTAATTAAAAGTCTTCCTACCCTTCCATTTCCGTCTAAAAAAGGGTGAACAGTTTCAAACTGATAATGTATAAGGGCAATTTTTAATAAGTCTGGTAAAGGATTTAACTCATCATTCGCAAACTTTTCTATATCAGACATTAAGTCATTTACTGCAGTATGTACAGGAGGAACAAAAACAGCATCATTAATACTTGCTCCACCTATCCAATTCTGACTTGTTCTGTATTCTCCAGGTAATTTGTGCTCTCCTCTTACCCCTTGAAGTAAAATTTTATGTGTTTGTTTTATTAATCGAGATGAAAAAGGAAGTGTATGCAACATTTTAACAGCTTCATTCATTGCTGAAATATAGTTTTGAACCTCTTCCCAATCATTTCTTTTCTCTGAATGAATATCTTCTTTTGCTAAAAACGCTTCTTCTATGTTGGTTTGTGTCCCTTCTATTTTAGAAGATTGTGTTGCTTCTTTAGCAATATGCATCTTTATGAACAATTCCAAGTTTACATATTCCGAATACATATCCAACCTTCCCAGATGCCTGTCGGCTTTACTCAATAACTGTAAAACAGACATATCAGAAACTTCCCAATACCTATTGATAGACTCAGGCTGAAAACACTTATAGTAACCCTGATTAATAGTTTGACCTGATTTAAATTGTTGCATTTTACTGCGAATTAGAATATTTCACCATTGCAAAAGTAAGTAAAATAGTAAAACAAACCTCTTCCTTATTTTACTTTTTAGCTAAAAACGAAAATAAGAAGTTCTGCTATTTTACTTTTTGACGAAAAACGAAAATAAGAGATTCTCTATTTTACTTTATATGAAATTTACATTCCGTACCTTTGTATTTCAAAAAAGCACTATAATGGCTAAAGACATCACAACTTTAGACGATATTAAACTCTTGGTAAATACTTTTTACGGAAGAGTTCAGCAAGACGAACTGATTGGTCCTATTTTCAACGAAAAAATCCAAAACCGTTGGGATGAGCATTTGGCCAAGATGTACACCTTTTGGCAAACGGTACTTTTAGATGATCATACGTATTTCGGAAGACCTTTCCCTCCGCATGCACAATTGCCTGTTGAAAGCCAACATTTTAACAGATGGCTGGCTATTTTCAACCAAACCGTAGATGAACTTTTTGAAGGCGAAAAAGCAGAAGAAGCCAAATGGAGAGGCTCTCAAATGGCAAAAATGTTCCTTTCAAAAATTGAATATTTTAGAGACTTGAATCAAAAACCACCTTTTTAAATAAGAAACCAAAAAAAGCACCTACATATCTGTAAGTGCTTTATTTACTTGTGGTCCCACCTGGGCTCGAACCAGGGACCACCTGATTATGAGTCAGGTGCTCTAACCAACTGAGCTATAGGACCAGATTAGAGGGTGCAATATTACTACTATTTTTTTTTTGTTGCAACTTTTTTGTGAAAGATGTTTTTTAAGTCTCTGACTTAAAAAAATCAAAAATCATGATAATTTGTTTAAATTGCGACAAATATCTTTAATTACGCTAAACTTTTTTGAGAGAATTTCCGTTATCTTTGAGGCCGTTTTTCAGAAGTCAGAACAATAATGAATAAATATATTTTCGTAAAATCACTCCGAGCACCACAACAGCTTGTCATAAGGAAAACAAGTAAAAGCTCGTTTCAAAAAACACTTTTATCACTTAAAAGCATTTTTGCTATTTTGTTCTTCCTTCTCGGATGTTTTTCGTTTTCGCAACAAACAGCACGGGTAAAAGGAGTTATTCTCAACGAAAACAACCAACCAATTTCTGATGTTTCCGTTTCGTTTTTAGACAAAACAACCGTTTCCAACAAAAACGGATTTTATATGCTGACTATTCCTTCCAATACTACAGGAGGATTGCTTTTTTCGCATCTTTCATATAAATCTCATCAGATTACCTTCAAATTAAATCCCAATGAAGATTACGAATACAATCCTGTTTTAAAAATAAATTTTGAACAAATCGGAGTAATTATAATTGACGACAAAGGGAAAAAAAGAGTACAAGGAGTAACCAGTATTGAACCTCAGACCATTCGTCTTATTCCCGGAGCTAATGCAGGAATCGAAAACATTATCAAAACACTTCCGGGAGTATATTCCAACAACGAACTCAGCACTCAATACAACGTAAGAGGAGGAAATTATGATGAAAATTTGGTGTATGTCAACGAAATCGAAATTTATCGACCGTTTCTTATCCGTTCCGGACAGCAGGAAGGATTGAGTTTTACCAATACAGATATGGTCGAAAATGTGGACTTTTCGGCAGGAGGATTTCAATCGAAATACGGAGATAAACTGTCTTCGGTTTTAGACATTACTTACAGAAATCCGACCCGTTTCGGGGCAAGTGCCCAGGCGAGTTTTTTAGGAGGAGGTCTCACTTTAGAAAGCGTTTCAAAAAATCAGAAGTGGAGCGGAATTGTCGGAGGACGCTATCGAGATAATTCTCTTTTGGTAAATTCACAAGACACCGAAACAGATTTCAGACCCCGATTTGCCGATGTTCAGAGCTATGTTACATTTACTCCCAACAACAAATGGCAGTTCAGTTTTTTAGGAAATATTTCATCGAATAGGTACGACTATAAACCTCTTGTCCGAAGAACAAAATTCGGAACCATTGACAACCCGACCGAGCTTTCCGTTTTTTACGAAGGACAAGAAAAAGACCAATACACTACTTATTTCGGAGCGTTGAAAACTTCTTATTTAGTTAATGAAAACTTCAGCTTGAAACTCATCGGTTCGGTTTATCATGCAACCGAGCAGGAATATTTCGATATTTTAGGACAATATCGCTTGGGAGAAGTAGATACCAATATCGGCTCGGATAATTATGGAGAAGTAGAATTTACAAGAGGAATTGGTTCGCAACTCAATCACGGACGAAACAATCTCGATGCTTTAATCGCTAATTTAGAACTCAAAGGATTTCATTATCTTGGAACAAATCAATTGGAGTGGGGTTTCAAATATACCCGAGAAGATTTAAGAGACAGATTGGTAGAGTGGGAGGTTGTTGATTCGGCAGGATTTTCATTGAATCCTCCCGAAGATATTTATCCTAAAAACGACCAACCTTATCATCCTTATACCGGACCACTTGTTCCGTATCAAAATGCCAGAGCAACCAATTTCACCACTATTGATAGGCTTTCGGGTTATGTACAACTCAACAGAAGAGGCGAGTTAGGAAATCATCAGATTTGGTATAATTTAGGGGTGAGAGCTCACAACTGGAACGTATCGGGAGATGATATCAAATCGTCAAATCAGACAGTTTTTTCTCCCAGAGGACAGTTTGCCATAAAACCCGATTGGGAAAAAGATATGATTTTCCGTTTTTCTGTAGGAATGTATCATCAACCTCCGATGTATCGGGAGCTTCGAAATCAGCAAGGCGATGTGGTTTCTGACGTAAAAGCCCAACAATCTATACATTATGTGCTTTCGCATGATTACAGTTTTAAACTTTGGGACAGACCTTTCAAATTGGTTTCCGAGGCTTTTTATAAGTCAATGACTGATGTTAACCCTTATACGCTCGAGAATGTACGAATTCGTTATCGAGCAAAAAATAATGCCGAAGCGTATGCTGTCGGTTTCGATACTCGGCTTAACGGAGAATTTGTTCCCGGTACAGAATCGTGGTTTAGTTTCGGATACCTGAAAACAGAAGAAAATATTGAAAACAAAGGGTTTATTGCCCGACCAACTGACCAAAGATTGAATTTCGGAATACTATTTCAAGATTATATGCCCAATATTCCGAATGTAAAGGTTTATCTGAATATAGTATATAACACGGGACTTCCGGGAGGTTCACCTTCGTATGCTGACCCATATCTTTATCAACTTCGCCTTAAAGATTACAGACGTGCAGATGTCGGATTTTCGTATGTTTTTGTCGATAATTCTAAAGATAATATCCAAAAAACAGGTTGGCTTAAGAACTTCAAGGAGCTTTCTGCGGGGTTAGAAATCTTTAATTTGTTCAACAATCAAAACGCAATTACCAATACTTGGGTGCGTGATGTTTACAGCAAACAACAATACGGAATTCCCAATTATTTGACCACTCGTGTTTTCAGCTTGAAATTAAGTATGAAAATTTAGAGCAAAATGTTGCAACTTAGGAGTTTGTCTGATACTTTATTTAATACTTGATACTTCAATCTTAATACTTTAAATTTGCCACTTAAAATTTTAACGATGTTACAGATAGCACACCTTAGAGAAAACAAAGAAGCTGTAATAAAGGCTCTTGCCAAGCGAAATATTGATGCGACAACCCTTGTTGAAACAGCCATTGGTTTAGACGAAAAAAGACGCTCTACTCAAGTGGAGTTAGATAATGTTTTATCCGAATCAAATAAAATTTCTAAAGATATTGGTGCTTTGATGAAAGTCGGAGAAAAAGCCAAAGCCGAAGTTCTTAAAACAAAGACCTCTTCGCTAAAAGAAAAAGAAACCGAACTAAAAGCAAAGCTAAACGAGTATATAGATAAACTTCAGGAGGAATTATATAAGATTCCAAACACGCCTGCTGAAATCGTCCCGAGCGGAAAAGATGCAGAAGACAACCTGAATGTATATCAGGAAGGAGAAATCCCAACTTTATTTGATGGAGCCTTACCACACTGGGAATTATCCAAAAAATATGACTTGATAGACTTTGAATTAGGCGTAAAAATCACAGGTGCAGGATTTCCGGTTTATAAAGGAAAAGGGGCAAAATTACAAAGAGCTTTGATTTGGTATTTCTTAGATAAAAATACCCAAGCCGGCTATCAAGAAGTTCAGGTTCCTCATTTAGTGAACGAGGCTTCAGGTTACGGAACAGGACAACTTCCGGACAAAGAAGGTCAGATGTATCATGTTGGAATTGACGATTTATACCTGATTCCAACTGCTGAAGTTCCGGTTACGAATTTGTATCGTGATGTGATTATCGAAGAGAAAGATTTACCGATTCTCAATACCGGATATACACCTTGTTTCCGTAGAGAAGCAGGAAGTTACGGAGCTCACGTAAGAGGGTTAAATCGCCTTCATCAATTTGATAAAGTAGAAATTGTGAGAATTGAACATCCTGATAATTCCTACAAAGCCCTTGACGGAATGGTAGAACACGTAAAAGGAATTTTGCAAGAATTGAAATTACCATTCAGAATCCTACGTCTGTGTGGTGGAGATATGGGTTTCGCTTCTGCTCTAACATACGACTTTGAAGTGTTTTCAACTGCTCAAGACAGATGGTTAGAGATTTCGTCTGTGTCAAATTTTGAAACCTTTCAATCTAACCGTTTGAAACTCCGCTATAGAGACAAAGAAGGAAAAAATAAATTAGCTCATACGCTTAACGGAAGCTCGCTTGCTCTTCCGAGAGTTTTAGCTGGAATTTTAGAAAATTATCAAACTCCGGAAGGAATTGTAATTCCAGAAGTGCTCAGAAAATATACAGGTTTTGACGTCATTGACTAAGCCCTTGTTTATATTTGAGTTTTAAATATTTTAAAAAAATAAATTCGGGACAACATTCCTTTTTGAAAGGCGTTGTCCCGAATTTTTATTAAGAGAATTTACTTAGATTTTTTGAGTTTTTTCTCTTTTTTCTTTTGTATCATCTCTCCTCTTTCTCTCACTTCTCCTTTTCCTCTTCTCATTTCTTCTCTTCTCATTTCTTCTCTTCTCATTTCAAATTTCTTCGCTTGCTCAGGAGTAAGAATTGATCTCAACTCATTGTCAAATTCTTGATTTTCAGATCTTTTAATATCCATTCTTTCAGCTCTTTCTTTCTGGCGAGTTTCTCTTTTTTTCTCGTACAGAACTTTTAACTTTTCTTGCTGTTCTTGGGTCAGGTCAAGCTCTTGGGTCAATCTCTCTACCTTATTCTCTACAGGCATTGCTCTTTTTTCCATTCTTCTTTCTTGTGCGAAAGCAGTTACTCCAACCACCATTGCAATCGTCAAAACTAAATTTTTCATCTCTTTTTAAATTTTAAAGTTATCACGCACACTAAAATCAATACTTATGCCAAAAAATAATTTCCGTCTCAAAAAGCCCTTGTAAAACTTCTAAAATTTACCTAAACTACCTGCAAATAATTTTTGTTTCTTTAAGTTGTTTATATTTTTACGTACTTTTGTTTTGTGGGAAATTCAAACCCGATAAGCGTATGAGCAAAAAAATTTTAGTAGTAGATGATGATGTTGCTTTCTGCACCTTGCTTCAGACTTTTTTAACCAAAAAAGGATTTGACGTAACAAACAGTTTTACCGGAAAAGATGCTTCCGATATTCTTGATAAAACTGTTTTTGACGTTGTTATTACTGATATTCGTTTGCCTGATAGTGACGGGTTAGAAATACTCAAAAGAGTAAAAGAAAAGTCTTTCGGCACTCAGGTTATTCTTATGACCGGATATACCGATATCAAAACAGCAGTAAATGCGATGAAAGCCGGAGCTTTTGATTATGTCGGAAAACCTATAAATCCCGATGAACTGCTCCATACCATAAATGCTTCTCTGTCGAAAAAAGAAGAAAAATCGAGAGTTGTTTCTTCTACTCAAAAAGAAAAAAAACAAAATGCCTCTAATCCGGAGTTTGTAAGAGGAATTAGTAAAACCTCAGACAAATTACAAGAACATATTTCACTTGTTGCTCCAACCAATATGTCAGTTCTGATTATAGGTGACAGCGGAACCGGAAAAGAATATATTGCTCATTCCATTCATTCGCAAAGTAAAAGAAAAGACAATCCCTTTATTCCTGTCGATTGTGGAGCTATTCCGAAAGACCTTGCCTCGAGTGAATTTTTCGGACACCTTAAAGGTTCTTTTACCGGAGCTATTAACGACAAAATTGGACATTTTGAAGCAGCAAACGGAGGAACAATTTTCCTTGACGAAGTCGGTAATCTTTCCTACGAAGTACAAGTGCAGTTGCTCCGTGCTTTGCAGGAACGAAAAGTGAAACCTATCGGTAGCAACAAAGAGATTGAAGTAAATATTCGCGTAATTGCTGCAACCAACGAAGATTTGGCAGAAGCAGTCAAAAAAGGAGAATTTCGGGAAGACCTATATCACAGACTTAATGAATTTAACATTAAAGTACCTAAGCTTTCTGAGAGAAAAGAAGACTTGATGATTTTTGCCCGACATTTTTTGACCAAAGCCAATGAAGACCTCGAAAAGAATGTGACCGGGTTTAGCGACGAAGTAGTAGAATTATTTAAAAAATATCCTTGGTACGGAAATCTTCGTGAAATGAATAACATCATAAAACGCTGTGTACTTCTTACCAAATCAGATCAAATAACCCTTGATGTTTTGCCTCAAGAAATGCTAGAAACTCCTCCTACTCAAACAGAAAAAAGTTTCTCACTTTACTCGCATCAAAACGAAGAGCAGATTATCAGAGAAGCCCTAAAGGAAACCAACAACAACAAAACCAAAGCAGCTATATTGCTAAATATTGACCGAAAAACGCTATATAACAAATTGAAATTGTATAATATAGAACTGTAATCCTTTTGGAAACTTTCACAACTTTTTATTAGTTGATGTAACATTCCGGTCAAAAAAAATACTAATTATTAAACAAACTCTAAAACTAAATTAATATGAAAAAGTGGTTATTACCTTTAGGAATTATTGCTCTGATAGTAATTCTTATCTTTTCTTCGTATAACGGAATGGTAAGTCTTCGGGCCGATGCAGAAAAAACGTGGGCAGACGTACAAAGCAGTTACCAAAGACGTAACGACCTTATCGGAAATTTGGTTGAAACCGTAAAAGGAGCAGCAGCTCACGAACAAGAAACCCTCACAGCTGTGGTTGAAGCTCGTGCCAAAGCAACGCAGACAACTATTGATCCTTCAAACGTAACACCTGAACAGATGGCTACATTTCAAAAAGCTCAATCAGGACTTTCGGGAGCTTTGAGCAGATTGCTCGTAACGGTTGAACAATATCCGGATTTAAAAGCAAATCAAAATTTCTTGGAATTACAATCGCAATTAGAAGGTACAGAAAACCGAATTAATGTAGCTCGCGACCGATTCAATGAAGCAGCCAACACCTATAACAAAAAAATCAAAACCCTTCCCAATGTTCTGTTTGCAGGAATGTTGGGCTTTAAAGAAATGGGACTTTTTCAAGCAGACGAGGCAGCTCAGACAGCACCCAAAGTTCAGTTTTAATTCTCTCCCAACAGGATCCAAGTTCTGTTGGGCTTTATATATATAAAAAATGTCCAAAACAGAAGATTTCTTGACCGAAGCAGAAGAGCAAGAAATAATAAATGCTATTATTACAGCCGAAAACAAAACTTCGGGTGAAATCAGAGTACATATCGAAGCTCACACCGATTTGTCTCCACTCAAAAGAGCACAAGAAATTTTTTATGCTCTTAAAATGGAAAATACCCGAAACCGAAACGGAGTACTTTTTTATGTCGGAGTTGAAGATCACAGTTTTGTGATTCTCGGAGACAAAGGTATTAATGATTTGGTTGAAGCTGATTTTTGGGATAAAACCAAAGATCTGGTGATTTCGTATTTCAAAAACGGACAATACAAACAAGGTTTGGTTGAAGGAATTCTCAAAGCAGGAACAAAATTAAAAATCTTGTTTCCGTATCAACCCGATTCAGACAATAACGAACTTTCGAACGAAATATCAAAAGGATAAATGATACAGCTTATCTCAAAGTTACTCAAATATTTTGTAGTCGTATTTTTACTTCTGATGCAGTTTTTTGGGTTTTCGCAAAAGGCAGACATCCCTGATATACCGAGCAAACAAACGAGTTACTATGACTTTAACACTAATGTTTTGTCCGATGCAGAGAAGAATCATATTACACAAAAGCTCATCAATTATGCCGATTCTACTTCAACCCAAATAGTTGTCGTTACGCTTCCGACAACCGGTGGAGAATACATCAATCGCTATGCTGCTGATTTAGCTCACAAATGGGGAATTGGTCAGAAAGATAAAGATAACGGAATTCTTTTGCTCATTGCGGTTGATGATCGAGATGTAAACATTTCTACAGGATACGGAACAGAGCACCTGATGACAGATGCCATGTCGAAAAGAATTATCGAAACTCAAATTCTACCTGAATTTCGAAAAGGGAATTATTTTGCAGGAATAGACAAGGCCACCACCTCAATTATGCAAATTATGAGTGGTGAGTACAAGAACGATAAAATCCAAGGAGGTAAAGAGTTTTCAATACTTGCTTTGCTTATGGTATTTTTGTTTGTCGTTTTTGTATTGATAATTGCCTCAAAAGGTAAAGGAGGACGAAACGGAGGGAGCTCTGGTGGGTTAGATTTGACAGATATCATTATTTTAAGCAGTTTAGGGCGTAACTCCGGTAGAGGAGGAGGTTTTTTTGGTGGTAGTGGAGGAAGTTTTGGTGGCGGAGGTTTCTCAGGTGGCTTCGGAGGTGGTGGCTTCGGAGGTGGTGGTGCCTCGGGAAGTTGGTAAGCTCATTTTATACTCAACTATTCTCCGATTTTCACAAACATTCACAAAAAACAAGTAGAATTTTAAAATAAAATCAGACTCAAGGTAAAACTGAACTAAAAGAAAAAGAAAGGTAAAGCTTAGAGTTTTCCAAGCAACCTTTCTTCGTTGTTATAAGTTTTTTTCAGATACTGTTATTCCTTTGTTTTTATAAATTTACTTCTAAGCATCTGCTCTTTCCTGTTTTATTTCTTTTGCTTTGTGCGAAGTTTCTATGTTTCGTTCAATCTTATGAGCGGGTCTTGACCATTTCGGTTTTTCCCCTAAAGCTTGATATTCAGAGTCTTTTGCTTCAACTGTTGTTGGTTGAGATATTTTAGTAAATGGTTTTTGCGGAATCAGCCCAAGGGTTTCAAACATTTGCATATCTTCATTAACATCAGGATTAGGTGTAGTAAGCAACTTGTCTCCTGCAAAAATTGAATTTGCCCCTGCAAAAAAGCACATTGCCTGTCCTTCTCTGCTCATTTGGGTTCTTCCAGCAGAAAGGCGAACTTGTGTTTCGGGCATTACGATACGAGTTGTGGCAACCATTCGTATCATTTCCCAAATTTCAACCGGTTTTTCGTTTTCCATAGGAGTTCCTTCTACTGCCACAAGAGCATTGATTGGCACAGATTCCGGTTGAGGATTGAGTGATGCCAAAGCAACCAACATTCCTGCTCTGTCTTCAATGCTTTCACCCATTCCGATAATCCCTCCGCTACAAACCGTAACATTGGTTTTTCTTACGTTTTCTATAGTTTGCAAACGATCTTCATATCCTCTTGTTGAGATAACCTCTTTGTAGTATTCTTCTGAAGTGTCCAGATTGTGATTATAAGCATATAAACCTGCTTCTGCAAGGCGTTTTGCCTGATTTTCGGTAATCATTCCGAGTGTACAACATACCTCCATATCAAGTTTATTGATAGTGCGAACCATTTCCAACACTTGGTCAAATTCCTCTCCGTCTTTCACATTTCTCCAAGCTGCACCCATACAAACTCTTGATGAACCCGATGCTTTCGCTCGTAGAGCTTGAGCCTTTACTTGACTAACAGACATCAAATCATTTCCTTCGATATGAGCATGATAACGAGCCGCCTGAGGACAATATCCACAATCTTCGGGACAACCACCTGTTTTAATCGACAGTAATGTAGAAACCTGAACTACATTCGGGTTATGGTGTCTTCTGTGAATCGTAGCTGCCTCATAAAGTAAATCCATTAAGGGCATGTTGTATAAATCTATGATTTCTTGCTTTGTCCAATTGTGTTTAATACCGCTCATATAAATAGTCTAAGAAGCTTCAAAAGTAACCTTTTTATTTTAAAAAGACAAAGAAATTTAAAAAGCAAATACACTTCCAAATACACACATTATAAATCAAGCAGCAGGTTAGAAAAAAGTAGAATTTAAAAAAATCTAAACAGAATTTTTTTGTGTCGATTTAGCAAAGAGCAGTATCTGATAGTCGAATCTTAGCTAATGGTCAGAATTAATAATATTTTTTCAGAAAAAAAAATTATTGTACATTTGCCCAGATGTAAGGTTAACAAAAAACGCTAAAATGTTTTCCTTGATTAACTTGAGAGTTTATGAAAAAAGAACTAAACGTGCACGATAACGTGTTAGAGTTGATAGCTAACACTCCGTTAATAAAACTCAACCGAATAACAAAAGATTTAAAAGGATCTTTTTATGCAAAAGTAGAAGGATTTAATCCGGGACACTCAACAAAGGACAGAATTGCTTTACACATAATAGAAGAAGCTGAAAAAAAAGGAATCCTTAAGCAAGGGGATACGGTTATAGAAACCACATCGGGAAATACTGGATTCAGCATTGCGATGGTAAGTATTATCAAGGGCTATGAGTGCGTACTTGCAGTAAGTTCAAAATCGTCGAAAGATAAAATTGATATGCTACGCAGTATGGGGGCCAAAGTGTATGTCTGCCCGGCTCACGTATCTGCTGACGACCCTCGTTCTTATTACAATGTTGCCAAACGTCTGCACGAAGAAATAAAAGGTTCTGTTTACATCAACCAATACTTTAACGAACTAAATATCGATGCCCACTACCAAACTACTGGCCCTGAAATATGGAAGCAAACAGAGGGCAAAATTACTCACCTGATAGCTTGTAGCGGTACAGGAGGAACAATATCGGGAATTGCTCGTTTCTTAAAAGAACAAAACCCGAAAGTAAGAGTACTTGGAGTTGATGCTTATGGCTCTGTTCTAAAAAAATACCACGAAACCAAAGTGTTTGATACAGACGAAATCTATCCGTACAGAATAGAAGGATTAGGAAAAAACCTCATTCCTACGGCAACAGATTTTGATGTTATAGACAAATTTATAAAAGTTTCTGACCAAGATAGTGCTCACACCACCCGCGAAATAGCTAAAACAGAAGGACTCTTTGTCGGATATACTTCAGGAGCGGCTTTGCAAGCAGTAAAGCAATATGCAGAAGAAGGAGAGTTTGACCAAAATAGTTTGGTCGTGATTCTTTTCCCTGACCATGGCTCGAGGTATATGAGCAAAGTTTTTTCTGACGAATGGATGAACGAACAAGGTTTTTTTGATAGTGTAAATATCGAAGATTCTCAGAAAATAGAATTTGTGAAATAAATAACTATAAAAAAATAATCCTCTTGAAAAAGTTTATGAAGTGAGTTTCATAAACTTTTTTCTTTATTAGGATAAACCGCAAAAAAACCACAAGTTACATAAAGTGTAACTTGTGGTTTTTTTGAATATAAAGGCAATTTCTACTAAAAATCTCTATTAATGTCCCAAGACTCCAAATACTCTGCTACTCGTTTTACGAACTGTCCTCCTAAAGCTCCGTCCACTACTCTGTGGTCATAGCTATGTGAAAGGAACATTTTCTGACGAATTCCGATGAAATCTCCTTCGGGAGTTTCGATAACAGCAGGAACTTTACGGATGGCACCAAGAGCTAAAATCCCTACTTGAGGCTGGTTGATAATCGGAGTCCCAAATACGCTTCCGAAAGTCCCAACATTGGTTACTGTATAAGTTCCACCTTGTGTGTCATCCGGTTTTAGTTTTCCGGTTTTGGCACGGTTTGCCAAATCGTTTACTGCTTTGGCCATTCCAACCAGATTGAGTTGGTCTGCATTTCTAATAACAGGAACAATCAGATTTCCGTTCGGAAGAGCTGCTGCCATTCCTAAATTAATATTTTTGCGTTTGATGATATAATCTCCATCAACCGAAATATTTATCATCGGAAAGTCTTTGATGGCTTTGGCTACTGCTTCCATAAAAATTGGGGTAAAGGTAAGTTTTTCTCCCTCGCGTTTTTCAAAAGCAGTTTTAATTTTATCTCTCCATTTCACAATATTGGTAACATCAACCTCTATAAATGATTGAACGTGAGCCGAAGTTTGAATAGACTGAATCATGTGATGCGAAATTATTTTACGCATTCTGTCCATTTCGATGATTTCGTCTTGACCATTTACTGATACCGAAACAGCTTGTTTTGCAGGTTCTGCTTTTGGTTGTGAAGTTTGTTTTGACCCTTCAACCACAGGTTGTGAACCTCTGTTTTTGAGATACTCTAAAATATCATTTTTGGTAATTCTTTCGTTTTTTCCGGTTCCTTTGATGCTTTCTAATTCAGAAAGCGAAACACCTTCTTCTTTAGCAATATTTTTGACAAGCGGAGAAAAGAATTTATCTGAATCAGAAAAATCAGTTTCAACAGTTTGCCGTGCTGTTTCAACAGTTTTGACCACTTCTGCTACTGCCTGAGCAGGGACATCTTGTTTTGATGACTCCACAGCTACAGCTCCTTTTCCCTCCGTTTCGATAATAGCGATAGTTTGCCCAACTTGAACTAAATCGTCTTTTTGAAACAACTTCTCAATCAATATTCCCGAAACTTCCGAGGGTACTTCGCTATCTACCTTGTCGGTTGCGATTTCGAGTACCATTTCGTCTGCCTCTACTTTATCACCAACTTCTTTAAGCCAGTTCGTAATAGTTGCTTCTGCTACGCTTTCTCCCATTTTTGGGAGTTTTAATTCAAATCGTGCCATATTAACTGTGTAGTTTTCAGGGTGCAAATTTACGATTTTAATTTTAGATTTGAAACGCAAATCAAATTATAACCTCTCCTTTTTCATCTTTACTATTACTCCCTATCAAAAAATTAGTTGTTCTTGGTCTTATCTTAAAAGTAAAATTCCGGTTTTTGTTTTTCTGTATAAACGCAATAATTTCTTTGTTTGTGACAAAGTTATTGTCAAAGATGATTTCAATTGAATCTTTTTTCAATAAATTGAAGTTGTGTGCTTTATGGTTTTTGAGTAGTGAAACATTTTTAAGTAATTTTTGTTCTAAAACAAGTCTGAAATCGTCATCTTCCGAAATGAAAATATAGCTTTCAGGTATTTGCTTTACATTTGATTTTTTCCAAAACGAGTTAAAAATTAAAAAACATTTTATTGCTACATTAGTAAGAAAATCGATCAAAAAATTGGTTTTAAAGTGCTTTTTGTAAAAAATTTTCATCGCTTCATAAAATCGCTCAAAATAAATTTTGTCTTTAAATGTGCTTTCGCCTTTGTAGTGAATGATGGCAGTGTCGGCAAAATAATAGTTTTCAAAACCTAATTTCTCAGCCCGATAACACAAATCAATATCTTCTCCGTACATAAAAAAATCTTCATCAAAGCCTTTCAGGTCAAGGTATTTCTGTCTTTCCATAAACATAAATGCTCCGACAAAAACACTCGCTTTTCCGCTTTGATTCTCTGAGAGATGATTAGCATAATAATACTTGTCACGTCCGAGGAGCTTCAAAAGAGAGACTTTTGGAGTAGGAATATTTCGTTTGCTTTCGGGTAAAAAGTTACCGGTTCCGTCAATGAGTTTACACCCTACAACACCAAGATTTTTTCTGTTGTTGGCAAACTCTAAAAGTTTACAAAAAGTATCTTCAGCAACTACTGTATCAGGATTCAAAATACAGATATATTTTCCTTTGGCTCGGCTTACTCCAATGTTATTTCCTTTCGGGAAACCTGTATTTTCTTTATTTTCGATTAAAAGAACCTCCTTGAAGCGTTCTTTTATCATTTGACAACTTCTGTCAGAAGAGGCATTATCGACAACAATTATCTCAGAGTCAATATTTTTGAGTGATTTCTGCACACTCAAAACACATTGCTCCAAAAAATAACATACATTATAATTGAGAATAACTACCGACAACTGCATGTGACAAAGATATTCATTTTTAGTTTTGGGTTGGAGTTTAAGTTCAAGGTTAAGTTTTGTATTTTTGTCGAAAATTTCAGAATTAGCTGAAATCATAGAATTTGATACCAAAAATAAATGCACTACCCGAAAATACTTTTAGCCCAAAACCTGATTGAGATATTCAGACAAAAAGGAATCGAAAACATTGTGATTTCTCCTGGTTCCAGAAACGCACCTCTTACTATCGGTTTTACCTCTAATCCTGAATTTACTTGTTATAGTATTGTAGACGAAAGATGTGCCGGTTTTTTTGCTCTCGGAATAGCTCAGCAAATACGGAAACCGGTTGCGGTTGTTTGTACTTCGGGTTCTGCACTTCTGAACTATTACCCTGCTTTGGCAGAGGCTTTTTATTCGCAAATTCCGTTTGTGGTGGTTTCGGCAGACCGACCGGTTAATAAAATTGACATCGGTGACGGGCAAACCATTCGTCAGCAAAATGTGTTCAGTAATCACATTCTCTATAATGCAAATCTGACCGAAGAAGCATCAGAAGAAAATAACAGAAAAATTTATGAAGCACTCGATATTTCTGTCTTAAAAAAAGGACCTGTACACATCAATGTGCCTTTTGAAGAACCCTTGTACGAAACTACTAAAGCTACCAGCTTTTTAAAGATTCCGAGTCAAACAAATGATATAAATACCGTTACTTATTCATCTGATTTATCTTCCTTGCTAAAAGATTCTTATCATTCTTATAAAAAAAAACTGATTTTAGTCGGCACAAATTATCCTGACGAAATTGATTCGGATATTATCGAAAAATTAGCTAATGATCCTTCGGTTGTGGTAATGACAGAAACCACATCGAATATTTTTCACGAAAAATTTGTCAATAAAATTGATGTGTTGATTACTCCGTTTTCGGAAGAGGATTTTAAAACCTTCCAACCGGATTTGCTCATTACATTCGGAGGAATGATTATTTCGAAGAGAATAAAAGCATTTTTACGGAAATACAAGCCTCAACAGCATTGGCATATTGACCCGTTAAGAGCTTATGATACCTTTGGTTGCTTATCACAACATATTGAAGAACAACCGAACGATTTCTTTAAAAAATTATTGTCCGAGGCAACCCAAACCCAGAGCAATTATAACGATTTTGTTCAAAAAATAAAAGCAGAACGAGAAGGAAAAACATTAGCCTTTATTCGGACAGCTCCTTATTCAGATTTTACGATTTTTGATAAAATAATAAAGACTTTACCCGATGCTATTCAGCTACAAGTCAGTAATAGCACAGCTATTAGGTACTTGCAGTTATTCGATTTAAAACCTTCAATTGAAGTGTTCTGTAACAGGGGAACAAGCGGAATTGACGGAAGCACCTCAACGGCAATTGGAGCATCAGTAATTTCTGAAAAACCGGTTATCCTGATTACAGGTGACATAGGTTTCTTTTACGACAGTAATGCTTTATGGAACAGTTATATTCCCAATAATTTTAAGATAATTCTTGTCAATAATTCGGGAGGTGGAATTTTCAGAATTTTACCTGGGCACCAGAAAACGAAGGTGTTTAGTACATTTTTTGAAACCCAACATAACCTTAATGCAGAATATTTGGCCAAAATGTTCGACTTTAATTATTTCTATGCACAAAACGAACTCGAAGTCCAAATTGGGTTGGAGCGATTTTTAAAATGTGATAAAAAATGTATTTTGGAAATTGCCACTCCAACAGAAATAAACAACCAAGTACTGAATGAATTTTTAAAACTCCAACTTCTTTTTCCTTAACTCAAAGTTCTGTCCGAGATATACTTTTCTGACCATTTCGTCTTGTACGAGTTCTTCCGGAACTCCGGCTTTCAGAATTGCTCCTTCGAACATTAGATAAGTTTTGTCAGTAATAGCAAGAGTTTCCTGTACGTTGTGGTCGGTAATGAGTATTCCGATATTTTTGTTTTTAAGTTGAGCTACAATTCTCTGAATGTCTTCTACTGCAACCGGGTCAACTCCTGCAAAGGGTTCGTCAAGCAAGATAAATTTAGGATCGGTTGCCAGTGCTCGTGCAATTTCGGTACGTCTTCTTTCTCCTCCAGAAAGCAAATCGCCTCTGTTTTTTCGGATATGCCCTAAGCTAAATTCATCAATAAGAGAATCTAACTTATGTTGTTGCTCTTTTTTAGATAGTTTAGTAAGTTGAAGTACACTCAAAATATTATCTTCGATAGATAATTTTCTGAAAACAGAAGCCTCTTGAGCCAAATATCCTATTCCGTGTTGGGCACGCTTGTACATCGGAAAGTCTGTAATATTCATATCATCGAGATAAATATTTCCTCCGTTGGGCTTTACGAATCCTACAATCATATAGAACGAAGTAGTTTTTCCAGCTCCGTTTGGGCCTAAGAGTCCAACAATCTCCCCTTGGCTTACTTCAACCGAAACTCCCTTTACCACGGTTCTTTTTTTATAGGTTTTAATAAGGTTATCTGTTCTTAGCTTCATTTCAATTCTTTAATATCAGCAAAGTTAAGCGAAATATTAAATAAATTGTCATCTGAAACAATTTTAAACGGTCCTTGAAATCTTTATGGAGTTTTAAACCAATAATTTATCTTTGCACGACTTAATAAGTCCAAAAAAGTGAGTCTAATTAAATCGTATTTCAAATTCTTAGCGAAATCAACCAATCAGCACGGAGTACATTCTCCTTTTATTTACGATTTGGTTACAAAATGCTTTTACGACAAAACAAAATATTTGGAATACAAAACATTACAGCAATATAGAAGCTCGCTTCTAAACAACGATTCCGTTATTTCGGTTACAGATTTTGGGGCAGGTTCAAGAGTTTTTAAATCCAACGAAAGAAAAATTTCTGCTATTGCCAAAAATGCGGGAATTTCAAAAAAAAGAGCTGAATTGCTTTTCAGGATTACACGATATTTTCAGCCAGAAACTGTTTTAGAAATCGGAACATCGTTGGGGTTGGCTACTGTCGCCTTGTCTTTGAGCAATCCGAAAGCAAAAATTACAACTCTCGAAGGTTGTATAAACACTCAAAATGTGGCTAAAAAACAGTTTCAAACCTTGAAACTTGACTTACAAAGCACAGAATTCACAACTGCCGAATTTTCAGAATTTTTAAAAAACAACCAACAGCCAACAACCAACTATTCACTCATCTATTTTGACGGGAACCATTCCCAAAAAGCAACTTTAGAATACTTCAACTTGCTCTTGTCAACCATTACCAACGATTCAGTTTGGATTTTTGATGATATTCATTGGAGTAAAGAAATGGAACAAGCTTGGGAAGAAATCAAAAATCACGAAAAAGTAACCGTTACTGTCGATACCTTTCAGTGGGGCATAGTTTTCTTTAGAAAAGAACAAGAAAAAGAACATTTTACCATACGAACCGGTTTGTTTTAAAGTAGCAAATTTTATTATTCACCCTCAATAATCACAAAGTTGTAGGCTCCCGAGTCAATTTCTCCGCCTCTTGGATTTCCGAGAATATCGTTTGTTCCGCTATAGTTTGGAGAGGCAATTCCTTTTGCAGCTGATGTTTCGATGATTCTAAGGTCGTTTTGAGTTCCGTTTACAAATTCCGCTTTGTTGTTGTTAAAGGTTTTGGCAATAATGCTGTTGGGATAATACGAAGCGTTATCAAAATCATACAGAGAATTGTCAGTAAAGCGATTATTTGAGTCGATAAACCGAATTAGAGAATTGGTAAACGAAAAGTTGAAAATCGAATTTTCGGCTTTATTGATGTTTAGCTCAATATTATTTGAGCCATAAATTATGCAGTTTTCGAATTGTGCATTAAGAGGTAAAATTCCTTCTGTGGTTTCATAAGTATTGTCCAAAATCAGAGCTGGAAGCGAACGATGACTCCTATTCCAATGGTTGGCAATAGTTGAGTGGGCAAAATTATAATTTCCTCCGACGGTACAGGCAAGTGAGCTTTGTCCTGCATTGTTTATTACTACATTAAATCCGTTGATATTTCCCGTTTGAGCCATAATTCCGAAGTTGGAAGCATTGTATATCTGTACGTTTTCAAGCTCCAAAGAGCAGTCCTGAACAAGTAGTCCGATAACCGAGTTTTTTATGGTTGCATTTTTTATAGTGTTTTCAACGCTTCCACTGGTTAGCCATATTGTTCCCCATTGTCCGGGAATTTCAGAAAAAAACGGCTCTAATCGGTCTCCTTCAAATACGACAGGATTTTCTAAAGTTCCGTTTACTTGAATCGAAGCATTATTAGCAACAATAATTCCTGAGTTGTCATGCAAATGTATTTTTGTACCTTCTTGTACTTCAAGTGTTTTTCCGCTCGGAACGGCTGCATATCCGTAAATAACATACGGCTTTTCGTTGGTCCAAATCAATTCATTTCCGTGATTTAGGTCATTTTCGTCAAGGAAAAAACCTCGAATAGTATCAGAACCGACTTCCAATTCTTCATAAATTCCGTCATCATCTCGATATGGATACAGAAAAACAGCATCTTGAACAAGCGTTACGAGTTCGACTTTCTGAGTGTTTGTTATGCCTTCAAATTCGATTTTGTCCGTATAGAGAAACGTGGTTTCGGAGTTGGCATAATCGCTATAATTAATGGTTGTTTCTATAAAAATGAACATACTATCTTGAGCCAACATTTCTACATTGTCGAATACTTTTCCGTGTATCCCATCAACCATAAGGCGGTATTTTGAACTTTCTCCTTCACCTAAGCGAATTTTCGGAATCTTAATATCTTTATCACTTCGGTTGTAAACTTTCAGGGTATAAGTACTTGAACCAATCTGGCTAAAAACCGTATCCAAATAAACCGTATCTCTTGAAAATTGGAGATTTCCGGAGCTGGGTTGAAAGTCAAAATCGTTTCTGCACGAAGAAACCAGAACAAGCACAACCATTACAAACAGAAAAGGAACAAATCGCATTTTGATTTTTTTTTTGACAAAAGTACTAATAAACTGCGTAAACTTTATTTTTCAAAAGATTTTGATATAAAAAACATGAATAAACTTGTGTTTAAAGTCTGTTTATCAAACGAAAAAAATATCGGTATAGTATTTGTCAGGTCAGAATATAAACTTAAATTTGCAATATCAGGTTTTACAAAATGATAAAAAAATACTTCACATATTTGTTTTTTGTTTTGACTTTGTCGCTAAGTGCTGAAGCGTTGGCTCAGGACAACAAATCGAATGTCGCTCAGAAAACAGAACTTAATTTTTACCCGAACCCTGTAAGTGACGGAAAAATTTACATTACCTCGACCACAACTTCCAACAAAGAAGTCGAGATTTTTGACGTTCTCGGAAAGTCTGTTCTTAAAGCTACCATTATTAAAGAACTTAATATCGGTTCGCTTGCTCCGGGAGTTTACCTTATAAAAATTAAAGACGGAGAAAATTCGGTTACCCGTAAACTTGTTGTGAAATAATTATTTTATTGTCCAAACGCATTTTCGATATAACATTCTCGGTACTTGTCCTTCTTTTAGTAGGTTGGATAATTATTTTGAGCTACCTTGTTGCTTTGATTGACACCTGTTCTAACGGTATTTTTCTTCAGGAGAGAATAGGACAATACGGAAAGCCCTTTACCATTTTTAAACTAAAAACCATTCATCCGAAAACCAAAAAAATATCTCCGGTAGGGAAGTTTTTCCGAAGGTATAAAATAGACGAACTCCCGCAATTCTTTAATGTACTTTTCGGAGATATGTCCGTTGTAGGACCAAGACCTGATATTCCTGGATATTATGATTTGCTTGAAGGCGAAAACAGAAAAATTCTTGAGTTGAAACCGGGACTAACCTCAGAAGCAAGCATTAAATATGCCAACGAAGAAGAGCTGCTTTCAAAACAGGAGAATCCCTTGAAGTATAATGATGAGGTAATATTTCCGGACAAGGTAAAAATAAATCTTGACTACTATTATAACCGGTCTTTCTGGTTGGATATAAAAATCATTATCCAGACGATATTTTAAGAATAAACAGACCTAAAGGATTTTTGGGTTAAATAGCGAAAATCTTAAAAATATTTTTTGGTAAAGTCTCAAAATCTATGGTTTATATAATTTTTCCAAAAAAGAGAATAGGATAGTTGCGGCAAATTCGGGATAATGTGAAATGATGTAAATATGTGTAAATATTGTTTCAAAATAAACAAAAAAACACGATATTTGTAGGGTTATGAACAAGCATTGGATGGACTTATTGTCTTATCTTAAATATTTAATTAAGAGAAACCCCGAGTGAATCAAGTAAAGCTTGAATTTTCACAAGATGTTTAATTATAAAAATTAAAGTTATGCCTTTTTATCATAAATTAGGAAAAATTCCACACAAACGACACATACAATTTCGTAAAGAAGACGGAAGTTTGTATTACGAACAACTTTTCGGAACAGTTGGTTTTGACGGAATGTCGTCTAACATTTATCACGTACATCGCCCAACTCAGGTAAAAGAAATTCGCAGACAATACAGTGTTGCTCCGAAAATCGCTAAAGAGAACAACATTCAATCTTATCGGCTTAAGGGGTTTGAAGTACAACCCGAAAACGATTTTTTGGATAGCCGAAAAATTGTTTTGACCAATAGTGATTGCCATATCGCCTTGGCTGCTCCAAAAGAGTCTATGAAAGATTATTTCTATAAGAATACAGATTCTGACGAAGTAATTTTCATTCATAAAGGAGCCGGAAAACTCCGAACATTTTTAGGAAATCTTGACTTTAAATACGGAGATTATTTGGTTATTCCCAGAGGAATGATTTATCAAATCGACTTTGATACACAAGACAATCGTTTGTTTATTATTGAATCAAAAAGTCCGGTTTATACTCCGAAGCGTTACAGAAACTGGTTCGGACAGCTTTTAGAACATTCTCCGTTTTGCGAAAGAGATATTCGTCAGCCTCAAGAATTGGAGACACACGACGAGAAAGGAAGTTTTGTTATCAAAGTAAAAAAGAAAGACGAAATCTTCGAAATGGTTTATGCAACACATCCTTTTGATGTGGTGGGTTATGACGGATTTAACTATCCGTATGCCTTGTCTATTCACGATTTTGAACCGATTACCGGAAGAATTCACCAACCGCCTCCAGTACATCAAACTTTCGAAACAAGTGCTTTTGTGATTTGTTCGTTTGTTCCGAGATTGTACGATTACCACCCGCTTTCGATTCCTGCTCCTTATAATCACAGCAACATTGATTCTGATGAAGTTTTGTATTATGTGGATGGAGATTTTATGAGCAGAAACGACATCGAACCGGGGCATATTTCGTTACATCCGGCAGGAATTCCTCACGGACCGCACCCGGGAGCTTACGAAAGAAGCATCGGAAAGTTAGATACTCAAGAATTAGCAGTAATGGTAGATACATTCAAACCGTTAATGGTTACCGAAGATGCGATGAAAATATCCGATAATAAATATTTCCAATCTTGGTTGGAGTAAAAAAGAATGAGTCAAAACAAATTACCCGCAGATTCGTCTGCAACCGTTCTGGGAATTATATCTCTTGTAATAGCGATAACATTGGGTTGTTGCGGGCTTTCAGTTGTGGGAGTAGTATTGGCAATAATCGGATTGGTCAGTGCTAACAAAAGTTTGAGAGAGTTTGCAATGAATCCTCAGGCGTATTATCCGAGTAGCAGAGGGAATGTTCAAACTGCAAAAATTTTAAATATTATAGGTCTGATACTCAACGGAATTATAACACTTGTTTTATTAGGATACTTATTGCTTTACGGAACATTTTTGTTTACAGCATTAAATCAAAGCAAGGTAATTCAGAGCAGTTGGGAAGACGAATCAGAGTATTACTATGACGAATCAGAAACCGAAGAAGATGTTTTTGTCGAAGAAGACTCTTTATATTATTACGAAGATTCTATTCAGATAGAAGAAACAGAATAAAAAAACAATTATTAAAACAACAAAAATTTAGAATAAAATGTCAAAAGAATTAAAATCAGTAGAATACGGATTAGAGAAGATTTTTGAAGGAGCACAGGATTTTCTCCCGATTTTAGGAACAGATTACGTAGAATTTTACGTAGGAAATGCCAAACAAGCAGCCCATTATTACAAAACCGCTTTCGGATTCCAATCAGAGGCTTATGCAGGATTAGAAACAGGACTGAAAGACAGAGCTTCGTATGTTGTTAGACAAGATAAAATACGTTTGGTTTTAACAACTGCATTAAATTCACAATCTCCAATCGGAGAGCACGTAAAAAAACACGGAGACGGAGTAAAAGTTATAGCTCTTTGGGTAGAAGATGCCAGAAGTGCATTTGCAGAAACTACCAAAAGAGGAGCAGAACCATTTATGGAACCAACGATAACTTCTGACGAAAACGGAGAAGTGGTTCAGTCGGGAATTTATGCCTACGGAGAAACCGTTTTTGTATTTACCGAACGTAAAAACTACAATGGGCTTTTTATGCCAGGTTATATTAAATGGGAGTCAGATTACAACCCTGCTCCGGTAGGATTAAAATTCATTGACCACATGGTAGGAAATGTAGGGTGGAATCAGATGAATGTTTGGGTAAAATGGTTTGAAGATGTATTAGGATTCGTAAACTTCTTATCGTTTGACGACAAACAAATCCACACCGAATATTCGGCTTTGATGTCAAAAGTAATGGCAAACGGAAACGGAAGAATTAAATTTCCAATCAACGAACCGGCAGAAGGGAAGAAAAGATCACAAATCGAAGAATATCTTGACTTTTACGAAGGTGAAGGAGTGCAACACATTGCTGTGGCTACAGACGACATCATCAAAACCGTTTCGGATTTAAAATCTCGAGGAGTAGAATTCTTATCAACGCCTCCTCAGGCTTATTACGATGCAATTCCGGAAAGATTAAAAGCACACATGCACCGCTTTAAAGAAGACATCAAAGAACTTCAAAAACTCGGAATTATGATTGATGCAGATGAAGAAGGTTATTTGTTGCAAATCTTTACCAAACCGGTAGAAGACCGTCCGACCTTGTTTTATGAAATCATTCAGAGAATGGGAGCCAGAGGATTTGGAGCAGGAAACTTCAAGGCTTTGTTTGAATCCATTGAGAGAGAACAAGAGAAAAGAGGAACTCTGTAAAGGTTTTCTGTTAGATAATTTTTAATAAACCGGCTGCTTTTGAGGTTTTGAATATGAATTTTTTGTTAAATATCTAATTTGACTAAAAATATTTCAAAAGCAGCCGTATATTTGCACCGAAATTTGTTTGTGTAAAAGATTTACATAGTTAAGTTTTGGTTGGTTAATAAAAAAGAAAACTCCGTTGCTTGGGAAGTGATGGAGTTTTTTATTTTTTGTAATGTTTTGAGAGAAAATAAAACGCTAATTTTATGAGTAATAGCAGATGTTAACCTAATTTTTCTTTTATAAAAATATTACACTCAATCCGAAACTTGAATTCCTTATATTTGTAGCTTTGAAAACACTATGAAAATAATCGATTGGTATATACTCAAACGCTATCTGGTAACATTCGGAATGATGTTGCTTTTGTTTGCTCCAATCGGGATTGTAATTGACATATCCGAAAAAATAAACAAAATATTAGAAAGCAAGGCTCCTCTTGACGAAACCATTTTTTTCTACTTGAATTTTACGGTTTATTTTGCCAACCTCCTCTTTCCGATATTTTTGTTTTTGTCGATTATTTGGTTTACCTCAAAGCTGGCAAACAACACCGAAATTATTGCTATTCTAAGCTCGGGAGTTTCGTTTACGAGGTTTTTACGACCGTATATTGTCGGAGCTACCATGATTTCGATTTTTGCAGTATTGATGAGCTTTTATTTAGTGCCTACCGCAAGCAAAAACTACAACGAATATCGTTATAAGTACCTCAAAAGAAACAGTGAAATACGCGAAAGTACCAATGTTTTTAAGCAACTGAACGATACGCAATACATTCATGTAAATTCGTTCAATCCCTCAAGCAAAATGGGATTTGAGTTTTCGTTAGAAACATTTGACACAGAAAACCGGTTAAAAGAAAAAATTCAGGCCTCGAGTATCAAATGGAATGCAACAGACAGCTCTTATACCTTGCGGAATTTCAATAAAAGAGTAATCGGAGAGCTTAACGATAGAATTTATTCGGAGGCAAAAAAAGATACGGTTCTCAATTTTGACTTAGAAGACTTAACTCCTGTAATCTATATGGCCGAAACACTTTCGATGCGAGAACTCAATCGTTTTATCGAAAGAGAAAAATTGAGAGGTTCAGGGAATATCAATACTTATTTGGTTGTAAAATACAAGCGATATGCTGTTCCGGTCTCGGCTTTTATTTTAACAATTATTGCCGTTTCGGTTTCGGCTATGAAACGTAGAGGAGGAATGGGAATCAACTTGGCAATCGGAATTTTTATTGCCTTTTCGTATGTGTTTTTTGATAAGATGTTCGGAACTTTAGCCGAAAAATCAAGTATTTCTCCGATGTTGGCAGTTTGGCTTCCGAATATTATTTTCGGACTTTTAGCAATTTATCTCTTACGGAATGCCAAGCGTTAAAACCAAAAGTTATCTACACCTTCATTTGATTGTCTTCATTTGGGGATTTACTGGAGCTTTGGGAGAGTTGATTTCGGTTAGCTCAATGGCAAAGGTTTGGTATCGGATGAGCATTGCTTTTGTTTTGGTAGCGATTTATATAGGGTACAAAAAGATTCCACTGAAAATCTCACGAAATCTATTACTGATATTTTTGGGCTTAGGATTTATCATTGCCCTTCATTGGTTTGCTTTTTTTGAAGCTATTGAAGTGTCTAATGTTTCGGTTACGCTCGCAACACTCTCGACAGGAGCTTTTTTTGCTTCGATTTTAGAGCCTATTTTTTACAAACGAAAAATAATCGGATACGAAGTATTGTTCGGATTGTTTGTAATGTTGGGGTTGTATATTATTTACGAAGTAAACGGTAATTTCCTTTACGGAATCACTCTGGCTCTTATTGCTGCGTTTTTGTCGGCTACTTTTTCGGTTATTAACGGAAAGTTTGCAGGAAGATACAGTTCGTCTTTTATTTCGTTCTATCAAATATTAGGAGGTGTTTTCTTGATTAGCCTCTATCTTTTTTTGACAGGCGAAATGACTTCTGATTTTTTTGTATTGAGCAGTAGCGACTGGATTTACTTGCTGATTTTAGGCTCGATTTGCACCGCTTATACCTTTGTGGCCTCAATAAATGTAATGAAGCATTTAAGCCCTTATACGGTTATGCTTACCATAAACCTTGAACCTGTTTACGGAATTATTCTGGCCATTATCCTTTTCCCTGAAACCGAAAAAATGAGTACCGAATTTTATATCGGAGCAGGGATTATCATCCTTACAATTCTGGCTAACGGATATCTAAAACTGAGAAGAAAACAAAAGACAGACTAAACCGTAAAAAAGCGAAAAAGTATAAGTTTTCTGTTTTTTAAACTAATCAAATTCTTACAGACTTTTAGCTCCAACACCCGTTTTATCTGTAATAAACTTTCCGTTCTGACAAAAAGCAGAAAGCCTGTTTTTTATAAAATCAGATATTTCATTTTTGTATTTTTCAGGATATAATACGTGGACATTTGCTCCTGCATCAAGTGTAAAACAAACGGGGATTTTAGTGATGTTCCTAAATTCCCATATCTGATTTATAATGTGTAATGTGTTGGGTTTCATTAGGATAAAATACGGATGCGAGGTCATCATCATACTGTGCAAAGTAAGGGCTTCGCTCTCGACAATACTAATGAATTTGTCATAATCTCCCGATTTAAAAACCTCCAAAATCTCCGAAAGATTTTGATTTGCCTGTTCAAAACGCTTTTCGGAAAACGGATGATTGTGCATCAAGTTATGCCCGACACTGCTCGAAACCTGTTTCTGTCCAACATCAACTAATAAAATGGTGTCTTGGTAGTTTTTAAAATTCTCGTGTAATTCAAAATCAAGCTCTACCCCAAATAAATCCGAACTTTCAGAAATTTCTGGATGTTTTCCCCAAACAATCGGATTTCCTTTAACACTTCTGCAGGCACTTCCTGAGCCCAAACGAGCCAAGAAAGAAGCTTTTTTATAAAAATAGCCGTCCGACATGGTTGTAAATTTCCTTTCGATATCCATAAGACACAAAGAAAGTGCAGCCATTGCAGAGGCAGAAGAAGCAATTCCAGAACTGTGAGGAAAAGTGTTTTTACTGTCAATAACAAAATGAAAAGCTGTCAGAAAAGGGAGGTATTTTTCGATTCTTTCGAAAAACTGCTCTATTTTTGGGTAAAAATCAGGTTTGGATTTTCCTTCAAATAAAAATTCGAACGAAAAATGTTTATCATTAATTTTTTTTTCAGAAAAAGCAACCTTAGTAAGGGTTTTACATTCGGAAAGCGTAAAACTTACAGAACTGTTTGCCGGAATTTGATTTTGTTTTTTTCCCCAATACTTTATTAAGGCAATATTGCTTGGAGCTTCCCATGTTACCGTTCCTTTTTCTTGAGAAAAACTATATTTTTTGCAGATGAAATCTCTTTCTGAAATCATAAATTTTACTTTTTCGTTAGCAAAGATACATTTTTTAGAGGCGAAATCAATTAAAACACATTTCAGGATTATTCCACAATAAAAATGTTGAAAAATTCCACACCTTTTCCACATTTCTACAATATGATTCGACTTTTAAAATAAAAAAAGAACTGTTTTCAGTCAGTTTTCACGATGTTTTGTTGTTATGCAATCCTTTGGCACGATTCTGTATATTTATCAGGTACATAAGACTAATTTTAAAAGTCAGTATTGAGTAAGGTGGTTTTTTGAAGATTTTTTCTTCAAAGGGAAAGGAAGCAGGAGTGCTTCCTTTTCTTTTTTGGTTTATTCTGAAATACTTCTTTTCTGTATAGAATTAGCATCAAGTCTCTTTAATATTTTTCATATAATTGATTATCATTAAAGTAAACATTTATTTTATTGGTGGTTTATGTTTGTACAAAAGTTAATTCATTGGGCTTTTTTATGAAAAATTGAGTTCAAAAAACCCGAAATTTCTTTTACCTTTGTGAGTTGCAAGATGTATTGATTTAGTATGAGTTTAGTAAAACTTTCTATAAAGGGAATTTCGTACAGCCAGACCCAAAATGGGGCTTATGCTTTGATTTTGAATGAGGTTGATGGTGAAAGAAAATTGCCAATCGTAATTGGAGCTTTTGAGGCACAATCGATTGCTATCGCTTTGGAAAAAGAAATAAAACCTCCCAGACCGCTTACACACGATTTGTTCAAGAATTTTGCCGACCGATTTGATATTGTAGTTAAGCAGGTCATTATTCATAAATTGGTGGACGGAATTTTTTATTCGAGTATTATCTGCGAAAGAGACCGAATTGAGGAAATCATCGATGCTCGAACTTCAGATGCAATTGCCTTGGCTTTGCGGTTCGAAGCACCCATATTTACTTACAAAAACATTTTGGATAAAGCAGGTATTTATCTTCAGGTCAATCCGTTCGAGAAAGAAAAAAACGAAGACGATCCATTGGAATTGGCAGAAGAACAAGACAGTCCGGTAAATACTGAGATTACTTATACTAATCATACCAGAGATGAACTATACGAGCTTTTAGAACGTGCGGTAAACAACGAAGATTACGAAAAAGCAGTAAAAATCAGAGATGAAATATCTCGAAGAGAGCAAAAATAATGAAACATCTTTTTCTCGGAAAAAACTGGATTAAAACCGGACTTCAATTCGGTTTTTTAATGTTTCTGATAGTCGGAGTGGCTTTTGCAGTTTTGCAAGGAAAAATGCTATCTTGGCAATATCTCATTATTAATTTCGTGATAATGATGTTAGGCGGTTTGGTTTACGGATTTCTGATGAAAATATATTTTACATTAACTAATAGAAGAAAATAAAAAACCTTTTAATCCGTGTAATCTGTGATTAAAAAATAAAAAAATGAAGCAATATTTAGATTTAGTACAACACGTTTTAGACAACGGAACTCAAAAAGGAGACAGAACCGGAACCGGAACCAAAAGCGTTTTTGGGTACCAAATGCGGTTTGATTTAAGCGAAGGGTTTCCACTTGTAACTACTAAAAAACTACATTTGAAGTCCATTATTCACGAGCTTTTATGGTTTCTGAAAGGCGATACAAACATCACTTATCTCAAAGAAAATGGAGTTCGCATTTGGGATGAATGGGCGGACAAAAACGGAAATTTAGGTCCTGTTTACGGACATCAATGGAGAAATTGGGACAGCAAAGAAATTGACCAAATTTCCGAACTTATCGAAACGCTAAAAAACAATCCGAACAGCAGAAGAATGCTTATCTCGGCTTGGAATCCTTCAGTACTTCCTGATACTTCAAAATCCTTTGCAGAAAATGTAGCGAACGGAAAAGTAGCGCTTCCGCCTTGCCACGCCTTTTTTCAATTTTATGTAGCTCAAGGAAAACTTTCGTGTCAATTATATCAACGAAGTGCCGATATTTTCTTGGGAGTTCCTTTTAATATTGCTTCGTATGCTTTACTGGTTATGATGATTGCTCAGGTTACAGACTTGCAACCCGGAGAATTCATTCACACTTTCGGAGATGCTCATATTTATAACAATCATTTCGAACAGTTAGAATTACAACTTTCGAGAGAACCCAAACCACTCCCTAAAATGATACTCAATCCGGAGGTAAAAAATATTTTTGACTTTAAATTTGATGATTTCACTTTAGTGGATTACAATCCGCATCCACGCATCAAAGGAGTAGTGGCTGTTTAGGTAGGCTCAAAAATCATTATGAATTATAATCATCAAACGCACTGAAAATCAATTCGTTTTCGATTTGTTGGTCGATTTTGATAGTTCCGATTTGGTCGAGTAACACAAATAATATTTTTCCGTATTCGTTTTTTTTGTCGAAAGATAACAATTCGATAATAGCTTCAATATCTTTTTTATCAAACTTTACAAAAGGATAAATTTCTTTCAAGACAGATTTTATTTCTAAGTAATCTTCTGCTGAAATCAATCTTTTTTTAAATGATAAAAAGCTCTCTAAAATCATTCCGATAGCAATAGCTTCTCCGTGCAAAAGTGTTGGTTTTTCAGAATTTGTCATACAATAGCTTTCGATTGCGTGTCCGAGAGTGTGTCCGTAGTTGAGAGCTTTTCGGATACCGTTTTCGGATAAATCCTCCGAAGTGATTTTAGTTTTTATTTCGACCGAACGGATAATAAGTTGGTCTAACTCTGTTAAATCAATATTTCGAAAATCGGATAATTTTTCCCAATATTTCCTGTCCTGAATCAGTCCGTGCTTGAGCATTTCTGCATATCCCGAACGAATTTCCTCATCGGGAAGTGTATCTAAAAACCGAAAATCAATAAGTACCATTTGAGCATTGGTAATCGTCCCGATTTGATTTTTCAGGTTTCCCAAATCTACTCCTGTTTTTCCTCCGAGCGAAGCATCAACCATTCCGAGTAGGGAAGTAGGTACGTTTATAAAATCAATACCACGCTTAAAAACCGAAGCCACAAAACCTGCTATATCTGTTATTACACCTCCTCCAAGCCCAATAATCAGACTTTTTCGGTCGGCTTTAAACTCGATAAGAATATTCCAAAGCTCTGTACAGGTTGAAAGGTTTTTATGTGTTTCTCCTGCTTCGATTTCGATAATTTCGATTTGGGTTTCCGTTGCCAATTCCGATAAAAAAACAGCAGAACAGTGCTCGTTGGTATTGGTATCTGTTAATACAAAAATCTTAGAATAATTTTTTGCTTTGAGTAATTCGTTAAGATAATTATATCCGTTTTGGGAGTAGTAAATATTCATTTTTATTTGATGTGGATATCTTTGCTTTTGGTTTATGCTACAACCATTTGTACAGTTTCTTTTGATGTTTGTTTTATCAGGAGTTTTTTTCCGTTTGCAACCGATGTGATAGCTTTTTCGTCGAAATGTCTTATGGTATAAAGCGATACATTTTCGTGATAACTTATATTAAATCGGTCTGAAAGCTCATTTATTAGTTTATTCAAATTTAAAAATTTATCCTCAATACACACCGAAAAACTAATAGCGGAGTTCTGAATCAAATGAACCTTGATTTTATATTTATGCAAAACCGAAAAAATAAAACTAATATTTTCTTCCATTATAAAAGAAAAATCTTTGGATGAAAACGAAATCAGGTGTTGTGGTTTTTTTACGATAAAACAAGGTAATTTCGGATGTAAATCTACTCCTTTGCTTATGGAAGTTCCTTTTTCTAATGGATTTAAAAACGATTTCACAAAAAACGGAATTTCCTTTTGTTGTAAAGGTTGAAGAGTTTTAGGGTGGATAATCGAAGCTCCATAAAAAGCCAATTCAATAGCCTCACGATACGAAATTTGCTCCAACAAAGTGGTGTTTTCAAAAAATCTCGGATCAGCATTAAGAACTCCCGCTACGTCTTTCCAAATAGTAACATTTTCTGCATCGAGCGAGTAAGCAAAAATAGCAGCCGTATAATCCGAACCTTCTCTACCTAAGGTAGTAGTGAAATTGTTTTCGTCTGAACCCAAAAATCCTTGAGTGATATAATTTTGAGTTTTATTTATATGCTCTGAAATCTGTTTTTCGGTCTGCTCCCAGTTTACATTTGCGTCTCTGTAACTGTTGTCGGTTTTGATAAAGTTTCGGGAGTCTAACCACGTCAAATCAAAACAATTATCTTTTAAATAATGATACAAGATTTTGGACGAGATCATCTCTCCAAAACTCACGACTTGGTCATACACAAAGCTATAATTCGGAGATTTGTTCTGCTCCAAAAATCGGTTTAAATCAAAAAAATAATTTTCCACCTCACTAAACACCAAATGCGTTGGCTTGAATAAATTTGAAATAATTTCAAAATGATATTCCTTCACGCTCTGCACAGATGATTGTAGCTCCTCAGACCTGTCAAAATAATTTTTAACAACAACCTCAAGAGCGTTTGTTGTTTTTCCCATTGCAGAAACTACAACAAGCACTTCATTAGCTTTAATTGTTTTCAGCACATTATATACATTCTGAATTCCTTCTGCATCTTTAACAGAAGCACCTCCAAATTTCAGGATTTTCATTTGTTTATTTTTCGCTTAATTTTTAGTTCACGAAAGTACAAATTAAACCCAAATTTTGAGTATAGTTTTTTTGTGTTTTTATAGAAGGTTATACAAATCGCTCTAAAATTCTTGCATTGATATTTTCGTGCGAGGCCACATAAACAACTTTTCTGTTTTTGATAACTAAAATTTGCGGAGATTGATGCTCTATTTCAAATTTGCGAGCAATTTCGTTCGAAATATCTCTGTGAGTAAGTAAATCCAAATAAAAAAGTTCGATGTGTTCTTTTGGAAAATTAAACTCATTCTCAAAGCGATTAAGAGCAAATCTGCTGATAGCACAACGAGTACTGTGTTTAAAAATCACTACGATTTTTTCATACGAATGTGTTAGAATCTCTTCTAATTGTTGTAAGTCATTAAGCGGAATCCAATCAAAAGTATTTTTGGAGGATGTTTCGCTACTGCTAAAAAGTCGGTTAAAGAATCCCATTTCATATATGATTAAGACATTATGTCATTTTAATCTTCTCAGAACAAACTATTTAAGTCATTTTGACATCTAATAAGTATCGGAATAAAACTTGCTTAAAGTTACAAAAAAAGTCCAAATCAACGCAATAATCACTTAACCAATAACAATTTAATAACGAATAATAAAAAATGAACTTAAATAATTTTACAATCAAATCTCAAGAGGCAATTCAGAAAGCCCAGCAACTTGCTCAAGGCTTTCAAAATCCTCAAATAGAAAATGACCACATTTTCAAGGCAATACTCGAGGTTGACGAGAACGTTACACCTTTTTTACTCAAAAAATTAGGTGTTAATCTCGAACTTTTCAAACAAGTTCTAGACAGTTCAATAAACAGCTTTGCTAAATCACAAGGTTCAGACCTAATGCTTTCCAGAGAAGCCGGAACTACTCTTACCGAAGCGATGAACATTGCTAAAAAAATGAATGACGAATATGTTTCAGTTGAGCACTTGGTTTTGGCAATTTTTAAATCAAAATCAAAAGTTGCTCAGATTTTGAAAGACCAAGGTGTAACTGAAAAAGGTCTTCAAGGCGCTATTGCTGAAATCAGAAAAGGCGAACGAGTGACTTCACAAAGTCAGGAAGAAACCTATAATGCACTCAATAAATACGCTAAAAACCTGAATCAATTAGCTAATGACGGAAAACTCGATCCGGTAATTGGTCGTGATGAAGAAATTCGTAGAGTTTTGCAGATCTTGTCGAGACGTACCAAAAACAACCCGATGCTTGTGGGTGAACCCGGTGTGGGTAAAACCGCTATTGCAGAAGGTTTGGCTCATCGAATCATTCAGGGAGATGTTCCTGAAAACCTAAAAGACAAAATCGTTTTCTCACTCGATATGGGAGCGCTTATTGCTGGAGCAAAATATAAAGGAGAGTTTGAAGAACGTCTGAAATCTGTAGTAAAAGAAGTAACTTCGGCTGACGGAGACATTGTGCTTTTCATTGACGAAATTCACACCCTTGTCGGAGCCGGAGGTGGCGAAGGTGCTATGGATGCGGCCAATATCCTAAAACCTGCTCTTGCTCGTGGAGAACTTCGAGCTATCGGAGCCACGACTTTAGATGAATACCAAAAATACTTTGAAAAAGATAAAGCTCTTGAACGTCGTTTCCAAAAAGTAATGGTGGACGAACCTGATACCGAAAGTGCTATTTCTATTTTACGTGGTATCAAAGAAAAATATGAAACCCATCATCAGGTACGCATCAAAGACGAAGCGATTATTTCGGCTGTTGAGCTTTCGCAAAGATATATTACCAATCGTTTTTTGCCTGATAAAGCCATTGATTTGATGGATGAAGCCGCTTCAAGACTTCGAATGGAAATCAATTCCAAACCAGAAGAATTGGATGTATTAGATAGAAAAATAATGCAAATTGAGATTGAAATCGAAGCCATCAAGCGTGAAAATGACGAAACTAAACTTAAATCTCTAGGACTGGATTTAGCCAACCTTAAAGAAGAGCGAAACGAAATTTTCACCAAATGGCAAAGCGAGAAAAGTTTGGTGGATAGCATTCAACAAACCAAAATCGAAATCGAGAATTTTAAAACCGAAGCCGAAAGAGCCGAACGTGATGGTGATTACGGAAAAGTAGCAGAAATCCGTTACGGAAAAATCAAACAAACTCAAGAACAACTTGATAAATTACAAGAACAACTGGCTCAACAAGGTGAAAATTCGCTCATAAAAGAAGAAGTTACTAGTGAAGATATAGCCGAAGTTGTTGCTAAATGGACCGGTGTTCCGGTAACCAAAATGTTGCAATCTGAAAGGGAAAAACTCCTGAATCTGGAAGATGAATTACACAAAAGAGTAGTTGGTCAAGAAGATGCGATTGTAGCCATTTCGGATGCGGTTCGCAGAAGCAGAGCAGGATTGCAAGACCCTAAAAAACCTATCGGTTCGTTCTTATTCCTAGGAACAACCGGAGTCGGAAAAACCGAACTAGCAAAAGCTTTAGCTGAATACTTATTTGATGACGAAAATGCAATGACTCGTATCGATATGAGTGAATATCAAGAACGTCATAGCGTATCGAGATTGGTTGGTGCGCCTCCGGGATATGTAGGTTATGATGAAGGCGGACAACTCACCGAAGCCGTTCGTAGAAAACCTTATTCGGTAGTGCTTTTAGACGAAATTGAAAAAGCTCATCCTGATACGTTCAACATCTTGTTACAAGTATTAGACGAAGGACGACTCACAGACAACAAAGGACGTTTGGCAGATTTCCGAAATACGATTATCATTATGACCTCAAATATGGGCTCTCACATCATCCAAGAGCGATTCGATAATGCAGGAGGAAACTTCGAAAGTGCAGCTGAAGCCGCTAAAGTAGATGTTCTTGGCCTTCTAAAACAAACCGTAAGACCCGAGTTTTTAAACCGTATCGACGAAATCGTAATGTTTATGCCACTTACGGAAAATAACATTCGTCAAATCGTAGAATTCCAACTTAAAAATGTATCAAAAATGTTAGAACATCAACATATAGTGTTAGATGCAACTCCTGAAGCGATTGACTATTTGGCTAAAAAAGGATACGACCCTGAATTTGGAGCAAGACCTGTAAAACGAGTGGTTCAACGAGAAGTACTCAACGAACTTTCAAAACAAATTCTATCTGGGACTGTAACTACAGATAGTATTATATTGCTCGATAGTTTTGAAGATAAATTAGTTTTTAGAAATCAATAAATTCTGTAATCTTTAGAGAAAGATAGTTCAAACCCCAAAGGCATTAAAAAACCTTTGGGGTTTAGTGTTTTAAGTGAAAACATATCATAGTTTTGCTATCCAAAAAATAAAGATGATTGGTATAGACTTAAGACAATAATTGTTATCTAAAAGTATTATTTCCTACTTTTACAAAAAAATTGAATTTTGCTGTGGGAAGTAAAAATAAACTAAAGCGTTTTAACGAAAATCAAACTTTTTCGAATGTTATTCAACCAACCCGTGAAGAGGTGGTTTCGGGAAATTTTTCACTTAAAGGAAAATGGAGTTCTGATTTTTTTAAGAATGACAATCCGATAGTTGTTGAACTCGGTTGTGGAAAAGGAGAATATACGGTTGAATTAGCCCAAAAGTATTCAAATAAAAACTTTATCGGAATTGACATAAAAGGGGCAAGATTCTGGAGAGGAGCCAAAACTGCGATTGAAGAAAACATGAACAATGTGGCTTTTGTACGGACTCAAATCGAACTTATCGAACACATTTTTGCAGAAGGCGAGATAAGCGAAGTTTGGATTACATTTCCTGACCCTCAAATTAAATACAAACGAACAAAACACAGACTTACCAACTCGGGATTTTTACAGAGGTACAAAAAAATTCTTAACAAAGACGGAGTTGTAAACCTGAAAACCGACAGCGAATTTATGCATGGTTATACGCTGGGTTTGCTTCACGGAGAAGGACACGAGGTGCTTTATGCCAACCACAATGTGTATGCGAACGAAGGAGCTCCCGAAGAGGTTACTTCTATTCAGACATTTTACGAAAAACAATATCTTGAGCTCGATAAAGCCATTACATATATTAAATTCAAAATTAAATAGATGGATTATTTATTTCCTTTTTTTTTGGGATTAGCCATCACATTTATAACCACGCTTTTACCCGGTTTGGTTAATATGACTGTTGCTAAAGTTAGCCTAAAACAAGGCAGATCAAGGGCTTGTGCTTTGGGTTCGGGAGCAAGTTTTGTTGTGTTTTTTCAGGCTTTGGTTGCTACTATTTTTTCAAGATTTATAGACAAACGAACGGATATTAACCACCTGATTCAGGAAATCGGAATCGGAATTTTTCTGTTGTTGAGTATTTATTTTTTCTTCTTTTCGAAAAAGAAAAAAATTCAGGAAGAAGAGGTAATCATAAACAGCAAACGAAGTCATTTTCTGATGGGAATGTTTCTTTCGCTTATTAACGTGTTCCCCATTCCTTTTTATGTAATTTTGAGCATTACTCTTGGCTCGTATGATTATTTTCAATTTGACAAACCTTTTCTTATTTTGTTTTCAGCAGGAGCATCATTAGGTGCTATGTCCGTTTTTTATATTTATGCCAACTTCATCGGAAAAATAGAATCCAAGACAGATTTTTTTATGAAAAACGTGAATAATCTACTCGGAGGTGTTACACTTTTTATTGCAATTTTAGGGGTTATTAAATTGGTAAACGAATAAGATTCTCTTATGAAAAACGAAATTCTCAAAAACTAAAAAGCAAAAATGAAGATTCTCTTACTCGATAACTATGACAGCTTTACCTATAATCTGGTGCATTATTTAGAAGGCTTAGGAGCTGAATTAGAGGTTTTTAGGAATGACAAAATAGAATTAGAAGAAGCAAAAGACTTTGACAAAATAGTACTTTCTCCCGGACCGGGAATTCCCAATGATGCAGGAATTTTAAAACCACTTATCAAAGAATATTTTGACAAAAAACCGTTTTTGGGAATTTGCCTCGGACAACAAGCCATTGTCGAAGTTTTTGGAGGAAGTTTAATGCAACTCCATTCTGTAGTTCACGGAGAAGCAACCCCTATAAACATTACCGTTTCTGACGAGATTCTCTTTAAAAACTTGCCTCAAACTATAGAGGTAGGGCGTTATCATTCGTGGGTTGTAAATCCGAAGGATTTTCCTAGTGTTTTAGAGATTACTTCAAAAGACCAGAATGGAAATATTATGTCATTACGACACAAAACCTATGATATTCGTGCTGTTCAGTTTCACCCCGAATCTATTATGACTCCAGACGGACTAAAGATGTTAGAAAACTGGTTAAAACACTGATTTTTTGAGAGTGAATTACTGTGGTTTTTTACAACATTCCGAGTTCGAGCTTTGCTTCTTCGCTCATTAAATCTCTTGTCCAAGGCGGATCAAAGGTGAGTTCAATCTCAGCCGATTTCACCCTATCAATTGCTCGTATTTTTTGTTCTACCTCCTGTGGCAGGCTCTCTGCAACCGGACAATTTGGCGAAGTAAGTGTCATCAGGACTTTTACATCCATATCCTCATTAATCATTACGTCATAAATCAGTCCTAACTCATAAATGTCCACAGGAATTTCAGGGTCGTAGATTCCTTTGAGTACTTTTACGATTTGCTCTCCTAAACTGATATCATCTTTAAATTCTTCCATTTTTTAGTATTACGTAAAGTATTAAGACTTTTTGGTTTCGAATGCCAAAGCATACATTTTTATTTGTTTAATCATTGAGACCAATCCGTTAGCTCGGGTAGGAGAGAGATGCTCTTTCAGCCCAATTTCGTCCACAAAGTCGGTTGATGCCTCCAAAATGTCTTTCGGAGCTTGTCCTGAAAAAACACGAATCATAATAGCAATAATTCCTTTGGTTAGAATGGCATCGCTATCGGCTGTAAAGAGAATTTTTCCGTCTTTATGCTCTGCATTGAGCCAAACTTTCGATTGGCAACCCTTGATGATGTACTCATCGGTTTTGTACTTTTCGTCAATCATTGGGAGCGATTTTCCAAGCTCGATTATGTACTCGTATCGCTCTGTCCAATCATCAAACATTAAAAATTCGTCAATAATTTCGTTTTGAACTTCTTTAATCGTCATTTTTTATTTCTTTCTGTTTCGAATTCCTATACAACTCCACTATTTTATCTACAAGAGACTTGAGTTCCGTGGGAGGTGTTCCTTCATCAAAAAGAGCTGATTCGTAAATATCTTTATTGTGAAGTACCTTTATTTGTGCTGTTCGGGAAGCATCAACAGCCCTTTTGTTAGTCGGTGCTTTAAAAGTGTTGATTTTGCTCCTGTCAATTTTTTGAACTTCTTTTATCAAAGAATTCCAATCTTTATCAGACAAACGGTAATAAAAAACACCTTGTTTAAATCCCTCCTCCATAACTACTAAAGAGTCATTTTTAACAATTACCTTACTTTGACTACCTCTTGTTTTAGCCTCATATTCAATGACCAACTCTTCGCTCAAGGCTTTGACATCAGAAGAAGAACATTTGTTTACTGTAATTGCTAAAATAGTACAGGCTATTATTGTCAGTGTTTTCATGGTTTTAATTTAGTATTACAAAGGTACATTAAATTGCTCAATTACACACAAACGGATAAACAACCTGTTCCAAAATCTGTAGCAAAAAGTAATGATTCTTAAAGGTTGAAGCGGTGGTGGTAAACTGAAATTATGACAAAAACAATAGTAAAATACCGTTAGAGTTTTTACTTTGAAAACAATCAGATTTTGCACAACACAAATATGTTAAACCAGCGAAGTAATCCTTTTTGTGATAAAACAAAAATCAGAGGTAAAACTGTACGTTTGTTACGGGCCGGAATTAGAAATTTCGTAATTCTGAGAGTTTATATTTTGTTTTCTTACTTGTTAATGCCAGAGTCTGGGTTATCAGATAGTTTTAAATCTTTCAAAGCTACTTTCCAATCTTTTATTTGAATTCCGAAAACGGATTTTATTTTAGACTTATCTAATACACTATATTTCGGGCGAGCAGCAGGTGTAGGATAAGCACTTGTCGGAATGGGATTCAGTTCGATTTTGATGTTGTTTAACTCAAAAATATTTTGGGCAAAATCATACCAAGAGCAAATTCCTTCATTCGAAAAATTATATATTCCGTAAGAGGGTTGGATGTTAGTTGTTGGGTGCTGGATGATGGCAATTATAACCTTAGCCAAACAGTTTGCATTGGTTGGTGTCCCGATTTGGTCGTTTACCACATTGAGCGAGTTTCTTTCAGAAGCTAAACGAAGCATCGTTTTATAGAAATTATTTCCAAACTTAGAATATACCCACGAAGTGCGGATGATAAAATAAGCATTTAAAATCTTTTGAACCTCTTGTTCTCCCTCGAGCTTTGTTTTTCCGTAGAAGCCTTTCGGATTCGGTGTGTCTTCTTCTGTGTAAGGAGTTGTTTTTTCTCCGTCAAAAACAAAATCAGTCGAAATATGAATGAGTGTGGTATGGTGTTTTTGGCAACTTTCAGCCAAATTTTTAACCCCAACAACATTGATTTGGTAAGCTAAATCGGTTTCGGATTCCGCTTTATCAACAGCAGTATAAGCAGCACAATTAATGCAAAAATTAGGTGTTATTTGCTTGAAAACACGCTCGCAACTTTCTTTGTCGGTAATATCTAAAGTTTTGGAATCTGTAAAAACAAACTGAATGTCCAAATTGGTTTTTGCTGTTTTTTGCAGAGCTTGTCCGAGTTGTCCGTTACCGCCTGTTACTAAAACTACCATACTTTTCGGGCATTTTCAAGCGTTGGGTTGTTTTGGTCCTTTTCGGAAATGATGAGTTGCTCTTTCGGAAAATTCCAGTCAATCCCGATAGCGGAGTCATCAAAAGCAATTCCTCCTTCGGATTCTTTATGATAAAAATTATCACACTTATAGCTGAACAAGGCTGTGTCGCTCAGCACCAAAAAACCGTGTGCAAACCCTCTGGGAATAAACATCTGATTTTTGTTTTCAGCCGATAAAATAGCCGTAACGTATCTTCCGTAAGTTTCAGATTCGGGACGGATATCAACTGCTACATCGAGCACTGCCCCTTGTAAAACCTGTACTAATTTTGCCTGAGCAAACGCTCCTGTCTGATAGTGTAGCCCTCTTAAAACTCCTTTTGAAGAAAAGGATTGATTATCTTGAACGAAATGTACTTTTATTCCTGTTTTTTCTGCAAAAGTTCGTTCGTTAAAGCTCTCGAAGAAATAACCTCTTTCGTCTTTAATTATTTGAGGCTCTATGATAAAGCAGTCTTTAAGTTTGGTTTGAATTACATTCATTACGTTTTTGTTTTTGTCACAAATTAAAGGATTTTACGGATTATTTTTATAAATCTTTTGATCTGTGTAAATCTGAAGCTAACAATTAAAAATCTGTTCTAATATTTTGATGGTAATGAGATACGTTGGTTTTACACCTGTTGTTCCCAATCCTCCCGAAGCCAACGTGCTTCCTGTTTCGAGCGGATTATCTGATGCATAATAGGCATAACGTACTTTCACGTTTTTTGGTATGCTTTTTCTGATTTTCGAAGCAGATTGAATGGCTTTTTGATAATAAGCACCTTCCATTTCTAAACCAATTACTTCCCATGTTGATTTATGAAAAAAGTATAAAAGGTCTTTGTTTTGTAATGAAGTTCCCAACACGGTTACCATGTTTCCTGCATAAACAGGAACTCCATTGCCTTCGAACATTTCTTTGGTAAGCTCGTTTTCAAACGGATAATTGTCTCCGGTTCCTTCGTTGATATGTGCAGAGGGAATCATAATATCGCCTTTACCGCCTTCTAAGATTCCGGCTTTACCCATAATAGAAACCGATTCTACGTTCAGGTAAGTGCGTTTTTCGCCTTCTTTGTAGGGTTTTAATAGCTCATCAATAGTTTCGTAGGCTTGTTCTCCGAAGGCGTAATCCATTACAATAATCACAGGTTTTTCAGCTACATTTGCCTTTGAGAAACTCGACTTTTTGAAGTCGATTTTTGCGGTATCAAAAATCTGTACGTCAATGTTTGTTCCGGAGGTATCCCAAACTTGGTACATTCCGTTTTTTAGAGCGACTTCTTCAACCTTTTTACGTAAGTCTCCATTTTCAGGATTGCTCAAAGCCTCATAAACATCTATATCTTCTACATCTTTAAACTTTGAATTTAAAGTAGGAATGGCAAAAATCGAATTCATAACCGAATGCATATTAGCACTGATGATATGAATTGGTCGTTCTAAAAGATTATTTTTTTTGAGGATTTCTTTGATGTTGTCTGCCCATATTTCTCCGTGAATGTGATGTCCTAATCGCTCTCTTAAAATCGGGCTGAAGGTAATTGCTCTTTTGTTGTTGTTAACTACTTCTTCGATAGCTAATTTACCCAACCAATAAATTATATGAAGGAATCTGTCCGGATTTTCACCCGTTGCAAACGCACCATAAATGTTTAGTACTTCAATAAAAGTTCTGCCCAACATATTCGAGACGTGAGCAATCGCTTTTTCTTTTTCTTCCTGAGAAAGGGGTTCTTTTTTATCGACCAAACTTTCTAATGTTTGCCAATCACGAGTTACGGTTCCGTTGAATTCGTTAATCAGAACATGGTTTTTTATTTTGTGTGATTCGATGAAAATAAAAGTCAAGTGTGTCAGAATATCATAAATATCTGAACGTCCACGAGTGATTTCGATATTCATCTGCTCATCATCAATTCGGTAACAATTTCTCCGTCTTTTGGGAGGAACAATGGCTTGAAAGTGCGATTTGGAATAGCCTTCGTCCGAAATCAGATTGATGTAGCGACATTCTTCAATTCCGATAGGAAGTCGTTCGATAACGTACAGAAGTCCGTTGAGTTCTACTTTTTCACTGTTTATTGAACCGTAAATCTCGGGACGCAACAGCAAAAGTGCCTCACGAAGCGTATCTCCCGAAACTCCCATGGGTTTATAAAATCCACGATTAAATAAATGCCTCATCGTGATATACATTCTCTCTATAGCACCGGACGATTCTTGTGCTCTTGTTCTTTCTATATTTTTAAATTTTGTCATATTCTTGGTTTATTTTTGGGTACAATCACTGAAAATTTTCATGATTAGGATTATTATACAGCTAATTGTAAATATTGCAGCTCTGATGTTAATGCTATTATTCATTATGTCAGTAGGGTTGTCAGTTCATTTGTACTTATCGGTTTTTATAAAATAAAGACCTAAAATTATTATAATTATTTAGGATGAAATATAACATATTTTTACGTTAGACTCTTATTTTCTCATAATCACACAACACGACTAAAAACTGCCCGCTGAACACTATTACTCCAACTAACGACAATTATTTTTTATTTCCTCACGTAGTTTTTTCGCTTTTCCCGTTTGTTTGTCATCAAGAGGCATTTCTAAAACAGTTTCGACATATTTTTGGGACATCTCACAATCTCTGTTAAGATAATGTGCCAAGGCTAAATTATAAAAAAACTCATACTTTTTGTTTTCTGTTTCCGGGAGATGCGATTCTCCTATATTTAAAATCTCAATCGCTTTTGGAACTTCTCTGTTTTCGATAAGGATAGTGCTGTATTGTATATACGTATCAAAAAATTCCGGATGGGAATCTATATTAGTTTGATATAATTCCATTGCTCTGTAAAAATCTCCGTGCTGATACTCTACACTCGCAATGGTGTTTAAAACATAAATGTTTCCGGGTTCTATTTCGTTAGCTTCATAAAACCGTGTTCGAGCTTCTTCGACCTCTCCTTTTTCCAAAAGACCCACACCTTCTATAAAAAGGTTTTTTGTAAACTCATCTGTAAAAGAGTTGAGAGCAACTTCTTTTTGATCTTCCTCTGTTATGTCTTTTTGATTTTCCTTACATGAAAAAATACTAAAGCAAATTATAAACCAAAAGACTATCAGGTTGATATTTCTCATTTTCATAAAATTATTTTTTACAAGTTACAAATATAATCGGAAATGAGTTTGGTTAGGCAGAAGCAGATGCTAAAAATTTAGGGGAAACAGAATACTCCTAATCGAAATAGTGATTTTGGGCTAATCAGTTTTGTAGCAAAGAATGAATTTTGAGAAAATAACTTATTTATAAAAAAGGAGAGCACTTACTATGTTACTCCTTGTGCAAAAATGCTTTTCTGCTAAGCAAGGCATCTTCGTCTTCTACGTTGTTTTCGTCCGGGATACAACAATCTACAGGGCAAACGGCTGCACATTGAGGTTCTTCGTGAAAGCCCAGACACTCGGTGCATTTGTCGGGAACGATGTAGTAAAATTCGTCTGAAATCGGAGTTTGAGCCTCATCAGCATCAACTTCTTTTCCGTTGGGTAGCACAATTTTTCCGCTGAGTTTAGTTCCGTCTTTATATCTCCAATCGTCTGCTCCTTCGTATATTGCATTATTCGGGCATTCGGGCTCGCAAGCTCCACAGTTAATACAATCGTCAGTGATTATAATTGCCATTTTATTTTTGTTTGAGGGTTTCAGGTTTAAAGTTTCGAGTTTTTGACGAATTAAACCTATTTTTGTGCAAAATTACGAGCAAAACCATTCATAACCAAATTATATGATGTTAGAAAAAACAAAAATAGCGTTTGCAGAATTGGGTAAATTTTTAAATCAATTCTCCGATGAACAACCAGTTAAGAAATCTGATGTGCTTTATAACGATTTGTTTTTTGACGATTTTCTGAACCTTATCGAAAATCAAAAACATCATAACGGTTGGTTTACCAAAGACCAGATTTGTTTTGCAGTTAGCTCGTGGGCAGAAGCTCTTACTAAAGAAAATATCGACCAATGGCTTTCGGCTTACAAAATCACTGAAAAACACCCTAAAACTATCGGACTTGTTTTGGCAGGAAACATTCCTCTTGTCGGGTTTCACGATTTTTTGAGCGTACTCGTTTCAGGACATAAAGCTCTTGTTAAGACTTCGTCAAATGACCAACAACTACTCCCGTTTTTAACTAAATACTTGGTTAAAATACAACCTGAATTAGAAAAACGAATTGAGTTTACCGATGGAAGATTACAAGGGTTTGATGCAGTTATAGCTACCGGAAGTAACAATACAGCTCGTTATTTTGAATATTACTTTAAAGACAAACCGAGTATTATTCGAAAAAATAGAAATTCTGTTGCAGTTTTAAACGGAAAAGAATCAGAAGAAGATTTGATTGCGTTAGGTAAGGATATTTTTACCTATTTCGGGTTGGGGTGTAGGAATGTTTCCAAGTTGTTTGTCCCGAAAGATTACAGTTTCGAGCAATTTTTTGAGGCTATGTACGAATATAATGGAATTATCGACAACCAAAAATATATGAATAACTACGATTACAACAAAGCTGTTTTTCTGATGAGTAACTTTTTGATTCTGGACAATGGTTTTCTGGTTCTGAAAGAGGACAGTTCTTATTCTTCTCCGATTTCAGCAGTTTTTTATGAGTATTATTCCGACTTGGAAGAACTCAAAAACCGAATCAGTCAGGATAACGATTTGATTCAGTGTGTTGTAAGCGACAATCTGATTGAAAACTCCGTTGTTTTCGGACAAACGCAACTCCCGAAATTATGGGATTATGCAGATAATGTAGATACAGTTTTATTTTTGAATTCAATTTAAGTTCTAAAAAATAGAAGCTGCTGTTTTTTGGGTAATATTAAAAAGAGTTGGGATATAAAATTTTTTATATCCCAACTCTTTTTTATCTAAATAAATCTACATCTTACAAAATTAGAGACATATCTTACTTTTTGATAATTTTCTTGGTTACATAACCACCATCTTCTGAATATATTTTAACCATATACACTCCAGGAGTTAAATTAGAGATGTCAATAGAGTTATTATTTAACTCCGAAGCAAAAACTCTCTTTCCTATAGTATCGTAGATTTCTACTTTATCAACACTGATATTGCTTTCTGATGAAATAAAGTATAAAAAGTCAGACGTAGGGTTTGGATAAATCTTAATGTTACCAGCAATGCTTTGATTGTTGCTTGTGCTTAAATTTATCTCTTCAGCACCTGTTACTATTAAAGAAAAATCTTGAGCATCATTAGTTAATGTACCCTTGTGGGAAATAACTATCTGATAAACTCCTGAAGCATCATTAATTTGTACCTTTTCAAACGGGTCAACAGTATTATCGGCTTGCTGAGCTACATATATTAAGAAATTATCAGGCACTAATTTCCAAGGATAGTAAGTATTATCATCTTTAATTACTCTTATGTCTAAATCATTGACAAGAGCAGGTGTGGGATCATCATCAACTCCTGTAGAAACTTCTCCTGGTATGTCTGTCCAAGAAATGGAAACTTCTAAAGGAATTCCTCCTCCCAAAGCAACAACGTCAATTGTTATTTGTTCTTGGTCGTTTAAGGTTGTTTCTTGTATAGTATTGTTGACATAAGCATATGTTATTGCATTAGCTGCCTTTTCAGCATTCAATAAACCCCATCCATATCTAGGATCGGGACCCATTGCCGGACCTGCTTCATCAGTAGTATGAAGAGCTAATCCTTTTAGAGTAGCTGCTTTCATAAAGCTGTTGTTCAATTCATGGTAATATTGTTGTAATAACAACAAAGTTCCTGTAACACCTGGGGTTGCCATAGAAGTACCGCTTAAAGGACCTCTGTCTGTGTCGTCTTCAGATAACATAGAATTTACAGACTGCCCTTTGGCAACCAAATCAGGCTTGATTCTCAAATCATCAGTAGGTCCATAATTACTATAGGTTGCCAATATTACGTTTGAAGGAGCTGTGTAATTGGAAACTTCACTTACCGACCCCACTACTATGGAATTTTTGGAAGTTGAAGCTCCTGTTAATAAGTCGTATCCTCCTTTGTTATTAATCTGACTTTGTTGCGATCTATCGTTACCAGCAGCGATGACGGGTAAGTAGCATTTGTCTTTATACAAATATGTGAGATTATCAACATCTCTTGATTTTTGTAAATATGCTCCAAAGTAGTATAAAGGTAATGTCATTTGACCAGAACTATTAAAAACAGAATAACCGTAGGAATGATTAGAAAGTAAAAAATAATCTTGAGCATTTAACTCGTTTTGCATTTCGATTAAGTCATCTGTCCAATTATATACAATCGCCTCCGCCTCGAAAGCTATTCCTCTGTACATAAAGGCAGGACCATTTCCGACAATAGTGCCTGTAACGTGAGTAGAATGATCTTCTACATTCCCGCCGTCTCCTTGCGTTACCCTTCCTTCAAAATCAACATGAGTAGTTCTAGCACCTCCATGATCCCAAACTCCAACTAACATTCCTTGCCCTTGAATATTTAGTCCTAATCCACCACCTAAGTACAACTTGTTAGCCCTAGTAGTAACTGCAGCTCCTGTATTATAAGTAGTATAATATATCGGAATGTTTTCTTCGGTAAAATATTGTAACTCAGCTTTAGCTCCATTAAAACTATATGTTTTCGGATAGTTCAAATCAGAATTAATCCTCTCTGTTCTTATTTTTTGAGTTTCATAGCGCTTCAATAGCTGATCTCTGAATTGTTCCCGCTGAAATTGGATTTCTTGTGCGTAAGAAAATGTTAAACCAAAGATAGTCAATAAAATAATATAGTGCTTTTTCATGATAATGTTTTTTTTTGTAAATATAAAAATTTCTTCATACAAAAAAGAACCGTTAAGAAAAAAATAACTTAACGGCTCTTTTGGATTCTTTATATAAGTTACTCTCCTACAGTGAACCCAACAGCTTCATTTGCACCAAATTGTCCCCCTGTAGCTAAAATATTACCATCGTAAGTTATTGTGTACGAACCATTCCCGTAGTCACAACAAAAACCATCTCCATAAGCATCAAAAATTACAAAAGTATATGCCCCATCTTCTAAACACCATTCTATAGAAGTAGAGCCATTAGATAAAGAAGCATATGCCCCTCCTTGCCCTCCTTGGGCTACCAAAGCATTTGACGAATCATAAAGCTGCCAAGAAGTTTCTTCTGAATATTGATCAAAAACTAAGTCTAAAACAACAGTGTTTGCCGTACACAACGGAGAATAATTAATCGTTACTTTTTGAGTTGTAGCATTAGCAAATGTTCCATCTTCAGGAACTTCTAAGTCAAAAACTAACTTTTTCTCAGCCCCTAAAGGAAGGGCTTCAAAATCAAATACAATTTCCCCAGTTCCATAAAGTTCTCCTGCAGGTATAGTAATTGATGTAAATGTAACTTCGTACTCCTGAGGGAGTCCGTCAGATTCTTCTTCGTTTAAAGTAACATTTATTACCCTATCAGTACTTGTTGTTCTGGTAGAATATACTTTTAAATCATACGTAGGATCTTCTTCAGAAACCTGAACCTTAATCGAGGATCTTTCAAAACCTACAGATAAAGGAGGCTGCACATCTGTTTCATGTTCTTCACAATTAGTCAAAAAAAGTGAAAGAGTAAAAAACAAAATTAATTTAACATATTTTTTCATAAACTATATTTTTAAATTATAAAGGATTTTGTTCTGTAATTTCAAAGTTAGCATTTAACTCTGATTCTGGAATTTGAAAGATAAATTTAGGGCTTCCGGCAGGATAGTCAAAATATCCGAAATCTGTGTGATTAGACCCTGGATAATCTCTAACTAAATCAACACCCCATCTTTTCATGTCAAAGAAAGCAAAACCTTCTCCCCACAACTCTATTCTTCTGTGAAGTCTGATTTCATCTTTTAAAGCTTGACCAGAATTTGTAGAAAGCGTATAAGAAGGGTCTCTTGTGATAACTAAATCGTATAGAACTTGTCTTGCTCCAGCTTCATCAAAGTAAGACCTTGCCTCAGCTTCATTTAAATACATTTCTGCTGTGCGCATATATACATAATCTCCTTCAAAGAATGTAGCGTCAACAAATTTCACATTTGCATATTGCGGAATTCCCCAAGGATTTCCTGCAGGTGCAAACCACTGTTTACGAACATCTGTTGGAGATATAGCATCATATAAACGTCTGTCGATGTTTTTAAAGGATCCTAAAAGTCCTGCATAACCTTCATTAAGACTTCCTACTTGTGAGAAGAATGAAGCATAGACAGTTGTTGTTGCAGAAGTTATATCCGCACCCCAAATCCATTCAGGATTAGTTATTTCATCAAATCCATCTAATAGTTGGTTGCCACTTACAAGAGTTCCACCTGTTTTTGCTTCGTTAGCATATTGGGCAGCTAATGGATAATTTTCCATCTCTAGATAATATCTTGATAATAAGCCTGCTATTACTTTATTGTCTAAATAAGCTTTACTCGTTCTGGTATAACCATCTATCAGAGTATGTGCAGCTGTCAAGTCGCTTTCTATTTGAGCGTAGATATCAGAAGTAGGTACTCTTGACAAATCTGTAGTAGTTTCCGTGTATAACGGGATTCCTAAATCTCCGTTTCCATAAACTCTGATTAATTGGAAATAAGCAAACCCTCTAACCGCCAAACAACGAGCTTTTAACTGCAAGATGCCAGGATCTGTAGCACCTTCATCTATTGTAGATAAAATCGAGTTCATATTATAAATCTGCTTATAATAGAATCTCCAAATCATGTATGTTCTTACAGAATTTGTCTGTCTTGCTGTAAAGTTATAGTAGTTTCCCATCCAATGATTGGTCGATTGGGTAACATCGTTACTCATTAAATCAAGACCAAAATCAACAGCTTTCTGTCCGAAATCGTCATGAAGATTTTGATTTAATCCGGAAACTAAAAAGTCATTCATATAGAAATAGTTTCCTGCTTCTAGATTACCAGAGAAAGCAAGTCCTAATTCTGGGTAATTCGCATTCAAATCAGCTATTTGATTTGTTGAAACCTCGTTCATTGCATCTTTATTCAGAAAGTCTTCTGAGCAAGACACTAATAATAGTGCTGATGCAATTCCTAATATTGATGTTTTTTTCATTTTTTTCATTTTTTAAAATTGAACATTAACTCCAAAAGATACTGTTCTAATCAGAGAGTACTTGTTATCAGTTCCCCCAGTAAGACTTAGTCTTGGATCGTATCCTTGTCTTTTTGACCAAAGAGCCACATTATCTGCTAGGGCATAAAAACGTAATTTTTCTAATCCAACACTTCTTGATATTTCTTTACTAAAGGTATAGCCCAAAGAAAGTGTTTGTAAACTCAAATAATCACTTTTGATTAAGCCCATTGTTGAGGTAGAATAATAAAGATTAGGGTCATTAACTTCAACTCTTGGTAAATTGGCGGTTGTGTTTTCGGGAGTCCAAGTGTTAACTATATCATTATGCAAACCACTTCCTGCTTCCCCTCCGAAGTAGCCGAAATAACCTGAATCGTATCCCCATCCACCTAACTGGTAAGCAAAGTGTGCTGCAAAATCAATTCCTTTATATTCTACTCCAACACCAAAACCACCATAGATATCAGCATAAGCTTTCTTGTCTATAATGTACCTCGTTCCGTCTGACCAATTTTCGGTCAATTCACGTCCAGTAACATTTCCGTCTGCGTCTTCAATATCCTTCCAGAAAAGTGCGGCTCCATTTGCAGGGTTTACTCCAGCAAATTCTCTCATATAGTAGTCATAATAAGTTCCACCTTCTCTAAGAATTCTACTTCCTGAGATGATAGCATTATCATCAAGTGGACTTTCAGGTAATTTTGTAATTTTGTTTTCAAACTTTGTAAAGTTAGCATACAAATTGACTCTTAAATCCTTGTTTCTTATAACATCTCCATCGACAGCTACTTCATAACCGATATTCTCCATGTCTCCTACGTTTTCAGGTAGTTGAGAAAATCCTGAAGACAAAGGTAAAGGTTTCATAAACAGCATGTCTTTAACCTCTCTTTTAAAGTATTCTGCCTCAACATTTAACCTTCCATCAAATAAACTTGCTTCGAAACCAGCATTAAAGTTAACATTTGTTTCCCATGTGATGTCCTTATTTCCTTTAAACACCTGATTTACAATTAGAGGAGCTTCAGCATCCGTAGTCATTTCGACAGAATATAAGTCCATATAAGGAAGAGCCAAGCCTAAATTGTCATTTCCTTGCTCTCCATAGGATGCCTTTAACTTCAGTTCATTAACCCAAGAAACATTACTCATAAAGTCTTCTTGAGAAACTCTCCAAGCGGCACCTAATCCGTAGAAAGTACCCCATCTGTTATCCGGGTGAAATCTAGAAGAACCATCTCTTCTAACATTTGCATTTATATAGTACTTGTTACCATAATCATATCCGAATCTAGAAAAATAACCTTCTAAGGCATAATTAGAACCTCCTGCACTGTTATCTCTAAGAACTCCTGCATGATTCAAAATATCTGTATCCGGCAATAACATATTAGTTCTGTGAGCACTCACAAAATCAGATCTTCTGTCTAAGGTTTCGTGCCCTAATAGAACATTTATGTTGTGAGCTCCAAAAGATTTATTATATGTAAGTAATTGTTGGTTTGTAAAGGCAATCATTCTTGAAGACTGTATTTGAATTCGGCCATTAACTCCAACAGCATCTCCAATAAGCGGAGTATCCATAGAAGTGTCATGCTGATTAAACAACTCTCCCGTTACCGTATATTTAAATTTCAGACCATCGAGTAGATTAACAGAAGCATTTGCAGAAGAGAACAAGTTATCTGTTCTCCATCTTTTAATATCCATCATTGCTGTAGCATAAGGATTTTGCAATGGCCCTGCTCCAGCCGGTCTTACAACACCTCCATTATACAAACCCTGACCATCATCATAAATAGGATTTCCTACAGAGTTGAATAATTGTTCTCCTGTATTTTGGTCATAAACATGAACAGGATAGATAGGAGCTGTATAACGAGTCCAACGAAAAGGGCCTGAATAAGAAGTACCTCCAGTGTAACCATCTAGGTAATTTTGCTCTAAGTGAGTATAACTCATAACTCCTCCTATTTGAAACGTTTCAGAAATCTTAGAGTCGATATTTAACCTTCCTGACATTTTCTCTAATCCTGAATTGACAACATAACCCTCATTTTTGTCGTATCCTACAGAAAAGAAATGTTGTGTGTTTTTATCCCCTCCTCTTACACTAATATTAGTCTGAGTGAAAAGCCCACTTCCAAACAGGAAATCTTCCCAATCTTCTTGAAACAAAATCTGTGCATTAGGATTTATAGTTCCCGTCACAGGATCTATCAACTGGTCGTTAGGGACATTGTAAATGTTGTAACCCAACCCCTGAGGGCCTGTAATCAAATTATTTGAAGCCTCAACAGCAGCAGCACTATTTGACAATCCTGTAGGGCCAAACATATACCCATTTTTCAAGATATTAAAATAACCCTCATAGTATTTTGCAGGATCTGTAATTTTGTCATAATCTTTTACTGCTCTAGAGCTAAAACCGGACCTAGTATCAATTGTTATAGCTGATTTTTGTTGTAGTCCTTTTTTAGTAGTAACAATTATAACTCCATTGGCACCTCTATTACCGTACAAAGCAGCAGCAGAGGCGTCTTTCAAAAATGTCATCGATTCGATATCGTTGTTATTAATGGAAGCAATGTCTCCATTAAAAGGAATCCCATCAACCACATACAAAGGCGAACTAGAAGCATTAATGGAACCTATCCCTCTAAATCTGATTACAGGAGCGTCTCCTGGCATACCATTGTTATTAACAACTTGTACCCCAGCAACTTTTCCTACCAACCCCTGAAGAACATTTCCAGTAGTCACTTTTTGAATCTCTTCAGCTTTGACTTCTTTAATGGAGCCGGTAATTGAACTTTTTGTTTGTTGACCATAAGCTACAACTACAATTGGATCAATCATTTCAGTCTCTGGAGCTAGTAAAACATCCACAACATTAGAAGCCCCCACAGTAATTACCTGATTTGCCATCCCAAGAAAGGAAAACACCAAATTTTCCCCCTGATTAGCAGTAATCGAATACTTACCGTCTAAATCTGTCTGTGTCCCTTTGGTTGTTCCCTCAACCATAACACTTGCCCCAGGTAAAGGAAGACCATCATCAGCAGAGGTCACAGTACCCGTAATAGTTTTCTCTTGTGCAAAAGAAAACTGAATCATAAACGCTAAAAATAGCGTCAAAATCCCAGTAAACCTTGATTTCATATTTAATTATTTTGAGTTAGTTAAGTGCAAACTTCTTAATAATTTCTTAAACGACCAAATTTTCATAGAAATAAATGTGTTAATTTTAGTTTTCAAATGATTTAGACTTCTTTTTTAACCAAGCTTGTGTCTGCTCTTTAGATGCACTATTATATAAATGGTTGCGTTTGATTGATGATTTTTTGTGTTAATGTTTTGTTTCTTGTAATAATTTTTAATTAACTCTTTTTATCTAAAATATCTTTTCGGTATAATATTTGCGACTTGCTACATAAAACAGTATTAACCTAAAAATCAAAAAATTATGTCAAACAAAATTGGAAATGCAGCAGCTGCTATCTTAGTTGGTGCTGCGATTGGAACAGCAATAGGGGTCTTGTTTGCTCCTGATAAAGGCTCTAAAACAAGAAAAAAAATCAAAGATAACTTTGATAAGTCTTCTGAGGATTTAAAGGAGACATTTAATGAATTTACCGAAAAACTAAAACTAAAAGCAAACAAAACAAAAGCTGATTTGGAATCTACTTTTGACGAATTGCTATCTGATGCAAACACTAAAAAAGAAGACGTAATTGTTGCATTAGAAAAAAAACTTAAAGAACTTAAAAGCACTACCAAATAGTTATGTTCGGAAAAATAAAAGAAAACCTGCAAGACATACGAGAGGAAACCAAAGACCTTATAGAGAGTAATATTGCTTATTACAAACTTTGGTCTTTTAAGCTAATTACTAAATCCGCCTCTATGCTATTAAAGCTACTTTTAATAGGCGTTACTTTTGTTATGGTTTTGGTTTTCTTTTCAATAGCGGGGGCTTTGGCAATAGGCTATACTCTAGGTAATTTTGTTTATGGATTTCTTATAATAGGAGGCGTTTATCTTGTCTTAGGAATTATTATTTTTAATTTAAAAGACAAAATTGAAAAACCTATTTTAAAAAGATTTTCTGAAATTTTCTTTAACGAAGACGATTAACAATGCGAAACAAACAATATAACTCTTATAAGGAAGTCGATAGAGATTTAAAAATACTGAAACTTCAGAAAGAAATTCATTATCAGAAGCTTTTGCAAAAAGGCGAAAACATTAAAGATGCCCTACAGTTTACTTCTGTCTTGCCAGATGTTGCAATAGGAGCAGTCGATGTTTTCTCTCGAGGTGCAAAAGGAGCAGTATTGGGCTTTTTGTTACGAAAAATTTTCAGAAGAAAATATTTATAGACCGTTGTTTATATCTTTTTGATTAAACCATTCAAATCCAAACCTCCATAATTCCCAGAACTCATCAGGAGTAAAACGAAATTTTTAAGGTTTGCTTTGTAGAGATATTCCTCAAATTCTGTTGAATTGGTGTAAATAATCAAGTCGCTTCGATTGAAGGCTTTAGCTATTTGTTCTGCCGTAACCTCTTCCAAGCGTTTGATTTTAACTGCTTCGGGAGAATAAAACACTACCGCAATATCTGCATTATCTAAAGCCGATTGATATTCTTTTAAAAATTCCGCATTCAAACTACTGTACGTATGTAGCTCCAAACAAGCTATCAGAGTTCGGTCAGGATATTGTTCTTTAACTGCATCGGTTGTGGCTTTTACCTTGCTGGGTGAATGAGCAAAATCTTTGAAAATTACTCGGTTTGAACTTTCAGAAATCTTTTCTAATCGTTTTGAGGCTCCTTTGAAAGAAGCAATAGCCTCATAAAAATCTGCTTCGTCCACTCCCATGTTTTGGCAAATCCACTTAGCTCCCATTAGATTATTCAGGTTGTGTTTCCCAAAAACTTCGATAGGCATATTACCTTCGGGAGTAGTTAAAAATGTTGTTCCTTTTTCTACCGTATATTCAGGAGTTTCGTAAGGTATTTTTCGAATTGGATTGGTTGTATTTTCGACCAGGATTTTTAAATCGTTATCTTCTTCGTTATAAACTAAAATTCCTCCGTTGGTAATTCGATTGATGAAAATTTCAAACTGTTTCAAATAATTTTCATAGGTAGGGAAGACATTAATGTGATCCCAAGCGATTCCAGAAAGTAAAGCTATATTGGGTTTATACAGATGAAATTTTGGTCTTCTGTCGATTGGAGAAGACAGATATTCATCGCCTTCCAAAACGATAAAATCATTTTCTTTAGTAAGATGAACCATTGTGTCGAATCCTTCGAGTTGTGCTCCTACCATATAATCGACTTCAATGTTATGATATTTCATCACGTGTAGAATCATCGAAGTAATGGTTGTTTTTCCGTGAGAACCTCCTATTACTACTCTAGTTTTGTTTTTGGATTGTTCATACAAAAATTCTGGATAGGAGTAAATCTTAAGCCCTAACTCTTTTGCTTTCAAAAGCTCCGGATTATCTTCTTTGGCATGCATTCCGAGAATGACAGCGTCTATATCAGAAGTGATTTTATCAGGAAACCACCCCAATTCTTGAGGTAATAATCCTTTCTTTTCGAGTCGAGTTTTAGAAGGTTCAAAGATAGCGTCATCGCTCCCTGTAGCTTGGTATCCTTTATGATACATAGCTAAGGCAAGATTGTGCATCGCACTGCCTCCTATGGCTATAAAATGTAATTTCATCGTTTTGTTCTAAAAAAAGCAAAGATAGAAATATTTGGGATTTACAAACTTCACATTTTTTCGTATTTTACAGAAGAGCGGCTCTGAATTGATTGTTTACGAATTACTCTTTTTGCTTGATATATTTATGAAAACAAAACAAATTTTGGTTTTTGGATAGTAACCGATAAAAAAACAAGCATTTACTTTCCGATACAAAAGCTCGAAAAAATATTACTAAGTAGCTCATCATTAGTGACTTGACCTGTAATTTCCCCGAAATAATAGAGTGCCTGACGGATGTCAATAGCCATCAGGTCAGAAGATAAACCGCTTTCCAATCCAAAACGCACTTTTTGAATTTCTTCTAACGCTTTCAGTAAGGAATCGTAGTGCCTCGTATTTGTCACTATGGTTTCGTTATTTCGCAAAGCACCTGTGTTTACAAACGATAACAAAGTATTTTTAAGCTCTTCAATCCCTATTTTCTGCTTAGCTGAAATAGTTTCAGGTTTCAGGTTTAAGGTTTCAAGTTCGGCTTTTATAGTGTTGAGTTCTTGCTCTGATAACAAGTCAACTTTGTTGATAATTACCACCAAAGGCTTTTGAGGATATTTATTTCTGATTTTTTGGATTTCAATTATGTGTTCCGAACCTTGAACTTTAAACTTTAAACTTTCAAACAAATAAAGAATAACTTGAGCTTGCTCGATTTTCTCAAAAGTTTTTTGAATTCCGATGCTCTCAACAACATCTTTTGTATCTCTGATTCCGGCTGTGTCTATGAATCGGAAACCGATTCCGTTGATGATTAATTCATCTTCGATAGTATCTCGAGTAGTTCCTGCAATATCCGATACGATAGCTCTTTCTTCATTGAGAAGAGCATTCAAAAGTGTAGATTTTCCTACGTTGGGTTCGCCTACAATGGCTACGGGAATTCCGTTTTTGATAACATTCCCCACAGCAAAAGAATCAATCAATCGTTTAAGGACAAATTCGATTCTGTTTACTAAATCTTTAAATTGAGTTCGGTCTGCAAATTCCACATCTTCTTCCGCAAAATCAAGTTCGAGTTCAATAAGTGAAGCAAAATTCAAGAGTTCTTCTCTTAGTTTAGCTATTTCGTTACTGAAACCGCCTCTCATTTGTTGCATAGCAATTTGGTGAGAAGCTTCGTTGTCTGAATTTATCAAATCGGCAACTGCTTCGGCTTGACTTAAATCCATTTTTCCGTTCAAGAAAGAACGAAGCGTAAACTCTCCGGGTTGTGCCATACGACAGCTTTTTCGGAGTAAAAGCTGAATAATTTGTTGTTGAATAAAAACCGAACCGTGACACGAAATTTCTACCACATCTTCACCCGTATAAGAATTTGGGTTTTTGAAAACGGAAACCAGCACCTGGTCTAAGGTTTTTTCGCCATCCATAATATGCCCCAAGTGAATGGTATGAGTTTTTTGTTTGGTCAAATCTTTGTTTCTCACAGACTGAAAAACCTCATTAGCAATAGCGATTGAGTTATTTCCTGAAATTCGTATAATAGCCACAGCACCTGCTCCTGACGGAGTAGCAAGAGCTACGATAGTATCCTGATTAAGCATAAAAACAGTTCTTTTAACAAAGATATAAAAGACAAGGATATACAAGGGCATACTTGTCTTAAATTACAATGTACCTATTAAGATTTATTAAATAAAAAAGCCGCCTCAAGTTGTGAGGCGGCTTCTCGATATTGTCAATATAGGAAAATTATCCTAAAACTTCTTTTACTTTATCAGCCGCTTCTTGAAACTGAACAGCAGAATGAACTGCTAATCCTGAGTTGTCAATCATTTCTTTTGCCAATTCGGCATTTGTTCCTTGAAGTCGAACGATAATAGGAACTTTAATCAAGTCTCCTAAATTTTTATACGCATCAATCACTCCTTGAGCTACACGGTCGCAACGAACAATTCCTCCGAAAATATTGATTAGAATAGCTTTTACGTTCGGATCTTTTAAGATGATTTTGAAGGCGGTTTCCACGCGTTTAGCATCTGCGGTTCCTCCTACATCAAGGAAGTTAGCCGGCTCATAACCTGCGTGTTTAATCAAATCCATAGTTGCCATAGCAAGCCCTGCTCCGTTTACCATACAACCTACATTTCCGTCCAAATCCACATAGTTTAATCCGACAGCCTTTGCTTCAACTTCGATAGGATTTTCTTCCAAAACATCTCTCATATCAGCATATTTTGGGTGTCTGTAAAGAGCGTTGTCGTCTAAAACAACCTTAGCATCAACTGCCAAAATTTTGTTATCTGAAGTTTTAAGAACCGGATTGATTTCGAACAATGACGCATCACATCCAACATAAGCTGAGTAAAGAGCATCAACGAATTTTACCATTTCTTTAAAAGCATTCCCCGAAAGTCCAAGATTAAAAGCAATTCTTCTTGCCTGAAACCCTTGTAATCCTACCGCAGGGTCAATTTCTTCGGTAAAGATAAGATGAGGTGTTTTTTCTGCCACTTCCTCAATATCCATTCCTCCTTCGGTAGAATACATAATCATATTACGTCCTTTTCCTCTGTTTAGTAGTACTGACATATAGAATTCAGATGTTTCGCTCTCTCCCGGATAATATACATCTTCTGCTACCAATACCTTATGAACTTTTTTACCAGTTGGAGGTGTCTGTGGAGTAATTAATTGCATTCCGATAATTTGTTCTGCAATTTCTTCTACTTGTTGTAGATTTTTAGCAAGTTTAACTCCTCCTCCTTTTCCTCTTCCTCCTGCATGGATTTGAGCTTTGATTACGTGCCAACCCGTTCCCGTTTCAGCAGTTAATTGTTTGGCTTTAGCTACTGCTTCTTCAGCATTTTGAGCTACATAACCCCTCTGAACTTTAACTCCGTGCGAAGCTAAAATTTCTTTCCCTTGATATTCGTGTAAATTCATAAGTTGAAAATTGTCGTAATTATTAAAAAGCGGAACAAAAGTACAAAAACAAGTATAAAAAGCCTAATGTTTTTCTTTAGGAATTTTTAAATAAACAGTATAGCAGACTTTGAGCAAACATATTATTTTAATGACTATTTTAAAAAATATCTTGCAACCTCATTCAAAACACTTGTTATTATAGGCTTTTCAGAAAGAACGACGTTTTTAGTATGAGGTGTTAAAGCCTGTTTGGTTGTCGTTCCAATACAGAAACAGATTTGATGAGCAAGTGTGTTTTTTTCTAAAAAACTTTGAACTCCGGATGGACTAAAAAACAAAACAACATCAAAATCTTCTTGGATTTTTTGAGAAGTGAACTCGTTGTGGTACACTTGAAATTCAGAAAACTCTATTTTGTTTTCCTTAAAAAAATCGGGTAAGACATCACGTCTTAGATTCCCGCAAAAAAAAGCAAATGACTTATCGGAATATTTTTTTGAAATTATTTGGGTTAAATCTTCTGCATAATGCGCAAAGTCTAACACCTTAAAACCGTTTTTTTCGAGAAGCTCTTTAGTTTTTTCTCCGACACAAATACATTTAATTTGCCTCAAAAGCTCATGCTTTTCATTTTTTAAAATACTCCAAACGGCATTTTTGCTAGTAAAAAGCAACAAATCAAAGTTTGTTTTCGCATCAAATTTTATGAGTTGGATTCGGATAAAATCTTCTTCTATCAAGCTGAATTTAGCATCAGAAAGTATAAAACGCTCTGATATGCTGAGTTTTTTGGTAGAAAGTACTTTGATGGTGGACATTTCTGAATGTTGTTTTAAATTGCACCCCTAAAGCATTCGTCGAATGCTTTAGGGGTGCAATTTATGTGATTATAGTTTATTTATTTAAAAACTTTTTCAACCCCCATATTAAACAAAGTAAAGGCCTGGATATCTGCCATTTCTTCGATAGTTTTAGAAAGTGGTTTCCCCGCTCCGTGCCCTGCATTAACGTCAATTCGGATAAGAACCGGATTGTTTCCGCTTTGTTTTGCTTGCAACTCTGCTGCAAACTTAAAGCTGTGTGCCGGTACAACCCTATCATCGTGGTCTGCTGTGGTAATAAGCGTTGCAGGATATTCAACTCCTTCTTTTACGTTGTGAACCGGAGAATATTTAAGCAAATACTCAAACATTTCTTTGCTTTGCTCAGCTGTTCCGTAATCATAACCCCAGCCCGCACCTGCTGTAAAGGTATGGTAACGCAACATATCTAAAACTCCTACTGCCGGAAGAGCCACTTTAAATAATTCAGGACGCTGAGTCATACAAGCCCCCACTAATAATCCTCCGTTTGAGCCTCCTCTGATGGCTAAATAGTCAGATGAAGTATAACCTTCTTTAGTTAAGTATTCGGCAGCAGCAATAAAATCGTCAAATACATTTTGTTTTTGCTGTTGTGTTCCTGCTACGTGCCATTTTTTACCGTATTCGCCTCCTCCTCTCAGATTTGCAACGGCATATATCCCTCCGTTTTCCATCCAAACCGCATTGGCAACTGAAAAGCTTGGAGTAAGACTTATGTTGAAACCTCCATATCCGTAAAGAATTGTTGGGTTTTTTCCATCTAATTTTGTTCCTTTTTTGTACGAAATAATCATAGGAACTTTTGTACCGTCTTTGGAAGTATAGAATACTTGTTTGGACTCATAATCGTCTGAATTGAACTTCGCTTTTGATTTTTCGTAAACCTCTGTAATACCTTCTTTTGGTTCATAAGAATAAATCGTTCCGGCTGTGATGTAGTTTGTAAATGTAAAGTATAATTTTTCGTCTTCTTTTTTACCTGAGAATCCTCCTACGGTTCCTACTCCGGGAAGTTCTACTTCACGTACTAAATTTCCTTGGTAGTCGTATTGCTTTACTTGCGAAATAGCATCTTTCATATAGTGAGCAAAGAAGTAGCCTGAACCCGTTGAAGGCGAAAGTACATTTTCTGTTTCAGGAATAAAATCAGTCCACGGAGCAGAAAGGTTTTTAGCATCGGCAATTACGATTTTGCTGTTTGGAGCGTCTTTGTCTGTTACTATAAATAATTTATCTCCGTCATTTTCGATTACAGAATATTCGTTTTCAAAATTGTCTATAACCGGAATAATTTTGCTATCCGGATTGGTCAGGTCTTTAATATACAATTCGTTTCCGTAAGTAGAATTAGCAGCAGTAATAATCAGATATTTGCCATCTTCAGTTACCGAGCCTCCTACATAACGTCTTTTTTGCTCAAGCCCAAAAACTACTTTATCTTCTGATTGTGGTGTTCCTAACTTATGATAATATAATTTGTGTTGGTCTGTCATAGCCGATAGTTCGCTTCCTTTGGGTTTGTCGTAGCTTGAATAATAAAAGCCTTCATTGCCTTTCCACGAAAGTCCGCTAAACTTAATGTCGATAAGGGTGTCTTCTTTTATTTCTTTAGAAGCTACATCTATAACGATAACCTTTCTCCAGTCGCTTCCTCCTTCAGAAATAGCATAGGCTAAAGTTTTACTGTCTTTAGAAAAAGCCATTCCTGCTAATGATGTTGTTCCGTCTGTTGAAAAAGTATTTGGGTCTAAAAATACTTCTTCATTTTCCTCTTTATCTTTGCGATATAATACCGATTGGTTTTGTAATCCGTTGTTTTTATAATAAAACGTGTAATCTCCTTCTATAAAAGGTGCTCCTATCTTTTCGTAATTCCACAAATCTTCTAATCGTTGTTTGATTTGGTTACGGAAAGGGATTTTGTCTAAATAACCAAAGGTTACTTCGTTTTGGGCTTGTACCCAAGATGCAGTTTCATCAGACATATCGTCTTCTAACCAGCGATACGGATCTTTAATTTCAGTGCCAAAATACACATCAACCGTATCTACTTTTTTAGTTTCAGGATAAGTAATCTTAGCCGTTTCTTCGGTTTTGTTTTCTTTCTTACACGAAACCAAAGTAGCTACAATAAACATAGGGATAAACAATTTTTTCATTTTGAGATAGTTATTATTTGCTAACAAAAATAATCTTTTCTGATTAAAGACCGAAAAAAATAGAATTTATTCTTTTGTAAGGCTCAAAAAATCTGACATTTTTATAACTGATGCAATTGAGTTGCCCGCTCCAACAAGGTGTAATTCAATATCTATTTCTGACTGTTATCTTGTTTGTAATCAGAAATATACATCAGAAAATATTTTTTGAATAGCTTCCTCGAAAAAGCAAGAACAAACCAGCAATACGTTAAAATTGTTCTAACTTGTAGCAAAAATTTAAAAAAAACACACTATCATTGTATCGCAAATTAAAAAAATAAAATATGAAAAAGTCGCTTGTATTACTATTAGCCTTACTGGTTTTAGCACCTTTTAGAGCAAAAGCAGATGAGGGAATGTGGTTTTTGATGTTTATTGGAAAAAACATTAAAGACATGGAAAAAATGGGATTAAGGCTCACGGCAGAAGAAATTTACAGCATCAACAACAGTAGTCTTAAAGACGCTATTGTTCAGTTCAACGGAGGTTGTACAGCCGAAATCATCTCAAAAGACGGATTAGTACTTACTAACCACCATTGCGGATACGATAAAATTGCAGAGCTTTCTACACCGGAAAACGATTATCTTACGCACGGATTTTGGGCAAAAGATAAAAGTGAAGAGTTGGCTCCAAAGAGTATTTCTGTTCGTTTTTTCGTAAGGATGGACGATGTTACCAAAAGAATTTTGTCTTTGGTAAATGACTCGATGACCGAGAGAGAAAGAGAGCAAGTTATCAATCAGGAAATTGCTAAAATTCAGCACGAAAATGACGAAGATGGGAAATACACGGTTTCGGTTCGTCCGTTTTTTCAAGGAAATGAATACTATTATTTTGTATATCAAGATTTTAACGATGTGCGTTTGGTAGGAACCCCACCCGATATGATTGGACGTTTTGGAGGCGACACCGATAACTGGGAATGGCCTCGTCATACCGGAGATTTCTCTTTGTTTAGAGTTTATACTGATGCGGAGGGAAATCCTTCTAAATATTCCGAAGATAATATTCCGATGAAACCTAAATATCATTTGCCTGTTTCTATAGCCGGAGTAAAAGAAGGAGACTTTGCTATGATTTTAGGCTATCCCGGAAGAACAAACCGTTGGATGCCATCGGGAGGAATCGAGCAGAACGTAAAATTTGCTTATCCTGCTTGGGTTGAGGGTTCTAAAGTAGCAATGGACGCTATGAAAACTCACATGGACAAAAACCAAAAAGTAAGATTAGATTATGCTTCTGCTTATGCAAGAATTGCCAATTACTGGAAAAACCGTCAGGGAATGATTGATGCACTTACGCTTCACAAAACAGCCCAAACCAAAGCTCTTTCGGAAAAAGAATTCGAAAGATGGGCTAACAAAAAAGAGAACAAGTCTCAATACGGAAAAGTAATTGCTGATATTAATGAGTATTATGCGAAAACCAACGAAAACGCTTCTCACAACAACTACCTTTTCAGTATGTTGCGTTCGAGTAGCTATGCTTCTGTACCGTACCGCTTGGGTGCTCAGATGCTGAACTACATCAATGCTAACGAATCGAAACGCAGAGAATTACAACCGGCTTTAGACGGTGCAATTACCGATTTATACACCGATTTGTATCAACCCTTAGAAAAAGACGTACTGATAACCCAGCTTAACCTATATGCCAAAAAAGGAGGAAAAAATATTGCTCCTTACGTAGCCGAATTAGCCAAAAAAACAGGAGGAGACTTTACAGAATATGTAAATAACACACTCGAAAATAGTATTTTTGCTTCAAAAGAAAGCATCGTGAAATTCTTGGAAAATCCAAATGCAGAACTTATCACAAATGACGAATTGTTTAAATTATCGAATGATTTAATGATGCGTTATCGTGCTAAGACAGAAGATGAAATGGCTTTGGACGAAAAATTCGCAAAAGCGTTCCGTTTGTTGGTAAGAGGATTGAGAGAATCCGGACTAAATAAAATCCAGTATCCTGATGCAAACAGTACCCTGAGATTAACCTACGGTTCTGTGGTTACACTACCGGAACACCCTACTCGTAAAAACGACGCAAAAGCAAATTATTACACCACACTTAAAGGGACAATTGCCAAGCACAACCCGAATCACGATGAGTTTAACAACCCTGAAAAATTAATCGAATTATACAACAATAACGATTACGGAAGATACGCAAACGAGCATGGAGAATTACCTGTGAATTTCTTGACAAACAATGATATTACAGGAGGAAACTCAGGCTCGCCTGTACTGAACGGAAAAGGAGAGCTAATCGGACTTGCCTTTGACGGAAACATCGAAGCTATGGCTGGTGATGTAATTTTTGATCATAAATTACAACGTACCATTAATGTCGATATTAGGTATGTGCTTTTTATAATTGAAAAATATGCCGAAGCCCACCACCTAATTGATGAAATGACTATCGTAAGATAAAAAAATAGACCTCGCAAGAATTTGCGAGGTCTTTCTCTCTCAAACAAACAAACATCTTAAATTTTAGAGAGACAGAGGTGTGTTTTTCACCTTGAAAACTTGGGGCTAAGATGACGCTTTTATCAAAACGATAAAATACGCTAAATGCCCTATTTTTAAGAATTCTTTAGACCAGAAGCACGACATCTTTTCAAGAGAAAAACGTACCTTTGTACTGATTTGAAAAAAACAGCACAAATAACGAGTTTCTTTTTCCTTGGAATTTTCCTTTTTGTAATTCTATTCCAAGCACTTCACGTTATAGAACACTATAATGATGAGGCTCTTGTACACACGTGCAAAAATCACGACCACCAACACAAATCGGAAAGTTCCCACGATTGCCCTATTTGTGACTTTACGCTGAATTCATTTACAGAAAGTGAGTTTTTTGCTTTCAATTCGCTTATTTCAAAAGCTTTTAGCGATAAAATAAATACCGAATACGTTGAGTATTTATTGACTTCCGAATATCAATTATTTTCCCTTCGTGCACCTCCTTTGGTGTAATGTATAGATTTCACAAATCTCTGTTCAGGTCTGGTAGTTTTAAAAAACTGTCGGGTCTGAAAATCTCGTATTATTCACGCTTCATTCGTTAAAAACTATAATTATTCGTGAGATTCACAATTAGATATATTTTTGTGTTTGTCGGTTTTGTGTCTTTTGCCCAATTTTCAGTTTCGGGAGTTGTAAAAGATAGCGAAAACAATCCGCTTGCAGGAGCTTTAATAACATTATCTGACCAACAAACCTTTACTGATTTGAATGGAGGCTTTTCTATTTCGGGAATTTCTCATTTCAATCAGGTCATTCAGGTTTCTTATATAGGATTTCAAACCTATACAAAAGAAATTCAGTTGCATTCCGACCTAACTCTTGAAATTATTTTGCAGAAAGACGTAAACATAATTGAGGGAGTAAACATTTACGGAGTAGCAAAAACAATTGAAAACAAACAAAATTTTAATGAGGCGTATCTCCAAAAAAACTTTTCGGGGTCGCTTCTACAATCGTTAGAAAATATAGCGGGAGTCAATGCGATGAGCATTGGTTCGGGAAGTTCAAAACCGATTATACGAGGGCTGGGCTTCAATAGAGTTGTTGTTTCAATAAACTCCAGCAAGCACGAAGGACAACAATGGGGAGCAGACCACAACCTCGAGGTTGATGCTTTTTCGGTGGAGAGCGTGGAACTTCTAAAGGGAGCTTCTTCCATGGAATACGGGAGTGATGCTATCGGAGGAGTTTTAAACATACGCAACAATACTATTCCCGATAAAAACTACTTTTCCGCAAAGGCAGTGTTATTTGGAAAATCGGTCAATAATGCTCTTGGAACGGCTTTTGATTTCAGGGAAAGGAAAGACAGATTTTTTTATAAAATAAAAGGACTTTATATAGATTTTGGAGATTACAACATTCCCACAGACACAATTGTATATCTGACAAGGAAAATTCCGATTCACAACCGAAAACTTAAAAATACAGCCGGACAAGAATGGAATTTTTTCGGGCAGGCTGGTTATGTAAAAGACAATTACCATTCGATTCTGACTGTTTCAAACAATCAAACCAAATCAGGTTTTTTTCCGGGTTCTCACGGAATTCCGGATTTAGACCGATTGCAAAATGACGGAAACTCCCGAAACATCAAATACCCATACCAACAATCGAATCATTTTACGATACAGAACGAACACAAATGGATTTTTGACCATTCAGAACTAAAAACTGATTTTACTTTCCAGAACAACAGAAGGAAGGAAAAAAGTGAATTTCACACACATTACTCCAACCAAACACCTCCTGAAGAAAACAGCGACTTAGAGCTTGATTTTAACCTAAATACATTTAGCGGGAACACAAAATATACCCGATTTTTTTCCGAAAAGCATAAAGCTGATTTTGGGCTACAAGTACAAATTCAGGACAATAACATCAAAGGATACAGCTTTTTGTTACCACGATATAACAAGGAGAGCTACGGAATTTTTGCTTTACACAGCTATCGTTTCTCGAACAAAATTAGGATTGAGGTAGGATTGAGATATGATTTTTCAAACATTGACATCAAGAAGTTTTATGATGAACTTCTGTACGACTACCTGATTGATAAAAGTTATCCCGAAAGTTTAGCGGAACACTACGCTTTGCGGAGTCCTGAATTATCAAAAGATTTTAGCAATTTCAATTTAAAAACAGGTGTTTTGTACACTATGAATGACAGAATTGATTGGGTTTTGAATATTGGAAGTAGTTTTCGAAACCCAACTGTTATCGAGCTTGGAGCAAACGGAGTACATCACGGTTCGTTCCGACACGAAAAAGGTAACGAAAATCTCAACCCCGAAAAAGGATATGTGATTGATTTTCAAATGGATTACAAAAAAGATGAATTTCGTCTGAATTTCAACCCTTATTTGTACTATTTTACCAATTATATATTTCTCAGACCAACAGGAGAATTTTCGGTTTTACCGCATTCAGGGCAGATCTACCAGTTTTCTCAAACCAAAGCAATACTTACAGGATTTGAATTAGAGAACAGGTTTTCGTTTAGCAGATTTTCTGTCGAAACGGCTTTAGAATACCTTTACAACAAACAAATTCAGGAGGATAACAGTAAAAATTTTCCGCTACCATTTTCTCCTCCGTTCAACACATTTGTCAAAGTAAATTATTCACTTTTTGAACAAAGCCGGATATTTAAAAAATCGACTGCTTTTGTACACGGAAAATATTTTTCAGAGCAAACCCGAATTGCACAAAATGAAGAAACAACTGCTTCTTCTTTAGCTTTTGGAACAGGATTTTCATCAGAAATAAATCTCGGAAAGTTCAGATTTGAGACCAATCTATCGGTTCAGAATATTTTTGATACAAAATATTATAATCACATTAGTTTTTACAGAGCTTTAGAAGTTCCCGAACAAGGAAGAAATATTCAATTAATGATTCAAATACCGATTTAATGAAGAGACTTCAACTACATATCGGTTTGTTCTTTTTGTTGCTGTTTGTTTTTCCGCAAGCCAATAATGCTTTGCATTATTTTGTGGTTAAACATCATTTTCACCAGTACAACGTAAACGAAAAGCAATTTCAACACAAACATAAAACTCACGATTGCGAGCAAAGCATTTTTAAAATTCCAAATACTTTACTGTTTGATTTCGGATATACAAAACCCAAAAAATTTATTCCATTTTTAGAAATAGAGGTTCCCTTTATCCTAATAATTTATAAGAAAATTCTCTTTAAAAACTTATCGGATAGAGGTCCTCCTTAATGTTTTTGTATGCTGTCAGGTTAAACCTGTTTCAGCTGTTAAAGAATTGATTTTGAAGCGAGTTTGGAATAACAAAAAATTACACATAAATTCAAAAATAAATTTTAAACCAATGAAAAAAATAAATTTTATATCTGTTTTTGCTGTACTTACAGTTTTATTTTCGTGTTCTACTGATGATAATTCGGGGACAGATACTCAAAAACCAACGATTGAAATTCTTACACCTACAGATGGAGATATCTTACACACCGGTGAGGAGTTCCACGTGGATATTGACTTTTCAGACAATGTAGCTCTTGCTTCATATAAAATTGATATTCATTTTGCAGGAGATGGGCATTCTCACGAAAAAAGTATGAACGACCCAATAGAATGGACTTATGAAACCATAGGAACACTCTCCGAAATGGAAGACAATATTCATTTGGATATTTCTATTCCTGAAAATACCAAAAACGGAGAATATCACTTCGGAGTTTATGCCACCGATAAAGCGGGAAACCAAAATGTGGTTTGGATAAAAATTGATGTCCACAACCACGATTAACTCTATTTTTCCAGCATATTTTAATCGAAACCTGTCAAACTTGGCAGGTTTTTTGTCCTTTTCAAAAGGTCGTCAAAATTATTAACCTTGTAAGGTCTTAAAGAAGTGAGTAAAATGATGAATGAAAAAGAACTGAAGCCACCTGTTTTTATCAGACCCAAAAAAGGTGATTTTTACAAAAAACTTCTCAAAGAAGTTCAGGAAAATGTGCTGAAAGACAAAGCCATTCAGAGGAAAAACATTTACAAAGCTCTGTTTGTGCTCACTTTATTTTTTGTCTTTTATGCTTGTATTCTTTACTTCGGAAATATTACTTCTTTGCTGTTTTTGTTCTATATCTTGATGGGGTTTTCGATGATTATTATCTTTGTAAATTCCTTTCATGACGCAGCTCACAATGCCGTTTTTTTTACCAAAAAACAAAACAGACTTTTTTGTTATGTTTTGGAACTGTTCGGAAGTAACAGCAAAATTTGGATACAAAGACACGTTGGTTTGCACCACCCCTATCCGAATATTCAAAACTGGGATTGCGATATTAAACAGAGTGATGTAGTGAGAATTTTTCCAAACTCTCCTTGGTACAAATTTCACAAAATGCAACATATTTATATGTGGTTTTTGTATCCTCTTTATACCTTGATTTGGCTTTTTAACAGGGATTTTAAAGATTTTTTTGCAACAAAAGACAACTACCTGAAACGCGTGTACAAAATTCCGAAAATCGAATACTGGAAACTTTTTGTTGCCAAAATATTTAATCTTTTTTATATGCTTGTAATTCCATATTGGGTGTTGAATCAAACATTCGGAATGATATTTTTGGCTTGGTTTGTAATGCATTTATGTGCCAGTGTACTTGGAGTGGTTGCTCTTATTTCTACCCACGTGGACGAAAGTACCGTTTTTCCGATACCTTCCAAAAATGGAAAAATGAATACAACCTGGGCACATCATCAAATGCTTGTAACTAAAGATTTTAGTGCTGGAAATCCGATTGCCGATTTCCTTTATGGAGGATTTACCCACCACGTAGCTCATCATTTGTTTCCAACTGTAGGACATACTTATTATCCGAAAATTACTCCGATTATTCGAAAATATGCCAAAGAATACAACTTGCCTTACACTTGTTATCCAGTATTTTCGGCTGTGCGTTCGCATTTTTTCCTACTGAAAAATCAAGGAAAAGAAGGCAAAACTGACTCAATTTTTACAGCAAGGGAACTTTAATTTATGCCGTTGAAATCTATAGTCTGAGCCAAACAAAATCTTGGACACCTTACAAGAAAAATCCAGACGGAATCACAGAGCTGTTCTGTACTTTTTGTTTACATTTGTAAGACAAATCAAAATTTTTGGCTTTGAAAACTTTTTACAGCAACGGAAAGCTATTACTTACCAGCGAATATACCGTTCTTAACGGAGCCAAAGCTCTGGCTCTTCCTACCGTTTTCGGACAAAACCTAATAGTAGAAGAAAATCGTTCCGAAAAAATCCTCTGGAGGAGTTTTAATGCTGACCAATCAGTTTGGATTAATGTTGAAATACCATTTTCAGAAATTATAGGCGGTTTGTCATCCCGGCAAAACCCTCTTGAAGCAAAGCTGATAAACATACTACATGAAGCCTTTAAACTCAACCCAAATTTTTTGGACAAAGGCAATGGATACCACATCGAAACACACCTTACCTTTCCACGACTTTGGGGATTAGGAACTTCATCGACCTTGATAAGCAATATTGCTCAGTGGCTTCAGATAAATCCGTACAAATTGTTAGAAACCACCTTTAACGGAAGTGGCTATGATATTGCTTGTGCCACAAACAACACGCCTATTTTGTTTTGGTTAGAGGGCAAAAATCCTATTGTAGAAACGGTTGAGTTCTATCCTGAATTCTCCGAAAATCTGTATTTTGTTTATTTGAATAAGAAACAAAACAGCAAATCTGCTATTGCAAATTACTGTTCAAAACAACACGATATTACCCAAGCAGTTGAACAAACAGATAAAATTACAACTCAGATTTTACAAGCCAAAGAGTTATCGGAGTTTGCAGAACTGATCGAAAAACACGAAAACGTAATGAGTGAGCTACTTGATATGAAAACCATAAAAGAAACTCTGTTTTCTGACTTTAAAGGAGTTATAAAAAGTCTCGGAGCTTGGGGAGGTGATTTTGTTTTGGCTGTTTTTGAAGAAAATCCTACAAAATATTTTAACGAAAAAGGATTTACAACAGTTATTCCGTATAAAAAAATGATTCTTTTACCCGTATCTTGATTACATATTCTCTGTAAGACTTTGTTGTTTTCGTAATCCGGAAATTTTCTTTCCATAACATTTGGTTTTAAAATTTCCGGCAATACTACAACTGGAGGATTTTCAGTACAATTATTTCGATGTAATTATGCCCGACATTTACCCGATTGGTTGTACAGCTTAGGATTTTCAGGGTTTTTATCCGTTCAAAAATACATTTTATTTTTGGTTGGCTCTGAGGATTTGAATAAAAAAATCCTTTTAGGTAAAAAGGGATTATCAGCTTTTTCAAAGTTTGAAACTTTGGAAAAGTTTAGCTTTTATCCCTTCATCAAACTCAACACCTCCAAAGCTTTTTTAACCGTTTTGATATTTTCAAACGAAAGCAATAATCGAAGTCCATTTCGGGTTTCCTTTTCTTTCATTTTGCATAATGTTGGGTTGTATTGTACGAAAGTGAGTACTTTTCGGAACTTTGTAGTTTGATAAAAATCAGATTGTTGGTCGGCTATAAAATAAGCGACCATTTTGTTTTGTTTCAGGATGATTTTTTCGATTCCGAATTCTGTAGCAATCCATTTGATGCGAAGGCTATCTAAAAGTGATTTTGCTTGTCTTGGCAAAGGTCCAAATCTATCAATAAGTCGTTGTTCGTATTGTTGTAAGGCTTCTTCGGTCTTGAGTTCCGAGAGTTCGTTATATAAATTCAATCGTTCCGAAACCTGATTGATATATTCATCCGGGAACAATAATTCCAAATCGGTATCAATCGAAAATTCTTTGACGTATTTCTTGTTTTCAACCGAATTTTCATCTTCATACAACTCTTTAAACTCGTTTTCTTTGAGCTCTTCGATGGCTTCGTTCATGATTTTTTGATAAGTCTCAAAACCAATTTCGTTGATGAAACCACTTTGTTCTGCTCCCAACAAATCTCCCGCTCCTCTGATTTCAAGGTCTTTCATGGCAATGTTGAATCCGCTTCCGAGTTCTGAGAAACGAACCAAGGCATCCAAGCGTTTACGAGCTTCTTCGGTCAAGGTTGAGAATGAAGGCGTTATGAAATAACAAAACGCTTTTTTGTTGCTTCGCCCTACACGTCCTCTCATCTGGTGCAAATCTGAAAGTCCGAAATGGTTGGCATTATTGATAAAAATCGTATTGGCATTCGGAACGTCGAGTCCGCTTTCGATAATAGTTGTTGAAACTAAAACATCGAATTCTCCGTTCATAAACCCGAGCATCAATTCTTCGAGTTTCTTACCATCCATTTGTCCGTGACCTACAGCAATTTTAGCATCAGGAACCAGACGTTGAATCATTCCGGCTACTTCTTTGATGTTTTCGATTCGGTTATGGATGAAAAATACTTGACCTCCTCGTTGAATTTCGTAAGCAACCGCGTCTCTGATTACTTCTTCGCTAAACGAAATAAGTTGTGTTTCAATCGGATAACGATTAGGTGGAGGAGTCGTAATTACTGACAAATCTCGAGCTGCCATAAGTGAAAACTGCAATGTTCTCGGAATTGGCGTTGCCGTCAAAGTCAACGTATCTATATTATGACCTATGGTTTTGAGCTTGTCTTTTACGTTTACTCCGAATTTTTGTTCTTCGTCAACAATCAAAAGCCCTAAATCTTTGAACTTAACATCTTTGCTCACCAATTGATGTGTTCCGATAAGGATATCTACTTTTCCTTCTTCAAGAGCTTTCAACGTTTCGGCTTTTTGTTTTGCTGTTTTGAATCGGTTGAGATAATCAACTCTCACAGGCATTTCTTTTAGCCTTTCAGAGAAAGTTTTGTGATGTTGAAAGGCCAAAACCGTAGTCGGAACCAGCACAGCAACTTGTTTTCCGTTGTCAACTGCTTTGAAAGCTGCTCGAATGGCAACTTCGGTTTTCCCGAAACCAACATCTCCACAAACGAGTCGGTCCATCGGTCTGTCAAGCTCCATATCTGCTTTTACGTCTTGTGTAGCTTTAGATTGATCGGGAGTGTCTTCGTAAATAAACGAACTCTCTAATTCGTATTGCAGATAACTATCGGGAGCAAAAGCAAAGCCTTTTTCGGTTCTACGCTTAGCATACAACTGAATCAAATTAAAAGCAATGTGCTTTACTCTCGCTTTGGTTTTTTGCTTCAAAGCCTTCCAAGCACCAGAACCTACTTTGTAAATTTTTGGAGGCGTTCCGTCTTTTCCGTTGAATTTGGCAATTTTATGAAGCGAATGGATACTTACATAAACAATATCATTTTCAGCATACACCAACTTGATGGCTTCTTGCGTTTTGCCTTCGACCTGAATCTTTTGCAAACCTCCGAATTTCCCGATTCCGTGGTCGATATGCGTGACGTAATCTCCGACAGTGAGTGAATTTAATTCCTTTAACGTAATGGTTTGTTTTTTGGAATAACCATCTTTGATTTTAAACTTGTGATATCGTTCAAAAATCTGGTGATCTGTGTAGCAAACTATTTTTAAATCATTGTCAATAAAACCTTGGAAAAGTGGAAAAACAAATGATTTATAACTCTTCCAATCCTCGTTGTCTTCACCCGAAATCGACTGAAAAATATCATCAAAACGTTTGCTTTGTGCTTCACTTGAACTGAATAAAAAGTTTTGATATCCTAACTTTTGATTTTCAATCAAATTATCTCGCAACAAATCAAACTGTTTGTTGAATGACGGTTGCGGTTTGGTATTGAATTGAAATTCTGCTTTGATGTCAAAAACAGGTTTTCCGGAAAGTTCCACGTATGTAAAAAGCTCTGCTTTATCTAAAAACGCTGATTTTGAAAGGAATAATTCATCAGGAGATTGATGTTTGATATCGGATGAAAATCCTGCAAATGTTTCTTTAGCTTTTTCGAATATTTTATCTAACTGATGAGTGAGTAATTCGGTATTTTCGGCAAAAATGATTGTTTTATCAGAAATGTATTCCAAAAAACTCTCTCGTTTTTCTTCTGAAAATTTGTTTTCGATATTCGGAATAATCGTAATCTTTTTCTGAGGTTCGATAGAAAGCTGGGTTTCTACATCAAAACTTCTGATGGAATCGACTTCGTTTCCGAAAAATTCAATTCGATACGGATTGTCATTCGAAAACGAAAACACATCGATAATTCCTCCTCTTACCGAAAATTCTCCTGGTTCAGAAACAAAATCTACTCTTTTGAAGTTGTATTCAAACAAGGTTTCGTTGATAAAATCAATCGAAAGCAAATCTCCGACAGCCATTTTTAGTGTATTTCTGTCTAACTGTTTTCTGGTAACAACCTTTTCGAAAAGTGCCTCCGGATAAGTAACAATAATACAAGGTTTTTTTCGAGAATTGATTCGATTGAGAACCTCAGCTCTTAAGAGTACGTTGGCATTATCGACATCTTCTATCTGATAAGCTCTTCTGTGAGAACTCGGAAAAAACAAAACGTCTTTTTGTCCGATAAGGTTTTCTAAATCGTTCAGGTAATAAGCAGCTTCTTCTTTATCTTGAAAAATAAGCAAAAACGGATTTTCGCTTTTTTCGAACAGTGCTTGAATGACAAATGAAGTCGAAGAACCTACAAGTCCTTTAATTGCAATTTTAGTTGTTTTGGAAGAGATTTTTTCTGAAATCTGGCTGATAATAGGCAGACTAGAAAATTTTTCAGATATGATAGTATGACTCATTTTGCAAAGATAACAAGAGAAAACAAAAAAGAGAAGAGAAAAAATAATGAAAAAAATGTAAAAATACTTTTACTATATGTAAAGTTTGTTTTACATTTGTTCCGAACTTAAAATCATAACTTATGAAAACATCGTATTTATTTCCGTACCGGTTTAAGAAAGCTTCAGGCTTTTTGTTTTGGATTACCTTACTGCTCTTATGTAGTTATGTTATGTTTGACAGCTACGGAAATTTTGAAATTAAAACAAAAGTTTTTGCAGTTGTAGCTGACACAGGTCTTCTCGGAGGCAGTGAGTGGTTTAATTGGGTCGAAAACTCTATAGTTGATGAGATTCTTTTTATACTGCTAATAGCCTCCGGATTGGTTTATGCCTTTTCAAAAGAAAAAACAGAAGACGAAATGGTTAGTAAAATCCGTTTGGATAGCTTGGTTTGGGCTACTTATTTTAATTATATCATCATTTTATTGTGTTATATGTTCCTTTACGGATTTGCATTTTTGAATGTGATGATGGTAGCTCTTTTCTCTCATTTATTGTTTTTTATCATCAGATTCCGATGGATGATGTATAAACAAAATAAACTTTCATACGATGAAGAATAACATCAAAATCCAACGAGCTATTGCCAATCTCACTCAAGCGGAATTGTCTGAAAAAGTTGGTGTAAGCAGGCAAACCATCAACGCTATGGAACTCGGTAAATATGTGCCATCGACTGTTTTAGCACTAAAAATTGCTAAAGTTTTCGGGAAAACCGTAAATGAAATTTTTGAATTGGAAGAAACCGATTAATGATTTGATATTGAGCCTTCAAACATTTACTTATTCCATATTTCCCAGGCTTTTTCAGCTTGAAAAGTAAGCATTTGTAGTCCGTTTATAGTAACAGCTCCGTTTTGCTTTGCCTGTTTCAAGAATCGAGTTTCGGGAGGATTATATATCAAATCAAAAGCTATATGTTTTTGCGAAAAATGATTGTAATTTAATTCAGGACAATTTTCAATATCGGGAAAGGTTCCAAGTGGTGTGCAATTCACAACAACAGTGTAATCGCACATTATTTCTTTTGAAATATCGCTATACGAAAATTGTTGTTTGTCAGGATTTCGGGAAACGTATTTGTATGTTATTCCCAGTTTTTTTAAAGCCCAAGCAACTGCTTTTGATGCTCCTCCTGTTCCTAAAATTAAGGCCTTTGTATGATGCGTTTTCAATAAAGGAGCGAGGGATTTTTCAAACCCATAAGCATCTGTATTAAAACCTTTTAGATTTCCTTTTCTGGTAATTTTAATCGTGTTTACCGCTCCGATTTCCTCAGCTTTTACAGACAGTTTATCCAAATACGGAATGATTTCTTCTTTATACGGAATGGTTACATTTAGCCCTTTAATTCCTTTATTTTTCTTTATGATTTGTGGAAAATAGGTAATTTCGGGAATGTCAAAGTTTTTATAAATACTGGCTTCAATATTTTCGTTTTTGAACTTGTCAGAAAAATATTTTTCTGAGAATGAATAGCTGATATTTCTTCCGACAAGTCCGAAAATCTTCATAAACTAAAACGAATTATCTTGGATTTTTGTGTTTTTCAATCAGCTTTTGGACAGTTTTCGTTTCAAATACTTTTGGAAATAATTCTGATAAAACGCTATGGTTGTCAAAATTAGTAATCAGAGCGTTACTCAAGTGAAATTTAGCAATCAGTTCTTTTTTTAATAGAAAGTTTAACCCTGCCAATCTGTATTCTATTTCTGAATTTTCTGAATAAATTTCTGATACTTGCATAAGCACTCGGACAGCTTCTCTATATTCTCCGAGAATCATATTCATATCTGCAAAAATCAGAAAAACATCTAAATTAGAGGTTCCGTAATCTATTGCTTTGCCATATCCTTTGAAAGCTTCTTCATAATTTTTAAGTTCGTAATGCACATTGGCATAATATGTCCAGTACAATTCATTTTCGTTGTCAATATCCAGTGCTTTGTCTATATAATTCAAAGCTCTTTTGAATTTTCCTTCTTTAATATGCAAATCGATAATGGCTTGCCAACCTTTTTCTGATGCAGGGTCTTCGACCGTTACTTTTCTGTAATTTCTGATTGCTTTATCTTTGTTTCCGAGTTCTTCAAAACACTTCCCGATTCTAAGATAAGCATAAGGAGTAGGGTCATCAATATCAAGGGTGTGATTATAGCACACTATGGCTTCTTTGTACTTTTTAAGGTGTTCGAGTGATTTTGCTTTTTCCATATAAGCTCCCAAAAACGATTCATCAATTACTATGGCAAAGTCAAAAGCACGAACAGCAAGCTCGTATTCCTTTAGCTCATAGTGTTTTATCCCGAGTTGATGCCAAGCCACCTCGCTATACGGGTTTTCATCTATAAACGAGTTCAGGAATTCAACAGCTTCTTTTCGTTGTTCTAAAAAGTCAAAACAATACATCACATTATAAAGGGCGGAATAGTCATCTTTGTCTTCTTGCAGGCATTTGATAAAGTATTCTTTAGCTGCCTCTAATTTATCCATAAAGAGGTATTCCATACCGATAAGCGAATAAACATCAGCGTAGTCATCGGTGTAATTCAGAGCGGTTTCTAAAAGCTCGACAGCTTTTTGATGTTCTCCTTTTTTGGAAAGGACATTGGCTTTTTGGATATAAATCTCTTCGTTTGTGGGTTCTACATTATGTAGCTCGTTTAGTATTTGTTCTGCCGTGTCAAAATGGTTTTCATAAACTAACATTTCTACCTGAACAAGCCTTAACCCTGTAGATTTCGGGTGTTGTTCTAAGCCTAATTTCAGAGCTCTTTTGGCAAGATTAGTCTTTCCAGTATCAAGATAATAAAGTACAATTTCTTCAAATTCTTCTGAATCAAAGAAAAATACTTTATTTGTCTTAAGCATTGCCTCAAAGCGAGATAGTGACAGATAATGTTCTTCTTCTTCCTCTGGATTCCAATTCATAAAAATACCTTATTCAAAACTTTTATAAAGGTAGTTCAAATAAAGGACTTTTTATAGAATCACTCACATTGTTTTAAACAATTTAATTAACAAAAGTAAAATATATAAGTTCAATTAGTAAATGCAACAAAAGTTAAAAATTATTTTTTGCTTCAAGTATATTCCATAAAGTGTATTTTGTATTTTATACAAAAGGTTTGGCATTGAGCCAAACCTTCTTTTTAAAGAAAATATGTTATTTTGTTTAGAGGGTATTTAAAAAAATTACCAATTTAATCAAATCACCCTCTTGGGAAAAAGATATTTTATTTTTTTTTATGAAATCAGATAATTGAGTTTTTTTGTTCGAAAATTTTCTAAGCAACTCTTTTCTGTTTTTCGGAAAATTTTCAATAACATCTCCTGTTTTAATAAAATAAGTGTCGTCTGCTTTTTTGTATTGAGCAGGACGGTCTCTATCATAACTGTTAGAGGCCTCTTTGGCTGGTATGTATTTTATCTGTTCTCTTTTGTATAAAGAATGTTGTTCTCCTTTATGCAAAACGGCCAAATAGCCGGATACTTTGTCTTCTTTATCTATATAGTCTATATATTCATACACTTTTTGATTAGTGATATGAGTTACTGTCATATTCTGAGTCTTGGGAATGTGATACAGTTGTCCAGCTTTCTGAAATTCCATTTCATCTTGAGCGGCATTATACCTTAGTGGTATTGTTTCATTTTCATAACCTGAAACTTTAGACGGTAAATATGTTTCATTAAAATATTGAGACCCCTGTACATTTATAGCTGCTGCACTACTTCTGCTTCCTAAGTCGATCAACATATTCGAGGACAAATCATATTTCCCTATTGTTTGTGAAAAACCAATTGAAACTATAAAACAAGAAATTCCTATTAATACTCTGTTCACTTTAAAATTGTTTTTTTATTACTAATTGCCGACAAGTCTATAATTCTATTTTTTTATTGCGGTTAAGTATTAGTTAAAAACACTTCGGTAAAACTACAAAACTGCATCATCTTCTGTAATCAAACGAATTATCGTTTTATTTTTCTTAAATACCCTTTTATATCTGCTGATTTTTACACACCAAACAATAAAAACTTCATAACCCTCCACTAAGTAAATTAACTCAATAATATTCACTTAACACACCTAACATTAAGCTAACTTTTTTTAAACAAAACCATAAAAGCGTACTGACATCTACTTTACATACCAGTTGTTTCTTTGCGCAGAAATTAACAATCAAACCATAATGCGTATTTATTTACTTTTTATTTTCGTGTTCATTTTCGGAATTTCATTTTCCCAAAAAGCTACAGTTGCAGGAGTTATTACAGATTTGTCGTATAATAGCGAAACTCTGCCGGGTGTTTCCGTTATCTTAAAAGGCACAACTACAGGAACGCAAACAGATTTGAACGGAAAATACTCAATAGATCTTAATGAAGGAAATCATACTTTGGTTTTTAATTATATAGGGTACACTCCTATCGAAGTTCCTATTTCAGTAAAAGCAGGAGAGAAAAAAACCATTAATCAAGGGTTGACATCCAACAGCATTTCGATTGATGCTATAGTTATAGAGATTGCTCAAAGCCGAGAAAAAGAATCAGCTCTATTGATTCAACAACAAAAATCCATCGAAATTAAACAAAACATCGGAGCACAAGAGCTCAGCCGTAAAGGTGTCGGAGATGTAGCTGCAGCTGTTACCAAAACTTCAGGAGTATCTAAGCAAGAAGGAAGTGGCAATGTTTATGTAAGAGGACTCGGAGACCGATACAACTCTACTTCTATTAACGGACTTCCGGTTGCCTCGAATGATCCGGGAAAGAAAAACATAGACTTAGAACTTTTTTCGACTGATATTGTAGAATATATCTCGATAGATAAAGTTTATGGACCGCAGATTTCGGGAGATTTCGCAGGGGGAAACGTGGATATTTCGTCTAAAAACTATAAAGGAGATGGAATGTTCGAAATCACTTTAGGCTCTTCTGTCAACTCTAATGCTGTCGAAAATAATGGAGACTTTTTATTACAAGACGGACCGAATAAGTTTGGATTTTCAAATTATTGGGTTCCTGAAAATGCACTAAATTCTTATAACTTTCAAAACAGTTTGAACCCGGTTCACGAAACGCCTTTCGGAGGAAATGTAGGATTAAAAGGAGGGAAGTCGTTTAATATAGGAAACGAAGGGAGAATGAATTTGTTTGCAACCGCTAATTTTGATAACGGGTTTGAATACAGAGAAGGATTAAATCAGGCAACAGACTCTCACGGAAATCCTTTAAAATCATTTCAACAAGAAAAATTTTCGTACAAAACCAATACAACCGGAATGTTTAATGCCAACTATAGTATTAACGAAAATCACGGGTTGCACTACAATTTTTTATTCGTAAATTCTTCAGAACAATCGCGAGATATTTATAAAGGATTTATACGCGATTTAGCAGAAAATGACAATGGGCTTTTGCAAAGAGGAAGCTATGTTCAGAATACATTATTTATTCATCAATTACTAGGAAATCATTCGTTTACCGAAAAAATGAATTTAGATTGGGGAGTTTCTTTTAATGAAGTAGAAGGAAATATGCCCGACCGAACTCAGAACACTTTAGGATTTAGAGACAATCTTGACGGATATACCCTTATTCAGAATTCAACTACCGATAACCATCGATATTATCAGAATCTGACCGAAAAAGAGTGGGCTGCAAATATGGTGCTAAGCAGAGAGATAGGAGAAGATGATAACGGAAATCCAAAAGGTAAAATATCATTAGGTTATAACGGAAGGTTTAAAGAAAGAGAATTCCAAGCGATCCAATACAACTTCAATATTTTGGCTAGCGAAAGACTCACAACCGTGCTTAATCCGAATAGATTAGATGATTTTTTTAATACACAAAACTACAATAACGGATTATTTACCATAAGTGCTTTTGCAGGAGATGCGTTCCAGATTTATAACGGAGAACAAAATATTCATGCTGGTTTTGCAGGTTTAGAATACAGATTTAGCGACAAATTAAGCTCTATTATCGGATTGCGATTCGAACGAATAGAACAAACCGTAGATTGGAGAACCCAATTAGACGCTTCGGGAGACAGCAACACACTTAGCAGAAACGAATTTTTACCAAGTTTAGTGCTTAAATACGAATTGGATGAAAAACAAAACCTGCGTTTAGGAGCGAGTAAAACTTATACATTACCTCAGTTCAAAGAAAGAGCTCGCTTTATTTATGAAGACGTAACCGAAACAACATTTGGAAACCCTTATTTATATTCTTCTGAAAATTATAACCTCGACTTAAAATGGGAAATGTTCCCTCAAGACGATGAATTACTTTCGGTAACAGCTTTCGGAAAATATATTACAGACCCGATAAACGAAACTACAATCGCATCTTCAACCAACGATATTTCTTATACTAATACAGGAGATTACGGATATGTTTACGGAGTAGAGGTTGAGGTAAGAAAAAATATTTTCAGTTTAGATGAAGAAAAAGACAATAAACTTTCTGCCGGTCTGAACGTGGCTTATATGAAAACCTATCAGGAACTGGATGCCGAAAAAGTAAGAGAAGAAACCAACGGTCTGATAAATATTAATCTTACCAATAAAGAATCAGCATTTGCAGGAGCTTCCGATTTGTTGCTCAATGCGGATTTATCTTATACCAGAAACTGGAAAAATGATTCCGGTATAATGGCAACGGTAGCCTATTCTTATTTTTCGGATAGAATTTATTCTTTGGGTTCGGAAGGAAGAGGAAACTTAGTAGATAAAGCAGTAGGAACTCTTGATTTTGTGGTAAAAGCTAAAATAGATAAAAACTTCGGAATCAATTTTTCGGCTAAAAATCTTCTTAATCCTAAAATTGAAAGGGTTCAAGAAAATGCTTCCGGGGATATATTGGCTGTATCATATAAAAAAGGACTTTATTTTTCGTTAGGAATTAGTTATCAGCTATAAAAGTTAGCAATAGGTTTACGTTAAGTTAACCCGAGTGTCCAAACGAAAACAGAAATTTGCATCATTAACTATAAAAATTAATAAAACTAAACAAAATGAAAAATTCAATTTCAAAATTAACAGGATTAGCTTTGTTGTCTGTGTTGGCTTTCACAACTTCGTGTTCAAGTGATGATGATAGTAACGGAGGCAGCCACACTTCTACTTTTGAGGTAATACAAGATAATCTTAAAGGTACTATCACTGACGGAAACGCCATTTTAGAAGCAGGAAAAACCTACAAACTTACCGGAAAACTTCAGGTTAATGACGGAGCTAGTTTAACTATCGAAGCAGGAGCAAGAATTGAAGCAACTGATGTTACATCTTCTACTCCAGAAATCCGTTACATCGCAGTAAGTCAGGGAGGTAAAATTTTTGTTCAGGGAACGTCTTCTAACCCTGTTGTAATGACTGCTGACACAAAAGAACCAGGTGCTTGGGGAGGTGTGGTAATCTGTGGTAAAGCTCCAATCAATAAAGGCACTTCAGCTTCAGCTGAAGTATCTGACCTGACTTACGGAGGTGCTGATACTCCTGAAAACCGTGCAGACTCTTCAGGCTCCATCAAATATTTGAGAATCGAATATTCAGGGTATGCTTATAACTCTGAAAAAGAGTTCAACGGGCTTTCTTTGTTCGGAGTTGGAAGCGGCACTACAATCGAGTATGTTCAGTCTTACGAAGGGTCTGATGATGCATTCGAGTGGTTTGGAGGAACAGTTAATGCTAAATATTTGGTGGCAATAAACACAAATCCAAACTCTGTAGGTGATGATATTTTTGACTGGACTGAAGGATGGACAGGAACAGGAGAATACTGGTACGGAAAAAGATCAAACGGAGGAAACAGAGGTATTGAGGCTGATAACAACTCATCTAACCACGCAGCTACTCCTATATCTAATCCTACGATCAAAAACCTTACTTTGGTAGGAAGCGGATCAAGTATTGGTGGTGAAGACCAAGCTATCAAATTACGTGTTGGTACAAAAGGAAGTTTCGATAACGTAGTAATCAGTAACTGGACGAGAGGTTTTGATGTTCAAGACACTCCGGATTTGTCTGCGGGTTATGTAGGAAATGAACTGAAAGCTACAAATGTTAGATTCGAAAATGTAACTGAGCTTACTAACTCTACTGCAGAAGGAATTTATACAGAAAACCCTAGTGCTACAGGAGCAGGAAACGGAACAGCAAAACCAACTTGGGCTGAAGGCTGGACGGTTGGATTCTAAGTAAAAAACAAAAAATTACAATACAAAAAGCACTTCGAAAATGAAGTGTTTTTTGTTTTTATAAAATCTTAGACAAATAATTACTAAAAAAGTGTATTTTTGCTGTAACAAAACGTATCGAACAGATACATATTTAGAATAATCTTAATCAATTTTTATTCATTATGAAAAAAACAATAATGGCTTTAAGTGCTTTTGCATTTATTGGAAGTGTTTCGGCTCAGAACGTACAGTTTGAACAGTACACTTTAGACAATGGTCTGCACGTTATCCTACATCAAGACAAATCAGCTCCGGTTGTGATTACTTCGGTTATGTACCACGTAGGAGCAAAAGACGAACACCCTGAAAGAACAGGATTTGCACACTTTTTTGAACACCTATTATTTGAAGGCACAAAAAATATCGAAAGAGGAGAATGGTTCAAAATCGTAACAGCTAACGGAGGAACCAACAATGCTAATACAACCGATGACAGAACCTATTATTACGAGGTTTTCCCGTCAAACAATCTTCAATTAGGTCTGTGGATGGAGTCTGAAAGATTATTGCACCCTGTTATTAATCAGGTTGGAGTAGATACTCAAAATGAGGTAGTTAAAGAAGAAAAACGCCTTCGTGTGGATAATCAACCTTACGGGAATATTTTTAAGGTAATCAAACAGAACTTATTCAAAAAACATCCATACCGTTGGACAACCATCGGAGAAATGGAACACTTGGATGCTGCCACTTTAGATGAGTTTCAGGATTTCAACAACAGATTTTATTCTCCTAACAATGCCGTTTTGGTAGTAGCAGGAGATTTCGAGCTTGACAAAGCTAATAAATGGATCAAAGATTATTTCGGAACTATCCCGAAAGGACCCGAAGTAAAACGTCAAACGTATGTTGAAGACCCGATTACTACACAAATTAACGACTCTTGGGAAGACCCTAATGTCACGCTTCCAATGATGATAGCAGCATATAGAACTCCGTCTATGAAGACTCGAGATGCAAGAGTTTTGGATATGGTTTCAACCTATCTTTCAGGAGGAAAATCTTCGGTTCTTTACAAAAAATTAGTTGACCAACAGAAAAAAGCTTTAGAAGTCGGTTCTTTTGCTTACAGCCAAGAAGATTACGGTTCGTATATTCTGTTTGGCATCCCGATGGGAGACAATTCACTTCAATCACTTTTAGACGAAATTGATGTAGAAATTGCTAAACTTCAAAAAGATTTGATCTCTGAAAGAGATTTCCAAAAATTACAAAACATTTACGAGAATCAATATGTAAGCTCAAACGCTACTATCGAAGGAATTGCTCACAGCTTGGCAGAATATTATCTGTTGTACGGAGATGTAAATCTTATCAATACAGAAATTGACATTTACCGTTCTATCACTCGTGAAGAAATCAGAGAAGCGGCTAAAAAATACCTAAACCCAAATCAAAGAGTATTTATCAATTATCACGGTCCAAAAGCAGAGAATAAATAAAATTAAAAAGAACTAAAAAGATGAAAAAAATATTAATAGCGTTAGGTTTGATTCTAACATTTAGTATACAGGCACAAGTGGACAGAAGCCAGCCGAAACCGGGACCTGCTCCTAAAGTAAACATAGGAAAACCAAAATCTTTCAAACTGTCAAACGGACTTACTGTTTTGGTGGTAGAAAATCACAAATTACCAAGAGTAACAGCTTCTTTGACCATTGACAACGCTCCGTATGCAGAAGGAAGCAAAGCAGGACTTGCTGACCTAACCGGAAGCCTTATGGGTAGCGGAACAAGTAAGATTTCAAAAGACGATTATAACGAAGAAATCGAATTTTATGGTGCTAACGTAAGTTTACATTCCGGAGGTGGATATGCAAGTTCGCTTAGCAAATACTTCCCAAGAGTTTTAGAGCTTATGGCACAGGGAGTTATAGATCCGTTGTTTACTCAGGAAGAATTTGACAAAGAAAAAGATAAATACATCGAAGGATTGAAAGCTGGTGAAAAAAATGTTCCGGCTGTAGCTTCACGCGTAAGTAGTGTTTTAGCTTACGGAAAAAATCATCCGAACGGAGAGTTCGTAACCGAACAAACAATTAAGAATGTTTCTTTGGCCGATGTGAAAAAACAATATGCTAATTTCTTCTCTCCAAATAATGCTTATTTGATTATTATGGGAGATATTAAATTTAATGAAGCAAAAAAATTGGCTGAAAAACACTTCGGAACTTGGAAAAAAGGAAACTCTCCTAAAATTGAATATACCGACCCAAAAGACGTACAATACACACAAATCAATTTTGTGGATATGCCAAATGCGGTTCAGTCAGAAATATCGCTTATCAATATGAATAAATTGAGAATGACAGACAAAGATTACTTTGCGGTTATTCTGGCAAATCAAATCTTAGGTGGAGATTTTAATTCGTACCTTAATATGAATCTTCGTGAGGCACATGGTTGGACTTACGGAGCCCGCTCAAGCATCGGAGCAACCCGTTATATCTCTACTTTCAGAGCATCTTCATCTGTGCGTAATTCCGTTACAGACAGTGCTGTGGTAGAATTTTTAAAAGAAATCAAAAGAATCCGTACCGAAAAAGTTGACCAAACAACTCTGGCTAACGTAAAAGCAGGGTACATCGGAAATTTTGTGATGCAAATCGAAAAACCTCAGACAGTAGCTCGTTATGCTCTTAACACGATTTTATACGAATTACCGGATAACTTTTACGAAAATTATATCGCTAACATCAATGCGGTAACTGTTGATGATATTTATAGAGTAGCTAACAAATACTTTGCTTATGATAATATGAGAATTGTTGTTACCGGAAAAGGAAGTGAAGTTATCGAACCGCTTGAAAAATTAGGTATTCCGATGTTCTATTTCGATAAATACGGAAACCCTACCGATAAACCTCAGGCAAAAGCAGTTGATCCAAGCATCACTCCAAAAGTGGTTTTAGATAAATATATCAAAGCTATCGGAGGCGAAACCGCTGTAAAGGGAGTTAATTCATACTTTTTGACTGCTAATGCAGAGGTTCCGGGATATGGAACATTAAATCTGATTATGAAAAAACAAGGAGGAAAACTCTTCCAAGATGTTCTTATGGCAGGAAATTCTATGGGTAAGACAGTTTTTAACGGTTCAGAAATGAATGCTGGAGGTAAAAAAGAAAAACTGGAAGCAGAAGAATTAGAAAACACTAAAATAGAAGCTGCTGTTTTTCCGGAATTAGAATTATTAAAAACCTCTGGTGCAATTGTTGAAACAATTGAAGCCATTGACGGAAATGATACGTATGTAATCAAAAACGGAGATACTCGTTTCTATTACGATGTAAATACAGGGCTCAAAGTGGCTGAATCAAAAGAATTTGAGCAAATGGGACAAAAAATGTCAATGTTTACTTACTACAAAAATTACAAAGATGTAAAAGGAGTAAAATATGCTCATTCAATTATTCAGAATGTTGGAGTTGAATTAGAGTTCAAAGCGACAGAAATCAAAATCAACGAAGGCGTTTCTGACGCAGATTTTAAATAAGATAGTTGGCAGTAATTGTCAATGTCATAAAACTAAAAAAAACCTCCGATTTCAAAGTTTGAAATCGGAGGTTTTTTAATTGAAATTCAACTAATTAAGAATACATTTTGTGCCTTAATTCTTTTACTTTTGTATCCTCGATATATTCATCAAATGTCATATAACGATCGATAACTCCGTTTGGAGTAAGTTCAACTATACGGCTGGCAACGGTTTGAGCAAATTCGTGGTCGTGTGTAGTAAAAATTACCGTTCCTTTAAAGTTCTTAAGTGAATTATTAAAGGCTGTAATCGACTCCAGGTCCAAGTGATTGGTTGGCTCGTCAAGCATGAGTACGTTTGCTCTGAGCATCATCATTCGCGAAATCATACAACGCACTTTTTCTCCTCCCGACAAAACAGTTGATTTCTTCAGAGCTTCTTCTCCGGAAAAAATCATTTTACCCAAAAAACCTCTAATGTAAACCTCATCTCGCTCTTCTTCGGTTTTTGCCCATTGACGAAGCCAATCTACAAGAGTTAAATCAGGATTTTTAAAAAAAACACTATTGTCGGCAGGAAGATAGGACTGTATGGTAGTAACTCCCCATTCCACTTTCCCTGAATCGGCTTTTAGGTTATGATTCAGAATTTCGTAAAAGGCTGTGGTGGCACGAGAATCTTTTGAGAACAATACAATTTTATCGCCCTTAGCTACATTCAAATCAATGTTTTTGAAAAGAGTTTCTCCGTCAACCGAAGCTGATAATCCTTGCACGTTCAGGATTTGGTCTCCTGCTTCACGTTCTTGCTCAAAAATAATGGCAGGATAACGTCTTGAAGACGGTTTTATCTCGTTGATATTCAGTTTTTCAATCATTTTTTTACGAGAAGTAGCTTGTTTTGATTTGGCTACGTTAGCCGAAAAACGTCTGATAAACTCTTCGAGTTCTGCTTTTTTCTCTTCTGCTTTTTTGTTCTGTTGAGCTCTTTGTCGAGCTGCTAATTGAGATGATTCGTACCAGAAAGTATAATTTCCCGAATAGTGGTTGATTTTTCCGAAATCAATATCCGAAATGTGGGTACAAACCGCATCCAAAAAGTGACGATCGTGTGATACCACTAAAACCGTATTTTCATAATTTGCCAAAAAGTTTTCTAACCAACCAATGGTTTCAAAGTCCAAATCGTTGGTAGGCTCATCCATAATCAACACATCGGGATTTCCAAAAAGAGCTTGAGCCAAAAGCACACGAACTTTCATTTTTCCTTCCATTTCACTCATCAAATTATAATGAAAATCTTCTGAAATTCCGAGATTCGACAAAAGTGTAGCAGCATCAGATTCGGCATTCCAACCGTTCATTTCGTCAAATTTTATTTGAAGTTCTCCGATTCTTTCTGCATTTTTGTCTGTATAATCAAGATAAAGAGCATCCATTTCGTTTTTGATGGCAAATAACTCTTTGTTTCCCATAATTACGGTTTCCAGAACAGTGTGCTGGTCAAACATATTGTGATTCTGATTCAGAACGGACATTCGTTTTCCAGGTTCGAGATGTACCCGCCCCGAAGTAGGATCGATTTCTCCTGCAAGTATTTTCAAAAAAGTAGATTTTCCCGCTCCGTTAGCTCCGATAATTCCGTAGCAGTTTCCTTGCGTGAAAACGGTGTTTACTTCGTCAAAAAGTATGCGTTTTCCGAACTGAACCGATAGATTTGATACTGTTAGCATTATATTTGTTTTCGTTTAAATTTTAAGAGGTGCAAAGGTACTGATTTTTAATGCTAATATTGCATAGAGTTGCATTTATTAGTTGAATCTACGGAATCTACGGAATCTACGAATGGATAACTATTTCATTTTTTATCATATCTTTGTCTAGTACTTTGTACATAAGGGTTGGTTTTGAGATTTTTATGTTTTGCAACACAAATTTCGACAACCCTTTTTTTATTAGCAAAAAAAGTTTAAATCAGTTCATTTCTAATATCCACAAAATCTGTGTAAATCTGTCTGTAAAATCCTTAAATTTGCACTTCAAAATTTCGAAGCATGTCAGAAAAAGAAAAATCACTCAATTTCATTGAGCAAATCATAGAAGAAGATTTAAAAAATGGACTCGACCCTAATAAACTTCGTTTTCGTTTTCCTCCTGAGCCTAACGGATATTTGCACATTGGGCATGCCAGCTCAATTTGTTTGAATTTTGGTTTAGGTTTAGATTATCAAGCTCCTGTAAACCTTCGTTTTGATGACACGAATCCTGCCAAAGAAGAGCAGGAATATGTGGATGCTATTAAAGCAGACGTAGAATGGTTGGGCTTTAGATGGGCTGAAGAGCGTTATGCTTCTGATTATTTTCAACAACTGTATGATTGGGCTGTAGCACTTATTAAACAAGGAAAAGCTTATGTGGATAGCCAGACCTCGGAAGAGATGGCCAAACAAAAAGGAACACCTACGCAAGCCGGAACAGAAAGCCCTTACAGAAACCGTTCTGTTGAAGAAAATCTTGATTTGTTTGAACGCATGAAAAACGGAGAATTCCCGGAAGGAACTCATGTTTTGAGAGCAAAAATCAATATGGCTTCTCCGAATATGCTGATGCGTGACCCAATTATGTACCGCATTTTGCACAAAGAACACCACAGAACCGGAGACAAATGGTGTATTTATCCTATGTATGACTGGGCTCACGGTGAAAGTGACTATTTAGAGCAAATCACTCATTCGCTTTGTACGTTGGAATTTCTTCCTCATAGAGAACTGTACGATTGGTTTTTAGACCAGATTTATGACGATAAACTCATTCGCCCGAAACAAAGAGAATTTGCTAGAAGAAACCTTTCGCATACGGTAGTGAGCAAACGAAAACTCTTACAACTTGTTCAAGAAGGACACGTTTCCGGATGGGACGACCCTCGTATGAGTACGATTTCGGGAATGAGAAGACGTGGTTACACGCCAACAGCTATCCGAAACTTTGCCGATACTATCGGGATTGCCAAAAGAACCAATTTGATTGATGTTTCGCTTTTGGAATTCTGTGTGAGAGAAGATTTGAACAAAATTGCTCCTCGTGTGATGGCAGTTCTGAATCCGATAAAAATGGTAATTACCAACTATCCGGAAGGAAAAGAAGAATGGTTGGAGGCAGAAAACAATCCGGAAGAAGAAGTAATGACTTATAGAAAAGTGCCTTTCTCGAGAGAACTCTACATCGAAAGAGATGACTTTAAAGAAGATGCTGATAAAAAATTCTTCCGTTTGAGTATCGGAAAAGAAGTTCGTCTGAAAAATGCTTACATCATTAAAGGAGAAAGCGTTGTGAAAGACGAAAACGGAAATATCACTGAAATTCACGTGACTTATGACGAAGATTCACGTTCTGGAAGCGGAACCGAAGCCAGTCAACGAAAAGTAAAGGGAACGATTCATTGGGTTTCTATCGCTCATGCGATTGAGGCAGAAATCAGAGTGTATGATCGTTTGTTTACGCACGAAAATCCGGACGGAAACAAAGAGGTGGACTTCAAAGAATACATCAACCCGAATTCACTAGAAATCGTAAAAGGCTATTTAGAACCAAGCTTAAAAGAAGCCAAAGCAGGTGATAAGTTCCAATTCCAACGCCTGGGCTATTTCACTATGGATAAAGATTCTACCGCTGAGAATTTAGTATTCAACAAAACCGTAGGACTAAGAGATACTTGGGCTAAAATAGATAGTAAAGAGTAGTTGACGGTGGTTAGAAACATCTGTTCTTAGGATATAGGCCTTACAAGTTTTCGGATTTGTGAGGTTTTTTTATACCTTATTTTTGGAATTTGTATAGAAACATACATCAATAAATCGAAAACACTTATATTAGTGCAAAATAAATACAATAAATAATTTTAACTCAATTCATCTGTAATGAAGCTCGAATGGATAGTACCTCCTAAAATCATCAAACGAATATTTTCAAACTACTGTTGGAATGTTCCGAGCGAGGATAATTCGGTTTATCTTACTTTTGACGATGGTCCGATTTCCGAGGTAACACCTTGGGTTTTAGCAGAACTTGAAAAATTCGAGGCAAAAGCTACTTTTTTTTGCATCGGAGAGAATATCCAAAAACATCCTGATGTTTTCAGGCAGGTTATAGAAGCAGGACATGCTGTCGGGAATCATACTTTTCATCACTTAAACGGTTGGAATACCACCATTCGAAAATATGTAGAAAACGCTCAGCAATGCCAAAACATTATTGCGGAACATTACAAACCAAATACTGTAAACGGCAAACTATTTCGCCCTCCTTACGGAAAAATCAGACCGAGACAATCTATTTCACTTCATAAAAAAGACTATAAAATTATTATGTGGAGTGTTTTAAGTGCTGATTATGATGTTACACTCTCTAAGGAAAAATGCTTAGAAAATGTGATTAAAAATGTACAGCCCGGAAGCATTATTGTTTTTCACGATAGTCTCAAAGCCTTTCCGAGATTAGAATATGCCCTTCCTAAAGCTTTAGAATACTTAAAAGAAAAAGGCTTTAAATTTAAAAGACTCTAAGTTTTTCTTAAATTGTTTTCAAACAAGAATGTAACATTTTTTTTCTTTCTCCTACTAATCAAGAAAATCATTTTTTATGTTCAAGCGTTTTTTACAATTAGAATTGAAGTCATTTTTCCGCTCTGCTAGTTTGGGGCAAAGCTTGGGGCTTAAAATCTTTATGGGGTTTTTGGCGATTTATTTCTTAGTATCATTTTTGATTTTGGGCATCGCATCATACCCTTTGCTCAAACAATATTTTCCGGAACAAAAACCCGTGCTATTGGTCAATAACTTTGTTGTTATTTGGTTAGTTAGTGAGCTTTTTATGAGGTTTATGATACAAAGTTTACCGATTATGAACATCAAACCTCTGATGGTAAACAACATCAAACGCCAAGAAATGATTCATTTTGTATTGCTAAAAAGTTTGTTTTCGTTTTACAATTTGCTCACACCTATAGTTGTTATTCCTTTTGGGATTTGGTGTTGGAGAGAAGAAAATTTTACTCCTTTGCAAGTCATTGCTTGGATTGTGGCAATGCTGGCTTTGGTAATTAGTGTGAACTATGCCAATTTTTTGCTCAAAAAGAAATTTGCAGAAAACCTGAAAGGGCTGATACCTTATTTGGCTGTGGGTCTTGTTTTTGCTGGATTAGAATATTTTGAAGTTTTCAAAATAAGTGAATTCATAGGCGGACTTATTCATTGGGTATTTGAATTTCCGCTTCTGGCTCTTCTCCCAATTTTATTAGCTTTTGGACTGTATCGTTGGAACTTTAATTACCTAAAAAATAATTTTTATTTAGATTCGGGGCTAAAGGGAAAAACAACCCAAGTGGAGTCCTCAGACCTTGCTTGGACAAAGCGTTTTGGTAGTATTGCCCCGTTTTTGCAATTAGATTTAAAACTGATTTGGAGAAACAAACGTCCGAAAACTACCGTTTGGATGTCTTTAGTGTTTTTGGTTTACGGATTAATTTTTTATCCAAATCCTACTTATTCGGTCGAAATGCCTGCTTTCTTAGTTTTTGTAGGGATTTTTATTACAGGAATTTTCGTTATTAATTTTGGTCAATTTATTCCAGCTTGGGATAGCGGTTATTATTCGATGATGATGTCTCAAAATATTCCGATGAGGCAGTATTTAGATTCAAAAGCCGGTTTGATGTATTTTTCTATCATAGTTTTGGCTTTGCTTTCCACTCCTTATGTTTATTTTGGTGTAAATATCTTATTGCTAAATTTAGCTTGTGCCGTATATAATGCTGGAGTCAATGTTCCGCTGATTCTGTATGCAGGTTCGTTCAACAAAAAACGAATTGATTTAGAAAAAAGTCCGATGATGAATTACCAAGGAACCGGAACCGCTCAATGGATTTTAGGGTTTCCGCTACTTTTGATTCCGATAATTCTGTGGTATGTTGCCTATAAATTAGTGGATCAAAATTTTGCTACACTTTCCTTAGGACTCATCGGGCTGATAGGTTTATTACTGCGAAATCTTTTTATGGATAAAATCGTAAAAGCCTATAAAGCCAAAAAACACATTCAAATTAACGGATTCAAACAAGTAGGATAAAAAGAATATATTTAGTCTTAATACTTAATACTCAAATCTTAATACTAAGGGAAAAATGATACAAGTAAATAATTTAACCAAAACCTATAACGGAACAACAGTCCTGAACATCGAGAATTTAGAAATCAAAAAAGGCGAAAGTTTTGGTCTTGTCGGGAATAATGGAGCCGGAAAAACAACATTTTTCAGCCTACTTCTGGATTTAATTCAGCCTACAACAGGAAATATCACCAACAATGGTATTCAGGTACACCTGAGTGAAGATTGGAAGCCTTTTACCACTGCTTTTATTGATGAGAGTTTCCTTATCGGATACCTCACTCCCGAGGAGTATTTTTATTTTATCGGAGATTTAAGAGGGCAAAACAAAGCCGATGTAGATGCTCTTTTGGATAAACACAAAGAGTTTTTTAATGATGAAATTCTCAACAACAAAAAGTACCTCAGAGATCTCTCAAAAGGAAATCAGAAAAAAGTAGGAATCATTGCTGCACTAATCGGAAATCCGGAAGTTATTATTTTGGACGAGCCTTTTGCAAATCTCGACCCAACGACTCAAATTCGTCTGAAGAGAATTATCAAAGAGTTAGCCGATAATCCTGACGTAACGATTTTGGTTTCCAGCCACGATTTAATGCACACGGTTGAAGTCTCCAATAGGATTGTGGCTCTAAACAAAGGAGAAGTAGTAAAAGATATTCAGACCTCAGAAGAAACGCTCAAAGAGCTTGAAGCGTTTTTTGCAGTTTAAGCTTAGTGTCAAAATTAAAAAACAGTACAGACTCTAAAATCTGTACTGTTTTATATATATCCGCAATTGTTTGCAGGATTTTTCTGTTATACCTTAGGTAGCCCTGAAAGAATTTCTTCGTTGGCAAATTCTTCAAACTTCTTGAAATTAGTTCTGAACGATTGTGCTAATTCTTTTGCCTTAGCATCATACGCTCTTTTGTCAGACCAAGTATTTCTCGGGTTCAACACTTCTGAAGGAACATCAGGACAAGATTGAGGAACAGCAATACCGAATATTTCGTGATTTACAAATTCAACATCGTTTAGTTTTCCTTCGAGTGTAGCTGTAATCATTGCACGGGTATATTTCAGTTTCATTCTGCTTCCTACTCCGTACGGACCTCCTGTCCAGCCTGTGTTGATAAGCCACACATTTACTCCGTTTTCTTTCATTTTGGCACTCAACATTTCGGCATACTTTGTCGGATGTAAAGGCATAAACGGAGCACCAAAACAAGTTGAAAAATTCGGTTGAGGCTCGTTGATTCCTGCTTCTGTTCCTGCTACTTTGGCTGTATATCCCGAAATAAAGTGAAAAGCAGCCTGTCCCGGAGTCAGCTTCGAAATTGGAGGCAATACTCCAAAAGCGTCAGCGGTTAAAAAGAAAATATTTTTCGGATTTTTTCCTACCGAACCTTCCTGAATGTTATTGATATAGTGAATCGGATAGCTTACACGGGTGTTTGGCGTAATGGAATCGTCTTCGAAATCTACTTCATTACCGTTTTTGAAAATTACATTTTCGAGCAAAGCTCCTTTTTTAATAGCATTATAAATATCAGGTTCTCCTTCCGCACTCAGGTTGATTACTTTAGCATAACAGCCTCCCTCAAAGTTGAAAACCGAATTTTCTGAAGTCCAGCCGTGTTCGTCATCTCCGATAAGTTTTCGATTCGGGTCAGCCGAAAGTGTTGTTTTTCCTGTTCCTGACAATCCGAAGAAAATAGCGGTATTCCCATCGTTTCCTACATTGGCACTACAGTGCATTGGGAAAGTATTTTTGAAAACAGGCAGAATAAAATTCAGTGCCGAGAAAATCCCTTTTTTCATTTCCCCGGTATATCCTGTACCTCCAATCAAAACGATTTTTCTGGTAAAATCAAGAATTGCAAAATTTCCTTGACGTGTTCCGTCTTCGGCAGGATCTGCCAAAAATTCCGGAGCACATATTACATGCCACTCAGGCGAAAAATTCTCTAATTCTGACTGGTCAGGACGCAAAAACATGTTGTAACAAAACAAGTTTGACCAAGCGTATTCTGTTACTACTCTTACGTTCATTCTGTATTTATCTTCGGAACAAACATAACTATCACGAACATAAATTTCTTTGTCTGATAAATAGGTTGTTACCTTGTTTAACAACTTTTCAAATTTATCTGAATCAAACGGGATATTCACATTTCCCCACCAAACTTTGTCTTCTGTAGTATTGTCTTTTACAATAAATCTGTCTTGTGGAGAACGACCGGTAAATTTTCCTGTATTTACTGCTAAAGCTCCTGTAGAGCTTTCAACTCCCTGTCCTTTTTCGAGGGTTATTTTATGTAGTTGCTCTGGAGAAAGTTGGTAATTAATTTTAGCGTTCTTAATTCCTAAATCGTCTAACGAAATCATTTTTGTAGAATTGTTATGTGTACTCATTATTATAATTAAATTGTGTTATTATAATTAGACAGTGTGTTTTAAATTCTTGACAAAAGTAAACATTAAAAACATATAAGAGGATTTTTTAAGGAAAAAAATGGGGTGAAATAAGAGTTTAGTTAAAAATAAAAGAACCCTGATTTGAATTCAAATCAGGGTTCTTTTATTTTTATTTTTATTTTAGCTACGGCTAATTTTTGATTTTCTTGGTAGAATTATGATTATTCTCAAAAGAAACCTTTACAATAAGCACTTGTTGATTATGAATTTCTGATATTGTGTGAGATTGCGAATAAATATTTTCTGCCTCATACACCAATCTTCCGAGCATATCAAAAACGCTTACTTTTTTCATATCCAAAACAGAATTTATGTGCAGTTGCCCGTCTTTGTTATAAACAACCCAACTGTCATCAATTAGGAATGAACTTGTTTCTTCTTGTGAAGATTTTTTGTAAACAATTTCAAATCGGTTATCAAAAGTTCCTTCTTCTGTAATAAATTCATATTTTCCTTCTTTAAGGTTATGGATAGCATTCAACAAATTATCTTTAAGAAAGATATCTTGCTCCTCTGCAAACAGACCTTCGTAGTTGCCCAGTGTTATAGCGTAAGTTCCGGCTTCTTTTACGATGTAACCAAGAGGGAAAGAGTCCTCTGTGTCAAATGGCAAAGCACGACCTTGAATGATTACTTTTTCTTCATCTAACAAAGAATAAACCTGTATTCTGGCTTGGCTACTTTCTAATAAAGCAGCATCTATATCTTTGTCTTTTCCGTTAGAGGCATCATCCATATATCCGACCAAAGTCTGTCCGAAGTAACCTTTGTCACTTTCTAAATTTACCCAAAAACGGTGTTTGTTTTTAAGTTTGTTAAATAAGTTATTGTTGTTTCCTACAACTCTATGGCTGTTTTTAAATACAGCTGTTCCGTTTGCATTTCCTGTTATGAAAAATCCTTGTCCGGAAGCTATCATTGCCGTAGGTATCTGACTTATAGGAGAGTTTCCTACCTGCCCAACAGCATTGTAAGTTGCAAATCCTTCGAATTGATACACAAAGTTTCCATTTACAACCTCGTATCCGTTAGTCCACAGATAAACGATTTTGTCTAATTCGGAGTTATCGGCATCGGCTAAAAACAAATCAATATTTATAGCACTTGGATAAGGATTCCCAAAAAAGTTGAAATTACCATTTCCTAAAACATTTGCTGTTACATCTCCGTTGTTTGGAGTACCTTCAAAAGACAAATCATAAATTTGAGGAGGACCTAAAACTGATGGAGCTCTTATGATATATCCTTGTCCTTCTTCCATAACCTGATTACCTCCTAAATGCTGCGTCCAGCTCTGTCCGTTCACATCCCAACTATAGTAGTAAGGAGCTGATGTAAGAGGAGAAAACTCATTCATTAAGTATCCTTCTACCGGAGAAGACCAATATCCGTAATTTGACTGGTCCATAGGTTTTGTTGTTTTCTCAATGGTTATCTCACCGGTGTTATTTACATCGTTTATCTGTACCAAACTCGCTCTGTTTCTTAGCGTTAAAGTACCTCCAGTAACATTTACTTCATTAAACAAGGTTACAGTATTCCCTGAGTTTACCACCATATCACCTGAATCCACAGTTAAAGAACACCCTTCTAAATCTGTATTTAGCACAAAATGTCCTGTTATTAATAAATGCGTGCTAAGGTTTGGTGCCTGAGACCAACTCGAACCGTTCCATTCCGCAACATCTGTACATCCGTGATTTTCAAAAGCACCTAAATCAATTGCACCTCCTGAGAGTCTCAGATTTCCTGATAAATCAAAGTCATTATTGATATCACCATCATATAAAGAATTGTTACCTGCATCAAGAAGAGGACTGATTACCGATAGTCTGTAATCTCCCGAAGCTGCGTTTATAAACATAGGGTCAATACTGCCATCAATGTTTCCGTTAGCGTCATTGGTTGTGATTCCTTGAATCAAGCTATAATTATACTCAACGCTTGCACCTGTTGAATTAGATACATTAGATTTTCCGTTGTTGCCATACACCACAGAATTAAAAAATTTAGTAACAGAATATGCTGCGTTAAAAAGACCTCCTCCAGATCCGGAAACATTAATCACGTTGTTGACTATGGTTGTGTTTATGAATATTGGTGAAGAGAACTCGTTTAACACTCCTCCTGCGTTTGGAGCCCTGTTATCAGAAATGAGAACATTGACAAATATGGGAGAAGAATAATTTCTATTAAACACTCCGCCTCCATTACTTGAAGATCTGTTACGTGTAATAATCAAGTTCCTAAAAGTGGGCGAAGCATAATTATTATAAATTCCTGCTCCCATATCAGAAATCTGAACATTATTTCCTGTTATAGTAAAACCATCTAAAATAGAAGCAGTAGTCATTGGATTAGAAGGTGTAAAAGAATTGCTAATCACCCTACTACCGTTACCCAACAATATGGTCTCATATTGGCTCCAGTCTCTATCGTCCATATCAGCATTGTTGTTGTCATTTGGGAATCCACCATAAATCTCAACTCCTTCTTTCATTGTAAAGGATTGATTAGTATCCGGCTGATAGACACCAGCTGCAACCCAAATCTGATCTTGGCTCAGACTGTTATTAATAGCTTGTTGTAAGTCTGTATAAGCATCTGCCCAACTGCTGCCATCATTGCTCCCCGTAGCATTTGATTTTACATAAATAGTTGAAGGACCTAAATACACTTCTTGGTTTTCATAAGCTCCTATATCTATTCCTCCAAAAAATCGCAAGTTTCCATCTAAATCTACGATTAAATCCTCGTCAAACAAAGAATCATCCCCTGCGTTGATAAGAGGACTACCTGTAGAAAGTCTGTAATTCCCTGAAGCAACATCTACAAACAAAGGATTAGTGTTGCCATCAATGTTTCCGTTAGCATCATTGGTTGTGATTCCTTGAACCAAGCTATAATTATACTCAGCACTTGATCCTGTAGAATTAGACACATTAGATTTTCCGTTGTTACCATACACTATAGAGTTAAAAAATTTAGGAACAGAGTAAGCCGCATTGAAAAGACCTCCTCCAGATCCGGAAACATTAATCACGTTATTGACTATGGTTGTGTTTATAAATATTGGTGAAGAGAACTCGTTTAACACTCCTCCTGCGTTGGGAGCCCTGTTATCAGAAATGAGAACATTGACAAATATGGGAGAAGAATAATTTCTATTAAACACTCCGCCTCCATTACTTGAAGATCTGTTACGTGTAATAATCAAGTTCCTAAAAGTGGGTGAAGCATAATTATTATAAATTCCTGCTCCCTTATCAGAAATCTGAACATTATTTCCCGTTATAGTAAAGCCGTCTAAAACAGAAGCGGAAGTCATTTTTGAATTGCTTTTAAAGGAATTACGAATCACACTATGTCCATTCCCCAAAAGTATGGTTTCATGCTGATTCCAATTTCTGTCATCCATATCAGCACTATTGTTATCACTTGGGAATCCTCCGTAAATCTCGACACCTTCTTTCATGGAGAAAGACTCTCCCACAGCTGGCTGATAGGTGCCTTCTGCTACCCAAACCTCGTCTCCCGAGGATGAAGCATTAATCATCGCTTGAAAATCTCCCGAAGCATTAACCCAAGACGAGCCGTCTCCAACGCCTCCTTGCTTAACATACCTTACTTGCTGTGCTGTTGCATAAAAAGCGAACAAAAGGCAAACTATTGTTAAAATATTTTTTTTCATAAAATCAGACTTTTCGTAAAAAATTATTAGGCAAATATAGGACTTTGCTAATAAAACTAAAATAAATAGACAAAAAAAATTCTGTTTTCTCTAAAAAAAACACTAAAACAAAATAACATAATTTGTTGAAAATCAAAAAGTAAAAAGCAATACGATTTACTAACCTTTTGTTAATCAGTATTTTGGCATAGAATTAAATATGAATCATTCCTTTGATGATATAAAAAATGTCTTCTATTTTTTGACTTAAAAACCTTAAAAAAGTTCGGATTATCTCCTAGGATGATATTTATGCACTATTTCAGATAGATGTTTTCGGTCAAGGTGCATGTATATTTCGGTTGTGGTTATAGATTCGTGACCCAACATCAGTTGAATGGAACGCAAGTCTGCTCCGTTTTCAAGCAGGTGTGTGGCAAATGAATGTCGGAACGTGTGTGGAGAGATAGTTTTGTTTAATTCGATATCATTAGCCAAGCCTTTGATAATAGTAAAAACCATTGCCCTTGTCAAGGCTCTGCCTCTGCGATTCAGGAAAAGTGTATCTTCAAATCCTTTCTGAATTTTGAAGTGTGTTCTGCATTGGTCATTGTAGATTTCAATGATTTTTTGAGTTGATTTTCCTATGGGAACAAAACGTTGTTTATCTCCTTTTCCTGTGATTTTTACAAACCCTTCGTCAAAAAACAAATCGGAAATTTTAAGCGATGTAAGTTCTGAAACCCGCAATCCACAACTGTAAAGAGTCTCTAACATTGCCTTATTTCTGTGGGCTAACTTTCTGCTTTCTTCATCAACATCAAAACGAATAGCTCCAATCAGGTTATCAATATCTTCCAACGAGAGTACATCAGGAAGTTTTCTTCCTATTTTTGGAGCTTCAATAAGTTCAAGAGGATTTACTTTGCGATAATCTTCAAAAATCAGGTAATTAAAAAAACTTTTCAGTCCCGATATAATTCTCGATTGAGAACGAGGATTTACTTCTTTAGAAATCTCATATATAAAATATTGGATTTGTTCTTCGTTGATTTTTATGGGAGAGACATCAATATTATTTTCCTCCAAAAATCGACAAAGCCTCCGAACATCAAATAGGTAATTCTCAACAGAGTTTTTGGAAAGCCCTCTTTCGATTTTAAGGTAATTTTTATAATCTTTGATGTAGCTTTCCCAGTTCACTCTTTAAGGATTAGGATTTAAAAATGTCTTTACAAAATAAAATCTTTTGCTTTTACCAAAGCCTCATCTATTCCGTTTGGATTTTTTCCTCCGGCTGTAGCGAAGAAAGGTTGCCCACCACCACCACCTTGGATGTATTTACCCAATTCACGAACCACTTGACCAGCATTCAGATTTTTACTTCCTACTAATTCTTTAGAAACATAACAAGTAAGCGTCGGTTTATCATCAGTTATTGTACCTAAAACCAAAAACAAGTTTTCTAAACCACTGCCCAATTCATAAGCCAAATCTTTCGCTCCGTTAGCATCCAAATCTACTTTTTTAGCTAAGAAGTTCACCCCATTTATTTCTTGAATTTCTGAAAGAAGTTCTCCTTTTAAGTTTTTAGCTTTTTCTTTTAGAAGTTGTTCAATTTGTTTTTTAAGTTTATTATTTTCATCCTGTAAAGAGTTAATAGATTTTACAACATCTTGAGGATTTTTTAAAGTTTGTTTCACTTCTGTCAAAAGCTCTTCTTGATTTCTGAAATATGCTTTAACACCATTTCCTGAAATAGCTTCAATTCTTCGGATTCCGGCTGCCACTGCTCCTTCCGAAGTGATTTTGAAATGCCAGATATCAGCTGTGTTTCTTACGTGAGTTCCTCCACAAAGCTCGATACTTTCTCCAAAACGAATGGCTCTTACATTGTCTCCGTATTTTTCTCCGAAAAGTGCCATCGCTCCTTCTTCGATAGCTTGTTTAAAGGGAATAGAACGCTTTTCAACAAGCGGTAATTGCTCTTGAATTCTTTGGTTTACAAAGTCTTCTACTTGTTGTAATTCTTCGTCTGTTACTTTTGCAAAATGCGAAAAGTCAAAACGAAGATAATTCGGTGCAACCAATGAACCTTTTTGCTCTACATGAGTTCCTAAAACAGTTCGTAAAGCTTGGTGTAACAAGTGCGTAGCCGAGTGATTTTTCTGAGAATCAAAACGTAAAATCTCGTTTACTTTGGCTGAGAAAGTTCCGCTTAGATTTTCAGGAAGTTTTTTAGTGATATGCAGAATCAGGTTATTTTCTTTTTTCGTATCCAACACTTCGATGGTTTCGTTAATATTCGAAAGGATTCCCTTGTCTCCTACTTGTCCTCCACCTTCAGGATAAAAAGGAGTATTGTCTAATACAATTTGGTATAAAATTCCGTCTTTTTTAGAATCAATTTTTCTGTAACGAGTGATTTTTACTTCGTTTTCCAATTGGTCGTAGCCTACGAATGTTTCAATATTTCCATCAATCAAAGTAACCCAATCGTCTTTGGCTACTTCTGATGCTGCTCTAGAACGATTTTTCTGTTCTTGCATTGAAGCATCAAACTCCGCTTCATCAAAACTAAGTCCGTTTTCTTTCAGAATTAGCGCTGTCAAATCTTTCGGGAAACCAAAAGTATCATATAATTCAAATGCTTTTACACCAGATACTATATTTCCTTTGGTTTCTTTAATTACGTTTTCCAATAGATGAAGACCTTGCTCTAACGTTCTCAAAAATGAATTTTCTTCTTCTTTAATTACGTTTTCAACTAAACCTTTTTGTTGTCTGATTTCCGGGAAAGCTTCTCCCATTTGGTTTGAAAGCACTTCTACTAATTTGTAGATAAAGGCTTCTTTTTGGTTCAAGAACGTAAATCCGTAGCGGATAGCTCTTCGTAAAATTCTTCTGATTACGTATCCCGCTCCGGTATTTGAAGGTAGTTGTCCGTCAGCAATAGCAAATGCTACAGCTCTTACGTGATCCACAATTACACGAATGGCAATATTGATTTTGTTTTGCTCTTCAGATATGTTTTTAACTTCGTTGCTTGTGTATTTTAATCCAGTGATTTCTTCTACTTTTTTGATGAGCGGAGTAAACACATCGGTATCGTAATTCGAAGTTACGCCTTGCATCGCCATACACAAACGCTCGAATCCCATTCCGGTATCTACGTGTTTGGCAGGTAGTTTTTCAAGAGAGCCATCAGCTTTACGGTTGAACTCCATAAATACGTTATTCCAAATCTCTACCACTTGCGGATGGTCTGCATTTACAAGGCTCTTACCTGAAACTGCTTTTCTTTCTTGGTCTGTACGCAAATCAATGTGAATTTCAGAACAAGGTCCGCAAGGTCCTTGATCTCCCATTTCCCAAAAATTATCTTTTTTATTTCCGAGAATGATTCGGTCTTCATCTACGTATTGTTTCCAGATATCCCAAGCCTCTTGGTCAAACGGAACATTTTCGGCTTCATTTCCTTCAAAAACAGAAACATACAAACGGTCTTTTTCTAATTTCAACACTTCGGTCAGAAATTCCCAAGCCCAGGCAATCGCTTCTTTTTTGAAATAATCCCCAAAAGACCAGTTTCCCAGCATTTCAAACATAGTATGGTGATAGGTGTCAAACCCTACATCTTCCAAATCGTTATGTTTTCCTGAAACACGAAGACATTTTTGAGTATCGGCAATTCTGTTGCTTTTCGGAGTTGCATTTCCTAAAAAATATTCTTTGAACTGAGCCATACCCGAATTGTTGAACATCAAAGTCGGGTCGTCTTTCAAAACAATAGGTGCAGAGGGAACAATCAGGTGCCCTCTTTCTTGGAAAAATGTCAAAAATTGGTTTCTTATTTCAGAAGATTTCATATTTTGTTGAATCGTTTAATCGTTTATTTGCCTGCTTGTCGGCAGACAGGTTTAATTGTAATTCCTAATTCGTAATTAAATTTTTATATCTTTGTGATTACAATTTGCAAAAATAGGATATTTTAGAATATGGCTAAAGTAAAATATTACTACGACCCAGAAAATTTAGCATATAAAAAAATCGAACCTAACAGAGGACGTAGAGCAGGTTATATTACGTTGTGGTTACTCTCGTCTGCTTTGTTTGGGTTTATAGCATTTTGGGTTTTGGTTAATACTTCAATTCTCGATACTCCAAAAGACAGAATTCAAAAAAGAGAAATAGAGAATCTTCAGTTTCGTTATTCATTATTAAACAAAAAAATGGAACAAATTGAAGATGTGTTACACGATATAGCCGAAAGGGACAACAATTTATACAGAGTTTATTTTAATGCTGACCCGATTCCGTTTGAACAACGAAAAGCCGGTTTTGGAGGAGTGAACCGATACAAAGACTTAGAAAAATTTAATAATTCTGAATTATTAATTAATACGTCTAAACGAATGGATATTCTGACCAAAGAATTGGTAATTCAGTCCAAATCGCTTGACGAAATATATAATTTGGCAAAATCACAAGAAGAACTTTTAGCTGCCATTCCTGCTATTCAGCCTATAAAAAACGAACAACTAACCCGAATGGCTTCAGGATATGGTTACAGAAATGATCCGTTTACGAAAATACGAAAATTCCACGCAGGTATGGACTTTACAGCTAAAACAGGAACACCCATTTATGCAACAGGCGACGGAATTGTCGAAAGAGCAGACAACAGAGCTTCGGGTTATGGAAATCACATTGTACTAAAACACGGGTTTGGCTACAAGACCCTTTATGCTCACTTGAGTAAATACAACGTGAAAAAAGGACAACGAGTAAAGCGCGGGGACATCATTGGTTTTGTTGGGAGTACCGGGCGCTCAGAAGCTCCGCATTTGCACTACGAAGTTCACGTAAACGGAAAACCTGTAAATCCAATTAACTTTTACTACGGAAATATCTCAGCAGAAGAATTTGAAGAAATTTCAAGATTGGCTAATCAGGAAAATCAATCATTAGACTAAATTCAATTACAGTGTGTGTGGGTAAAATTTTTATTGACTGTTCACTAATCACAATACAATTTTCTTCTGTATTTTTGCATCCAAATTTTATAACTCAAACATAACTTTTATTTAAAGTTTTGAAACTATGCAACTGGAGCAGATAGAAAGAGTAAAATTCATTTCTACTACGGATTTTTACCAGAAATATTACAAAAAACAAAAGCCTGTTGTTATTCAAGAATTAACGCACGATTGGCCGGCTTACGAAAAATGGAAACTTTCCTATATCAAAGAAATTACAGGAGATAAAACCGTTCCGCTTTATGATGACCGCCCTGTGTCGGGGAAAGATAAATTTAACCAGGCTCATGTCGAAATGAAAATGTCAGATTATATTGATTTGTTGGAATCCGAGCCAACTTCTTATCGAATATTTCTGTATAATTTGATGAAAGAAGTTCCGTCTTTACAAAACGACTTCAAATGGCCAGATTTCGGAATGAAGCTTATCAAACAAATGCCCATGCTCTTTTTCGGAGGCGAAAATTCAAAGGTCTTTATGCACTTTGATATTGATTATTCGAATATCTTTCACTTTCATTTTCATGGAACAAAACAGTGTGTTATTTTTCCGCCAGACCAAACCAAATATTTGTACAAAGTACCTCATTCTTTGATTTCCAGAGAAGATATTGATTTTGATAATCCCGATTACGAAAAGTTTCCCGCTCTTAAACAAGCCAAAGGATATATCACAAATTTAGAACACGGAGAAATGCTCTATATGCCCGAAGGTTATTGGCATTATATGAAATATATTACTCCCGGATTTTCGATGAGCTTGCGTTCTATCCCAAAACAACCTAAATTTTTAGCAAGTGCTCTATACAATATTTTTATCATGCGACATTTTGATAATTTTATGAGAAAGCGAAAAGGACAAGCTTGGATTAATCATAAAAACGAAAGAGCGATAACCGATACACATAAAAGATTAGGGATACAATAGAAAAAAAGAGCTTGATTTCAGGCTCTTTTTTGCACAAAATCATTTCCAAATGGAGGGTTTATCCGAATCATTTTAGATATTTTTGTTCCTTATAATTTACATTAGATTTTTTCAAACATTAGATTTTTTCAAATGAACATTCAATCTTACATTCAATCTCATCTACAAGTATCCGAAAAAAGCATCGTTGCCACACTCGAACTTTTGGCAGAAGACCACACCATTCCGTTTATTGCCCGTTACCGAAAAGACAAAACCGGAAATCTGGATGAAGTAGCGATTGAACAAATCGTTAAACTTAAAAACTCTTTTGAGGCTATCGTCAAGCGAAAAGAGACGATTTTAAATTCGATTGAAGAGCAAAATGCTTTGACTCCGGAGCTGAAAAATAAAATCGAAGCCAGTTTTGATTTGAATGAGTTAGAGGATTTATACTTGCCTTATAAAAAGAAACGCAAAACCAAAGCCGATACCGCTCGAGAAAACGGATTGGAGCCATTAGCCAAAATTATTATGGCTCAGAATGCTGATGATGTCCAATTCATTGCTTCGAAATATTTGAATGACAAAGTTCAAAACGAAGATGAAGCTATCTCTGGAGCTGAGGATATCATAGCGGAATGGATTAATGAGAATGTTTATATACGTAAGAATCTAAGACGACTGTTTCAACGTAAGGCTGTGGTTACCACTAAAAAATCTAAAAAGATTGAAGATGAAGAAAAAGCTCAAAAGTTCGAACAATATTTTGATTGGAATGAGTCACTTAACCGTGCTCCATCTCACAGATTACTAGCTATGCTTCGTGCAGAAGCTGAAGGTTTCGTAAAACTCAATATTGACATTGAGAAAGAAGAAGCTCTTGAGTTTATCGAAAATTTAGTTATTAAGAACAATAATGATACGAAAAAATACCTGAAAAGAGCCATTGCGGATAGTTATAAACGACTGCTCGAACCTGCAATTTCTAACGAAGTGCTGCAAGAGGCAAAAGCCAAAGCAGATGCTACGGCCATCGGAGTTTTTGCGGAGAATTTGAAGCAGTTACTATTAGCTTCTCCATTGGGTGAAAAGCGAATTTTAGCCATTGACCCGGGTTATAGAACGGGTTGTAAAGTGGTTTGTCTCGACGAAAAAGGCGATTTGCTCTATAACGAAACTATTTTCCCACATCCGCCACAGAACGATACAGCTGTGGCGATGAAAAAAATCCGGTCGATGGTGAATGCTTATAATATCGAAGCGATTTCTATAGGAAACGGAACAGCTTCTAGAGAAACGGAATTTTTCATCAAGAAAATTGCTTTCGATAAGCCTGTTCAGGTTTTTGTTGTGAGTGAAGCTGGAGCTTCGGTTTATTCTGCATCCAAAATCGCTCGAGAAGAATTCGGAAATTATGATGTAACAGTTCGTGGAGCGGTTTCTATCGGAAGAAGATTAGCAGACCCACTCGCTGAACTCGTGAAAATCGACCCAAAATCAATTGGAGTGGGGCAGTATCAACACGATGTTGATCAAACCAAACTCAAAGAAGAACTCGATAATGTGGTGATTCGTTGTGTGAATGCGGTGGGAGTGAACCTCAACACAGCCAGCAAATCCTTACTTTCTTACGTTTCGGGAATCGGGGAGAAGATGGCAGAAAATATCGTGAATTATCGTTTAGAAAACGGAGCTTTCTCTAGTCGAAAAGAACTCAAAAAAGTTCCGAGATTGGGTGAAAAAGCCTTTCAACAAGCAGCAGCTTTCGTAAAAATTCATAATGCAGAAAATCCGTTGGATAATTCGGCTGTACATCCTGAAGCCTATCCGATAGTAGAGAAAATGGCTAAAGATTTAGCTGTTTCAGTAGCTTCGTTAATCGGGAACAAAGAAAAAATAAGTGCTATTCCACTTGAAAAATACATAACAAACAACATCGGAATCTTATCTTTAAAAGACATCGTAAAAGAGCTCGAAAAACCGGGACTAGACCCAAGAAAAGAAGTCAAAGTCTTCGAGTTTGACCCGAACCTACGAACTATTGACGATGTAAAAATCGGAATGGTCGTCAACGGAATCGTGAACAATATTACCAACTTTGGTTGTTTTGTCGATATCGGAATCAAAGAAAGCGGATTGGTTCACATCTCACAACTCAAAGAAGGTTACGTGTCTGACGTAAATGAAGTAGTGAAACTCCACCAACATATCAAAGTGAAAGTAGTTGAGGTTGATGTAGCCAGAAAGCGAATTCAACTTTCGATGATATTATAAAACGGAGATTCAACTATTGAACACAACATCGAATCAAACTATATCAAAATTTTATTGCGGAGTTAGATTTTTTGTTGTATATTTGCAGTCCAATATCGCGGGATAGAGCAGTAGGTAGCTCGTCGGGCTCATAACCCGAAGGTCACAGGTTCGAGTCCTGTTCCCGCTACCAAGTGAAAGCCAGTTGTTTATAACTTAAACAATTGGCTTTTTTAGTTGGAATATTCTTTATTAAAAATTCTCTTACCGAATTATATCAAAAAACAAAGCGACATATTATGTCGCTTGTAAATCGTTTTCTTAAGTGTTTAGATTATTTTATAACCCAAAAGATTTTTTGATATTGTCCACATAGTCGAGTTCTTCCCAAGTAAAAAGCTCAACCTCCATAGTTTTTGATTCTCCGTTAGGCGAAACAAATGTTTTGGTTATTTTTTGCGGATTACGCCCCATGTGTCCATAGGCTGCGGTTTCGCTATAAATTGGGTTGCGAAGTTTTAAGCGTTGCTCGATAAAATACGGACGCATATCAAAAATTTCCGAAACTTTGTTGGCTATTTCTGCATCCGACAAGCTTACTTTTGAGGTCCCGTAAGTATTTATATAAATTCCCATAGGTTCTGCCACTCCAATAGCATAAGAAACTTGTACTAAAACCTCGTCTGCCACACCTGCTGCTACCAAATTCTTTGCAATATGACGCGTAGCATAAGCTGCACTTCTATCCACTTTACTCGGATCTTTTCCGGAAAATGCACCTCCTCCGTGAGCACCTTTTCCTCCGTAAGTATCTACAATGATTTTTCGACCAGTAAGCCCTGTATCTCCGTGAGGTCCACCTATAACGAATTTTCCTGTCGGGTTGATGTGGTATTTGATTTTATCGGTAAACAAACGTTTATAATCAGGGTTTTTGGCAATTATTCTTGGAATTAAAATCCCGATAATATCTTTTCGTATTTGAGCGAGCATGGTTTGTTCGTCAGCAAATTCATCGTGCTGAGTCGAAACCACAATAGTATCAATACTTGCTGGTTTATTATTTTGGTCATAAATCAAAGTAACTTGTGCTTTAGAGTCGGGACGTAAATAAGTAATTTCTTTATTTTCCCTACGAAGTTCTGCTAATTCTTCCAATAATTTATGCGAAAGGTCAAGAGGTAAAGGCATATAATTTTTGGTTTCTGCAGTGGCATAACCAAACATCATTCCTTGATCTCCAGCTCCTTGATCTTCTTTGTTTATTTTGTCCACACCTTGGTTAATGTCGGGAGACTGTTCGTGAATGGCAGAAAGCACTCCACACGAATTAGCATCGAACATATATTCTCCTTTGGTATAACCAATTTTTTTGATAACATCACGAGCAATTTGCTGTACATCAAGATAAACATTCGATTTTACCTCTCCTGCCAAAATTACCTGACCTGTGGTAACAAGCGTTTCACAAGCTACTTTCGAATCCGGGTCAAAAGCCAAAAAGTTATCTATCAAAGCATCAGAAATTTGGTCTGCAATCTTGTCGGGATGTCCTTCGCTAACAGATTCCGAAGTAAATAAATAAGACATATATAATATTTTTAAACTTCAAAAAAGCGCAACCGAAAAAGATAAAGCGTGGAATATACACTGCTTTAGCATTTTTTTAACAGAGGTTGCAATCAGTCAAATTTTTCCTCTTTGAAGTAAGTTTAACAAGGGCAAATTTAAAAAAGATTTTTGAGTTAAGGGGCTTTTAAATATAAAAATCTTATTTTTGGGCTACTTTTGTTTTTTTATAGACTTTGCACAATGAGACTCCTAATATTATTTTTATCACTTTTGTTTTCGGTTGTATTATCAGCCCAAAACGATATTCTTGCCAAAGAGTATTTCAGCAAAGGACAGTTTGAAAAAGCCGCCATTGCCTATGAGGGATTATTGGCTTCCAATCCTAATAATTCGGTATATTTCAGCAGTTTATTATCCTGTTATCAGGAATTAAAACAATTTGAAAAAGCAGAAAAAATAATTTCTGACCGAATGAAAAGAACCCGACAGCCAAATCTGAATGTTGAGCTGGGGTATAATTACCAATTGCAAGGAAACGCTCAAAAGGCTAAAGAATTTTACCAGAAAGCCAGAGATGCTGTTGAAGAAAACCCGAATAATGCAGGAGGTGTTGCCTATCTTTTTGAGCAAAAAAATCTATTACAAGAAGCCTTAGAAATCTATGAAATGGCTTCTGAAAAAAATGATAGATTGAATTACGAATACCAAAAAGGACGTATTTACGGGCAACTTGGAAATTTAGAAATGATGATCGATTCCTTTTTGGAGTACTCTTATACTAACCGAAATTTTACGGTTTCTATTCAAAATCAGTTCTACCTTTTTATGTTAGATGATGCTTCGGATAGTTTTTCTGATCTTCTTCGTAAATCTCTATTGGTCAAAGCTCAAAAAACACAAGATATTTACTGGAACGAATTTCTGAGTTGGTTTTTTGTACAACAAAAACAATACGACAGAGCTTTTGCACAAGAAAAAGCCATTTACAGACGAAATGATGAAGGTCTTTCAAGTATTCTGAATTTAGCCAATCTTACCGTAGAAGAAGAAGATTATATCCTTGCAAAGGAGATTTTTGATTTTGTTTTGGAAAATGCTCAAGATAGAGAAACTCAGATTGCCGTAAAGACAATGCTTGTCGAAATTAAAATCCAAACTTCTGACCCGAAAGAATACCCGAAGATAAAAACAGAATTAGAAAATCTGTTGGACGAATTTGGTAAAAATACAAACACAATAGACTTACAGTTGTTACACGCTCATTTTATAGGATTCAATTTGGACAATCCGCAAGAAGCACAGCAAATACTAAAAGGTTTGTTGAATTTGAACATTAATACTTTCGGAAAGGCAAAAATAAAAATGGAGTTGGCAGATATGCTCTTGTACGAAGAGAAATTTAATCAGGCATTGATTTATTATTCTCAAGTCGAAAATGATGTAAAAAACCACGAAGTTGCTCATCAGGCAAGTCTTAAAGTCGCCAAAACAAGCTATTACAAAGGTGATTTTCCATGGGCTTTAAAGCAGCTTTCCGTACTCAAAACTTCATTTTCACAACTCATCGCAAACGATGCTCTTGACCTATATCTGCTCATCAACGATACTAATGCAAATGATTCTACCTATACCGCTCTCAAAAAGTTTGCTAAGGCAGATTTTTTGCTTTATAAACAAAAAGACACCGAGGCTTTGGAACAATTTAAACTGATTTTAAAAGAGCATAAAGGCGAAGATATTGAACCGGTTACATTATTAAGAGTAGGTGAAATATTAGAAAAACAAGGATATTTTGAGGAAGCTCTAAAGCAGTACAGCACAATAATTGAACATTTTTCGGACGGAATCTATATTGACGAAGCTCTGTTTTTTTCGGCTGAAATTTATAATAAACACTTGGCAAATCCTGAAAAAGCAAAAGAATTATACGAAAAAATCATCTTTAACCATCAGGATAGCATTTATTTTATTGATGCTAGAAAAGAATTCCGAATCTTAAGAGGCGATAATGTGTAGTAACAAACCAATGACTATACAAAACCAATCAAAAAAAATAGCCGTTGTAATATTAAATTGGAACGGAAAATCCTTGTTAGAAAAGTTTTTGCCTGCTGTAGTTGCGTATTCTGATTCAGCTCAAATTTATGTGGCAGATAACGCTTCAACCGATGATTCGGTTTTGTTTCTACAAAAAGAATATCCGAATATTAAAATTGTCAGAAATTCGGAAAACTTCGGTTTTGCCAAAGGATATAATATGGCATTAAAAGAGGTAAACGAGCCTTATTTGGTATTGCTCAACTCAGATGTAGAAGTAACCAAAAACTGGCTTAACTCTATTTTGGAAGTTTTTGAAAACGAACCCAAAACAGTGGCTTTGCAACCCAAAATTTTGGATTATAAAAACAAAGAATATTTTGAATATGCAGGGGCTGCAGGAGGTTTTATTGACAAATACGCTTTTCCGTTTTGCAGAGGGCGTATTTTTTCTACTATCGAAAAAGATGAAAAACAATACGATACAGCAGAAAAAATTTTCTGGGCTTCGGGAGCTTGTTTGTTCATCAGAAAAGAAATTTTCGAGAAATTAGACGGTTTTGATGAGGATTTTTTTGCCCATCAAGAAGAAATTGATTTGTGTTGGAGAATTTATAACGAACATTTAAATATTAAATATATCCCCGATTCGGTAGTTTATCACGTAGGAGGAGCTACACTCAAAGAAAATTCACCACAAAAAACCTTTCTGAACTTCAGAAATTCACTTTTTACTTTACTAAAAAACCACCCAAAAAAAAGACTTTTTACCAACTTTTTCATACGCCTGTCTTTAGACGGAATAGCAGGAATTTTCTTCTTAATACAAGGAAAACCTTTGCATACTTGGGCTGTGATAAAATCTCATTTTTCGGTTTATGCAAACCTTAGAAAAATACTTAAAAAAAGAACTTCGACCCAAAAAGAGAATTACTACTACACAGATAGTATAGTTTTTGACTTTTTTTTCAAAAAAAATACCCGATTTAACGAATTGAAATAAATTCTAAATAGACAATAACATCATTTTAAGGAATCGAATCGTTATTATTCCTAATTTTGCAAAAAACATAATTATCACCCAAACCTATGAAAAGAATCATTTTATTATGCTCAATTGCAGGAGCATTAACGCTTACTTCTTGTGGTTCAAAAAAGAAAATTTCGGAGCTTGAAGACAGAAACAAAGAAATTCAGGACTTGCTGAATTCCACAACAGTCAAGCTGAATACTTGTATTGCCGAAAAAAATGGACTGCAATCGCAGGTTGATTTTCTGAAAGAAGCAAATGCAGACCTGAAAAAAGACAAAGAAAACATTACTCATCTCTCATCTCAGGGAGCGGCTAATCTGGAAAAATCATTAGAAAGTCTAAAAGAAAAAGACCTGAAAATTTCACGCCTTCAAGATGCTTTGACCAAAAAAGATTCGGTTACTTTATCCTTAGTTACTTCACTTAAAAGAGAAGTAGGAATCAACGACCCTGACATTCAGGTTAATGTAGAAAAAGGAGTTGTTTTTATTTCGATTGCAGACAAAATGCTCTTTAGAACGGGTAGCTACCAAGTAAGTGACAAAGCCAAAGAAGTTTTGACAAAAGTAGCTAAAGTGATTAATTCAAAACCTGATTTTGAATGTATGATAGAAGGACATACTGATAATGTTCCGTATCGTTCAGGCGTATTACTTGACAACTGGGATTTGAGTGTGAAACGTTCTACATCAATTGTTAGAGTTCTTCAAGAATTAGGAGTAAAACCTTCTCAGCTTATTGCTGCAGGTAGAGGAGAACACGTCCCTTTAGTGAGCAATACGACCTCTGAAAACCGCTCTACAAATCGAAGAACTCGTGTGCTTATTTTACCAAAAATAGACCAGTTTTACGATATGATTGAAAAAGAAATGAAGACGTTGAGTCAAGAGTAAGATTTTTTGAGTTTGTTTTCTAAGGAGAATTTTAAAAAATCGTTTTTTCAGCAGAACAAATTTCAAAAAAAATAATGTCAGTAATGGGGTTTGCGAGCCCCATTACTTTTTAATATACACGTACCTTAAAAGTTTATATCGAAAAAGTATCGTACAAACTTAATTTAAACAGTTTCTTATATTTGCAGAAAAAAAGTGCAACTACTTATATATTTACTCATTTATCCGCTTCTTTGGCTGGTTTCCATTTTGCCTTTCAGGCTTTTATATATCCTTTCGGATTTTGTTTATTTGCTGCTTTATTATGTGGTTGGCTACAGAAAACGGGTTGTAAGAGAAAACATCAAAAAAGCTCTTCCGCATTTGTCGGACAAAGAACGTCTTGTCATCGAAAAAAAATCATACCAACACCTTTGCGATATGTTTTTGGAAATGATAAAAACAATGTCCATAAGCAAAAAAGAAATCGAGAGAAGGTTTGTATTCAAAAACTTAGAAGTGTATAAAGAACTCGAAAAACAAGACAAAAGCATAGCCTTGTTATGTGCTCATTATGCGAGTTACGAATGGGTTATCTCGATGAACAGATATAGCGATTTTGAGAGTTATGCTATTTACAAAAAAATCAACAACAAATATTTTGACAGATTGGTTCAAAAGATAAGAGGAAGATTTAAAGCAAAACTTATCCATGTAAAACAAACTGTAGAAGTTATCACTACAAACGAACAAAACGGAAAGAGAGCCCTTTACGGATTTGCTTCCGACCAATCACCACAACTCAAAAAACTAACCCATTGGGATTATTTTATGGGAATTGATATTCCGGTTTATACAGGAGCCGAATATCTATCGAAAAAGTTTGATATGAATGTAGTTTACCTCAAAGTCGAAAAAGTAAAACGAGGATTTTACGAAGCCTCTCTTGAAGTACTTTCCGAAAACGTAAGAGAAATTCCAAACTACCAACTTACAAGAATGTTTTTAGACAGAGTAGAACAACAGATTCTCAAAGCTCCCGAATTTTATCTCTGGACACACAGAAGATGGAAACACGAAGGAAAAAAATGATTTAAATTAAAGATTAAATATTTCAGAAATGGATATAAAGAACGCACAACAGCAGGTAGATAACTGGATTAAAACGCACGGAGTCCGTTATTTTAACGAGCTTACCAACATGGCTCAACTTACCGAAGAAGTAGGAGAGGTGGCACGTATTATAGCCCGAAGATATGGAGAGCAGTCTGAAAAAGAAAGCGATAAAAACAAAGATTTAGGCGAAGAGTTGGCCGATGTTATTTTTGTGGTTTTGTGCTTGGCAAACCAGACAGGGGTGGATTTACAGGCTGCTTTTGACAAAAAAATGGAACTCAAAACCCAAAGAGACCACGACAGACATCACAACAACGAAAAATTAAAATAATTTTTTATACGCATAAAAATCGTTAAATTTGTCTTAAACTAAAAATAAAATACTATGGGATTTGTAAAAGAATTTAAAGAGTTTGCCGTTAAGGGTAACGTAATGGATTTGGCAGTCGGAGTAATCATCGGAGCTGCTTTCGGTAAGATTATTGACAGTGTTGTAAACGATTTGGTAATGCCTGTCGTGTCGAGTATTATTGGTTCTCCGGATTTTACCAATATGTATGCTGTCTTAAAAGGAGATGTTCCTGCCGATATTGCTTTGGCTGATGCACGTGCTGTGGAAGGGGCTGTAATTTTGGCTTACGGAAATTTCATTACAGTGCTTATTAACTTTATTTTGTTGGCTTTTGTGGTTTTCTTGTTGGTGAAATTCATCAATAACCTGAAAAGAAAAGAAGAAGTTGCTGCTGCTCCTGAAGTTCCTGCAGGACCAACTCAGGAAGAGTTATTGGCAGAAATCAGGGATTTGTTGAAAAAATAAAATTCTACGGTTCTAAAAAAAGCCGTTTTGCAATCAGATGATTGCAAAACGGCTTTTTTAATGACCTTAAGTTCTTATTAGTTTTCTTCTAAGACGCTTATAGAGTCTTTGATATAAGTAGCATATTCTTCGCTTGGGCTCAGGGTTAGAGCTTTTTCAAAATACTCAATAGCAAGTGTTTTATCAGTTTGAGAATATTGCGAACCTAAAAACATATATGCTGCCAAAAGCTCTCTTTTAGTTCTGTCTTTTGAGAGTTCTGCTTCTCCTTTTTCGTTGACTACTTTAATGTAATTCTCATAACTTTCTGCTGCTTTCTGAACCGCCCCTTCATCTTCAGAAATACTGTGAACGATACGATTTATTTTTGCTCTGTTAGCATGAGCATCTTGAGTTGTAAACGAAAATTCAATAACATTGGCATAAGCTTCATCTGCTTTTTCTAATAATGTAATGAGCTCTGTTTTTTCTTCTTCGGTAAATTCTTCTTGGCTTTGAGATTTCTCGCTTTGTATATTAGAGCTATGGAACAAAACAGCATTTCCTAAATAAAGATTATCTAAAGCAAATGATTTTGAGTTTTTGTCCTGAGTAGCAAAAATAAATACTTTTGCTGCCGGAAGATACAGCTTGTTGGTATAGAGTTCTTCTCCGAGTTCGCTAAACTCTCCTGCCGAGGAAGGGTCTTGCTGAACAGCTTTTTCCAATTCTGCAAGAGCATCTTCGAACATAGCCATATTTGTGATTTCTCCATCTTTTTTAGAAAGAGCTACTTTTGCTTTGGCTAATATCAGATAATCTCTTCCGATGAATTTGTGTCCTTTCTGAAAAAAGTTTGTAAGAGCGTCGATGCTTTCCTGATAGTTTTTGTTTTCAAAAGCAGCATAGCCCAAGTATCTGTAAATCCTCGGGTTTACGTTTAGCTCTTCTTTCATTTTGTTGGCTTCAACCTCAAGAGTAGTGTAATCTTTTGTCAGAATCAAGAAATCGGCATACCTCATTCTCGAATCTAAAGAGGTATCTGTCAAGTTCATATATTTTCTGTAATAATCCAATGCTTTTTGGTTGTATTCTTTGTATTTGGCGACCTCGTCTGAACCCCAGTAGTAATAAGTTTCTGCAAGTTCACGATAAACAGGCCCGTAGTTTGGATCGGCAGCGGCAATTTCGTTGAAAGATTTAACTGCTTCCGGAAAAGCCTTTGCATTTTTAGTAATTACAGCCATTTGTAGTTTTGCTCTTTTCAAATCTTTATCTAAAGAAAGAGCATCGCGATAAGCTCTGAATGCATCATTTATGTTTTTATCTCCCAAATAAGCATCTCCCAAGTACAACAACACTATTGCAGACTTAGAGTCGGCTTGGTTGGCTTGAGTCAAAACCTCAATAGCTTTTTTGTAATTCGGATTATCTGAATTCATATAAGCCCTACCTATCTGGATAAGCTCTTCGGTATCACGTCTTTTGATGTTTTCGGTGGCTTTGTTAAAATTAGTTACAGCTCCTTGAATATTGTTGTTGTTCAGGTCAATATGCCCTAAACCAATATAATTCAAGTGTGCATTTCTTTTGGCTTGTAGTCCTTTGTTTAAGTATATTTTTGCCGAATCTTGGTTTTTTTGAATAAGATAAATATCAGCTAAATAAAAAAAGTTTTCGCCTTTGTCAGAATCTGAATTTACCAAAGATTTTAAGATGGTTTTAGCTTTGTGATACTGTTCTGCATCAATGGCATTTTTGGCTTGTTGCAAATCTTGTGCCTGAAGGTTAAAACCGGCAATCAAAAACAGGCTTAAAAATTTAATCGTTTTCATCGTCTTTATTTATAAATTTAATTAGTATCTTTTTTAATATTGATGTTCATCGGTTCTAACTTAATAGGGGCAAGCCCTGATGTAAGCACAATTTTCTGCCCGATGTCTGATGCTACAAAAGAAGCAAATCCCATACCCAAACCAGATGTTCCCTGATAATTTAACAAAAACAACTCTCGAGTTAGCGGATAGATTTTCTTTCCAATATTGACTTGAGAAGGATAAATGTACTCATCATTAGTATCATCTGTTTTAACATTTTTTACACTCAACATTTTTATGTTTTGAGAATGTTTGAGCAGCTCTGTGGGAGTTTGTGTAAGCCAGTTGATACCGATTACACCTATATGCCCTTCGTTTTCGGAAATAAATTTAATCAATTCTGAGCTTGTTCCTTGAGAATAAATTGTTTTGATTCTTTCTTTTTCAACACCTAATTTTTCAAAAACATTTCGGGTAACACTTGAGTTCGGATTGTCGAACACCAAGCTCTTGATTTGGCTATCTCTTCCGTTCAGATAAGCGTAAACCTCATCAAGCCCGATGAGGGAATCCTGCTCTTTTTTGTTGGTAATAAAAACAACAGCATCTATGGCAAACTTTGTGATTCTTGGTGTGACGGTATAACTCAAAGCTGATTCTTCTTCAGCCGACAACACTTTGGTAAGAACGCTAACTCTCACACTGTCTTCAATGATGTTGTTTAAGACTTCTGTCTCTGTTTTTGGGTGGAGCTTTATTTTAGCCCGATAGGTTTTTTCAAAGATGCTTTTCTGATCTTCAACTATCGGAAAAACCGATTCATCGACTAAAAGGGTAATGTTCCCTGAGATTATGGTTTCTTCTTTTTCTTTTTTACAAGAAACAAAAACCGAAATTACAGCTATGACAAAAAATAGTTTTTTCATAATTCAATGTTTTTGAAGAAGCCTTACAAAGCGTAAAAAAGCATAGACAATCAGGACAATTCCGAATAATAATCTGTGGTTTTGGTTCATATCAAGCGGAAAGTCTTTCCAGAATATGACCGCCAAGCCCATGAACAAATATATCAAGAAAAAGAATATTCCGAAAACAAACAGAAATCGCTGTTGGGGCGATTTCTGCTTAAAATTCTGTCTGTAACGACGATCGTTCACAATACTATCTCTTAATTTCCTTTAATATTAATTTGGATAGGAAGCGTATATTTCACACGAACATTACGTCCGTTTTGTACTCCCGGATTCCATTTTTTAGCTCTTTTCAATACTCTGACAGCTTCTGCTCCTGCTCCATATCCTAAATCTCTTACAACTTCTATGTCTGTCAGGCTTCCATCTTTTTCAACAACAAACTGTACAATTACATTTCCTTTAATATCTCTATCCGGGCTCAGATTATAATTTCTTGCCACAAATTTACGGAATTCATCTATTCCTCCCGGATACGAAGGAGCAACTTCTACCGCCATATAGATGTGATTTTCATCAATAATTTCAGCATCTACGGTTACTTCTGCATGAGAGTTGTCAATAACAACTTCACCATCGGGAGAAGCTTCAATATCAATACTTCCGGCAATTTTGTCCTTCAAATCATCTACCGAAGTAACTTCTTGTTCTACGGTTTCTTGTTCAACAATTACAGGAGGAGTGTGTTTAACCACCTCTTGTATGGTTTTTGTTTGTTTTATGACTTTAGGTTGTTCGATAACTTCTTCGGGAGGTGGAGGAGTCAATATTTCTGCCATTATAATTTTGGTGTCCTCTACTGATTTCTCTTCAACAACTTCGTCTTTTGCAAGCATTCTTGAAATTACAGGAAAGCTAACAGCAAACGAAAACATGACAGCTCCTATCAGCAAAGCCAATAGCGTAACTTTTCCGTTTTCTTTACGCAAAGTATAAGCTCCGTATTCTTGATTTCTTCCTTCAAAAACAGTATCAACCCAAGCCGACTTAAATAAATTCATAATTTTCTTTTTTAATAATTAAAGAAACACATTCTGTAATCACATCTTATTCGGAGTATGCCCCTTTTTCAATCAACATCTGAACATCTTCGTCTGTCATATCCATTACAGCATATCTCTTTTCTTGTGTGATGGCCATTTCATCAAGAATATCTACAAAATTTTTGTAGTTTGACTTGTCGCTCGGTTTAATTAAAATTACCAACGATTCTTTCTCTGGGTTAGTAACTCTTGCTCTAACTTCTTTGGATTTATCTAGAATCACTTGTCTGATTCCGTTTTTTCCGTAAGAGGTTAATTTTGGTTCGCCTCCTTCTTGCGGGTTCTCTAAACTACCTACATAATAAGCGATTTTATCGTCCTCGCCCAGTACCACTGTCAAAGTTCTCCAAGCCGGAGTTTCGGTTTGTGGTTCTTTATCTCTTTCGTCTTTATCAGGCATAGCCAAATCCATAGATTGGGGCTTTGATAAAGTGGTTGTGAGTATAAAGAAAGTAATCAATAAGAATGCCAAATCCACCATTGCAGTCAAGTCAACAGAAGGATTTTGCTTCTTACTTCGTACCTTTTTGCCATCACCTTTTGGGGCTGTATTTAATTCTGCCATTTTTTATGGTCTGTTTTATTTTGATTAAAAATCTTCTCCTCTAAGTCCTGTTACCAAGAAAAAGTTGTTTTTTCCTTCTTTCTGAAGGATGTCAATAACTTTTTTGATGGTAGGATAGTCCTCATCAGCATCGCCTTTAATGGCAATATCCAAATCTCTTCTTTCTTTTTTCGGAACGTCTTTTTCTGCCAACAGTTGTGCATTTGCCTCACGAGCTGACTTAATCCAGTCGGCAAGTTGTGTACTTGTAGAATCTAACACGATTCCTTTCTGAACACCCGGTTTCATTCTGTCTGCCCCGTCCAAAGCAATAAGCCCTCTGAGTTCGCTAATATCTACACCAAAAGATTCGATAAGTGAAAATCGCTGTTTTTCTTGCTCCGAAAAAGTCAAACCATATCTTGATCCCATTTTTTCGAGCATCAAAACTCTTGTGTCTTGTCCGACAGCTCCGAAATAAGCTCTTTCATCTGCTACGGTAATGGTAGCAATTCCTGTATCGGGCAATTTGATTTGAACCGTAGAGGCAGGTGTATTGACTTCAACCGGTTCGGGTAAGCGAGCCGTAGAGGTCATTACAAAGAAAGTAAGCAGTAAGAACGATACATCACACATTGCTGCCATATCAATCTTCAAGCTCTTCTTTGTCATTTTTACTTTTGCCATCCTCTTTTATTTTTTAAATTCAACACGTTTTGTGACTTTAATTTCATTGGTTTTTGATAAAAACTTAGTTTTTATCACCTCTGATTCTTCTGTATCCTTGGGTTATAGAAGCTCCTGCTTCGTCAATAAAGTACGTAAGTGTATCTATTTTGGCTGTAAAATAATTGTACGCAATTGTTGCAAATGTTGAAGTACCAATACCTGTAGCTGTACAAACAAGGGCTTCAGAAATACCATTTGCCAAGGCAGCTGAATCCGGAGCACCTGCTGTTGCCAATCCGGAGAACGCTTTAATCATACCGGTTACTGTTCCGAGAAGACCTGTCAGTGTTCCGATGGATACCAAAGTAGCGATAATTGTCATATTTTTTTCCAACATAGGCATTTCAAGCGAAGTTGCTTGCTCGATTTCTTTTTGTATAGCCTCTTCTGCCTGGTCGCTGTCAAATCCTTCTTTTTTCACTTCTTGGTATTTTACAAGAGCCGAGCGAATTGCATTAGCCACTGAACCTTGCTGTTGGTCACAAGCCTCAATAGCGGCATTGATGTTTCCTGAAGCAACATCTTCTTTTACCTGAACTACAAATTTGTCAAGGCTTCCTTTTCCACCAGCTTTAGAAATTACAAAAAGTCTTTCAATAGAGAAAACAAAAGTCATAAGTAAAAGTCCCATAAGTACAGGTACAACTACACCTCCTTTATATATCATACCAAGAATATTTCCAGGAAGTGGATGTCCATTATCGCGGTCTCCATTTTCAAAATTGGAGGAATCTCCCATTACATAATTCCACACCATCCACCCGATAATCAGACAGATTAAAATAATAATTCCTGAAACAACATTAGAGCCTTTAGCCTTTGATTTGTTTTCAACCGATACGTTTGCTTCGTTTGTCATTTTAATTAAATTTAGTTTATTTTTAATTTTTGGGTTAATAATTATCACTTTCAAAATAGATGAAAGTAGATTAAGTCGTTTTTAAACGAAAGGCAAATTTATATTTTTAAGTTTAATAAAAAAATAAATTAGTCTTTTTTTAAGGTTAATAAATCATTAAGAGGATGCTTGTTTATATAACTCAAAATAACTTCATTTTAGTATAAATCTGAAATTCTTTGTTAGATATTTGACTTAAATTGTTCCAGAAAACGCAAGTCATTTTCATAAAACATTCTGATATCTCCTATCTGGTACAACAGCATTGCCATCCTTTCGATTCCCATTCCGAAAGCAAAACCGGAGTATTTCTTAGGGTCAATCTTACAATTAGTCAAAACATTAGGATCAACCATTCCGCACCCCATAATCTCTAACCAGCCCGTTCCTTTGGTTATTCTGTAATCGGTTGGAGTTTTAAGTCCCCAATAAATATCTACTTCTGCACTCGGTTCGGTAAACGGAAAATAAGAAGGACGCAATCGGATTTTAGATTTTCCAAACATTTCTTTAGTAAAATACAACAAAGTCTGTTTTAAATCGGCAAACGAAACATCCTTGTCAATATACAATCCTTCTACCTGATGAAAAATACAATGCGAGCGTGAAGAAATGGCTTCGTTCCTGAAAACTCTTCCCGGAGAAATCGTTCTCAGAGGAGGTTTGTTTTCTTCCATATAACGCACCTGAACAGACGAGGTGTGCGTTCTTAAAAGCATGTCGGGATTGGTCTGAACAAAGAATGTGTCTTGCATGTCTCTTGCCGGATGATATTCCGGAAGATTTAGTGCTGTAAAGTTATGCCAATCGTCTTCGATTTCGGGTCCTTCGGAAACATTAAAACCGATGTTGGAAAAAATTTCTACCACTCTGTTTTTTACCAAAGATATAGGATGTCTTGATCCTAACTGGAGTGGATAGCCCGTACGGGTCAAATCTCCGTAAATGCCTTGGGTCTCTTCTTTGTTTTCTAAAAACTCCTGAATAGATTTTACTTTCTCTTCTGTAGCTTTTTTAAGTTCGTTAATAGCTTGTCCGAATTCTTTTTTTTGCTGGTTCGGAACATTTTTAAAAGCCGAAAAAAAATCGTTGAGAATTCCTTTTTTTCCTAAGTACTTGATTCTGAATTGCTCTAAAGCATCTTTGTTGTCTGTGCTAAAAGCATTAACCTCTTGAATGTGAGTTTTAATCTGTTCTATCATCGCCTCAATAAATAATCATGGTTGGCAAATTTAGAGAAAATAATTTTTTAAAAAGTATTTAACCCGTCTTACTTGCAAAAAATATCAGTTTTTACCTTTTGTTTAACAGCTTAGCTTTTCTTGATGCTGTCGTGCGAATGCGAATGTGTTCTGTTGTTCCAGAGAGTAAGAATATCGGTTGCTATAGCAGCTCCACTTCCTGATGCAATGGCAACTTGACTTCGGTGTCCTGCCAAAACTCCCGCTACATAAAGGTTTTCCGAAACTTTATGATCTTCGTTGATGAGTTGTATTCGGTTTTTTTCGGGAACGGTTTTTTGGTGAGGAATCACATAGTCTGTTAAACCTTCGACATTAAAAGTGTTCGATGCTCCGACAGCAATCACAACTATTTTGGCTTCGTAGATATTTTGGTTGGTATAAACCTGGAAGTGATTGTTGTCTTTGATAACTTTGTTTGCTTTTTCGCTTGGAATTTGTTCAATATGAGGGTAGGCTTTTCTGAGATGTTCCAAACTTTCAAGCATTACTTCCGAACCTGATTTTCCGTAAGGAATTCCATACACATTATTAAGTAAGGCATCTTGTAGATTTCCTCCTTTCTGATGAGTTAGGATTCCAATTTTTTTATCTTGTACAAATGATTTTTTATGTCCAGAACCTAAGACTAAAGCACAAGAAACTCCTGCCACTCCTCCTCCGATAATCAGTACATCAAACATAATTTATCGATTTTTGTATTTGTCTTCGATAGCTTTTGAGGTTCTGAAAATCAATAAAATACAGATAGCACAAAGCGAAGCTACAACTCCGATGAGTGCAATCAGGCTGTTTCCTGAAAAGAGGTTGTCAAAATCAAGTTGCGTGATGTTAAAAACTACCAAACCAAAAGCCAATGCGATAAGTACGTATATAACTGTTTTCATTTTTTTGATATTCCCTCACAGATTCTTGTATTATGGTTTATTTAATTCTGTGGGATTGTTTGAAAGCATAAAATTACGAAGCTCTTTTTTACATAAAAAGCCCTTTAACATTAGAGGCGAATAATTTAACAGCAATAGCCAAAAGAATCACTCCAAAAACCTTTCGGATGACTGCAAGTCCTTCTGTTCCTAAAACTCGCTCGATTTTCCCTGATGATTTCAATACGGCATAAACTAAAAGCGTATTCAGAAAAATTGCCACAACAATATTTATGCTTTGGTATTCAGCTCTTAAGGCTAAAATAGTGGTCATTGTTCCTGCTCCTGCAATCAACGGAAAAGCAATCGGGACTATCGAGGCTGTATTTGGAGCTTCGTCTTTATACAGTCGAACCCCGAGAATCATCTCTAAAGCTAAAAAGAAAAGCACAAAGGCTCCCGCTACAGCAAACGAATTGACATCAATTCCAATAAGTTTTAGGATTTTGTCTCCCACAAACAAAAAAGCAGTCATAATCAAAAAAGCCACGATTGATGCTTTCTCGGATTGGATGTGCCCGATACGTGTTCGTAAATCAACAATAATAGGAATGCTCCCCAAAATATCAATTACTGCAAATAAAATCATAGTTGCGGTAAAAGTTTCTTTCCAATCAAACTCTAAGAAAAAGTCCATTTTTTGTCTAAAAAATCCGGATACAAAGATATGAATTTAAAATCTTTATTTTTAGTGCTTAGAGTCGGTTTAGAATTTATTTTCTTACTACTTTTGACAAAGATAATTTTTGTATAAATGTGCGATAATTCCTCAAAAATAACCTTCAAAAAGATTCTTGTTTTTCCTTTTGCGATGATAATTCGGTTTTATCAGGTTGTGATTTCTCCACTTACGCCTGCTTCTTGCAGATATAGCCCGACTTGTTCTCAATATTCGTTAGAAGCTCTCAAAAAATACGGACTTTTTAAAGGAGGTTTACTGGCTATCAAGCGAATCTTTAGTTGTCATCCTTGGGGAGGGAGCGGGTATGACCCAGTGCCTTGATGTTATTGATTGTAAAAAATGAAATTAAAAAATGAAAAAGTGCTACTATCTAAAAACTTGCGACACCTGCAAAAGAATAATAAAATCATTACCTTCGGTTGAAGAGTTTGTTTTTCAGGATATTAAAGAAAATCCGATTACAGTGAAACAACTCAAGGAAATGTATGCTCTTTCGGGGAGTTACGAAAAGCTGTTCAGCAAAAGGGCAAAACTCTATAAAGAACGAAATCTAAAAGACGAAAACCTGTCTGAAAATGACTTCAAAGGTTTTATACTCGAACATTATACTTTTCTTAATCGTCCTATTTTTGTAATAAACAACAAAATATTCATAGGAAACAGCCCGAAAATGGTGGAAAGTCTGATTTCGGAATTATCTAAGTAAAAGAATTCTTTTGTTGATTGAAAAAACACGCTAAAACCGAACCTTAGAGTTTTGAAGCCAACAGATAAATTACTGCCATTCGTATAGCTACTCCGTTTTCGACTTGTTCGAGAATTACGGATTGTTTCGAGTCGGCTACATCAGAGGTGATTTCTACTCCTCTGTTTATCGGTCCGGGATGCATTACGACAATTTCTTTGCTTAGCGAATCCAAAATTTCTTTGGTCAGCCCGAATTGTTGCGAATATTCTCTGGTATTTGGAAAATAACTCACTTCCATTCTTTCGTTCTGGACCCTGAGCATATTGGCAACATCGCACCACTCCAATGCTTTGGTAAGATTATTCTCAACTTTTACACCTAATTTTTCGATGTGTTTCGGAATAAGCGATTTAGGTCCACAAACTCGAACTTCTGCTCCTTGCATTTGTAAGGCAAAAATATTTGATAGAGCCACCCTTGAATGTAATATATCTCCAATAATTACAACTTTTTTCCCTCCTACCTCTCCTAATTTTTCACGAATGGTAAACGTATCTAAAAGAGCTTGTGTCGGGTGTTCATGAGCTCCGTCTCCTGCGTTGATGATACTTGCTTTTACGTGTTTCGACAAAAATTCGCTTGCTCCGGGGCTGGAATGTCGCATAACCACCATATCCACTTTCATCGAAAGAATATTATTGACCGTGTCGATAAGTGTTTCTCCTTTTTTTACTGATGATTGAGCTGCTGAAAAACTGATGACATCAGCCGAAAGTCTTTTTTGAGCTAATTCGAAAGATAATTTGGTTCGGGTAGAATTTTCAAAGAAAATATTAGCAATAGTCGTATCTCGAAGCGAAGGTACTTTTTTAATCGGTCGGTTGATTACCTCCTTGAAATGATCGGTTGTTTCAAAAATCAAATCAATATCCGATGGAGTGATGTATTTTATTCCAAGAAGATGATTAGTGCTTAATGTTTTCATTTGTGTTGTTATGTTATTGCTTTTCCAGATAAATAACGTCTTCTCCGTGCTGCTCTTTCCAACAAACCCGCACTTTTTCCTCTCCAATAGCATCTACCTGACGACCTCTGTAATCGGGTTGTATGGGCAGATGTCGAGAAAAACGTCTGTCAATCAAAACCAAAAGTTCTATTTCCGAAGGTCTTCCGAAGGATTGAATAGCTGTAAGTGCAGAACGAATACTCCTTCCTGTATAGAGCACGTCATCTATAAAAACTATTTTTTTCCCCTCTACCAAAAAGTCGATTTCGGTTCTGTTGGCCTCGAGTGGTTTTTCGTTTCGTCTGAAATCATCTCTAAAAAATGTTATGTCCAAAAAGCCGAGTTTGACATCGCTAATCTTGTGTTCTTGTTCCAGAATAGATTTTATTTTCTTGGCAAACAATGTGCCTCTGGGCTGAATACCGATTAAGATTGTATCGGAAAAATCCAAATGATTTTCGATAAGCTGACAAGCCAAACGATGCAGGATAATGTTGATTTCGTCTGAAGTGAGTAAAACTTTTTGGCTCATTATAAGTATAGTTGTGTGTGCAAAAGTAATGAATTTATTTAATCATTTTTGACCACAAATCATTAAACTTGCACTTTTAGCTACACGGATTCGATTGCGTTAAAATCCGCTTTAAATTACCGGTGTTTTTATTTGACTATATTCTGGCGTCCTCCATTCTCCATATATTCTCTATCCTGATACAACCCTAATTTTTCAATTGTAGGTAAATCATTAAATGAAAACAAACAAGCATCTTCAATTTCCGATAAATTGTGATGTTCGTGCCAAGCCCAAGACGGGACACAAAAAATATCTCGTTCTTTCCAATCAAATCGTTTTCCGTTAATAATAGAATAGCCTTTCCCTTTAGCACATTGGTACACAAAAGAACCTGTGTGTTTATGGGCTTTGCCTTTGAATCCTTTTGGCAAAAGCTGAATTGATGCTCCCATAGTTTCCATTACGTGTCCTCCTGTAAGCGGATTACTGTATTGCATGATAATCCCATCAAAAGTACTGGGAGTGTTTACTTTTTCTGCCTCCAAAAGAGCCGGATATACTGTTTTCCAGGAATATTTAAACAGAGGCGAATATGGCTTGTTCCATTCTTTATCAGGGGGAATAAGCCCTGTTCCTCCGTAAGTCATCGGAGAATGATTAATGGGAGCTGTCAGTTCTTGCGTTCCGTCTAAAACTGCATAATCATTAGCTTCCAAAGCATTCACAAGCGGAATGTCTAATCCGTCTTGCCAGATACAAGTTTTTCCTCCCGGCTCTACTCCGTGTTCGTGCCAAGTAGAGTTTGGAGTAATGACAAAATCATTTACTTCTAACATAATTTTGTTTCCATCTACAACAGTATAGCCACCTTCGCCTTCCATAATAAAACGCAAAGCCGAAGCCTTATGTCTGTGAGCCGAAGTAAATTCTCCCGGACGTGTAACCTGAATTCCTGTATAAAGCCAACCCACGGCTGCACTTACATCTCTACGTTTGTCATTTACTAAATAAACGACTCTTCGTCCGGCTTGCTCGGGGGTTACTAGTTCCGATGATTTTAAAACCAAATGTCTTAAATTTTCGTATTTCCACAACATCGGAATAGAAGAGCTGCGAGGTTCCCAAGGCTCGATATCGTTAGCTACAGTCCATAAAGCTCCTGCTCCAAGTGCTTCTAATTCTTTATAATAAGCTTCCAGCTCAGGAGTGTCTTGAACTCTTGCTCTTCCGTAAATGTCGTCCGAATATTTTGCATCCATAATTGTAGTGTTTTGTTTAAAGGATTAGAGTTAATTGACAAAAATAATAAATCTATTTTTAATCTCAGCAACACAACAGATTAGCATTTGTGTGTCAAAAATAAATATTGTTTATAGTTTTGACTAATAGTAGTTTATGTCGAAGTTGTATTTTGTATTATACGATTTTATGAGATTTTGTAGTAATGCTTTTTAAGACATTTTGTCAGTTTTTTGTTTGTATTTTTCTGAGATTTCAGACAAACATTACAGTGGTTTGGTTATAAAACAGCCAAAAACTGACATTTTAATATGTATTTTCTAATGGCACAATGATTGTCTAATACAGGTCACGCTGAAAAGCAAAACGAAAAGTATTAAAAAGATAAACTATAAAATTATGAGTAAAATAATCGGAATCGATTTAGGAACAACCAACTCGTGTGTTTCTGTAATGGAAGGTAACGAACCGGTTGTAATTCCTAATGCAGAAGGAAAAAGAACAACACCCTCAGTAATTGCATTTGTTGAAGGTGGAGAAATTAAAGTAGGTGACCCTGCAAAGCGTCAGGCGGTAACTAACCCTACAAAAACTATCGCTTCTATCAAGCGTTTTATGGGAAATAAATTCTCTGAAAGCAGTAAAGAAGCAGAAGCTGTACCTTATAAAGTAGTAAAAGGAGATAATGATACGCCAAGGGTTGATATTGACGGAAGACTTTATACACCTCAAGAACTATCTGCAATGACACTTCAAAAAATGAAGAAAACAGCAGAAGATTATTTAGGACAAACAGTTACAGAAGCTGTTATTACAGTACCTGCTTATTTCAATGACGCTCAACGTCAAGCTACAAAAGAGGCTGGTGAAATCGCAGGACTTAAAGTTCGTCGTATCATCAACGAACCTACAGCTGCTGCATTGGCTTACGGATTAGATAAAGCAGGAAAAGACCAAAAAATCGTTGTTTACGATTTAGGAGGAGGAACATTTGACGTTTCTATCCTAGAACTTGGTGACGGAGTATTTGAAGTACTTTCAACAAACGGAGATACTCACCTTGGTGGAGATGACTTCGACCAAGTAATCATCAACTGGTTGGCAGATGAATTTAAATCAGAAGAAGGAGTAGATTTAAAGCAAGACCCAATGGCACTTCAAAGATTGAAAGAAGCTGCTGAAAAAGCTAAAATCGAGCTTTCATCTTCAACACAAACCGAAATCAACTTACCCTATATCACTGCAACAGCTTCAGGACCTAAGCACTTAGTAAAAACACTTACTCGTGCTAAATTTGAGCAATTGTCAGATGATTTAGTAAGACGTTCGATGTTGCCTTGTGAAAAAGCATTGAAAGATGCTGGAATTTCTAAATCAGATATTGATGAGGTAATCTTGGTTGGAGGTTCAACTCGTATCCCTAAAATCCAAGAAGAAGTTGAAAAATTCTTTGGTAAAAAACCTTCAAAAGGAGTTAACCCGGATGAGGTTGTGGCTATCGGTGCTGCTATCCAAGGAGGAGTACTATCTGGAGATGTAAAAGACGTATTACTTCTTGACGTAACACCACTTTCTCTAGGTATTGAAACTATGGGAGGTGTAATGACAAAACTCATCGAGTCTAACACGACTATCCCGACTAAAAAATCTCAAGTTTTCTCAACGGCTGCAGATAATCAGCCAAGTGTGGAAATTCACGTACTACAAGGAGAAAGACCAATGGCAAACGATAACAAAACTATCGGTCGCTTCCACCTTGACGGAATTCCGCCAGCACCAAGAGGTGTACCTCAAATCGAAGTAACTTTTGATATTGATGCGAACGGTATCATCAAAGTATCGGCTACTGACAAAGGAACAGGAAAATCTCACGACATCAGAATCGAAGCCTCTTCAGGACTTACTCAAGAAGAAATCGAAAAAATGAAACGTGAAGCGGAAGCGAATGCAGAAGCAGATAAAAAAGCAAAAGAAACAGCAGACAAAATCAACGAAGCTGACTCAATGATTTTCCAAACTGAAAAGCAATTAAAAGAGTTTGGTGATAAACTTTCTGCTGATAACAAATCAGCTATCGAATCTGCTTTAGAAGAGCTTAAAAAAGCTTACGAAACTAAAGATATTGACACCATTCAACCGGCTCTTGACAAAATCAACGAAGCTTGGAAAAATGCTTCGGAAGAAATGTATAAAGCTCAAGCGGAGGGTCAGGCTGGGCAAGCAGAACCTCAAGCGCAAGCAAACGGTGATGGAGCTCAAGATGTAGATTATGAAGAAGTGAAGTAAGATTAATCTTACCGATAAATATAAAAACGTCCCGAATTTCGGGACGTTTTTTGCTTAAATGGCGTTTTAGGATTTCCTAAACTCTAACGGAGTTTTGAACTCCGTTAGAGTTAAAAATCTACATTTTTCTGTTTTTATTTTCAAACGACATATTTCGACGTTATTCAAAGCTAATTTTGACCTGTAATTAAAAATTTAGTTTTATGAAAACAGAAAAACCAATCCGAGAAAGTGTCATTATCAGAAATGATTTTCAGCAGGAAAATTCACTAAAACCATTTCATTTAGATGTTTTTAGAGAAAATGAACGTTCCTATATAGATGAATTAAGATTATTTTCCGCTTATTTTGGTTATATCCCCAATTTATGGGCAGACCAAGGAATAGATTGCAGAAAAGCAAGAGCTTGGTTTGAAGAAAACTATAAAAATGAAATTGAAGACAGCATTTTCAATAAAATAAACATAGGGAGCAAAAAGCCTGAAATTGATGATGTTTTTTATTTTTTGTATGAAGATGTGTTGGTTGATTTTGACACAAATTGTTCGAGAATCCGAATTCTTTTCAAAAAAACCGACATCGAAAAAGTAGAAAAAATTGCAGACGGAGTCAGTAAATTCAAAGAACGAAAAAGAAGAAAACCTGAAATTTCTTTGCTTGTAAATTCCCGTTTTGGACTTGAAACGGAAGTTATGGAAATCACAAAACCAAAGCTAAACATCGAGGATAATTACAATGATGATTTTCTTCCGATACACAAAACCATTACCGAAAGGCTCAACAAAAACAAGGACAAAGGTTTGGTTTTACTGCACGGAAAACCCGGAACAGGAAAAACTTCCTATATTCGATATTTGATTTCATCTGCAAAGAAAAGAGTAATTTTCCTGCCTCCGAATATGGCAACTTCAATTACAAGTCCGAATTTACTTGCTGTGTTGATTGATAATCCGAATTCGATATTTGTCATCGAAGATGCAGAAAACATTATCATTGACAGGGAACAAAACGGAGCTTCGCCTGTTTCGGCTTTGCTCAATATTTCAGACGGATTGCTTTCGGATTGTTTGAATATTCAGATTATTTGTTCGTTTAATACGGATTTGTCCCGAGTAGATTCGGCTTTGCTCCGAAAAGGACGACTGATTGCCAAATACGAATTTAAAGAATTGGAAACCCAAAAAGCACAAAATTTGTCTGATAAACTCGGTTTTCAAACCGAAATCAACAAGCCAATGACACTAACCGATATTTACAATCAAACCGAAATGAACTTTCAGCCCGAAAGAAGAAAAGCTGTTGGGTTTTAAACTTTTCCAAAGCTCTAAACTTTGGAAAAGTTTTTTTAAACGACACGGTTTGACTTACCTGAAATTTAATTTTGCATTAGTTTAACTTAAAAATTTTAAAATTATGGCGTTATTCAGAATCACAGTAAAGAGTACCCGTGTAGCAAACGGAATCAGAATCGAAAAAGGAATGAGTGTTGAAGTGGTTTCGAGCTATGGGAATCCAGTTTCATCCAACGGAGGTCACCAAGTAATAGAAGCCTTCGAGCGAAAGTATGGAATCGACATCAAAAGAGCAGGAGCTTTGAATGGCTCGTTGTTACAGGTTGAAAAATTGTAAAAACCAACTCAACCTCTCGGAAGATAAAAATATTCTTCCTGAATATGCAAAGGCAAAGCGTTTAACAAACCCTTTGCCTTTATTTCTTCCCATTTGGAGTAATGATTGTATTTTGAAATCTACCATTTTCCGTATTTTTCGCTTTCTTTCAAAGTTTCGGTTGTAGCAAAATATAGAATTACAGTTGAGAGTTAGCCAGAAAATGCCTGTCATTAACTGTTTACTTTTGCTTTTAATTCAGCTATTTTATTTGCTACCTCTTCAAAAGCGATAGTGTTGTCTGTTGTTGGCAAATAATATGTTTCTCTGTTTATTCCTACAATAAAGTCATTAGCTTTCCCGATTGTCCAATTTGTAACTTGCGTAAGATTTGGAATTCTTTGACGTAGATATTCTTTTATAGATGCAAATTTAGATTGGGTATTTATGTTAGCATTTCTGTTTTCTCCTTGTTTTACCACACAAAAAAAGAAATGGTCATTAGCTAATTCAATATTTATCCCTAAATCAAAATATTCGCTTTCTATTTCAAAAGTTTTACACAAAATAAAAAGACCATCGCCACCTCCTCTTGAAGCCCTTTCTATGCTACATTCTAAATTTCTTTTTTCAAGTATTTCTTTTAATTTTTTAACTTGTTGTAGAGATGATTGTTTAATAGCTTTTTCATAGTTTTCAAAAACAAGTTTTGAAGCTCCTACGTTTTTTAAAATAATGTCTATTACTTCCTGTCCCATTTTATTATTTGTTGTTTGGTTAGTTAATTGTTTTACTAAATTTAAGTATTGATTAAGAGTTTCTCTTATAATTGGCTTGTTTGCCATTTCTTTAATACACTTTTCAAGCCAATTTACAATGTGTTCTTTGTATGAAACACGTATAAAATCTTCAGTTACTTTTAAATTTCCCTTTGACAAATTATCAGGCTCTTTTCCGTCTAATGTTAAATAAATTATAGGAGCATTTTTTTTCAAATTCATTATAACGAACAAGTTGCTGATGTTGGTCGCCTGCCCAAACTTTATTTTCAATTATAATACTATTTCTGCCATTAGTAATGAAAATATCTATATAACCATTTCCTGTATATTTTTCTGTTATCACAAAACTTTTTGAAGTTTCAAAATTTTCTAATTGGGATTTATCTTGAAAAAGTTCTTTCACCTCCTCAATAAACAGTTTTAGGAAAACATCTTTTTGTCCGTGTTTTCCTTTTGCATTAAGTAGGTTGCCTATAAATGTAGAATGACTTAATTCGTGCGAATATAAGCCAAGAATACTGAAAACATTAAAGTTTTCTCCTGTATATTCGGCAAATTCATCATATTTTTTTCTAATAAGGTTTGTGTGTTCTAATAAATTAGAAACAGAGTTTAATTGTTTTGTCATATCTTTAATTTTGATTATTCAAATATACTCAAAACACCCTCATCGCTATATGTGCACAGGCTTCTGCATCAGCCAAAGCGTTGTGATGATTTTCGAGTGTAAATCCCAAATATTCCGAAACGGTATGCAACTGATGATTCGGAAGTTCCGGGAAAAGTTGCTTTGCTTTTCTGTAGGTACAAAAAAATGGATTTTGATGTACAGGAAGTCTGTAAGTTGTCAGAACAGCTTTTAAACAACCCTCGTCAAAAGGGCTATTGTGAGCAACCAATGGCAAACCGTTTATTTTCGGAATGATGTTTTTCCATATTTCGGAAAACTCCAAAGCGTTTACAGTATCGTCATAAACAAGCCCGTGTACTTTGGTATTCCAATAACTGTAAAAATTCGGAACCGGTTTTATCAGCTCATAATATTTATCTACAATTTCGGAGTTTTTCACAAACACCAAACCGATACTGCAAACACTGCTTCTGTGTTGGTTGGCAGTTTCAAAATCTAAAGCAACAAAGGATTTCATTGAATAAACGTTTTTGGTAAAATTAGATGTTTTTTTGACTTTCCTCAACAAACTCCATTAGCTTTTTATTCCATTTTTTAAAGAAGTTTTTGCGTTTCTTTCCTTTTAAGGTTTTCGGAGTTTTTTCTATCAAAATAGTAATCTGTACTTTTTTCATTTCTTTTTTTGGCAAATCTAACACCTCAAAAAGACAAAATATGTCGCTCAAAAAATAATTTAAAAATATTTCAAAACGACACAGTTTGGCATTTTCACAACCGAAGTTTGCACCATAATAACATTTAAAAATTTATCAGATATGAAAAATCAAACATTACAAGCGTTGGCTGTTATCAAAAAAAGACTGGACAACAACAGAGGAGATTGCACTTTTGCAGAAGTGTTGGAAAACAACAAAACCGAAATTGATTTTTTGGCAAACAAGTTTAAACTGAAAGAGGAAGAAGCATTGTTTTTGATTGCATCGTGTATTTATTCTATTGAAGATAATTCCGAATTTGATGTTAATGACCTTGCAAGAACATTGGAAGTTGGCAGGATTGAGATTTTACTCTATCAAAAACACCTGAACGCATTAGTAGAACAAGAACTTTTGGTTGCTTATCCGAAAGACTGTGGCAAACATTTCAGAAACAACACAAAATCTTCTATTGAAATTTTGAATAAAGATTTTATGCTTCATTCTTCTGTTGGAGAACATTTATCATAATTAGTTGAACGCTAAACTTTTCCAAAGGTTGAAACTTTGGAAAAGTTTTTTTAAAAACACGAAATAAATGATACTTACTACACAACAAATTGAGCAAATCAGAGAGCTCAACGAAAAAATCCGTCAGGAAGAACTGCGGATGCGAACACAATATTTTGAATTGAAAAAACATTTTGAAAATTTAGTCAGCCAAAACTTAATGGACGATTTTAATATGTTTGATTGTCGGGTTGCGGTTTGGAGTTATGATGATGAATTTAACAAAAAACACAATGTTGAAACAGGCGACCCATTCTATACATCTGATATGCTGACTACCTGCTACTTGGAAGATGATGAGTCTTTTTTTATGAATTGGAACGAAGCTCAATATCTCTCAACAGACACATTTGCCCAAATGTATTTTTGCTGGACAATGCACGACATTGTTTATCATTCACACCTTGATTGGGAAGATATTTTGGCTATTGAAGATGTTTGGCTTGAAATGAAAGTAGATTTGCAGTTTTGGACTAAAAAAATGATTTAATTTAGCAGTTATGACCGAGCTAAACTTCCGTTCCAAAAAAATAATTGTCTTTTCCGACACACACGGAAAACACCGAAAACTACCTTTTACCCAAGCTGATATTGTGATTCATTTGGGAGATGCCTGTGATTTTGGAAATAATATTCAGTTTCAGGATTTTTTGGAATGGTTTAGTGGTTATCCTGCAAAACATAAACTGTTTGTAGCAGGAAATCACGAACTGCAATGGAAATTTGAGCCTGAAAGTTTTTTACAGATGTTTCCGAAGAACATTATTTTTTTAGAAAATCGGGTTATGAATTTGGACGGAATTACATTTGTTTCTGTTCCTGCAACAATGGGTTTACATCATTATCCAAGTCTAAAACTTTCCAAAAAAACAGACTTTTTACTTACTCACGCACCTGCAAAAGGAATTTTGGATAATGATTCAGGTTGTCCGATTCTGAAAAGATTTGTCCAAAAGCTAAAACCCGAATATCATTTGTTCGGGCATATTCACGAAACAGGAGGACAAAGTATCACACAAAACGGAACAACCTTTGTAAACACTTCTTCCTTATTAACTTAAATCAAAACACTATGAAAAACTTCAAGAAACAACCGCTTATTTTATGGACAATTATCCTGCTTCAATCTATTTTTATTTTGAGTTCGTTTACAAACAAAAAAGAAAAAACTCCCTTGCAATCGTATCGTATTGAGAAAAAATACAGTAACGGAACCTATTTTTATGTGCTGATTAGCAACGGAGAAGCCAAGGCTTTTATCAAAGAATAAAATGCCTTTGAGCCAAGGAAATATTTTATAACTTTGGAGTATGGAAAAGAAAATAACAATAGCCGACTTTTCGCAACATCTTTTTTGGGATGTCGATTTGTCTTTGTTTGATTTGGAGAAGCATAAAACCCAAATGATTTGGAAAGTCTTGGAATATGGTAAATGGAGCGACTGGCAATTGTTGAAAGAACTCTACGGAATGGAAACCATCAAAGAGGTTGCTCTGAATTTAAGGTCGTTGGATGCTGTTACACTTGCCTACCTTTCTTGTATTTTCGATATTGATAAAACCGAATTCAGATGTTACAAACACAGACAACTCTACCCGACTTATTGGAACTCCTAAAAAAAATAATGCACGAAAAGTTGTTTGAAAATTATTTTTTGGTCGGAGGAACAGCTTTAGCATTACAAATCGGTCATAGAAACTCCATTGATATTGACTTGTTTGGAAATAACGAAATCAACACCTATCAATTCATCGACAAATTAGAAGAATTTGGAGAAGTAATTGTAAATCAAAGCTCTAAAAACATTTTAATTACAAGAACAAACGGAATTAAAGTTGATTTCGTAAACTACAAATATCCGTTGCTTTCAAACCCAATAGAAATTGATTCTATACGAATGCTTTCAAAAAAAGATATTTCAGCAATGAAACTCAATGCTATTGCAGGAAGAGGGAGCAAAAAGGATTTTATTGACCTTTATTTTTTACTCCAAGAATTTTCTCTTACCGAGATAATAGATTTTTATTGTCAAAAATATCACGATGGCTCGAAATTTATGGTCATAAAAAGTCTGGTTTATTTTGAAGATGCAGATGGAGAAGAACAACCCAAAATGTTCAAAAATTTCGATTGGCAAGAATGTAAACGATACATACTCGAAGAAACAAAGAAAATTCCCTTTTAAAGATACTTTTTTATCATAGCGACACCCTTTGTCGCTTTAGCTCATTATCTTTGTTGTCTATTTCAAATCTCAAATCTTAATACTCAAAGTAATGAAAACAAAAATATCACTCAACCGTTGGACACTCATTATTCAAAAACTAAAAAAACGTCCGTCTTCATTTGACGAAATCTGTGATTTTCTGGAAGAAGAATCCGAGATACAAGGTTATGATTTTGTGATTTCGTTGCGAACGTTTCAAAGGGATTTGAAAGACATCGAATCGATTTTTGGAATTGAGATAAAATACGACCGTTCGCAAGGCGTTTATCAAGTTATAGAAGACAGTAATTCCGAAATAAAGGAGCGAATGTTAGAAGCTTTCAACACATTCAATGCCTTACAGATTTCTGAAAGAATATCTGATTATATTCATTTCGAAAATCAAAAATCCAAAGGAGTTGAAAATTTATACGGTTTTCTTCACGCTATCAAAAACAAGCTCTTGGTTACTTTTACCTACCATAAATTTTGGAAAGAACAGCCCGAAAACCGCATTATCGAACCTTATGCCCTAAAAGAATTTGCCAACCGTTGGTACATTCTCGGGTATGACACCTCCCGAAAAGCCATCCGAAGTTTTGCCTTAGACAGACTTTCGGAATTAGAAATCAGCAAACAGAAATTCAACCCTTCCATCGTTTTCAATGTGGAGGAATATTACAAAAACTCCTTCGGAATCATCAGTCCCGAAAAAGATCAGAAACCCGAAGAAATCATTATTTCGTGTCGGCCTTTTCAAGGGAAATACTTTAAAGCCCTGCCCTTTCATCATTCGCAGGAAATTGTCAAAGATGACGAAAACGAATTGATAATAAAACTGTTTTTAGTCCCGACGTATGACTTTATTCAGGAACTTTTATCCAAGGGAAACACCATCAAAATCCTGCAACCACAGAGTCTTGTTAATGAAGCTAAGCGAATTTATCAAACCGCTTTAAGTTATTATTGATATAGCAACTCCGGGCAATCTTAAATGACCTATTTTAGGTTCGGATATATTTTCCTTCAAGAGAGATATAGGAAACTAAAAAAATATTTTATAGGTAAAAAATTTGATTTGGCTATTTTTTTTAGCAACTTGCTCTCTTTTTAAGGGAAAAACATATTTTAACCTATACTTATACTTATGCACCTAAGATTAATACTAGCTTTATTGCTACTCCTCACATCAAGTATTCAAGCTCAAGAACTCCGTGTCATCGAAAAAATAGAAAACCTTTCTGCTGTAATTAATGATGGTGTCATCGAACTTGAAACATCAGGAGGTGTTGCCCCTTATACATACAAATGGAGCAATCAAAATACGGCTCTTACCTCTAATAAATCTGAGAGGCTTACTGAAGGTGTAACTTATAGCGTTTTGATAACTGATGCAGAGGGTAACTCTATCAACAAAGAATATGTCGTGCCTGCAAAAACTATGGCAGAACGATTTAACGGAACTTTCACGCCTATTGTGAATAGTGTGGCTAGTGTGCTATTTTGGGATCCGTTTGCTGCAATAGGTCTTCACGATCCTTTGGTTTATAAAGACGGTATGCCGGTTTTGCATCCTAATGGCGATCCTGTGAAAAACGGAATTCCTTTCATAGTAGTTTGGTTAGGAATTGGTGCCTTGTTTTTCACTTTGCGAATGGGTTTTATAAACCTGAGAGGTTTTCGTCACGGATTACAATTAGCAAGAGGAAAATACAGCGACCCCGATGCTCCCGGACAAATCACACACTTTCAGGCGTTAGCTACTGCGGTCTCCGCAACAGTAGGTTTAGGAAATATAGCGGGCGTAGCGGTAGCCGTTTCGGTGGGTGGAGCAGGTGCCACACTTTGGATGATTGTTGCTGGGTTTTTAGGAATGACTTCAAAGTTTGTCGAATGTGTGTTAGGAGTAAAATACCGTGAAATTACAGCTGACGGAAGAGTGTTTGGAGGTCCGATGAGTTATTTAGAAAAAGGGTTTGCCAAACGAAATAAGAAAAAACTTGGTAAAATATTGGCTGTTGTCTTTGCCATCCTTTGTGTAGCAGGCTCTTTTGGTGGAGGAAATATGTTTCAGGCCAATCAATCTTTTGAGGCTGTTGCCGGACAAATCCCCTTGTTAGAAGGAAAAGGATTTTTGTTCGGAATTCTTATGGCAATTATTGTGGCTACCGTAATTTTGGGTGGAATAAAAAGCATAGTGAAAGTTACCGGTAAAATTGTTCCATTTATGGCAATGCTTTATATTTTAGCTTGCCTTACGGTTATATTTTGTAATTTTAATAACCTCGGGATGGCCTTCCAAGCTATAATTGACGGAGCTTTTAGCTCAGATGCTTTAAAAGGAGGTGTGATTGGCGTTTTGATTATCGGTTTTCAACGGGCTGCTTTTTCAAACGAGGCTGGTGTGGGGTCTGCTGCTATCGCACACAGTACCGTAAAAACCAACCATCCTGCTTCAGAAGGTTTTGTGGCTTTAATCGAGCCTTTTTTAGACACCATCGTTATCTGTACGTTGACAGCATTGGTAATTATATTTAGCGGTAATCACGAACTTGTAGGAATGGGAGGTGCTCAACTCACTGCCGACTCTTTTGCTTCAGTAATATCTTGGTTTCCGGCTGTTCTTTCTTTAGCAATTTTCTTGTTTGCCTTCTCTACAATGATTTCTTGGTCCTATTACGGAATGCGTGCTTGGACGTATCTGTTTGGAAAAAGTAAACGAACAGAAACCGTATATAAAATTTTGTTCTTGTTTTTTGTAGTGTTGGGGTCGTCTATTAGTCTGGGAGCTGTTCTAGATTTTTCTGATATGATGATTTTAGCCATGGCAGTTCCTAATATGATAGGTCTTTATGTAATGTCGGGTGAGGTGCGTCAGGATATGAAAGACTATCTAAAAAAACTAAAAAATGGCGAATTGTATAGTAAAGACAAATCTTAGTTGTATTCAGACGAAATAAGGTGTTCTTTATACCACTTATGCTTTTTCAGTAACCTGATGGTCGGATTTAGAAAAATTAAGAAGAATACCGAGGTCAGTGTGTTTGAAACCGTAAAAGCCAAAGCCACCTGAACCGTTGGGTTAGAAGCTACGCTCATAACAAATCGTTCCAAAATCCCAAAAAACGGAAGCAGTATAAATACGCCTACTAAGTTAAACGTTGAAGCCGAAAGAGCCGTAAGTCTTGACAAAGGAGATAGTTTAAAACTCACCAAAAGTGCCGTTGAAGTCGTGCCTATATTGGCTCCCACTACAATCGGGATTGCAGCATCAAGGGTAATTATACCTTGAGAAATCAATACGATTACAAGCCCTACCACAACAGAACTTGACTGAATAATTACCGTAATGACGATTCCGTATAGTATTCCCAAAAACGGATTAGACGCTTTAGATAAAACTTCTATCAACAAAGGATCATTCCGTAAAGGTTCCATAGCTTGACTGATAAACGAAAGCGAAAAGAAAATAAATCCGAAATAAAAAATAGACCTCCCGATTGTAGCAATTCGGGTAGGAATCATACTGATAAGCGTTCCTAACACGATGAATATCGGGCCTAACAAATTCGATTCAAACGTAACAATCCATCCGGTTGCGGTCGTCCCGATATTTGTACCCAGCAAAATCAACAAACTCTCTCTAAAAGACAAAACGCCTGAACTTACGAGCGAAACCGTAAGTGACGAAACCATAGTGCTCGACTGAATTATAGCGGTAACGACACCTCCCAACAAAAAGCCTCCTAAAGGAAATGCGGTAATTTTCCTAATCCATTTTTGGAGCTTTTCTGCACCAAAATTCTCAATCTCGTGACTAAAATTCTGCAAGCCATAAATAAACAACGATATCGCTGCAATAATGATGATGATGGTTTGAAAGGTTTCGTATGACATAATTCTAACAAATTTATATTGCTTTGTCTTGTGGTAATATGGGTAGTGAGCAAAATTAAGTTTTTTGTTCGGTCTAATTTTAAAATAATAAGAATCTGTTTGAAATTTTTTATAAACCCTGTTTCATACACGATAAAAATTATTTTTAAACAGTTTATAAGTATCTTTGAGCCCGATTTAAAAACCTGTAAAATGAATTTTTTAAGACTTATCCGCTACCAAAACCTAATAATGCTTGCAATTATGCAGCTTGTTTTTCACTTCGGATTCCTGAAAAAACAAATTTCCGAATTAGGATTGACCGATTGGCAGTTTTTACTTTTGGTGCTTTCAACCATTTGTATTGCCGGTGCAGGTTATCTGATTAATGACGTGTTTGACAAAACAATTGATAAAATCAACAAACCCGAAAAAGTAATCATTGACAAACACATTTCGGAGGCTACAGCTTACAATTATTACGTTGTTCTGAATGTCATTGGGGTAGGAGCGGGGTTTTATTTGTCGAATCTAATCGGGAAACCGAGTTTTTCGGCAATTTTTATCATCATAGCTGCAACGCTTTATTTATATGCTTCGAGCCTGAAAAAAAGCCTGCTTATCGGGAATATTATTGTAGCCCTTATACTCGGAATCAGTGTCTTGATGGTAGGAATTTATGATTTGCTTCCGATTATTACTCCCGAAAACAGACAAGGATTAGGGAGTCTTTTCAAAATATTAATTGACTATGCTACTTTTGCGTTTTTACTAAATCTGATTCGCGAAATTATCAAAGATTTCGAAGACATTGAAGGCGATTTAGATAGTGGAGCAAAATCACTTCCGATAGTTTTGGGAGTGAAAAATTCAAAAATTGTTCTTTCGGTTTTGTTGATTATAGCTATTGTCAGCCTAATTTGGTATATTTTAGTATATTTGTTTGAGAACGATTTATACCTTGCCATTCTTTATATTTTTGCCCTGATTTTGGCTCCGGTAATTTATACGCTAATCCGGCTTTGGAGTGCTTCGAAAAAGAAAGATTATTCGCATTTGAGTCTTATTCTGAAAGGAATAATTTTCTTCGGAATTCTAACTATTTTAATTGTTGTTTATAATATTGAATCAGTAAAACAAGTGGCATAATGCTTTCGGAAAAACTCAAAAATTATAAGTTGATTTTAGCATCAGGTTCTCCCAGAAGACAGCAGTTTTTTAAGGATTTGAATCTGGACTTTGAGATTCGACTCAAAGAAGTAGAGGAAACCTACCCCGAACATCTAAAAGCAAGTGAGGTAACCGATTTTTTAGCTCGGTTAAAAGCAAGTGCATTCCATTTACAAAAAAACGAAATTCTGGTAACCAGTGACACCATCGTTTGGCTCGACGAAAAAGTATTAGGAAAACCCAAAAACTATGAAGAAGCTTTTGTAATTTTACAGAAATTATCCGGAAACACACATCAGGTTATTACTTCGGTTTGTTTGAAATCTTCGAAGAAAACAAAAGTTTTTAACACAACCACAAAAGTAACTTTTTCAGAATTGACCCATGAAATGATTCAGTTTTATTTGAAAAATTATAAGCCTTTTGACAAAGCTGGTGCGTACGGAATTCAGGAGTGGATTGGACTTGTCGGAATAGAAAAAATTGAAGGTTCATACACGAATGTAGTTGGGTTACCAACTCAAGAATTTTATAAAGAATTACTATGTTTCATACCTTAAACACATCGCTTTTAGACCAACATACCTATCAGATAATAGCAACTGTTACAACTGTTTTTGTTTTTGTTATTCTTCGATTTGTTTTACGCTCTATCATCAAAAATTTCGGGGAAAAGTCTTTTTTTACTGATGCAAGAACCAATTTAGTTATAAAATATACAGATTATCTTATAAATACCCTGACCATCATTTCGCTTATCGCTATTTGGGGAGTAGAGGGAAAACAGCTGGTACTTGTTGTTTCGTCTTTACTTACCATTATCGGAGTTGCTTTTTTTGCACAATGGTCTATTTTGAGCAACGTAACAGCCGGAATCATATTGTTTTTTTCGTTTCCTTTTAAAATTGGAGACCGTATCCGAATTATGGATAAAGATTTTCCGGTTGAAGCCGAAATCGAAGATATTAAATCATTTTATACGCTTTTAAAAACAGCCGAAGGAGAAGAAATCGCTTTTCCGAACAATCTCTTATTGCAAAAAGGAATTGTCATTGTTCCTAAAAAAGAACAAGAAGCAAATGATTTTACAGATTAAAAAACTATAAAAAACAAGCAATTTCGAGTAGTAAAAACTAAAAGCACACGACTGTTTTTCATAAAATAAAATTATTTTTGAATTGACCCCTAAAAATTTTAGGGTAATAACATGTAGAAAAATATTTTTTTATACTTTTGCCTCATAAAAAATAGGGTTAAATCAAAAACAACACACTATGTCATCTTTTCGATTTCAAGCAATCAAAGAAGCTACTACTCGAATTCCGGTTCACGTAGAAGAATTAGGAAGAAAATCAGAAATTTTCGGACAAAACGTATTCAATGACAAAGCCATGAAGCAGTTCTTGAATATTGATGCTTATAAAGCTCTAAAAGATGCTATCAATCATGGTAAAAAGATTGACCGAAATATGGCTGATCACGTTGCTATCGGAATGAAGCAATGGGCTTTGTCTAAAGGTGTAACACATTACACACACTGGTTTCAACCTTTAACCGGAACAACAGCCGAAAAACACGATGCCTTTTTTGAAACTTCAATGGATGGAAGTGATCCTGTTGAAAGACTTTCAGGTGGAGCTTTAGTGCAACAAGAACCGGATGCTTCAAGTTTCCCGAACGGAGGAATCAGAAATACATTTGAAGCTCGTGGTTATACTGCTTGGGATCCGACATCACCTGCTTTTGTTTACGGAACCACGCTTTGTATCCCGACCGTATTTATCTCTTATACGGGAGAGGCACTGGATTTCAAAACGCCACTTTTAAGAGCGTTGAATGCTATTGATGAAGCAGCAACAGATGTTTGTAATTATTTCGATAAAAACGTAAAAAAAGTTACCGCTACTTTAGGGTGGGAACAAGAATATTTCTTGGTTGATAAAGCTTTAGCTACCTCAAGACCCGATATTTTACTTACAGGAAGAACCCTTTTAGGACATACGTCAGCAAAAGGACAACAATTAGAAGATCATTACTTTGGTTCAATACCGTCTCGTGTATTGAACTATATGAGAGATTTAGAGAACGAATGTATGCTTCTTGGAATTCCGGTTAAGACTCGTCATAACGAAGTAGCTCCGAATCAATATGAATTGGCTCCGATTTTTGAGGAAACTAACCTTGCGGTTGATCACAATTCATTGTTGATGGATGTGATGCAAAAAGTAGCAGAACGTCATCACTTCAAAGTGTTATTCCACGAAAAACCATTCAAAGGAGTAAACGGTTCAGGGAAACACAACAACTGGTCTTTGGCTACCAATACAGGAGTAAATTTGTTGAGTCCAAGCAAAACACCAATGAATAACTTACAGTTTTTGACGTTCTTTATCAATACAATTAAAGCGGTTCAAACTTATGAAGAATTGTTAAGAGCTTCCATCACTTCGGCAAGTAACGACCATAGATTAGGAGCTAACGAAGCACCACCTGCTATTATTTCGATCTTCATCGGAAGTCAGCTGACAAAGGTTTTGGAGGAATTAGAAGGCGTTTCTAAAGGGAAACTTTCTCCGGAAGAAAAAACAGATTTAAAATTAAACGTAGTAGGTAAAATTCCGTATGTATTATTGGATAATACAGATAGAAACAGAACTTCTCCGTTTGCTTTTACCGGAAATAAATTTGAGTTTAGAGCTGTGGGTTCTACAGCGAATTGTGCTAATTCTATGACAGTTTTAAACACTATTGTTGCTAAGCAATTAAAGGATTTCAAAAAAGAAGTTGATGCTCTTATCGCGAAAAAAGGACTGAAAAAAGACGAAGCCATTTTCAACGTATTGAGAGAATACATCAAGACATCAAAACATATCTTGTTTGAAGGTGACGGATATAGCGAAGCTTGGGAAAAAGAAGCTGTAAAACGTGGTTTGAGTAATCATAAAACCACTCCTGAGGCACTTAAAGCAAAGGCATCTAAAAAAGCATTGGATTTGTTCTCTGAAATGGGAGTGATGAATCACACCGAAGCAGAAGCTCGTTATGAAATCGAGTTGGAAGAATATGTGAAGAAAATCCAAATTGAAGGGCGAGTGTTGGGAGACATTGCAAGAAATCACGTAATCCCGACTGCTATTCGTTATCAAAATTTGGTTGTGAAAAACGTAAGCGGACTTAAAAACATCTTTGGAGCAGCATTTGAATCTATCGGAAAAGAGCAAATTGCAATTATCAAAGAAATCTCTCTACACATTGAAGCGATCAACTCTTTGGTTGAAAAAATGACCGAAGAAAGAAGAAAAGCAAACATTCTTCCAGACATTGAACTTCAGGCTAAAGTATATTGTCAAACAATAAAACCGTTTTTTGATAAAATCCGCTATCATTGTGATAAATTAGAACTTGTCGTAGATAACGAAATTTGGACACTTACAAAATACAGAGAATTGTTGTTTACACGATAATAAAAGTAACTAAATTTCAACAAGGCTGTCTTAAATATAAAGTTTAAGATAGCCTTGATTTTTATTTTTGTTAGCATAGTCCTATACCCTTTTATAGTCCTATTACAGAAAATCAAAAATACATTATTAAAACGAGCAGACAATTCTTCGGATATTCAGCCCACTACAAAAGATTATTCCCTATTTTTGTGTGATATAACCCAAAAATATTTTGGAATATGAACAATCTAATCCGACTTCCGTTTTATGCAAGACTGGCTTTCGTTTTGCTTACTATTACTATTATCTTAACGATTTTATATATCGGAAAAGGAGTTCTTATTCCGGTAATAATGGCACTTTTGTTTGCTATATTGCTAAGACCAATAAGTTCTTTTTTTAAGAAAAAACTTCGCTTTCCTAATGTAATGGCTTCCATCATTACTGTTACACTGTTTGTGGTTTTTATTTTGGGAATTCTAACTTTTATTTCTGTTCAAATAGGCAATTTTTCGGAAGATTGGGAAACCATAGAAGAAAACATCACTATTCATGTAGCCAGTTTACAGGATTTCGTGCAAGAATCGTTCGGGTTTGACCAAGATGAACAAAAGAGCTTTGTTTTTAATGCCACAACCGAATCAAAGTCTTCACTAACAGGAATGGTTACCAATTTTATTCTTTCATTTTCCGATACATTATTTAATTTGGCAATGATTCCGATATATATGTTTTTGTTTTTACTGTATCAGAATCACTTGATTACTTTTTTGTCAAAATTAGTAGGTGAAGGCGATCAAAACAGCCTGAAAAAAATTCTTTATGATATCAAAACAGCCGTTCAGAGTTATTTGTTCGGGGTGCTGATTCAAATTACGATTATTGCTACACTTACTACTGTTGGGCTTACCATAATCGGAATACAACACGCTTTGCTTTTGGGTGTGATAACCGGGATTTTAGGACTTATTCCGTATTTGGGAAATATCATAGCCTGTGTGATTACAATTTTTGCAACGCTTACCGGCTCTCCCGACCTGTCTCTTATTTTATGGATTTTGGTTGTAACAGCCATTGTTCAAATTGTTGATAATAACATTGTTGTTCCTCTTGTGGTAAGTTCTAAGGTAGAAATCAATGCGTTTGCTTCGATTATCGGAATATTTATCGGAGGAATGTTAGCGGGAATTGCGGGAATGTTTTTAGCCATTCCGATTATTGCAATTTTGAAAGTTATCTTTGATAATGTTCCTTCACTCGAGCCTTGGGGTTATCTTATTGGAGATGATTTGCCCAAAATTCCGCAATGGTACAACAAAGTTCCGTATTTGGCCAATCAGGTTGGACAAAAAGAAGCTTTTGATAATACAACTTTTACGATAACTACCACAAAAACAGAAACACAAGAGAATCAGGAAGAGAAAACAGAGGAAGAAGAAACAGAAGAAAAATAACAAATTGTCATTTTTCTGTTGTGTGATAAAAATATTCTAAAGTATTGTCTGAAATATCGTTTTTTATTGCTGCTTTATTTGTGTTGAATTCGGGTGCTTTTATTCCCTTTTCAAAAGACAAATCGGAAGTAAAAACACGAGCTTCGTCCCATAAATCATTTTTGATAAACGACTCTAAAAGTACTGCCCCGCCTTCTACAATTACCGATTGTATCTGATGTTTATAAAGCACGTCCAAAATCCCGATATTGACATTTTTATTAAAATCTATTTTTTCAAAGACCTGATTTTCGTGCTCTGAAAGTCTTTCTTTTTCGGTTATAAAAATGGTTTTTACACTTTTGTTATAAACCGAAAAACCAGATGTAATTTTCAGTTCTCTGTCTAACACAATCCGAATCGGGTTTTCTCCTGTCCAACTTCTTATATCTAATCTCGGATTGTCTTGCAAGACTGTATTTGTACCTACCATAATGGCTTGTTCTTCCGCTCTCCATTTATGCACTAACTGTCTCGAAAATTCATTGGAAATCCACACAGGTTTGGTTTCTTTTTTCTGTAAAGGAGCGATAAATCCGTTTTGGGTTTGAGCCCATTTGAGTATAATATACGGGCGTTTTTTCTGATGAAAAGTAAAGAATCTTTTGTTGAGTTCCCGACACTCATTTTCTAAAAAACCCACCTCGACTTTGATACCTGATTTTTTGAGCTTAGCAATTCCACTTCCACAAACTTTTGCAAAAGGATCGATTGTTCCGATAACCACTCTGGGAATTTTGTGTTGAATAATCAAATCCGCACAAGGAGGTGTTTTTCCGAAATGTGAACAAGGCTCAAGGCTGACATAAATCGTACTTTCTTTGAGTAGTTCTTTGTTTTTCACTGAATCAATGGCAATAACTTCTGCGTGCGATTCTCCCGATTTTCTGTGCCAACCCTCTCCGATAATTTTTCCGTTATGCACAATTACACTTCCAACTAACGGATTCGGATAAGTTGTTCCCAAGCCGTTTTTGGCAAGTTCAATACAGCGTTTGATATAAGTTTCGTGTGAAATCAAAATCAAAATTTTACTCGGGTTTTAATTTACCCATTAATCGAATTTTCAATATCTTCGGAATCTAATAACTTGCTTTGATTTTCTTTCAGATAAAGCCTGTTAAATACCTGGCAGGTTACCAAATCTCCCATTACGTTTACCGAAGTTCGGAACATTCCGAGTAATCTATCCACTCCAATAATCAAAGCAATAGCTGTTACGGGAATTCCGATTGTACCCAGAACCGAACCCAAAACAATAACTCCTGCTCCGGGAGCTGAAGGCGTTCCGATTGAAGCCAGAATCGTGGTAATAATCACGACCATAATCGTAGGGGTGTCGAGTTCTAATCCGTAAACTTGTGCCAAAAACAAAGTGGCAATAGCCTGAAAAACTGCTGTTCCGTCCATATTTATTGACACTCCGACGGGAATAATAAACCGACTTACAGACGGATTGATTTCCATTTTTTCTTCTGCTGTTTTCAAGGTCAAGGGCATAACAGCTGCAGAACTCGACATCGAAAAACCCAATAAAAGTACATCTTTGGCATCCGAAAAGAATTTTTTTAGATTGGCTTTAGCAAAAAACAAAAGAATCATACTATATACGACCACAACCAAAAATAATCCTGCAACTACCGTAAGCATAAACATAGAAAGCCCCATAATGGTTTCGATTCCGACCTTTGAAGTTACCTGACACATCAGCCCGAAAACGGCAACCGGAGCGAGTTTCATTGCCCAACGTGTAATTGCCATGGTAATTTCTTGAACCGAATACAACACCTTCAAAAGCGGGAAGGCTGTATCGGCTTGAATATTAGCCAGAGAGACTCCAATAATAATGGCAAAAATCACAATACTGAGCATATCTCCCGAAACTAAAGCCTGTAACGGATTAGCAGGTAAAAGATTTACAATCACTTCGGGAATATACCCGAAACCTAATTTTGTCCCCGATTCGGTAATTGTTTGAGTGTCCAAAGTCATATCAGCAGTGATAAGACTGGTTGCATCCATATAGTTTCCGGGTTGGATAATGGTTGCCAAAATAACGGCTAAAATCAAAACCGTAGAGGTTGTCATTCCGTAATACAATAGGAGTTTTGGCCCTGATTTTTTGAGATATTCTGTATTGTCTCCACCGGCAATTCCTTGAACAATAGAGCTGAACATAAGTGGAATCATAATCATTTGAACCACTCTGATAAAAAGATTTCCCGGAAAAGCAACCCAGTTGATAACCGATTGGAGTGTTTTTTCTCCAATCCAGCTGGGTTGGGTAGCAAAATAAGCTCCAAGCAGAATCCCTGCAACCATCCCGATAAGAACTTTTAACCAGAGTTTTTTCTGAACCAGATTCTGTAAGTACTTATAAAGATCTTTGACGGGAAGTAATCTCTCAGTAGGTTTTTGATTCAAGAATTCCATAAACAAAAGTTGGTATTAGTATGCTGTTAAAGATTCTTTTCTGAGTAAGGTTTTAGAAAAATTACCCTTCATTACTCTCATTCTCAGTTTCCTTATTGCGTTTTTGAGCTGTTTCTTTTTTATCAGTAACTTCTTTCAGTTCATCTCTCACGGATTTATCCCACATTTTAACCTTGCTGACATAGGCTGTTCGTGCAATCAAAAAGGCGGCAACAGGCGAAGTGATAAACAAAAAGAAAATAACCGCAAAAACTTTGGTGGTAATCGAAAAATCCGAAAAGTGAATAGCAACAGCTCCTAAAATACAACCTACTCCCAAAGTAACTGCTTTAACTGTTACGGACAATCGGGTATAAAAATCGGGCATTCTGTACAACCCCAAAGAGGCTATCAGGATGAAAATAGCACCCAAAGTGCTTAATATCATAATCAGAATATCACTCATTTTTATCTCCTTTATCTAAATAATAAGCAAAAGCAATTGTGCTCAAAAAGGCAATCAGAGCCAAAATCATAGCTGTATCCAAGAAAGTCGGATCTTCAGAAATCAAGCTGAACACTCCAATAAGCCCTACTCCCGATGAGATAATCAAATCTAAAGCAATTACCCGGTCGGCTACGTGAGGTCCTTTCAAGAATCGGACAACTATTATAAGCAACGAAAGACAAATAATAGGAATTACGACCCACATCAAATACGATTCTACTGCCATTATCTTAGAATTTCTATTAGTCTTCTCTCCAATCCGTTTTTCATTTTATCGATAAATTTTTCTTTATTCTCTATATACAAACCGTGAATGTAAAGAATTTTTCTGTCATCGCTTATTTTCAAAACCATGGTTCCGGGTGTCAGAGCGATAAGGTTGGTCATCATTGTAATTTCAAAATCTGTTCTCAGACTGTGTTCATAAGCGATGATTCCGGGAGTCATGTGCAATTCGGGAGTCATAATCTCTTTGGTAACCTCAATATTTGCCCGTATCATATCGTAGAAAAAAGAAAGAATAAACATTAGAATTTTTGGAACTCTGTAAAAATATTTTCTTTCCTCTACCTTGGTAACCCGCGAAAGTAACCAGAGGATAAAGAATCCCATTACAAAACCAAACACAAAGTTGGTGTAGTTCAGGTGTCCGGTCAAGGCTACCCAAACCAAAGATAACAACAGGTTAAGTAAAAAATTCTTAATCATTATTTAGCAAATTTATGATGAAGAACCGCTTCAATATAAACAGACGGGTTCATCAGTTCGTGGGCTGTTTTTTGAGCCATTTCATAAACACTGTCTGCATTAAAACCGATGTATAAAGATACAAAAGACAAAGCGGTTATAGGTGCAATAAGTGCAAATTTTTTCCAAAAATTCAAACCGGCAAAGTGGTCTATTTTTTCAGTAATTGGCTTGGGAGACTCTTTCCAGAATACTTCTGTCCACAGTCTTGCTATGACAAAAAGCGTAACAAAACTTGCCAGTATAAAAGCTGCTAACAGAAAATATTGTTCTGTTTTGAGTGATTCTCCGAAAAACTGAATTTTAGGCCAGAATCCTGACAAAGGCGGAATTCCTACAAGCGAAAACAAAGCGATGGCAAATACAAACGAAAGTTTCGGATAGTCTTTTCCTAACCCTCCCAAACGAGTTATATCAATGGTTTCACGGATTTTTTGAATAATTCCGGTTATCATCAGAATATTGCTTTTCACAATTACATCGTGCACCAGATAAAAGATAACTCCAATCATGGCAAGTTCGGTATAAATCCCAATTCCCGCAATCAAATAACCAATATGGCAAACAATCAGATACGAAATCAATCGCCGGATACTCCGTTTGTTGATGGCTCCCAAAGCTCCCGTTATCATGGTCATTATGGCGATTGCAATAAATACATTACGCATAAACTCATCGGGCTGAAAAATAAGTGTAAACACCCGAATCATTGCATAAACGCCCATTTTGGTTAGTAATCCTCCAAAAATAGCAGCAATGGCAGATGGAGGAGTATGATACGAAGAAGGCAGCCAAAAATATAACGGAAAAACAGCTGATTTAATTCCAAATCCGATAAAAAACAAAAGTGCTGTTACCGAAACAAGTCCGGTGTGTTCTACTTTGGCTATTTTCAAAGATAAATCTGCCATATTCAGTGTTCCCGTAATTCCGTACAAAATTCCGATGGCTGTCAGGAATATGATAGAGGCAAGCATATTCATCGTAACGTATTTAATTCCCGCTTCCATTTGCATCTTTTTTCCTCCTAAAGTCAATAACACGAAAGATGAAATAATTACAACCTCAAACCAAACGTATAAATTGAAAATATCTCCTGTTAAGAAGGCTCCCAGAAGTCCCATTATGAGGAAATGAAAAATAAAGAAATAACCGAATTTTATTCGGTTAATATGCAATGCGGCTGTGGAGTAAATTCCGACAGTAAGGCTGATGATAGCTGTAAGCAATACCATTATCGAACTGAACGAATCCGACACAAAAGTAATTCCGAACGGAGCTTGCCAGTTTCCTGCCTGAAGTATCAGAAAACCCTCGCGTTGAGTGGCGATAAACAAACGAATACAAAGCAAAAAAGCAATGCTGTTTCCAACAATACTAATGATTTTTTGAGCCTGTACTTTTTGCCAGAAAAACAGCAAGAGTACGGCTGTAATCATATGTATAAGTATCGGAGCAAGTATAAAGTTTGTTATCATATATCTAAATCCTGAATATTCAACGAGTCTAAATCATCAGAACCCGTTGTTGCATAAACTTTTTTAAGCAAAATAATAGCAAAAGCCGTAAGTGCGAAACTGATTACGATAGCTGTCAGAATAAGTGCCTGAGGCACAGGGTCTGCGTAAGCGTCTGTAAAAGCAGATTCATCTTCTCCCAAAATAGGAGGTTTTCCTTTGGTCAGCCCTCCCATCAGAAAGATAAGAATGTTTGCTCCGTTCCCGAGCAAAAGCAATCCTAAGAGCAATCTGACCATACTTCTTCGAAGCATCAGAAAAATCCCGGCTGAATATAATATTCCTATCAGTAAAACTAAAAGTAACTCCATAAATCAATTTCAGATATTTTAAGTCTTAATGCTCAAAATTTTAATATTTTATTTAAACATTCTCTTTAATTGTAAATATAATAGTCAGCGTAACTCCAATTACAACCAAATAAACTCCCAAATCGAAAAATAAAGCCGTTCCGACTGAACCAATTATTGCAACAGATGTGTCGAGCCAAAGTCCTGTCAAAAAAGGTTTTCCGACAAAAACAGGCAACAATCCGCTTAAAATTGACAAAGAAGAACCTATCGGAATCAGTGTTTTGGGAGAAAATTTGAACAATTTCAAAGTTTCTTTAGTCGTGTGTGCAAACGAATGCAATATAAAAGCAATCGAAGCAATCAGACCACCTACAAATCCTCCTCCCGGAAGATAATGTCCTCTTAAAAGTACAAACACCGAAAACATCAACAACAACGGAATCAGATAATTTGTAGCTGTTTTCAGAATAATCATATCCGATTTCGGATTTGCCGGATTTGGTTTATTCGGTTTCTTCATTTCCTGCATTATATTTTAATAAACTAAAAACTCCCAAGGCTGCAATAGCAAGGACAATTCCCTCTACCATTGTATCAAATGCTCTAAAATCAACCAAAATTACATTGACTACATTTTTTCCTTTACCTAACTTATACACATTTTCCGCAAAAAACATACTGGTTTCTTTGGTTGAAGGACTTACTAAAGCTTGCAAAGCAATAAGCATCATCAATCCTCCGAAAGCAATCGAAACAATAGTGTCTCTTAGCTGAATAGTTTTGTTTTTAAATCCTAAAAAAGGTGGCAATTTGAACAAAACTAACACGAACAAAACTACGGTTAGTGTATCGATAGTAAACTGTGTCATTGCTAAATCAGGAGCTCCGTAAAAAACAAAAATCAAACAGATACAATATCCGATAATTCCTAAACTTGCAATAGCTGTCAGTCTTGATTTGGTTCTAATGGTAAAATAAATTGCAACGATAATCATCACAAAAATCGTCAGCTCATAAATTCGGAATCCCGATAAATCTTCGGTGTTTACCTCGATAGGTGTTGTGGTAAACAATCGGTATCCGACAAGCAAAGTCAAAAAAATGATAATCGCCAATAAGTAATTTCTCAAATATCCGTTGTGAAAAAAACGCGTGTACCGAAAGGCAAAATTCCGGGTGGCTTCTCCGAAGTTTTCAACTATGGTTTTCGGAGCAATTTTATCAAATCTAGCAATAAAAAAGAGCGATTTTCCATTGTGTTTTTTTACAAAAAACAAGATAAATCCTAAAATGATAGTTGTAGCACTCAATAGCAAAACCAAACCGAATCCGTGCCAGATTTTCAGGTACAACTCAGTAGGAGTTTTGCTTACTGTATCAAAAGCTAATTTAAGAATTCCTTTATCTGCCAGTACTGGAAAAAGTCCGAAAATTAAACTTAAAGAACTCAAAATCACAACCGGTATCCATAAGGATTTTCTTGGCTTTTGAATATTTTGATGTTTTTCGGGAAGTTTTCCGATAAATGGTTTAATTCCTGCCATAAAACCCGAACAAGCCAAAAATATATTGGTCAAAATTGCAATTCCTGTAATCCACATAGCCCATTTCGGAATGTGTAATGTAGCTTCGTAAATCAAATCTTTGCTGATAAATCCGAACGTAAGTGGCACACCTGCACTGGACAAGGCAGCTATAAACGAGGCAAAAAACACCCAAGGCATTACTTTGCGAAGACCTGAAATTTGCGAAATATCACGAGTATGAACAGCGTGATCTACGATTCCCGTAACCAAGAAAAGAGCAGCTTTGTAAAGTGCATGAACTAATATAAATGTAAGAGCAGCATACAAAGCGTATTCGTTTCCGATTCCTAACAGAAAAACAATGATTCCGAGTGCAGAAATTGTAGAATAAGCTAAAATTCCTTTCATATCTGTTCGAAAAATACTGTGAAAAGCGGCATAAAGCATCGTAAATCCTCCGACAATCATAAGTGTATTATTCCACCAAAAACCATCGCTCAAAACAGGTGAAAAACGAGCCAAAATATAAATTCCAGCTTTTACCATTGTAGCCGAATGCAGATAAGCCGAAACCGGAGTCGGAGCTTGCATGGCTCCCGGAAGCCAAAAATGAAACGGAAATTGAGCCGATTTGGTAAACGCTCCTCCAAAAATAAAAAATAAAATAAGCGGAAAAAGAGTATTATTTTGTATAACTTCAGACGAAGTCAAAAGTTCGTTTATTGAATACGAGCCTGTAATGCTGTGAATTAGGACAAATCCGCCCAACATAAAAAATCCGCCTAATCCGGTTATCGCCAAAGCGGTTAAAGCACTTTTTCGGGAAGATTCGTCTTCGTTGTTAAACCCGATAAGGAAAAATGAACTTATACTGGTAAGCTCCCAAAACATAAAAATAGTAATCAGATTATCGGACAACACAAGCCCTAACATCGCACCCATAAACAAAGTAAGATAACCGTAAAAACGATTGAGATACGGGTGGTTTTTCAGATAATACGAGGCGTAAAAATAAACTAACGAACCGATTCCGGTAATTAGCAGAGCGAACAAAAGAGAGAGCCCATCTACTTTAAAGTTCAGGTTGATTCCCAAAGACGGAATCCATTCATAAGGCAAAAAAATGACTTCTTCCCAGTGAATAGCAACCAAATAATAACAAAAGTAAGCAAAAAGAGAAAGGGGAATAACCCCAATAAATTTATAATGTTTTGAACGAATATGACTTCCCGAAAATAAAATCAGAAAGGCAATTACAAAAATCGAGATTAGTATAGCAAGCATTGGTTCTACTTCAAGTGAGCGTAAAAATACGAAAAATCTCAAAAATGACAATGAGATTTACGTACTGAAATGTCGAAAAAATATAAATTTCCGATATCAAGCTATCACTTGAAGTTTTTTAAAGTCCTCTCCACTCTTCAATCCAGGTGCGAAGAGCCTCCACCCAAAGTTCATCTTCGTTCATACACGGAACAGCCAAAAATTCTTCTCCACCATTTTTAATAAAATCTTCTTTGGCTCTCATACCAATTTCTTCCAAAGTTTCTAAGCAATCTGAAACAAAAGCAGGAGTTACTACAGCTATTTTTTTAGTTCCGTTTTTGGCTAAATTATCAATTTCTACATCCGTATAAGGATCCAACCATTTGTCTCCGGATAATCTGGACTGGAAAGTTTCCATTACCTTTTCTTTAGGAATATCTAAATATTCTATGATTTGCCTTGTTGTTTCAAAACACTGGTGACGGTAACAAAATTCATGTGCTTTAGATGGTGTTTGACAACATTGTCCATCAATTCTACAATGGCTTTTGGTAACATCAGATTTACGAATGTGTCTTTCAGGAATTCCGTGATATGAGAAAACTAATTTTTCGTAATCAAAATCTCCCAAGTGTTTTTTGATGGATTCCGCTTGGGCAGTGATGTATTCTTTTCTGTTATAAAAAGCAGGAAAATGGGTAAGTTTCATATTTGGAAACTGCTCTTTCCGGATTTTATTGGCAAGTTCGGTAATAGTCAGTGTCGAAGCCATAGCGTGTTGCGGATACAGAGGCAGAACCAAAACATCTGTTACACCTTTTTTGTGTAGCTCTTCCAATCCCGATTTGATGCTTGGCTTTCCGTAACGCATAGCCAAAACGATAGGAATATCGATTTTTGTCTGAACTTTTTTATGTAGTCTTTCCGATAAAACAATGAGTGGAGAACCTTCGTTCCACCAAATTTGCTGATAAGCTTCGGCTGATTTTTCGGCTCTTTTTCTGAAATTGATGATGATGCCACGAACTAAGAAAACCCGTAACAAATACGGAACATCAATCACGTATTTATCCATTAAAAATTCGTCCAAATAAGGTTTTACATCTTTGGCTGTCGGACTTTCTGGTGAACCCAGATTTACTAAAAGGACTCCTTTCATATTTGGTTGAATCGTTAATTTGTTGAATTGTTTTTGTTTAACAAATCATCTATAAATTTGTTTTCTAATTGAAGAATGTCCTTTTGATAAGACTTTAGTTTGGCAACTGCGGTAATTGCAGGAAAATCTCTGAAATAATGCTCTAACCAATCTACTTTTGTTCCGTTCTTATCTATGGCATTTTCCATATCTAAGTCAGATTGAATTTTTTCTTTTAAAAGGTTTTTTTCGGTTAGTTTTAGAATTTTTTCTTTATAAATATTGTTGATTTCCACCCAATTTTTGCCTTTCCCATCATCAAAGAAAAACTTGTTTACTTCTTTGTTTTTCGAGAGACTTTTGTTTTCTGAAACAGGAAGTCCTTGAATTATTTGATTCAGATAATCATAGTAATCTTTAGTCAATTGGTCGTATTCTAATGCAATTAGCTTTAGAGAATCGCTTTTAATTTCATTGATTTTACCGTTCAACTCTTGCTTCAAAGCAAAAGATTGCTCGTCTATTTCTTGATTCAATTTCTGAAAAGCATCAAAAGTAGAATCCTTTTTACAAGAAACTAAAAACAAGGCGAAAATTAAAAAGAGAATTGTTTTTTTATGTGAAAAAATCATACAAAAAAGAGTAAAGTTAATTTGCCAAAAGTACAGCTTTTTTCGCACCCGAACAAATGGATAAAGTCTTAAACACTGATAATTTCCGATGGGTCTAAAATATCTTCTCTACGCAATCTGAGCATAATTTGTGCTACGGTAATTACATCTTTTTCGCAGTAGGTAATTATCCTGTCAATATCGTCTTCGACATAATAAACATAACCTACCTGACTTCCGTCAATATCGTCTTTCGGAGAAGGAATGTTCAGAATATTTGCCAATAATTTTAGCGAAGTGAAGTTTTTATAATCTCCGAATTTCCATAACTCCATAGTGTCCAAATGCGGAATTTCCCAAGGTTTTTTACCGAAAAGATTTAGTTTGCTCGGAATAGGCAGTCCGTGGATAATCATTCGCCTTGCGATAAACGGAAAATCGAATTCTTTGGCATTATGTCCGCACAACAGATGCTCGGGTTTGCTGAAATAATTATTGAGCAGATTCGAAAAATCTTTCAGAATTTGTGCTTCTTCTCCAAAAAACGAAGTAACCCGAAAGGTCCGAACATCGTTCTTAAAAGTAAAATATCCGACAGAAATACAGATTATTTTACCGAATTCTGCCCAGATTCCGGCTCGTTCATAAAAGTCTTCGGGAGTCTGGTCTTCCTTTCTTTGGTATTTGGTTTTTAAGTCGAAAAGTTCTTTTTTCTCGTCAGAAAGCATATCAAATTGTTGCATTTCCGGAACCGTTTCAATATCCAAAAAAAGAATGTTCTGTAAGTTGATTTTTTCGAGCATTTTTTATAGTTCTTCTAACAAAGATATAATTTTGAGTTGTACTGACAAAATCTGTTTTGTAATGCGTTTCCCCGATTGATTTTGAAAGAGTTAAATCTGTGAGGCTGTTTCTAAGAGCCTGTTTAAAAATTAAATTAAAAAAAATCGTATGCGAAATTTTAACAAACGAAAACACATAATAAGCTAATTGTCAGTTGTTTGTATGCTTATTTTCGTAACTTGCTGATGTCGAGTCAATTAAGTTAAAATGAAAAATTATTTTACAAACATTATTGACAATCAACGGCAATTTATAAAAGATACATTGAATAGAGGTAATAGAAAACGAAAAATTGGGAAAATAATGAGGGTTTATAGGTATTTACATCTGAAATTCCACTAATTTTGCACGTTTATTATCTGTTTTCACAGGTTTTATATGTGTAAATCTGTGTTTAAAATACAATATGAATAAAATAACCTCTTTTTTCACTCTGTTTTTTGTAGCATTTTCGTTTGCTCAAATCGATTCGTTAGAAGTAAACGAAGTGGATTCGCTCGTAGTAGAACAGCATTTTATTTCGTTGGATAGTATTCATTCTTCTTTCAAAAATTCAGGAATTTATAATGCAGAAACTTTGGATATTTTCTTTCAAAAACTCAAGGATTTAGAGACGAATCAGAATCGAAAAGTAAATATCGTACACATCGGAGATTCGCACATTCAGGCAGATTTGATGACCGATATGCTTCGTCAGAAATTTCAGGAACGCTTCGGAAATTCAGGATTGGGGCTCGTTTTTCCGCATTCGCTTGCTAAAACCAACGGAAGTTCGCATATTCGGTTTTCGTCTAACGGAAGTTGGAACAGTCAAAGAAATGTATTCCCTGAGAATGGAAGTCCTGTAGGGTTGAGCGGAATTACTCTTTTTACCAACCAAAATGATTTTGTAATCGAGCTTACTGTTCGCAACGAAAATTATCATTTTAACAACCTAAAAATCATCACACCCGAAAACAAACCACTCTTTGAATTAGCCAATGCTTCTAAAACGATTGTCATCAAATCAAATATTCCGAAAACCGTTACACACAAAATTAAAAGTGGGGAAACTCTCTCGGGAATTGCACAACGATACAAAACTACCGTAACCAAAATAAAACAAGCAAACAGACTGAAAAACAACAACATCAGAGCAGGAGCATCACTCAAGGTTCCGACCGGAGAAATGCAACCTCAAAAAATCGAAATGACCGACTTTATTCCGTTAGAAAACAAGCCGTTAATTTCAGATTATTACTACGAATATCAGCATGTAAAAATTACCGATAAGATTTACCTGATTCCTAATAAGGAACACACTTCTTTTGCCTTAAACGGAATCGTATTAGAGAATAATCAGAGTGGGGTTTTATATCACACGATTGGAGTAAACGGAGCCAAATATTCAGACTACAATAAATATCCGATGTTTTTTGAGCAATTAGGAGCCTTACACCCTGATTTAATTATTGTTTCGTTGGGTACAAACGAAGCTTTTGACAAATTGTGTGACGAGTGTTTTTTCAGTCAACTCACAGAATTTTTAAGCACTTTACGAACCAAAAATCCAAACATTGCAGTATTGCTAACCACTCCGCCTCCTTCACTCTTTAAGAGAAGAACTCCGAATAATTTTGTGGAATCATATACGAATCAAATTATTAGCAATTCACTAGTGAACCGTTACAGTGTTTGGGATTTGTATCGGGCTATGGGAGGAAATGAAGCTATGCAAAAATTAGTTAATCAAAGACTCATCGCAAAAGACAGAGTGCATTATTCTTCTGCAGGATACAAAGAACAGGGTGCTTTGCTTTTTGAAGCACTTATGGAAATGTATCAGGATTATCTGAATTCGTTGGATAAGGAGTAAAATTATTTTTTTCACTCAAAAAAAACAGAGCAAATAAAAAAAGCCGGAAAATTTCTCTTCCGACTTTTTTAGTATAAACTAAAGACTATTCTTCGGGCATCAATACTCCGATAACTTTGTCTTTGCTTGTATATTTTTTGGCTACTGCCTGAACATCTTTTGCTGTTAAGGCTTTTACTCTTTCTTCAAAAGCAAGAATTCTTTCCGGATTAGTTCCGTTTGTATAAGCAGAGCGAAGATTATTTAACCAAAAACTATTGGTTTTAACATCTTCTTTATAATCCAACAACTCTCCTTCTTTGAATTTTGCCAAGTCTTTTTCTTCTGGTCCGTTGTCAATGATTTTTTGCAGTTCACGAAGTGCAGAAGCTATCAGACTTTCTACATTTTCCGGTCCGCAAGGGAAACTAATATTAAACGAATACGAACCGTAAGGTATCTTGCTCATGCTTCCTCTTGCCGAAGCTCCGTAAACTCCACTTTTGTTTTCTCGAAGCTCCTCAATAAGTTTGATTGTCAAAACTTCTCCTAAAGCCTGCATAGATAGAGCCTCTTTCGGATCGTATTGTGTATCTCCGTAAAACATAATTGTTACGTTACTTTTCGGGTCAGAACCTTTATGCACCACTTTTTTATGCTCTCCAGAAAGCATTCTGTAACCTATATCTTTGATTTGGTCTTTTCGGTTCAAAGACGGAAGCGAAGCCAAGTATTGTTCCGATAGAGTTTCTATTTTTTCCTTCTCTACATTGCCCACAAAGTAAAACACAAAATCTGATGCATCTGCAAACCGTTCTTTGTATTTATTATAAGCTAATTGATAGTCTGTTCTTTCCCACGCTTTGGCATCAGGTAAAATTTCTGAAAATCTCGGATTTTTTTGTGCCAAATACGTATAAAGTTCTTTCTGGAAATACATATTTGGGTTTGACATCATATTGTCAAAAAATGCAGATTGTTTTTGTTTGTATCCTTCAAAAGCGTCGGTATCGTAATTCAAATCTGTGAAATAAGCATATACCATCTGAAATAGATATTCTACATCTTTTGGAGTAGTACTTCCGCTCAATCCTTCGGTTACATTCCCGATAAACGGATATACTGAGGCAATCTTTCCAGTCATAAACTTTTCAATATCATTTTTTGAAAGTCCTGAGAAACCAGCCTCTGTCAAGGCTGAATTAGCCCATTGTGTTTTCAGGTATTCTTCATCTGAATAAAGGTTTGTGCCTCCGAAACTCACTGCACTAAAAACAATTTCGTCGTTTTTAAAATCTGTTTTTTTGTGAACCACTTTAGCTCCGTTTGACAGGGTAAGCGTTGTGGTTTCTAACTTGTCGTTAGTTTCTCTTTTTGTAATTTTCCCTGCTTTTATGACTCCTCTAACCAAGCTTTCGGCTATCTCTGAGTCTTCGTAAGGTGTTATTTCAGCTTGATTTACTTTCAGGGCTTCCAATACTTCTTCTTCGGTTGGTTTAACAAGTCCTTCTTTTTCCGGTCCTGTAAGTACCACCACACGGTTTTCGTCTTTGATGTAATCATTAATCAAGCCGTTAATTTCCTCCAAGGTAATTTGCGACAAGAAGTGTTGTAACGCCTTGTATTCCCACTCAATACCCGGAGTTGGAGTTTGCTCTAAGAAATGTGATTGAAATTGAGATACAAACGAAGATGAATTGGTTTTATCTCGATCATTATAAAATTTATCGTAATAAGCTAAAAATTCTGTTTTAACCCTATCTAATTCCGATTGAGTGAATCCGTATTTTCTTACTCTTTCGTTCTCACGAACCAAAACATTAAGAGCAGAAAGTTGTTTGTCTTCTTGAGTCATAGCAAATGACTGGAAGGCTTCTTTTGTTCTTGCCCAAGTCGAACCGTGATAAGAATATCCGTAAGTAAACGGAGGTACTGGAGAATTTGTCAATTCATTCAAACGATTATTCAACATAGATGAGAACAATCCTTTGATCAGATTATCCTTATAATCTCTGATAGTAAGCATCGGTTTCGCATCTGTTTTGTCTTTGTAATACAATTGCACCTGAGAACTCGAGGCCTCTTTATCCGATTCAACCGCTACAAAAGTTTCTTTGTGATTTGGCACATCATACATCTTACGAGGTCTCTCTTTTTTAGGATTTTTATATTTAGAAAAGTTTTTGATGATTTTCTTCTCGATAGCATCAACGTCAATATCTCCCACCACGATAATACTCATCAAATTCGGGCGATACCAATCTTTATAAAAACGCACTAAAGCTTCGTGTTTAAAGTTTTCCAAGATTTCTTTCTGACCGATAGGAAGACGATTAGCATAATGCGATTGATACATCACTTTAGGCAAAAACTGTCCCATCATACGTCTTTGAGCTCCAAGCCCTATACGATACTCTTCTAAAACTACACCTCTCTCTTTGTCGATTTCTTCGGGAGTAAGAACCGTGTTAAAGGCCCAATCTTCAAGAATCAAAAATCCTTTGTCTAATTTCTCTTTATCATCAGAAGGAATTGGAAGGAAGTAAACTGTTTCATCAAAACTGGTATAGGCATTAAGATGTTGTCCGAATTTTACTCCAATACTTTGTAAATAATCTACCAATTCGTTTTTCGGGAAGTTCTTGGTTCCGTTAAAACACATGTGCTCCATAAAATGAGCTAAACCTTGTTGGTCGTCATCTTCCAAAATAGACCCTGCATTGATTACCAAACGTAAATCGACTTTGTTTTCGGGCTTTTTGTTATGCTTAATATAATACGTCAGTCCGTTTTTGAGTTTTCCCGAACGAACACTCGGGTCCAATGGAATTTTACTGTCTAACTTAAATTCTTGTGCAGCTGTAGCAAAAGGCAATGCTAACAAGAAAAGCCACAGTTTGTTGAGTTTTCTCATAGAGTTATTTTTAAAATTATCTAACAAATTAAAACTTATAACTATTTTTAACCAAATTTATTATGCTATCTTTAACATTCGGAACAATATTTACCTTGCAAAATCCTGAAAAACACTATAGATTTCAAATCTTTTTTTAACTTTACCGAATTGTTTAAACCAATAAAATGAGAAAAACATCTTTTGCTTTTATTTTCCTTTTAGTATTTTCTATGTCTGTTTTTGCTCAGACAGAAAATGAAGTAGCTCCTCCTTTTTATATAAAAACAGTATCTTTTGCTCAAGATGGTCAGAATGTAGTTCCGATTTTCAGAATGGGCGAAAGATTTCAGTTCCGTTTCGATGATTTGTATGCCTCAGAACAGGATTATTTTTACACCATAACACATTGCGATTATGATTGGAAACCTTCTCCACTATCAAAAATGGAATATCTTTTAGGAATGGATAATGTCCGAATACAGAATTACGAAAATTCGCAGAATACACTTCAAAGCTATTCTCATTATATGCTTTCGATTCCCAATAACCAAACCCGTCAAATAAAACTTTCGGGGAATTATATCCTTAAAATTTTTGACAGTCAGAGAGAGCTTGTTTTGTCAAGGCGTTTTGTAATCTACGAAAACTCGGTGGGAGTTCCTTTGCAAATCAAACGCTCCAGAAATGTTGCTGAGATCAACTTTATGCACAATTTAGACTTTGCCATAAAACCTGGTAATCAAATACTGCAAAACCCTAATGAAAACGTGAAGGTGGTGCTGATGCAAAACGGTATTTGGAATACAGCTATCAAGAATATACGACCTCAATACACCATTGGTACAGATTTAATTTACAAGTACGACAAAGAAACGAGCTTTTATGCCTCCAACGAATTTTTATATTTGGAAACTAAAGACGTACGAGCAGGGAATAATACAGTGATGTCCGTTACTTCCGGAGAATTATACAACACACATTTGTATCCTAATCTTTCTCGTGCCAACGAGCCCTACACCTATTTTCCTGATGTAAACGGAAACTTTGTTACTACTGTTTTCGGAAGAAGCAATCCTAATATCGAAGCCGATTATACTTGGGTTTATTTTACCTTTAAAGCTCCCTCATATTTCGGAAATGACAATATTTACATAAACGGAATGTTCAACAACTATGCTCTTACCGATGAGTACAAAATGGATTACGACCCTAAAGAAGGAATTTACACAAAAGCCTTACTTATCAAACAAGGTTTTACAAACTACCACTATGTTCTGGCAGATAAAAAAGGAAAAATAAATCAACAAAATGCCTTGGACGGAAACTTTTATCAAACCGAAAACGATTATTATGTTTTGGTTTACTACAAAGGAACAACAGAACGCTACGACAGAGTTATCGGATTAGGAAGAGCTAATTCAACAGACATCACTAATTAAAGCTCTTTTTTAGTAATTTGCATACCTTTTCATAACATCATATTACAAATCAACAAATATGCACATTTCACGAAATATTTTAGATAAAGTAAATCTTTGGCTTACACCATTTTTCGATAAAGAAACTCAAGAAGAAATCAAACAAATGATGACTTCTGACCCAAAAAGATTAGAGGATAGCTTCTACAAAAACTTAGAATTCGGAACAGGCGGAATGCGTGGAATTATGGGAGCAGGAACCAACCGAATTAATAAATACACCTTAGGCAAAAACACTCAAGGGCTTTCCGATTACCTGAAAAAATCATTCCCGAATACCGAAATAAAAGTCGCTATTGCTTATGATTGCAGACACAATAGTGATATTTTTGCAAAAATCGTAGCTGATGTTTTTTCAGCTAACGGAATCAAAGTTTATTTGTTCTCTGAACTGAGGCCAACACCAGAACTTTCGTTTGCTGTAAGACATCTGAATTGTCAAGCCGGAGTTGTACTTACCGCTTCGCACAATCCTCCAGAATACAACGGATATAAAGTATATTGGTCTGACGGAGGACAACTTGTACCCCCTCAAGATGAAGAAATCATCAAGGTTATCGAAAGTCTAAACTACGAAGACATTAAGTTTGAGGCAAACCCGAACCTTATTGAATATATTGACAAAGAAGTTGATGAAGCTTTTATCCGTTCAACATTAAAAAATATTGACTTCCAAACTCCAAAAAGTGCTAAAGAAAACCTGAAAATTGTTTTTACTTCCCTCCACGGAACATCCATAAAACTCATTCCGACTGTTTTGGAAAGAGCAGGTTTTACCGATGTAAATATCGTAAAAGAACAATCTGAACCCAATGGAAACTTCCCTACGGTAAAATCTCCGAATCCCGAAGAACCCGAAGCTCTATCAATGGCTTTGGAACTTGCTGAAAAAACAGAAGCAGACATCGTCATCGGAACAGATCCTGATTCTGACCGTTTGGGAGTAGCCGTGCGTGATTCAGAAGGAAAAATGATTTTGCTCAACGGAAATCAAACCATGGTTATAATGACAGCTTTCTTGCTAGAAAACTGGAAGCGACAAGGCAAAATTACCGGAAATGAATTTATTGGTTCAACCATTGTTTCTACTCCGATGATGCTTGACTTGGCAGAGGCTTACGGAGTAGAGTGCAAAGTAGGACTTACAGGTTTTAAATGGATTGCCAAATTCATCAAAGACTTTCCTAACCAAAAATTCATAGGAGGAGGAGAAGAGAGTTTCGGATTTATGATTGGAAATTCTGTTCGAGATAAAGATGCGGTAGGAGCCACACTTTTGGTTTGTGAAATCGCTGCGCAGGCAAAAGCCTCAGGGAGCTCGATGTACAGAGAACTTTTGAACTTGTACATGGATTTTTCTTTCTACAAAGAACACCTTATTTCTATTACCAAAAAAGGAATAGACGGAGCTAACGAAATTAAGCAAATGATGAAGGATTTTAGAGAAAATCCTCTTACTGAAATTGCAGAACAACGTGTGGTTTGCGTAGAAGATTATCAAATTTCCAAAGGAAAAGACCTACTTAACAATGAAACTTTTGATTTGACTGTCCCTAAATCAAATGTATTGATTTACTATCTGGAAGACGGAACTAAAATCTGTGCCCGTCCGAGTGGAACCGAACCTAAAATAAAGTTTTATTTCAGTGTAAATGAACCTTTGGAAAGTATCGAAAAAACAAAAGAAACCGAACAGTATTTAGACACAAAAATTCAACGAATTATTGAAGGTATGAAACTATGAAAACCTACCTAATTTTATTTTTCTGTCTCTTTTTTATTCTGTACTTGAAAAGAAAAAGAATTAAAAAATATTTTGATAAAGAAAACCCAACTGATTTTAAAGATATGAAACTGTAAAGTAATGTTTTCTGACAAACGAAATACTCTAAAATGGATTCTCATATTCGGAGCTTTTTGGGTCGTAACCCTTATTGTTTGGAATACGTATCAGTTTTTCCAAATAGTAAAAGAAGAGGAACGTGCCAAAATGGAACTTTATGCAGAGGCTCAAAAAACGCTCAATTCGTCTGAAATCGGAGCCGATTTGCCTTTGGTTCTTGAGATTTTTTCAAAGAACACGACCATTCCGTTGATACTTACAGATATGGACGGAAACATAATTAACAAAGGAAATATTGACGAAGAGGATTTTAAGAAAAATAAAGAAAAACTCTTAGAAAGGTTCAAAAGTCAGAATGTTCCGATTATCATCGAATACGATACCGACAAATACCAATATCTGTATTACGGAAATTCTCCTCTATTAGTAAAACTGACTTATTATCCGTTTGCTCTTTTACTTATACTATTTTTGTTTTTAGCACTCATTGCCAGTTACTTTAAAACCAATAAGGTTTCGGCTCAGAATAAACTTTGGGCAGGGATGGCAAAAGAAACGGCTCACCAAATCGGCACTCCTCTTTCTTCGCTTTTGGGGTGGATAGAAATTTTGCGAGCAGACAATGTGGACGAGACCACTATAGTCGAAATTGAAAAAGACGTAGTACGACTACAAACCATTGCAGATCGTTTTTCAAAAATTGGCTCAGAACCTGCTTTGGAAAAAACCGATGTAGTCGGACTTACCAAAAGTTCTTATGAGTATCTGAAATCCCGTTTTTCTAACAACATAGAGTTCAGCATTTCACTGCCCGATTATCCGATTTATCTGATGCTAAACCCTATCTTGCACAGTTGGACCATCGAAAATTTGATAAAAAATTCGATAGATGCTATGAAAGGAAAAGGGAAAATCCACATAAACATAGAAGACGAACCAAGGTTCGTCAAAATAAAAGTGGAAGACAACGGAAAAGGCATCCCGAAAAATGAGTTCAAACACATTTTTGACCCAGGGTTTACTACCAAAAAACGAGGTTGGGGATTAGGACTTTCGCTTACCAAACGCATCGTTGAAGAATACCACAGCGGAAATATAAAAGTTTTGCATTCCGAAAGCGGAAAAGGTACCACAATGCAAATTTCGTGGGAACAGGAAAAATAAAAAGAACTAAATTTTAAATAATTCGCTGATAATTCCATCACTTAAAAATTTGCCTTTGGGAGTTATGATAAGTTTTTGATTTTTATTTTCCAAAAGTCCGTTTGTGAGAAATTTTTCGGAAGTTTTGATAAGATAATCGTAGTATTCTTGTCCGAAATCAATTTTTATTTTGTCTAAAGAAACTCCCCAAATCGTCCGAAGTCCTGTCATTACATACTCGTTATATCGGTCAGAAACCGCCAACTCTTCTACCTCACTCGGAAGGTTTCCTCTATTGATTTCTTTAATGTAGATTGAATTGTTTGCCACATTCCAACTTCTGTACGTTCCGTTGTAACTGTGTGCAGAAGGACCAATTCCGATGTATTTTTTACCCAACCAATAACTTGTGTTGTTTTTAGAAAAATAACCTTCTTTACCGAAATTCGACAGTTCGTAATGTATAAAATTCCTTTTTGTGAGTTTTTCGACTAACAGAAAAAAATGTCTTTCGGCTGTTTCTTCATTAAGTTGTGGAATTTCGCCTTTTTCAATAAGTTTTTTGAGTGTCGTTTTTGGTTCAACTGTCAAGGCATAACTCGAAATGTGCGGAATGTCAAAATCTAATGCGATTTCGATGTTTTCAAGCCATTTTTCATCTGACATATTCGGAATTCCGTAAATCAAATCAAGGGTAATATTTTCAAAATATTTGGTGGCTTCTTCCAAGCATTTTTTAGCCTGAGTTGCATTATGAGCTCTGTTCATCAATTGTAAATCTTCCTCGAAAAACGACTGAATTCCGATGCTTAGACGATTAATGGGCGAGTTGGCAAGTTCTCTGATTTTTTCAGCAGACAAATCATCAGGATTGGCTTCGAGTGTAATTTCCGGATTTCGGGTGACTTTGTAGTTTTTATAGACTTCATCAATCAAAAATCGCATGTCTTCTACCGACAGTACCGAAGGTGTTCCTCCCCCAAAATAAATGGTTTCTACCTTGTCCTGCACTTCGCTTTTTCGCATAGCAATTTCTTTTGCTAAAGCTTGAATCATTTCATCTTTCTTTTTCAAAGAAGTCGAAAAATGAAAATCACAGTAATGACAGGCTTGTTTGCAAAACGGAATATGAATATAAAAACTACTCATTAACAAAGAATTAAGCCAATGGCTATATTAATCTAAAAATTATACTATGAGTTATACACAGTTTTATACCCTAAATTCCTAAATAGTTTTGTGGAGTAATTCTCAGTAATTCTTCTTTTACTTTATCCGAAACCTGCAAAGTTTGTATAAATCGGTGAATGGCATTTTTGTCGATTACAGAATTTGTTCGTGTGAGTTCTTTGAGAGCTTCGTACGGATTTGGATAATTTTCTCTTCTAAGAATTGTTTGAATTGCTTCTGCTACTACAGCCCAATTTTTTTCTAAATCCTCATTGAACTTATCTGCATTCAGTAGTAATTTGTTTAGTCCTTTGAGTGTAGCTTCAAACCCGATTAGTGTATGTCCGAAAGGCACGCCTATATTTCGCAAAACGGTGCTATCTGTCAAATCTCTTTGAAGTCGAGAAATGGGTAATTTAGCGGATAAATGCTCAAAAATAGCGTTGGCAATACCTAAATTTCCTTCAGAATTTTCAAAATCAATAGGGTTTACTTTATGAGGCATAGCAGAGCTTCCGACTTCGCCTGCTTTTATTTTTTGTTTAAAATAATCCATAGAAACATACGTCCAAATGTCTCTATCTAAGTCAATTATTATGGTATTTATGCGCTTCAAGGCATCAAAAAAGGCAGCAAAATGGTCATAGTGTTCTATTTGAGTAGTCGGAAACGAATGATGTAGTCCTAATTTTTTCTCTACAAAATCCTGTCCGAAAGCCCTCCAATCTATATCCGGGTAGGCTACCTTGTGAGCATTGTAATTTCCTGTTGCTCCTCCGAATTTTGCGGCAAACGGAATGTTGAAAAGCAAACGCATTTGCTCTTCCAATCGTTCTACAAACACTCCAATTTCTTTTCCCAAACGGGTTGGAGAGGCAGGTTGTCCGTGAGTTCGGGCAAGCATCGGAATATTTTTCCACTCCAGGCTGAGTTCTTTAAGTCGGGCAACTAAGCTTACAAGAGTTTTTAAGTACACATTCTGAAAGGCCTCTTGAGTTGAAAGTGGAATAGCCGTGTTATTAATGTCTTGAGAAGTCAATCCGAAATGAATAAACTCTTTGTATTGTGACAATTCTAATCGGTCAAAGGCGTTTTTAATGAAATATTCAACCGCCTTTACATCGTGGTTAGTTGTTTTTTCGATTTCCTTGATTTGATGAGCATCTTCATTCGAAAAGTTTTTGTAAATATTTCGCAACTCCTCAAAAAGGCTTGAATTTACTTCTTTGAGTTGTGGAAGCGGAATTTTGCAAAGAGCAATAAAATATTCTACTTCTACCAAAACCCTATATCGGATAAGGGCTTCTTCCGAAAAATAAGGAGCAAGATTTTCGGTTTTATTTCTGTATCTCCCGTCAATCGGAGAAATTGCTGTAAGTTCTGTTAGTCGTTGCATTGTTGTTTTTTCTAAAAAAACAAAGGTAATCCTTACAATCCGAATAATAAAAAAGTTCTGTAAATTTACTCATAAAATCTGCAATCAACTACTGTTAATCTTAAATCATATTAATTATTAAATTATATCTTTGCAGCTTTAAATTTAAAAGAATGATTTTACCCATAATTGGATACGGAGATGCGGTGTTGCGTAAAAAAGGAGTAGAAATCCTCAAAGATTATCCTGAATTGAGCCAACTCATTACCAATATGTTCGACACGATGTACAATGCTCACGGAGTAGGATTGGCTGCTCCTCAAGTAGGGCTTTCTATTCGTTTGTTTGTGATTGATACCACGCCTTTTTCAGAAAATGATGACCTGTCAAAACAAGAACAAGAAGAGCTTAACGGCTTTAAAAAAGTGTTTATCAATGCTAAAATTCTCAAAGAAGAAGGCGGACTTTGGGCTTTTAACGAAGGCTGTTTGAGCATTCCCGGAATACACGAAGATGTAACTCGTCATGACAAAATAACTATCGAATATTTTGACGAAAACTTCCAAAAACACACCGAAGAATATGACGGACTTCGTGCAAGAGTTATTCAACACGAATACGACCATATCGAAGGAATACTGTTTACCGATAAAATTTCTTCTTTCAAAAAACGCTTAAACGAAAAAAGGCTCAAAAGCATTATGGAAGGCAAAGCAAGTGTAGATTACCGAATGAAATTTGCCTTAAAAAAAGGAAGATAACAACCTTTTCTTTCGATTTTAATAATAATTGACGATTAACTTATTAACGATTAACTAAATAAAAATGAGTTTAGAAAAAATTTTAGCCATTTCCGGAAAACCCGGACTTTATGAATTAAAAATACAAACCCGTTCAGGATTTTTAGCCGAATCATTATCAGACGGAAAAAAATTAAATGTAGGATTGCAGAGTAACGTAAGTTTGCTTTCTGAAATTTCGGTTTATACTTACGAAGGCGAAAAACCACTTGCCGAAATCCTAAAAGCTATCGCTGAAAAAGAAGACAACAAAGAGGCTATTTCGCACAAAGAAGACAAAGAAAAATTAGAGGCTTATTTTGCAGAAGTGGTTCCAAGTTATGATGCAGACAGAGTTTACGCTTCTGATATTAAAAAAATAATTAATTGGTACAATATGCTCGTTGCCAAAGGACTGGTTTCTAAAGAAATGGAAATCAAACAAAAAGGACAAGGGCAAGAGGAAACACAAGAGTGATAACTCGCAATCAACTTTTCCAAAGTTTTTTTGGACTTTGAAAAAGTTGATTTATTTATTACAACAGATTGGTCTTTATTACAGCATTAACCTTATCGGACAATTCAGAAGCTAAGCCTGTTTGAAATTCCTTTTTTCGGTATTTGGTAACTGGGCGAATTCCCATTATGACATTGGTGATAAAAAGCTCATCGGCTTTTTGCAAATCAAAAGGAGAAATGGACTGTTCAAACACTTGAATACTTTCGGTTTTTTTAGCTAAAGCAAGAACTTGTTTGCGTAAAATCCCTCCGATACATCCTTCGGAAACGGGAGGTGTAATCAGTTTTTCTCCCAATAACATAAAAACATTTCCGTTTAAGGCTTCCACTACATTCTTGGCATCATTCAATAGCAAACAATTCTGCAATCCGTTTTCGTGAGCAAAAATACTTCCCGTAATGTTCAAGGCTCTGTTAGTAGATTTTACAGTAGAAAGAAGTTGTTTAGAAACATAAAAATCTTTGTACAAATCTACTTCGTAGGCTTGTTCGGAAATTGAATAAAACGGACTTTCGAGCAAACTGGCACTTATCAGATAGCCCACATTGTTGTTTTTGGGAAGATAGGATCCTTCCGAATCTCTGTAAACCGTAATTCGAACCCGATAAGCCGGAGCTTTTTCTTTGTGAGAAACAAGCTCAGTAATTTGACTCTCGATAAATTCCATTGTGAAATTCATAGGAATTTCCATTCTGAGAATCCGCATTGAGGACATTAACCTGAAATAATGGTCTTCGAAAAACAGTATTTTATTATTTGCAACTTTTAAAGTTTCAAAAACTGCATCTCCAAACAAAAAAGCCCTATTATTGTGCAGTTGATTAAGTGTTAAATTTATTGTATTCCCGTTAAAATTTATCATTTTTTGAATAAAAAAACACCTCTTGCAGCAAGGCATTACAAAGGTGTCAAATTAATAAAAAAAATTAGGCAGAACCTAAGACTAATTTGAGTTCTGCAATTTGAGTTTCCCAAAGTTGCTTAGATTCTTCTATTTCGTCTTCTTCTGCGAAGTCGGTAATAACCAACGAAACATCTTTTGTAAGCTCGTCTTCCTGAATTCTGAATTCAAAAAAATAATTGGTTTCGTTTTCATCTTCGTCTATCCAACGAAATCTTACTTTTTCTGAAGATTTCTTAGCTGAAATTTTAGCTTTTTCTGCCTCTCCGTCCCAAATAAATGTAAAGATTTCTCCTCTGGAATTTACATTATCTGCAAACCATTCCGACAATCCCGAGGATGTTGAAATGTACTGATATAACAATTGTGGAGACGCTGTAATAGGGAACTCCATTTCGTATTTTGTTTTTTCCGACATAGCTTATTAAAATAATTCCCGAAATATATAGAATAAGAACGGTAAAAAAAAATCATTTTTTAAAAATCTTTTATTTTTTGTTTTGCTTACTTCGAAAAAACAACTTAAATTTGCAACCCGATTAAGGATTTACCCTTAAATAATGGCGAGGTAGCTCAGTCGGTTAGAGCGCAGGATTCATAACCCTGAGGTCACGGGTTCAACTCCCGTCTTCGCTACAAATTTTATTAAAATGAGCTGGTTAGTACGCTAACCAGCTTTTTTTATGCCTAATATTTTAGACAATCGTTAAAAAAATTATGTTTTTCAATAATAACCAAAAACTTAAAATAACCTCTTATTACAAATAAAAAACTTACTTTTACTCTACAATATTAACTTAATGTTTTCATATACAGTTTTTTAATAAAAATAATTTATGATAAAAACTATAATTTCCCCAATGTTAGGACAGAAATCATTAAAAATTAAATGATATAATGATGTTGAAAGAGGGGGGGGGGGCGGGGGGCGACCCAT
>Ga0265293_10000146_pt1 | contig 171518 bp, 158 predicted proteins | sample Munlanlewell138R_FD_192505 | JGI IMG/M metagenome (GOLD analysis project Ga0265293, IMG submission 192505) | Leachate microbial communities from a municipal landfill in Southern Ontario, Canada - Leachate well 138R | ecosystem: Engineered > Solid waste > Landfill > Unclassified | place... | reverse complement strand
CTTGGTACGCCACTTGTAAAAGGTGGCGCTGCTCATGCCATGTTCGCGACACAGTTCAGGAACTGGCACGCCGTTTTCGGCTTGTTTTAAAACTGAGAGGATTTGGCTGTCGGTAAATCGTGATTTTAGACCGCTGCGCGTTACTGCGTTGCATGCAGAATCTCCTTGCGTATAGCTTATGGAAAATTCTACTTATGAGCACTGCTATTTTTCGGGGGGATTACCGGTTGGATTTAGAGCTCGTACATCAGTAGGAGCTGGCCATGCCTGCGACAGCGGTGGTTTTTTGCAGGTGTGGTCCGTGGTCGGATGCGTGGCATCCTCCTACGCGCGATGGGGTTTTGCGGCGGTGTTTGGGTTGGATTTAGAGCTCGTACATCAGTAGGAGCTGGCCATGCCTGCGACAGTGGTGGTTTTTTGCAGGTGTGGCCTGTGGTCGGATGCGTGGCATCCTCCTACGCGCGATGGGGTTTTGCGGCGGTGTTTGAGCTGGGTTTATAGTTCGCATCGCCCAGAAGCTGGGTTCCAACAGGGTTTGGCTGAGCTAAAACCGTTAGAGCTATGGCTGCAAAGAAGTCCGGTGCCGTGTGGGACCTGACTTGTCAGGGAACCAATAATTGGCTTGGGCAGATAATTAGAGCCACTGTGCAGGGTGTGATGTTCATTAAAGTGTCGGATGCCTGAAGGAAGGTGCAAAAATCGTTCCCCGACAAGTCGGGTCCCACATGGGTTTGTGCATTAATAGGGGCATTGTTTGGGTGCAACTTTTGCGCAATCATCGGTAGGAGCTGGCCATGCCTGCGACAGCGGTGGTTTTTTGCAGGTGTGGCCTGTGGTCGGATGCGTGGCATCCTCCTACGCGCGATGGGGTTTTGCGGCGGTGTTTGGGTTGGATTTAGAGCTCGTACATCAGTAGGAGCTGGCCATGCCTGCGACAGCGGTGGTTTTTTGCAGGTGTGGTCTGTGGTCGGATGCATGGCATCCTCCTACGCGCGATGGGGTTTTGCGGCGGTGTTTGGGTTGGATTTAGAGCTCGTATCGCCCAGAAGCTGGGTTCAAACAGGGTTTGGCTAAGCTAAAACCGTTAGAGCAGTGGCTGCAAAGAAGTCAGGTGCCGTGTGGGGCCTGACTTGTCAGGGAACCAATAATTGGCTTGGGCAGATAATTAGAGCCACTGTGCAGAGTGTGATGTCCATTAAAGTGTCGGATGCCTGAAGGAAGGTGCAAAAATCGTTCCCCGACAAGTCGGGTCCCACATTGGTTTGTGCATTAATAGGGGCATTGTTGGGGTGCAACTTTTGCGCAATCAAGGAGCTGGCCATGCCTGCGACAGTGGTGGTTTTTTGCAGGTGTGGTCTGTGGTCGGATGCATGGCATCCTCCTACGCGCGATGGGGTTTTCCGGCAGCACTTGCGACTATAAACGAAGTGAGCAGGCAAGCTTAAGCTGATACCATCGCTGTTGTTTTTAGGAAGCCTCTGAATAACTACCTGTGTAGCTACCACCGCGTTAAAAACGTACTCACAATCTTTAGATTGTGTGTACGTTTTGACTCGCTAGCGCTCGCCCTTCGGGTCAGCCTTTGGCTGTTACTCTCGTTGGTCGTTGCGCCTTGTGTTAGCGTCCTCGGTAACGTTATTCAGAGGCTCCTTAGCTGTACAGAAACACCCGTTTATCAACTGAAGAGTCCCACATTTGTTATGCCACAAGTCGATTATAAAAGCGGTATTTTAAAAGCCCTGCTGATAGTTGCAGCGTTATTCGTTGTGCTGGCGGGATTAAAAGTGGCGGCTAATATTTTAGTGCCTTTTTTGCTGTCGTTGTTTATCGCAATCATTTGCCACCCGTTGGTGAAGAAAATAGAACGTTTTAAAGTGCCCAAGCCGCTGGCAATTGTGGGTGTGGTGTTGGTTGTTGTTACGGTGACGGTTTATATGGTGAGCTTGGTAGGCAAGTCTCTGCTGGAATTGTCGCAAATGCTGCCCAGTTACTTAGAGAAACTAAGGGGTGAAATGAATTGGGTGGTCGACAAACTGGCTACTTTTAATATTGTTGTTTCAAGGGATCTTATCGCGGAATATTTTAATCCCGGCTTAGCAATGCGACTGGTAGGGGATACGCTAAGCAGCTTAGGCGATGTGATGAAGAACCTGTTTTTGGTCATTATCACTGTGGTTTTTATGCTATTTGAAGCCTCATCGTTACCTAAAAAGATATATGCGGCTTTAGATGAGCCGGACGTTAAAATGCAGCAGGCTGAACGCTTTTTAGCGTCGGTAAATAACTACTTAGCCATCAAAACTCTAGTGAGTGCCGCAACCGGTCTTGGCGTGACGCTGATGCTTTGGGCGGTCGGCTTAGATTTTTATTTATTATGGGGTGTGCTGGCTTTTTTACTTAACTACATCCCTAATATTGGCTCAATCATTGCTGCGATTCCCGCTGTGTTATTAGCCGCGTTACAATTTGGTTTAGCACCTGCTGGATTTATCGGTGTAGGTTACTTGGCGATTAACGCCGTGATGGCCAATTTAATCGAGCCCCGATATTTAGGTCGTGGCCTAGGCCTATCTACCTTAGTGGTTTTTTTATCATTAGTGTTCTGGGGTTGGTTATTAGGCAGCGTTGGTATGCTCTTGTCAGTACTGCTAACCATGGTGATAAAAATAGGCTTAGAAAACTCAGAGGATGGCAAATGGATTGCGACATTACTGTCCGGTGATGTAGAAGAAAATAAACAAGAAAAATGATACCCAGCGGTTGTGAACCCAGAATGCAGCGCCTGATTTAATTGTTTGGTTTGTTATTTCTGGTTCTTAGCTCATGCGCCTAGAGAGTTTTCGTGCTGAGAGTCATCCAGGCTTGCTTGCTCTGCTGGGTTGTAAAAGCGTATCGAGTTACGTCCGCTTTCTTTAGCCTTGTACATAGAAAAATCAGCGCGTTTGAAAAGTTCGTCAATGCTGACAGCTTGACCCAGGAATAATACGACACCGATGCTGGCCGTGCAGAAATGCTCTATATGCGTGCTTGCTTTGTCTTCGTAATTTAAGCTGAGCTGATAGCTTTCAGCCAGAGTGGTGCGAATGTTTTCTGCAACACGCTGTGCTTGTACATAGGATTGTGTTGGATCTGATGCTAATTCACTGAGCACGATGATAAATTCGTCGCCGCCAAAGCGTGCAATCGTATCCATTTCGCGGACACATTTTTTCAATCTTTGTGCAACTTCAATCAACAGTAAATCGCCAGCAATGTGGCCGTGAGAGTCGTTAATAGGCTTGAAATTGTCCAAGTCAAGGAACATGAGTGCGCCATAGTGCTGTTTGCGTCTGCTGGCAGCCATGGCTTGACCCAAGCGGTCGTTGAGTAGATGGCGATTCGGCAACCTAGTCAATGGGTCGTAAAAAGCCAGTTCGCGTACTTGGTCTTGCATTTGTTTGCGTTCGGTTATTTCTCTGGACATGCCGTAGAAACCAATGATTTTACCGTTGGCGTCAAGTTCGGTGTTGTAGCATATTTCGCCCCAAATCCAGTTGCCATCTTTGCAGCGGTGTTTGGCTTCAAAGGTTACGTCAGTCAGCGGCATGCCTCTTCGTTCAGCCTCATGTCGTTGTTCTGCAGCTCGTTTGATGGATGTAATGCCATCCTCATCGAACATTTCAAATACGTGGTGGCCGATTACTTCATTAGCTTGGTAGCCCCGTCGTTTTTCATCCGCTGGACTGATATAGGTGAAGAAATAGTTCTCGTCTAGTTTCCAAACCACATCAACGGCATTTTCAGTCATCATGCGAAAATGCGCTTCGCTTTTGCGCAGTGCTTCAGCAGCCTGCTGTTGCTCTAAAGTCTGCCGGTGCAGTGTGAGTTCCTGCGCTGAGTAAACTTCGTTATCTTTAACCAAGTTACAGGGGATGGATGCGCTATTGTGCGAAATTTTCCAGTCGCTGGATTCCCTGCGGCAGACCAGCACTAAGCGGACTGTTTTGGGTGATGGAGCAGGCCCTTGAGCGGGTAAATAGACAGTGAGCAAGCCAGTGACTACAGCGACCGTATCAGCCAGTGATTGAATGAGCACATCGTTGAGCTTAATGCGCAGTGGCTCTTTGAGGCGGCTTAAGTTTTGCTGGGAAGTGGCAAGCCAGTCTTCGCGGCTTTTGATTAGAGCATTATCAGCACAGCCAAACCCCGAAAAATCTTCGCTAAATTGTTCTGTGTGATAACCGTCCTGGGTTGTATACATCCGTAAATAATCGTCAAACAGTGAGCGGATTGCATGTTTGTCGTTTGCAGTCATGATGTGTCCAAGTGAACAGGCTGTGAATTCAGTATATAGGGTTTTTCTAAGCAAGCGCTTAATAATTTACTGTATTGGCAGGGCTAGGAAGATCACCAAAGAGTGTTTAGGCGTTGTCCGTTTTTATTCGCACGGGTACTGAATATAGGTTTCCAGCAACTGTGCTGCTGTTGCTGGGTTATCAGCGTCGCTGACAAGCAGAATCTGTAGTTGTTCACCTATTTGTTTGGCGCTAATGCCTTCGATTTTAAAAATGGGCTGTACAGGTTTTAGCCAACGTAGTTGATGTTGTGCGTCGATTAAGCCAATCGCGGCGGCAACACATTCACCATCGAGGTAACTGTTGTCGGTGTTCTCAGCCGCAGCCGTGAATAGACACGCGCCATCTTCAAGTGCGTAGGCATCGGTAAAACTTAGCGGTACACCGGCTACTTCTCCCAAATCGTAATAATCAATGCGCTGCGGTTGAAGGTTTAAAGTGTGCTGCTTGGCGTTAATAACCTTATACATATCAGCTAAAGGGTATTGGATCACGGCATTCTCCCGCTGCTGATTATTCGCTCTTTGCCATAATTTTAAACAGTCGCCCTGTATCACCACGCCTTCAATATTCAAGTCGGCGAACACAGACTCAAGCGGTTGGTACAGCGGCTGCAAGTCAAATAACTGCGGTGCTGGTACTAATTGTTGTTGCTGATTAAAGGGCCAAAGCATGCCGCGTTTGCGCTGCTCAGTTGAGCCTGAACCCAGAGCGAGTAAAGCAGCGTGCGGATACAAAGCAGAGGCGGGTAGGTAGGTTAGGCTTTCAAAGTCCGGTTTGGCTGCTTTGCGTTGCTTGGCCTCTTGCGGCAAAGCACCGGGAATAATGGTAAGCGTCTGCCCGGGTTGGTCGTCTTGCATGGAAAACACCCCAAGCATCAGTTCATCATCGGCCACGACATAAAGCGTGTCGTGGCAAATCCACATGCCACTGGCTGCGCTTAGATGAGGTTTTCCTGTGGTTTTGTTGAGCCGCAACTCGCGCAAGGAGCGCAGTGTTAAGGGTTCAGTCGACATCGGTCTACCTTATAGCCACTGTGTTCAATTAGAAAAGGCAGAGTATCATGCGCGGATAAATTACTCTCCCGCTTGTTAACCGCCAACAAGATTCGCAAAACAGCTGTAAAAATACGCTACCATGCCGCTTTTGCTTGTTTAGGGATTGTTCAAATGACAATGGCAATGGTGCGACATATTTTAGTTAAGACAAAAGAGGAAGCCGAAGCGCTTAAAAAGCGGCTCGATAAAGGCGAGGCGTTTGATCAGCTGGCGCGTAAATACTCGACCTGCCCATCCGGCAAAAAAGGCGGGGATTTGGGTGAGATACGCCCAGGACAGCTGGTTAAATCAATCGACACTGTCGTCTTTAAAAAGCCCGTGCGTATTACACACGGGCCTGTTAAATCACAGTTTGGTTACCACCTAGTGCATGTGTATTTTCGCGACTAAGTTTGTACTATTAAACCAAGACGCCTTGGCTGCGCAAGTAGTCGTCATAGGTACCATGGAAGTCGTTAATGCCATGCTCGGTCAGCTCAATAATGCGCGTGGCCAATGAGGAAACAAACTCACGGTCATGGCTAACAAAAATCAGCGTGCCGGGATAGTTTTCCAGCGCCAAGTTTAACGCTTCAATGGATTCCATATCCAAGTGGTTGGTTGGCTCGTCCATCAATAGCACGTTAGGTTTTTGCAAAATGAGTTTGCCGAACAACATGCGGCCTTGCTCACCACCGGAAATCACCTTGACGGATTTCTCGATATCCTCACCAGAAAATAGCATGCGCCCCAAGGTGCCGCGTACCATTTGCTCGCCTTCAGTGGTCCAGCGACCCATCCAGTCATACAGATTCATATCCTCGGCAAAGTCACTGGCGTGATCTTGGGCGAAATAACCAATTTCTGCGCTGTCCGTCCATTTCACATGGCCACTCATCGGCGGCAATTCATTCATCATGGTGCGTAGCAAGGTGGTTTTACCAATACCGTTGGGGCCAATAATCGCCACGCGCTCACCGGCCTCAATCTGTAAATTTAAAGTATCAAACAGCACATCGCCATCAAAGCCTTGGCTTAGCTCATGCAAGACGACTGCTTGGCGGTGCAACTTTTTACCCTGCTCAAAGCGAATAAAGGGGCTGATACGGCTCGAGGGTTTTACTTCATCTAGCTGGATTTTATCAATCTGTCGCGCTCGGCTGGTGGCTTGCTTGGCTTTTGAGGCGTTAGCTGAGAAGCGGCTAACGAAGGCTTGCAGCTCGGAGATCTGTGCTTTCTTCTTGGCGTTATCACCCAGCAGGCGCTCACGAATTTGCGTAGCAGCGGTCATGTACTCGTCATAGTTGCCGGGGAATAGGCGAATTTCGCCGTAATCCAAGTCCGCCATGTGCGTACAGACGCTGTTCAGAAAGTGGCGGTCGTGGGAAATAATCACCATGGTGCTGTTGCGGTTACTGAGGATTTCTTCCAGCCAGCGGATGGTGTTGATGTCCAGGTGGTTGGTCGGCTCATCGAGCAACAGCACATCAGGATCAGAAAACAACGCCTGCGCCAGTAACACGCGCAGCTTCCAGCCGGGTGCTACTTCACTCATTAAACCAAAATGCTCTTCCACGCCAATGCCTAGGCCGAGCAATAATTCACCCGCACGCGACTCGGCGGTGTAGCCATCCATTTCGGCGAATTCTGTTTCCAGCTCTGCCACGGCCATGCCGTCTGCTTCGCTCATTTCAGGCAACGAATAAATACGGTCGCGCTCCGCTTTGACGGTCCATAGTTCTTCATGGCCCATAATGACCGTATCAATCACGCTAAATTGCTCATAAGCAAACTGGTCTTGGCGCAATTTACCCAAACGAATATTGGGCTCCAGCATCACGTGACCTGCGGAAGGCTCTAAGTCGCCGCCGAGAATTTTCATAAAGGTTGATTTACCACTGCCATTGGCGCCAATCAAACCATAGCGGTGACGGTTGCCGAATTTTACAGAGACATCTTCAAACAAGGGTTTTGCACCAAATTGCATGGTGATATTAGCAGTGGAGATCACAAATAAATCCTGAGTAGTCGAAACGCGGACGCGTAAAAAGGCGGCAATTGTACGCGCATTCGCGGGCGCTAGCACGCGGCAATTTTCCCGTAGTTACAAAGTGGGTGCAGGCATCAGCGCCTGCTTACATACCGGCTTAATTTAAAAAAGAGCGTTTAGGGTTAACTCCCTGTATCTTAGCGCTTAGTCAATACCCGCTTAGGTGGGGTGATTAACCATTTACTATAGGCTGCAGCAAACGCATTATTGTTCAGCGCAAACCTGTTTTTATGCAAAAGCTTCCCCAATATATCCTTGTGTAGGCCAGTTTAGAGCCACAGCCAAGGGTGTTATCACCTCGGTAATTAATCCGTTAGGAGTCAGTATGAGCGACCAATTTATTAAATCCAGAGCAGCCATTGCATGGGGTCCCAACCAACCGCTGAGCGTGGAAGAAGTCGACGTGATGCTGCCGCGCAAAGGCGAAGTGCTGGTGCGTATTGTAGCGACCGGTGTGTGTCATACCGATGCCTTTACCCTGTCCGGCGCTGATCCGGAAGGCGTGTTTCCCGCCATTTTAGGTCACGAGGGTGGCGGTATTGTTGAACAAGTAGGCGAGGGTGTTACCAGTGTGGCGGTGGGCGATCATGTGATTCCGCTGTACACCGCTGAGTGTGGCGAGTGTAAGTTCTGTACGTCTGGCAAAACCAACCTGTGCAGTGCAGTGCGCGAAACTCAGGGCAAAGGCTTAATGCCCGACGGTACGACGCGTTTTTACAAAGACGGCCAGCCGATTTATCACTACATGGGTTGCTCGACCTTTTCGGAATACACCGTATTGCCGGAAATCTCTTTAGCCAAGGTTAACAAAGACGCGCCCTTAGAAGAGGTGTGCTTGTTAGGTTGCGGCGTGACCACCGGCATGGGCGCTGTACTCAATACAGCTAAAGTACAGCCCGGTGATAACGTGGCGATTTTTGGGCTTGGCGGCATTGGCTTGTCGGCGATTATCGGTGCAAAAATGGCGGGTGCTAAGCGTATTATTGGCGTCGATATCAATGAAAGTAAATTTGCACTGGCCAAGCAACTGGGCGCGACCGACTGCATTAATCCGCAAGATTACGATAAGCCGATTCAAGACGTGATTATTGACATGACCGATGGCGGCGTGGAGTTTTCGTTTGAGTGCATTGGCAACGTTGACGTGATGCGCTCGGCGCTAGAGTGTTGCCACAAAGGCTGGGGCGAATCCGTGATTATTGGTGTGGCCGGTGCTGGGCAAGAAATCCGTACCCGTCCGTTTCAGCTAGTTACTGGGCGCGTTTGGCGTGGCAGTGCTTTTGGTGGGGTAAAAGGCCGTTCGCAATTGCCTGCTATAGTAGAACAATACTTGGCGGGTGAATTTGCCTTAAGCGATTTTATTACCCATACCATGGGGCTTGAGCAAATTAATGATGCCTTTGACCTAATGCATAAAGGCGAGAGCATTCGCTCTGTGGTGCATTACGACAAATAATTATTAAACCAAGGAGTTTCCATGCCGAATTCACAGTTGACTCATGTAAGCCAAGCCAAAGTGGCTGGCGGCTGGCACAAGCAATACCAACATCAGTCCAGCAGTACTCAGTGCGCCATGCGCTTTGCTATTTTTTTGCCGCCCAATGCGAGCGCTGATAATCCTGTGCCGGTGCTGTATTGGCTGTCAGGTTTAACCTGCACCGATGAAAATTTTATGCAAAAAGCCGGTGCGTTTAAGATGGCGGCTAAGTTGGGTATCGCTATTGTTGCCCCAGATACCAGCCCACGCGGTGAGGGTGTGCCGGATGATCCCGAGGGCGCGTATGACTTTGGCTTGGGTGCTGGCTTTTATGTCAATGCCACCCAAGCGCCTTGGCAGCAGCATTATCAAATGTATGATTACATCGTTAACGAGTTACCGGCATTCATTGAAGCCCATTTTCCAGTGAACCAACAGCGCGCTATTGCCGGTCACAGCATGGGCGGTCATGGTGCGTTGGTGATTGCTTTAAGAAACTCACAGCGTTACAGCTCGGTATCGGCCTTTAGCCCGATCACCAATCCCATGGATTGCCCTTGGGGTCAAAAAGCGTTTCGTAATTACCTCGGTGATGACACCAGCACCTGGCAAGCCTACGATGCTGCCGAACTGCTAAAAGCTACGCCTAGTACCTTGCCGATTATGGTCGACCAAGGCGATGCCGATAACTTTTTAGCCGAACAGCTCAAACCGCAAAACCTGCTGGATGCTGCTGCGCAATCAGGCACGACGATTAACCTGCGCATGCAGCCTGGTTACGACCACAGCTACTACTTCATCTCCAGCTTTATAGATGAACATTTGCAGTTTCATGCACAGCATTTGGGGCTCAAGGTCTAAGGTTTTCTGCTGACACCAATGTGAGCTACTGAGAGGCACGCTTGTATGTGTTGCAGTAGCTCTGCTTTGTCGGCTCGTTATGACAGGTAATTTACAGCTTAGCTTTATTGTAAACCCCTTTTTTCAGGCTTAATCCCACCGTGCTTCCCATCGACGCTATTCTTGCGCAACTTAAACACAGTCTAGAACAAGCCACTACGGTGCTGCTGCAAGCGCCGCCGGGGGCGGGTAAAACGACGCGTGTGCCGTTGGCGTTATTAGATGCGCCTTGGCGCAAGGGGCGTAAGATTCTTATGTTGGAGCCGCGGCGGTTGGCTGCGCGCTCGGCTGCGCGTTATATGGCGCAGCAGTTGGGTGAGGGCGTAGGACAAAGCGTCGGTTACCGCACCAAATTGGATAGCCAAGTCTGCGCGGTAACGCAGATTGAAGTGGTTACAGAAGGCATTCTTACGCGCATCATTCAAAACGATCCAATGCTGGAAGACTATGCGGCGGTGTTGTTTGATGAGTTTCATGAGCGCTCTTTGCATGCCGACTTAGGACTGACCTTGGTGCGCGAATCACAGCAGGCGTTAAGAGAGGATCTGCGTATCCTGATTATGTCGGCGACCTTGGATAGCGCGCCGATTGCCAAATTGCTTGGCGATGTGCCTATTCTCAGCAGTGAGGGCCGTGCTTTCCCGGTGGAGGTGCTCTACCGTCCGGTACGTACGCAGAACCGTAATCGCAGTCTAGTTGAACCCGTGGTTGACTTGATTCACGAAGCGTTGGCACAGCAAGAGGGATCGTTGCTGGTGTTTCTGCCGGGTGTTGGGGAAATAAGTCGTGTTGAACAGCAGTTGCGCGGACAGGTGGCTGATAATGTGCTGATCGCGCCTTTATACGGCAACCTAAAAGCTGACGAGCAGGATCGCGCTATTGCACCTGCGCCTTCGGGTAGCCGAAAAGTGGTGCTGGCTACCGCTATTGCGCAAACCAGTTTAACTATCGAGGGCGTGCGCGTAGTAATAGATAGTGGTCAGCAGCGCCGTGCAGTGTTTGACCCCAATAGCGGGATGACGCGACTGATTACGGGGCGTGTATCCAAGGCCTGTGCCGAACAGCGCAAAGGTCGTGCTGGGCGCATCGAGCCGGGTGTGTGTTATCGGTTGTGGAGTGAGTCAGAGCAAACGGCTTTGACTGAGTTTCTGCGGCCAGAAATTCAAGAAGCCGACTTGGTGGCGCTGGTGTTAGAGCTGGCGCAGTGGGGTGCGCGTGATCCGGCACAGCTAAGCTGGATTGAGCCGCCACCCGCTGCACATTGGAATCAAGCCACGGACCTACTGCAGCTGCTGGGTATGCTAACGGCTGAGGGTGCCATTACTCTGCATGGCAAGGCGGTACGCGAGTTGGGTATTCATCCGCGCTTGGCCAATATGGTATTGCACGGACGTGAGTTGGGTCTTGGGCAGACTGCAGCACAGCTGGCGGCGTTATTGGGTGAGCGCGATCTGCTCGGCTCAAGTGCTGGTGCTGATATGCACGAGCGACTGCAGGTGTTGCGCGGCGAGCTCAAGCAACACCGAGTTGATCCGGCGCGCTTGCATGCCATCCGCCAAGAAGCCAAACGCTTAATGCTGAAAAATAACGATACGACCAGTATGCAATCAACTACTGAAGTGGGTCGGTTGCTGGCGTTGGCGTATCCAGACCGTGTGGCTCAGCGGCGACCGGGACAATCTGCACGTTATCAGTTAAGCAATGGTAAGGGGGCAACGTTGCGTGAGGATGATGCGCTGGTGCGTTACGACTGGCTGGTGGCTGCAGATCTCGATGGCAAGGCGCGTCAAGCCACCATATACCTAGCTGCCCCGGTTGAAATTGCCGATTTGGAGCAGGATTTATCGGCATTGATTAGCGACAGTGAAGAAGCAGTTTGGGATGACAAGCGCGGCACTGTGGTGTCTCGTCGCGTGCGTAAGCTGGGTGAGTTGATACTGGCTGAAAAAGAGTTGCCCAAGCCGGCTGCTGCGCTGATTGAGCAAGCTTTGCTCAACGCAGTACGCAAAGTTGGTCTGCAAAGTTTGCCATGGACCGACAGTGCTACTCAGTGGTGCTCCCGTGTTGGATTACTGGCTAAGCAATTTCCTGATGAGTGGCCCGATGTCAGTGATGCTGCACTGCTGGCTAGTCTAGAAGATTGGCTGTTGCCTTTTCTTAGCGGTATGCAGCGCTGGTCTGATTTGAAAAATCTTAATCTCATCAATGCACTGCAAGCGCTGCTGGATTACCCACAGCAACAGCAGCTCAACACGCTGGCGCCAGCAGCACTGAGCATTCCCACCGGCCAGAATATACGGCTGGATTACACTGCTGAAAATGGTCCTGTCTTAGCCGCTAAGTTGCAGGCGCTGTTTGGTTGGACGCAAACGCCTACAGTAGCGGCTGGTAAAGTTGCGGTAGTGATTCATCTGCTCTCACCCGCACAAAGACCCTTGGCGGTGACGGCCGATTTGGAAAACTTCTGGCGCAATGTGTATCCAGAAGTACGCAAAGATATTCGTGGGCGCTATCCCAAACATCCTTGGCCGGAAGACCCTTTTACCGCGCAGGCACAGCAAGGGGTTAAACGAAGTTGGTAAGCAGCCTGGGTTTACCAAGCACAAAAAAACCTCAAGGCGTACTAAGCGCGCTTGAGGTTTTTTGGCAGTGATCGTTAAGTCACCACAGCTGATACCTAGTAACGGGCGTCCTTTGGCTTGTTACCTGTTGGCCAGTCGTTAACCTTGCCCGGAAAATCAGGGCGCGGCTTGTGTGCAAAGAATTCCGACACATCGACCGCATCTTGGTCGGTTAACACGTTCCCGTGACCCCATAGACCTTTGGTTTGAATCCCCATCGGCATGTTGTATTTAACAAAGGCCGCCGCTTTGTAAGTACGCGCCATGCCTGCGCCGATGTTGAAGGACTCATCGCCCCACAGTGGTGGGAAAACGATATCGCCACGGCTGTCTTTCATGCCTTCGCCGTTGTCACCATGGCAGGTAGCACACTGCGCGTAGTAAATTTGCTCACCACGTGCCGTGTCAGCTACCAATGAGGTATCAACTTCGCCGGCGTTACTGATGGCCACTTTTTGGTTCTTGGGTGTGCTTTGCGACAACCACTTCATGTAGGCCACCATCGCTTGCATCTCTTCTGATTCGCGCGGCAAAGGCTTGCCATTCATGGAGCGCATAAAGCAGCCATTAATGCGGCCTTCTAAATCCACTTCTTTACCTGAACGTGGCATCACGCGGGGGTAAAAGTTGTAGCTGTTGATGTAGGGATCGCCCAGCGGGATTTTACCTTGCGAGATGTGGCAGCTATTACAGTTCATGGCTGCACCAACGTGCTCAGGCAGTAGACGCTTGGTTTCGTTGAGTAAACGTTTGCCGTAAAAAATTTGCTCGGCATTAGGCTCATTCAAGATAGAGGTATCTTGAGGAAGCACATAGGTGCCGATATCTTCGTTGGCATCGTCCGTGGTGACCAGCTCGTACTTAGTGGCGTTGCGCTCGACGGGCTTAGGAGAATCACAGCCGCTAAGAGCCAAAGCGTACACAGCAGTAGCCAGTACAGTCAGTGTCATACGGCGCGAAGTAGAGCTGGTAACGCTGGCTAGATTAAATAGTGATTTATTCACGGTTCGCTCCTTGTACTGCAGCAGTAATGCTCAGATCAGGGGCTACATCAGTAGCTGTTTTTGGTTTTTTGCTGAGGAAATGACGCATCTGTACGACATCATCGATATCGATTTTGGAGGCGCTGTTGGTCCAGCTATTACGGATGTAGTTAACCACTTCAGCAATATCGGCATCACTTAGGTTGATAAACTCAGGCATGGTGAAAGCCATGCGATCGTGTGGAGTATCCGGCATGCGACCACCACTGAGGGTGATTTGCAATACGGAGTCAGCATCACGCGAATACACGGCGCTGTTGCCTTCCAGTGCTGGGAAGATACGCGGCACACCCTTGCCATCGGCGCGGTGGCAGATTTGGCAGTATTCAGCGTACAGAATCGAGCCGCGAGAATCGTAAACGCCATCCAGTAGTTTTTGCGTGGTGACGTCTTCTTTTGCCACTATGGTCACGGGCTCGCCGGGAGTTGGGCTAAGCGTCTTCAAATACGCTGACATGGCGTACAGGTCTTCTTCGGTCATGTATTGCGTGCTGTCCTCAACCACTTCCGCCATGGCACCGAAAGCAGCGGTGATGTCAGTACGACCGGTTTTAAAGAAATCTACCAATTCTGCGGTGCTCCATGTACCTAAGCCACGGTGTTCGCCGCGCAGGCTTTTTGCACGCCAGCCATCAATGACTGCGCCGCTTAAGTACTGCTCAGAATCTGCATTAGATAGAGCAACTTCTTGGAAACCAATACCACGCTCAGTGTGGCAAGAGCCACAGTGCCCTGGGCCTTCAACCAGATACTGACCGCGTGTTAATACCGGGTCATCTGTTTCCGGAACAAAGGTGCGTTCAGGGGCGAAGATGGCTTGCCAGTAAGCCAGCGGCCAGCGCCAATTAAGTACGGGTGGCAGTTCGCTTGTCTTGTTAGCTTGCTTGACCGCTTTCACACCTGACATAAAGTAGGCGTACATAGCTGCAACGTCTTCGTCAGGCATGATCTGGTATGACGGATAGGGCATAGCTGGGTAAAGCGCGCTCTTGTCCTTGCGTACACCATGTTTGGTTGCATTATTGAAATCATCGAAACTGTAATTGCCGATACCGGTTTCTTTGTCTGGGGTGATATTAGTTGAATAAATTGCCCCCAAAGGGGTCAGCATGGGTAAACCGCCGGCAAAGTCTTCGTCACCCAGAACGGTATGGCAAGCAATACAGTCTGCTGTGCGCGCGATATATTCGCCTTTTTTGATTAGTTGAGCATCAGTAATATCGACCTCAATACCGCTGGTTTTGGTGCGCAGGTTGGGCAGTAATTGCCCTAGAGCAAATGCCAGTGCTAGACCGACTGCTCCTGCAATAATGATAATTCGTGGCCACTTTTTCATAAGTCGCATTCCATCAGGCAAGTTACTTGCCATTATTTGTTTTTAGGTTTGGCACCTGGTTTTACGTGCCAGTTACCTCTTAAGCATAGTGCGGTGCCCCGCATTTTTTATTTAGGCGTAGTTTAGTTAGATAGCTGACTAATTAAAAGTTAATTTATATTTATTGATCTAAACGGTTGATAAAATATAAATGTGGGCGTGACAAAACAGCAGTCGAGCTGATTCGATGGTTGAGGAATAATTGGCAGTACTATTAAGACAGGTGGAAAAGCCTATGGGGTATAGGCTGTTCCACGCTATGCGGTTTACAAGATGGGTATGGATTGCTGCTGAATGCAAGGTTGCAAAGAATTAAGCGCTGGTGATTTTAATAGCTGGAGTAGCTTGCTGATCCCCGTCGGCAGCCACCAGTTGTTTGCCCTCACAGCGCATCACAAAACCTACAGGACGGCTATTGGCCTCGTTTTTGATTACTAATTCGAGCAGATCGCCTTTAAGCAAAGCATTTTTCAGCTGCGCTGGCTGGCCATCAATCCAAGCGTTACCTGTTACTTGTTGGTATTTTTGTTTTAGCTCGACGCGGTAGGTTTCACCGCTTGTGGCTTGCCATTCCCATGTGCCGGCGACCTTGGCCGGTACTATCCACTTAAATAAATTCACACTGCCGTAGCTATGATGCTTATCGGGCTTCCAGTCACCCATATCAAACGCGTGGGAAACGATGCGCGTACCCGGACGCAGCTCGTCAAGCAGTCTAGGTCTAAGCTCTACGTTTACCAAGTCCAATAAGTAAAGCGTGACTACTGTGGCTTGGCTAAAATCGGCTTCGAGTAGATCACCCTCAAAGAAGTTGACCATATATTCAACGCCTGCGTTACCGGCATATTCCATCGCATCGGCTATGCGTGCAGGGTCCATATCAATCCCGATGCCGCGGGTGTTGCGGTGCATAGCGGCCGCCACTACGATACGTCCATCGCCACAGCCTAGGTCATACAGTATATCTTTGCTGGTGACTTCAGCTAAATCGAGCATGGCGTGTACCACTTTTTCATCCGTGGGCACGAAGGGGACATCTAAAATAATGTCGGGCTCATCGATAGAGTAATCATCAAAATTTAGATCGCTAAAGTTTGGGTCGGATAAGGAATAGTCGTCCAGATCGTAATCTGACTCACTATCGTCATCGATGGAATAATCATCGTGATCAAAGGTTAGTTCTCTATACAAGGGATACACCTAAAAAGTAAAAGGAGCTGCCAGTCTGAGCGGGTGCTCTTGGCTGTTATGGCTCATTAAGAGATAGGGCGGCAGTAACAAAAATCGAGACATCTTGATTATAACGCTCAACAATCAAGGAAACCCAACAGCGCACACTAGCATTTTGTGGATACATTGTAACAATATTACTTGCCGGCTGCGTAAGACGCCTTTTAAGTGCTAACTATCTAGCAATAAAATCAGCTTAACTGGTTGTTTTATATGTGATTATTTGGATTTGGTTAGAAGCTTAGATAGACAAAGAAGACGCATAAAAATTGAATACAGGCGCGAAACTGCTAGACTTACGCCTGTTTTTTCCTCATCCATCTTTAATACGCAGAAAAATATCTCCTGATTTTTATCAGCATCTTCCAAGCTTGACAGCGGTTATTACCTAGCAGTACGGACTCATAATGTTTAAAAAAATTCACAGTCAATGGTTTTTCAATATCCGTGGCGACCTCTTATCCGGTCTGGTCGTCGCCCTAGCACTGATTCCAGAAGCTATTGCGTTTTCAATTATTGCCGGTGTTGATCCCAAGGTTGGGCTGTACGCCTCGTTCTGTATCGCGGTTATTATTGCTTTTGTTGGCGGCAGACCCGGCATGATCTCAGCCGCCACCGGTGCCATGGCTTTGTTAATGGTTACCTTGGTTAAACAGTATGGTTTGGAATACTTGTTAGCCGCGACTTTATTAACCGGTGTGTTACAGATACTGGCGGGTTTTTTGAAGCTGGGCGGCTTGATGCGTTTTGTCTCGAAATCGGTGGTGACAGGTTTTGTTAATGCGCTGGCGATTCTTATTTTTATCGCGCAATTACCGCAACTGACCGATGTTACCTGGCACGTGTATGCTATTACCGCTGCGGGTTTGGGCATTATTTATTTGTTCCCGTTGATACCTAAAATTGGTAAAAGCGTGCCTTCTACGCTGATCTGTATTATTGCATTAACCGGCGCAGCGGTTTATTTGGGCTTGGATGTACGCACCGTGGGTGATATGGGGCAGCTGCCCGATACGCTGCCGATTTTCCTCTGGCCCGACGTGCCGCTTACGCTAGAGACGCTGCAAATTATTTTGCCTTACTCGCTAGGCTTAGCTGTTGTGGGTTTGCTGGAGTCATTAATGACGGCCAATATTCTTGATGAACTCACTGACACCAAAAGCAATCGCAACCAAGAATGTAAAGGCCAAGGCATTGCCAACATTGGTGCTGGGCTGCTGGGTGGTATGGCGGGTTGTGCGATGATTGGCCAGTCGGTGATTAATATTAAATCGGGCGGTCGTGGGCGCTTATCGACCTTTTGCGCCGGGTTTTTCTTATTAATTATGGTGGTATTTTTAAGTGACTGGATTAGACACATTCCCATGGCCGCTTTAGTGGCGGTGATGATTATGGTTTCTATCGGCTCATTTTCATGGAGCTCGGTCAAGGAGTTTAAGAAAACCCCGCTATCGAGCAACATTGTTATGTTGACTACTGTTGCGGTGGTGCTGAGCACCCATAACCTTGCCTTAGGCGTACTTGCAGGGGTGTTATTGTCCGCGCTGTTTTTCGTTAACAAAATTGCTCGGTTGATGGTGGTTAAGCAAGAAATGGCAGAAGCCGAGCTAGGTTATCAAGTGATTGGGCAGGTGTTTTTTGCTTCGTCGGAGAAGTTTTTTGAGTCCTTTGACTTTACTTATGCAGCCGAAAAAGTTGTGATTGATTTAACCCGCGCTCATTTTTGGGATATGACAGCCGTGGCAGCACTGGAACAAGTGGTCCTTAAATACCAGCGGCTGGGCGCTGATGTGAGTGTGATTGGGATGAACGAAGCCAGCAAAACGGTGATTGATAAGTTTGCCACGCACGCGGAGCTAAAGCTTTTATTGCACTAACGCATGCTTACCGAGGAGAGAAATATGCAACAGATTATAGCCTGCATTGATGAATCAACTGGGTCGACGGGCGTTGAAGAAGCTGCTATTTGGGTGGCTGGGCAACTCAAGAGTCCGCTGATGTTTTTGCACAGCATTGAAAAACAACCTTTGGCACCTGAGCATAGCGATTTATCCGGCACCATTGGTCTTGGCGCACGCTCCAAGCTGTTAGCCGAAATTGCAACGCTGGAGCAACAACACGCCCGAGTAGCCTTGCAGCTGGGGAAAGAATTGCTTACCCAAGCAAAGGCTAAAGCTCTAGAAGCTGGACACGAGCAGGTCGAAATTCTGCAGCGGCACGGACCCTTTGTCGAAGCTTTGCTGGACTTAGAAAGCACCGCGCGGCTGGTAGTGATTGGTCATTCTTCGGCTAAAACGGATAAGAAAAACAGTATCTTAGGTACGCATCTGGAAAGCCTACTACGGCAGATCAATACGCCCGTGCTGATTGCGCCGCCGCAGTTTGTTGCACCCAAAAGCTTTATGTTGGCTTACGACGGACGGCAAACGACTGAGCAGGCATTGCAGCGTATTTTAAGTAGTGATTTGTTGCGCGGCCTGGACTGCCATCTGGTAACGGTAAAAAATAAACAAGTCGATCAAGAAGAAAAATTCACCCAAGCCGTGGCACGTTTAACTGAGGGCGGTTTTAAAGTAACGGCTGTTTATTTGCAAGGCGATATCTTTAAGCAGTTGTTAAGTTATCAACAGATTCATGCGGTGGATATGCTGGTGATGGGCGTTTTTGGCGGCACGCGTTTGCGCCAGTTTTTTGTGGGCAGCAACACGTTGAAAATGCTAGAAAACAGCAGCGTGCCAATTTTAGTCATGAAGTAATAGCCAACGCATTCTGGTTGGCTAGCTTACTCGGTAGCAGTCATCCAGCGTGCTATAGCCCATGCCGGTACTTTTGTGCACTTTGATTTGCACAGGGATACGGTCTTTTAACGCCTCAACGTGACTAATAATGCCAATGGTTTTGCCTTCAGCGTTGAGGTTATCCAAGGCGTTGAGCGCCATCTCTAGCGTTTCATTATCCAAAGTACCAAAGCCTTCATCGAGAAATAACGAATCAATGCGGGTTTTTTGGCTGACCAGTTCAGACAGTGCCAAAGCTAAGGCTAAACTGACCAAGAAGCTTTCGCCGCCGGAGAGCGTGCGGGTATCGCGCTGGATATCACCTTGCCAGGTATCGACAATTTTGATTTCTAACTCTGCTTGCTCATGGCGGCTGAGCTGGTAGCGGTTATGTAAAACGGCTAATTGTTCATTGGCCAAACTCACTAGATGGTCCAGGGTTAAACCCTGCACAAAACGGCGGTATTTACTGCCATCGGCTGAGCCAATTAAGCTGTTGAGCTGTTGCCATTGATCATAAAGCAGTTGCTGTTGCTCTATCTGAGTCAGTAATTCCTGCTGTGCGATACGGTTGCTGGCATCCATATCGAGACTGTGCTGCAAGCGTCCCAGTTGCCGGTTGAACTCGCTTAGTTGCGTATCCAGAACGCTTAGCTGTTGGGCTAGCTCTGCGCTGCTTAAGGCGGTTTGTGGCTGTGCGCTAAGCTGCTCGATACGCTGCGTTGCATCTTTAAGCAAGGTGTTGGCGTCTTGCAGGGCGTTGTCGAGTTGCTGTTTTAGTTCTTGTAACTGTTGCGCTTGTTCTGCCGGCAAGAGAGCCTGTAAAAAAGCATCTTCATCGGCAAAAGGACTTTGTGCTAAACAAGCAGTCCACTGTGCGTGTTGTTGCTGATAGGTCGTCTGCGCCTCGGTTAAACGCTCGGTTAAGCTGTGAATCTGCCCTTGTAGCTGCGACTGTTGTTGTTCACTGCTGTGCAACTGGCGCTGTGTATCCGCTAAAGCCTGTTGCAGGTTGGCAGTTGGTGGGCAAGGTGCGCCTTCATTATTGGCGCCTAAGGCGTGCCAACGTTGTTGCGCGGTTTGCTGTAGTTGTGCAGCGTTTTGCTGTTGACTGCGTAAATCCGCAATCTGTAGCTCAAGTTGATGCAACTGCTGCTTACCTTCCTGCCACCGTTGCGACTCTTGTTGCCGCTCAGTGAGCCACTGCTGTGGTTCAGGGGGCAATGTGTAACCCAACTGTGCTAGCTGTTCAGTGAGCTGCTGCTGTAGCTGCAAGGTTTCTTCCTGTTGCGTGTGGATGCGTGCTGCTAATTTGGTTTGTTGCTCTGTTTGGCTGTCTAGCTTGAGTTGCTGCGTTGTTATCAGCTGCTGCGAGTCTCGCGCCGCTTGCTCGGCAAGGCGAAAATTTTGCTCGCACTGTGCTAAGGCTGCTTGTGCTTGGTCAATGGCGGTTAGACGGTTTTTACATTCATTCAGCGTTTGCTGGTGCGTCGTTTGTGCCGCAGTAAACTCGGCTTCTGAGAGCGTGCTGGCGAGTTCTAATTCAGCTAGGCATTGGTTTTTTTCACGGGTTAACTGCTGTAACTCACTCACAGTTTCATGCTGCTGCTTAAGTAGCTGGTCATGCTCAAGCTGCAGTTTGTCGAGGGCCGCTCTGCAATCGAGCCCTTGCTCTTTAATCGCGTCAAGTTCCGCCTGCTTTTCCCGCAAAGCCTGTTCAGTTTGCGACAGGTCTAGTGCTTGGTATTCACTGATGGCAGGGTGCTCGTGGGATCCGCACAGGGGGCAGGCTTCATCCGCTTGCAGTTGGATACGGTGCTGCTCAAGACTGGCAATGCGCTGCTCTTGCTGGAGTAGTCGGGTTTTGTCTTGTACCAGTTCGTTTAGGATTTGGTACTGAGCCAGCAGGGTTTCTCTGTGTTGCTCCTGTTGCTTTATTGCTACGGCGTGCTCAGTGCTGCGCATTTGCAGATCGGTTTGTGCCGTATGCAACCTCTGTTCGGTTGGATAAATTTGCCCTAAGCGTTGATAGTGCTGATTGCGCTCATACAGGGTGTTTAGCTGTATTTGCCACTCTTGGGCTGTGCGCTGTGCCAGTGTTTGTGTCAGTGTCTGTTGCTGTACGTTGCGGGCGTTCTGCAACGGCGCGAGTGCGCATTGCTGCTGGTGTAATTTTTGGTTATGAGCCTGTAATTCGGCGCTCAGGCGTTGGATTTGTGTCTCAGCGTTGGCATATTCGGTTTGCTGCTGGCGCGTATCCCGCTGTTGTTTTTCCAGTTGCGCAAACTTACTGCTCCAATCCTTCAAGTGGTTTGGCAAGTCTTCATGCTGTGGGGTGAGTGTGCGCTGAGCCTGAAGCTGCTGCTCTTGCTCTGTGCGGGCTTGCAACTGGGCAGAAATACTGTCTAAAGACTGTTGTGCATACTGATACTGCTGCCACACCAGTTGCTCAATCTGCCCCGTACATTCGCGTTCTGTATGCTGCGCTGAGGTTAAACTTTGTTGGCTGTTTTCTAGACTTTGTTTGGCAGCTTGCAGTGCTTGATAATCTGCCTGTAACAAAGCTGCCGGTGCGTGGTTAGCCAAACGCTGCAGCGCACTGGCTTGCTCAAGTTGTTGGCGGCGTACCTGTTCTAGTTGGTGTTCAGCCTGTTGTTTGCTGCTTTGCGCTTGGTCTAGATGGCTGCGCCATTGCTGCTGTTCGTGCAACTGTGTTTGTTGTTTTTTTAATGCATCGGCTTGGGATTGAACGTCGGCAAGCTGTGCTTTTACGCCATCAAGTTCTTCTTCACTTAACAGTTGCATGCCTTGGGCGCGGCTGTTGAGTTTTTCCAACTCGTGGCGCTGCTCTCTTTGTATGTCATAGACGCGCGCAGAAATCTCACCATAAATCTCAGTGCCTGTTAGCTGTTCTAGTAAGTCAGCGCGATCGTTGGCGTTGGCTTCTAAAAAGGCTGCAAAGCCGCCCTGAGCCAGCATCATGGATTGGGTGAAGCGTAGAAAATCCAAACCGGTTAGGCGCTCTACTTCTTTAGGTTTTTCGCTGAGTTTGTCGGTGATAATACGACCATCTAAATGTGCAAGCTCAGTTCTAGCGGCTTGCAGCGCGCCATCCGCTTTATCGCGGGCGCGGCGTTGACTCCAAAAGGCACGGTAGCCTTCATCTTTCACGGCAAACTCAACTTCCACTAAGCACTCGCTGGTGTGCCGCGTCATAAGCTCATTGCTGGTTTGTGAGATGGCGTTCATGCGTGGTGTACGGCTGTACAGCGCTAAACAAATGGCATCGAGCAGGGTGGTTTTGCCAGCGCCGGTTGGCCCGGTAATGGCAAATAAGCTGCTGCCATTAAAAGGCTCTTGCGTAAAGTCGATCTTCCATTCGCCTTTTAATGCATTGATGTTTTTGAGACGAATACTAAGTATTTTCATGCATCAGTCTCCTGTAGCGACTCCAGCACCTGTGCATGAAGACCTTGTAACACGCTGACTTCTTCCTCAGTGAGCTGTTCATTGTGCAGACGCTTAGTAAACACCTCATCGGGCGTTAACTCAGACAAAGCTTCGCCGGAGTCGCGGGTTAAGCCGGCGACCAGGTCTCCGCGATCTCGGCGCACGCGTAACACCTCAACGGGCAAGTCGCTACATAGGGCGTTGACACGCTCATTCAGGTCAGCGTAGTAATCATCCACACACACGCGAATTTCTAACCAGGTTACGACATTTCGATCCAGCTGCTTAGCCAGTTCAGCAAGCCGTAGTTCTAACTCGGTGAGACTGCCGGACAAAGAGATAAGGGGTTGAAAGCATGGGATATTGAGTTCGCTTACCGCCTGTAAGCCATCTGCATTCAGGTCAACACGCAGTAGTTGTTTTTGCTGCGGGGCTTCATCAAAACTCAAGGGGATAGGTGAGCCGCTGTAGCGTATATGATCAAGCTTTGCCACTTTTTGTGAGCTATGAATATGGCCCAGTGCCAGATAATCAAAGGCAGGGAAGGCATCGGTTGGGAAGGCACTCAAATTGCCCACATAAATTTTGCGTACGGAATCAGTCAGACTTACGCCCAAGGTGGTTAAGTGTCCAGTGCCAACAATAGGCAGGTTCACTCCCAGCTGCTTACGCAATGCCTGAGCACGGCTAAATAGCTGCGCATAGTGTTCCGCAATGGCTTGTTGTAAATCACGCTGCTTGTCATCGGCGCTTTGACCGGCTTGACTGCGCTGCACGTCACGCGGGCGCAGATAAGGAACGGCACAAAGAATTGCGGCTGCTTGACCGTCGCGCCGTTTGAGTAGCAAAAGCTGTTCATCTGGGTTGTCAGCGGCACTGGAAATCACGTGGGTGTTAAGTTGCGCCAACAGGTTTTTACTTTCATTGAGCATGGCGACAGAGTCGTGGTTGCCCGCAAGAATCACTAACTGGCAGCCGGTAGCCTGCATTTGCAAAATAAAGTTGTTGTATTGCTCACGTGCGTAGCTGGGTGGGGTGCCTGTGTCGAAGATATCACCAGCAATAATCAACGCATCGGCTTGCTGTTCAACCACTGTTTGCACCAGCCAATCACACCATGCGCGATGTTCAGCCTGACGGGTTTTACCCATAAAGTGCTGACCAAGATGCCAATCGGAGGTATGCAAAATACGCATGGTGGTTATGTCCTTGTTCTGTGTGTCCGTCATAAAAATGCCCGTTATTTATCACGCTGCTGAAGACAGGTTTAAAAGTAACGGGCAGGACAGATGTTGCTGGCGCTGAGTCTGTGTTGGGCGATGGCTTTAGAAATCGTCCCAGCCACCCATTTCTTTCCAGCGGTTGACAATACCGCAGAATAAATCGGCCGTCTTTTCAGTATCGTAGCGCGCGTTATGGGCTTCGTTATTATCAAAATCAATACCAGCGGCTTCACAGGCTTTGGAGAGCACGGTTTGTCCGTAAGCTAACCCTGCTAAGGTGGCGGTATCGAAGCTTGAAAACGGGTGAAAGGGGTTGCGTTTAATGCCACAGCGTTCGGCCGCAGCTTGAACAAAACCTAGGTCAAAATGACTGTTGTGCCCCACTAAGATAGCGCGTTTACAGCCTGCTGCTTTCATGGATTTGCGCACACTGCGGAAGATTTCCGTCAGGGCGTGTTCTTCTGAAACCGCCATGCGCAGTGGGTGATCCAGCTTGATACCGGTAAAATCGAGCGCTGCTTGTTCTATATTGGCACCAACAAAGGGTTCTACGCGGAAGAAGTGGCTGTGTTCTGCGTAAAGCTGGCCATCTTCGTCCATATTGGGAATGACAGCCGCAATTTCCAGCAGTGCATCGGTGGCACAGTTAAAGCCGCCCGTTTCCACGTCTATAACAACGGGCAGGTAGCCACGGAAACGGCGTGCGAGTTGAGTTTTTAGCGGGCTTTTGTTGTTCGGGATTTCATCAAGCTCTTCTGGGTAATTATCACTCATGTTTAAGCCTCCACTAAGCGCCAGTTAAGGGTTTCGCCAGCGCAAAGTGGTATGACGGGGTGTTCACCAAAAGGCAGTTGGGACGGTACTTGCCAAGGCTCGCGCACCAAAGTGATGCTGTCTTGATTGCGGGGTAAGTCGTAGAAGTCAGGGCCAAAATGGCTGGCAAAGGCTTCGAGTTTGTCGAGCGCATTGCGCTGCTCAAAGGCTTGCGCATACAGCTCAATAGCAGCAAATGCACTGTAGCAGCCGGCACAGCCGCAGGCGTTTTCTTTAGCATGCTGAGCGTGGGGTGCTGAGTCCGTACCAAGAAAGAATTTAGGGTTGCCGCTGGTGGCTGCATCGAGCAAGGCTTCTTGATGTGTGTTGCGTTTTAAAATGGGCAAGCAATAAAAGTGCGGCTTAATCCCACCAACCAGCATGTGGTTACGGTTAAATAACAAGTGGTGCGCCGTGATAGTGGCGGCAACCTTATCGGAGGCTGCAAGAACAAACTCAGTCGCATCGGCAGTGGTGATGTGCTCAAGCACGACTTTAAGGTTGGGGAAACGGGCAATCAAGCCAATCAGTTGATCGTCAATAAAACGTTTTTCTCGATCAAAAATATCCACTTCGTTGTGAGTTACCTCACCATGCACCAGTAAAGGCATGCCCACTTCGCTCATGGCTTCTAGGGCTGGATATATATGCTCTAAAGCGGTGACGCCAGAGTCCGAGTTAGTCGTCGCACCGGCTGGATAAAGCTTGGCGGCATAGATAAAACCGCTGTCTTTAGCTTGGTGAATGATCTCTGCTGTGGTTTGATCGGTTAGGTACAGGGTCATCAGCGGATTAAAGTTGCTATGCTGAGGACGGGCATTGAGAATGCGTTCTTGATAGCTTTTCGCTGTCGCGGTATCACGCACTGGGGGAACCAGATTTGGCATAATAATTGCCCTGCTAAATACCCGAGCAACATCAGGGACAGTATTTTGTAGGGCTGCGTTATCGCGTAAATGAATATGCCAGTCGTCAGGGCGTAATAGAGTGAGGCGATCAGTCATAAGAATGTGTAATCCATAAGCTAAAAGAGGGTAGAGGCTGAAATCTTGCCTAGATTCTACCGTGATAAGCACAGATCCTACCGTAAAAGAAACACTAGCGGAACAGTTGCTACAGTTACTCAAGTATTCAGGCTGCTGGTCGATAGAATAGCTATTGTAAATATAGGTTTTAATGATATGCGCGTTAAACGCTTACTCACCATTATGTTTATTGTAACGCCCGCTCTGGCGCAGGCGATTACTTTTCAGACACGCATAGAAGATGTGCAGTGGCAGGTGGACGGTGATCGTTTTGAATGTCGCCTTACTCAGCCGATTAAAGATTTTGGTGGTGGTCTCTTTGTGCGCCGTGCGGGAGAAAAAGCGATTTTTCGGATTCAGGCGCAGGAAGCGTGGTTAAGCCGTGGCAATGCTCAGTTGTATGCCGCTGCTGCACCTTGGCAGCCGGCAGCCAGTGATTTGCAGCTTGGTACTGTCGCTGTGACTAGAAACGAACGTGCGCTTGAGTCCAACCAAACTCAGGCTGGGCGTTTACTTTCGGGCTTGTTGGAGGGACGCTCTCCGGTAGTGCGCCACCGAACCGTGCAGGGCGAACCCTTAGAAGTACGGATTTTGCCTACTAATTTTGCGCAGGCCTATGACGACTATTTAAAGTGCACAGCCAATCTTCTGCCGGTTAATTATGATCAGATTAAGCAAAGCATTGTTCGTTTTGATAGTGGTTATGACTTAAGTGAACAAACGCGCAAGCATTTAGACGTGCTGCTGGAATATATGGCAGAAGATAAAACGGTTAATCGAGTTTTGCTCGATGGACACTCGGACAGCAGCGGTGATCGCTTGTTAAATCGTGATGTATCAAGACGTAGAGCGCTGGCTGTGCAAGCCTATTTGATGGCTAAAGGAATAGCAGAAGAAGACTTCGTCATACGTTTCCATGGCGAGCGCTACCCGCTCAAGCCTAATACGAATGCTGCCAACCGCGCTGAGAATAGACGGGTCAGCATTCGTTTAGAGCGCATAGATGAAGAGACTAGGGCGTTGATGGAAAAGATAGGCGCAAACTCCGAGTAACTCTATTTACCGATTTACCGAATTGCCGGAGCTTGCTGTAATCCTACCCACATAGCTAGACGTTCTGCCACACTCGCACCAAAACGTTTTGCAAAACGGTCAAAAGGCGAGTCTTGGATGCTGAAGTCTTGAATGTTGTCTACGCCAATCACTTCGCGCGCAACCAAGCTGCTGTTACCCAGCGCATCAACCAAACCCATCTCTAACGCTTGTTCTCCGGTCCAGATTAGGCCGGAAAACAGCTCTGGATGTGCGTCAAATTTCAAACGCTCACCGCGCCCTTGTTTCACGCTATTAATAAACTGCTCATGCGTCGTATTTAATACGGTTTTCCAAAATTCAGTTTCTTCAGCTTTTTGTGGTTGGAAGGGATCCAGAAAAGCTTTGTGCTCGCCTGATGTATATACACGACGCTCGACGCCAAGCATTTTCAGCGTATCGACAAAACCAAAGCTGGCAGCGGTAACACCGATAGAACCAACAAGGCTTGCCTTATCGGCATAGATTTCGTCGGCAGCGCTGGCAATATAGTAAGCACCGGAAGCACCTAGATCGCTAATCACGGCATAGACTTTGATGTGCGGGTACAGTTGACGCAGGCGTTGAATTTCATCGTAAATATAACCCGACTGCACTGGACTGCCGCCAGGGCTGTTTATACGTAGAATAATTCCTTTGGTGTCACTATCTTGGAACGCATGGCGCAACGCGCTGACTATCTTATCGGCACTGGCTTCTTCACCATCGGCAATCATACCGCGCACTTCAATAAGTGCTGTGTGACTGGTGCCGGGTGATTTTTTATCCATAGTCAAATTCGGAGAAAGCAAAAAAATCGCGCCAAACAAATACAAAAACGTCAGTGATTTGAAAAAAATACCCCAGCGACGTGAGCGTTTTTGTTCTTGCACGCTGGCTAAAACGGCTTTCTCTAATAACTTCCACGTTTTTGTGTCGGTGCTGTCTTGCGACGCTTGCTGTTTTTGCGCGCTGGGTTGTTCTTTCCAGTTATCAGAATTTTCTTCTTTCCATTGCTCGGACATGCTGTTGTTCCTGTGTGTATCTCTATAAGTCTACTTAGCCAGCCAGTGTGCTAATTCATCGAAATGATCAATGGCTAAAACGGGCTGCTCTGCGAGTAAAATATTTAATGGTTGCGCACCATAACTGACCGCGACACCAGCGATCTGTGCGTTATTCGCCATTTGTAAATCAAAGGGTGAATCGCCTACCATGATGGCTTGCTCAGGTGTTTTCTGGCAGTGCTGTAATATCTGCTGCAACATTAAGGGGTTCGGTTTGCCTTTGGTTTCATCGGCGCAGCGCGTGATATGGAAAAAGTCTTCTAGCTGATGACCGCGCAAAATAAGGTCTAAGCCACGTCGGCTTTTTCCAGTAGCGACTGCCAGTTGATAGCCCGCTGCTTTAAAATCGTCCAGCGCATCACGCACGCCGGGATAAAAAGGCGAGGGTTGCTGTTCCAAGAAGAAATAATGTTTGGCATAGGCTTGGCGGAAATTTTCCCGCAGTTGCGCATTCTTAACCTCTGGATACAGCACATCAAAGGCTTCCAGTAAGGACAAACCGATAATGGCGTGAATTTCATCAGTGCTACGCGGTGGGATTTGGCACTGCTGCGCTGCAACTTGCATGGCTTCAACAATACGCGGTAAGGATTTTACTAACGTGCCGTCCCAATCAAAGATTAGGAGACGAATATTTTTATTCACTCAAAGACTCCAAAACGTGCTGCCAGCTTTCATCGGGTTCAGCGTGCAGCTCTAATTCTTGCCCATCGCTGAGCTTAAGCTTAAGGAAATGCGCGTGTAAAAACAGGCGCTTGCCGCCCAGTTCGCGGATGGCTTTAGAAAACTCTTCATCACCGTACTTGCTGTCACCAGCGATTGGGTGGCCGGCATACAGCGCGTGTACGCGGATTTGGTGGGTACGTCCGGTAATAGGGTTGGCTTGTACCAGTGTGGCGAAATCAGCAAAACGGCGGATCACTTTAAACTCAGTCAATGAGTCTTTACCGGCTTGATTGACTTCAACCATGCGCTCACCGGAGCGTAAATTACTGCGCATCAGTGGAGCATCGACACGTTTACGACTCGCTGGCCAGCGCCCGGAGACGAGAGCCAGATAGCCTTTGTCAATGGTGCCGTTACGCAAGGCTTCATGCAGGTGGCGTAATTGGCTGCGTTTTTTCGCCAACATCAGCAAGCCAGATGTATCCCGGTCGAGACGGTGTATCAATTCAAGCTCGCTGCATTGTGGACGTAATTGGCGAAAGGCTTCGATAATGCCGAAATTTAAGCCACTGCCGCCATGTACGGCGATGCCAGCGGGTTTGTTCACCACCAGCAAGCTGTTGTCTTCATAAACAATAGCCGCTTCAAGGCGTGCTAATAAGCCTTGGGCAATTTGGGCGGGAGCGTTAGGTTCACTGACGCGTACGGGTGGAATACGCAAAACATCACCAGCACATAAACGATATTCAGGTTTTATGCGGCCCTTGTTCACTCGCACTTCACCTTTGCGCAAAATGCGGTAGATGAGCGTTTTGGGTACGCCTTTTAAACGGGTCAGTAAAAAATTATCGATTCGCTGCCCAGCATAACTGGCTTCGATCTCGATATGTTGTACTTTTGTGGGAAGAACTGGGGTGGTCTTAGTCATGTTGCATAGCATAACAATTTTATAGCAATTGAAGCAGCCCTCAGATGCTGTTATATTCAGCAAGCTAACTTAAGTAAGTAGTCGGAACTGTAAGTGAGCTCTTAGTGGGTTGTTAGCACAGACGCAGCGACGTGCAGAACCAAGTATATTGATTGTAGAGGTTCTGTGTTGCTAAACACCGATCGTAACACCCCGTAATCACACTAGAGCTTGTTAATGAAGGCGCATAATCTAACTTAAATATCAGCGTCCTGAACCGCAGTTTAGCTTGAGTAACAGGCTGCTCAATTTAAAATTTAATGAAATTGGCCTGAAAAATAATCCGCAAACGCTGTTAAAGCGTTTGTTTTTGATAAACCCGCTCATGGAAAGCCGAGCGGCACCCGAGTTTTCATAGGTATTGTGAAGGGTGGAGATGCACAATCACTGAACAGCGTAGCTCGAACAAGAGCTTAGATGCCAAAGCGTCCGCGTTTATATTGATTCCTCCTCCTGATTTTAACCAGCGCCTGCGCTGAACAAATGGATACGCTGTCGCAGCACCAGATTATCTGCTGTTTGCTAGACACGGTTAGCTACCCGCTGACTGCGCGAACCCCGCACAACCAATGAGGTCGTGTGCCAATTGCTTTCCGTGACTACGGAAACTTGGTAAACAATGAAAAGAATGCTAATTAACGCAACTCAGCCCGAAGAGTTGCGTGTTGCTTTGGTGGATGGTCAACGTTTGTTTGATCTAGACATCGAGTCGGGCGCTCGTGAGCAAAAAAAATCCAACATCTACAAAGGACGTATTACTCGGATTGAGCCTAGTTTAGAAGCCGCTTTTGTTGACTTCGGCTCAGAACGTCATGGCTTTTTGCCCCTCAAAGAAATCTCCCGCGAATACTTTAACAAGCAATTTGATGGCGGCCGCGTCAACATCAAAGATGTGCTTAATGAAGGTCAGGAAGTTATTGTTCAGGTTGATAAAGAAGAGCGCGGTAACAAGGGCGCAGCTTTAACTACTTTTATCAGTCTGGCAGGTCGCTATTTAGTACTGATGCCTAACAACCCCCGTGCCGGCGGTATCTCTCGCCGTATTGAAGGCGATGAGCGTACTGAGTTGCGTGAGGCGCTCAGCAGCCTGAATGCACCCGCTGATATGGGCTTAATTGTCCGTACGGCAGGTTTGGGACGTAGTTCTGAAGAATTGCAGTGGGACTTGGATTATCTCGTCCAGCTTTGGACAGCCATCAAAGAGGCTACCGTGGGTCGTAGCGCGCCTTTCCTGATTTATCAAGAAAGTAACGTGATTATCCGCGCTATTCGAGACTATTTGCGTCAGGATATCGGCGAAGTATTGATCGACTCGGTTGAAGCCTATGATGAAGCACTGAGCTTTATTCAGCAGGTGATGCCGGTCTATGCCAATAAAGTTAAGCAGTATCAGGACAGTGTTCCACTGTTTAACCGCTTCCAGATTGAAAGCCAAATTGAAACGGCTTTCCAGCGCGAAGTTAAACTGCCGTCCGGCGGCGCCTTGGTGATTGACCCAACAGAAGCGTTGGTATCCATTGACATCAACTCCGCACGCGCTACACGCGGTAGTGATATTGAAGAAACAGCCCTACAAACCAACCTTGAAGCGGCAGAAGAAATTGCTCGTCAATTACGCCTGCGTGATATTGGTGGTCTGATTGTTATCGACTTTATCGATATGACGCCAATGAAAAACCAGCGCGCCGTAGAAGAACGCATGCGTGAGTGTTTGGAAGCAGACCGTGCCCGAGTACAAATTGGTCGTATTTCGCGCTTTGGTTTGTTAGAAATGTCCCGTCAGCGTCTGCGTCCGTCCCTGGGTGAAACCAGCGGCGTGGTTTGCCCACGCTGTAATGGCCAGGGTGTGATTCGTGATGTTGAGTCTATTTCCTTGGCAATTTTACGCTTAATCGAAGAAGAAGCTCTAAAAGAGCGCACTGCAGAAGTGCGTGCACGTGTGCCTACGCAAGTAGCGGCTTTCTTGTTGAATGAAAAACGCAATGCAATTACGAAAATTGAACTGCGTACTCGTGTACGTATTTTTATCCTTCCTGATGAACATCTAGATACCCCGCACTTTGAAGTGACGCGTGTACGTGAAGATAGCCCTGAAGCTTTGTCAGGCCTGTCGAGCTACGAAATGTCGGCGGAAGAATCGGAAGATACCACTGTAGCAGCCAGCACAACACGCTCGCTGGTGCGTGAGGAAGCAGTAGTGAAAACCGGTGTGGCGGATCGCAATGCTGTAACACGTCAAGCGCCTAACCCGCAAACGCGCAGTCCTCATCCACAGGCTCGTACGGCTGAGACAGGTTTACTTAAAGGCTTGGTTAAGTCTCTGGTTGGCATCTTTGCCAGCAAAGAAGAAGCGCCAGCACAGCCTGAAGTTAAGGCTGAAACAGCACGTAATACTCAACAGGATGGGCGTCGTAATACACGTACAGCCAATCCGCGCAATAACCGCGACTCTCGTCAGCGTGATGACGAGCGTAAAAGCCGTGATAACCGCGAGCCTCGCGAAAGTCGTGATAATCAGGAAGCCCAGTCTACGCGTCGCGAGCGTCCAGCCCGTGATACTCGCACCGCTGAGCAAGCTGACAAAAAGACAACGCGTAATCAACAAGCTCCACGAGTGCAGAATAATGATGAGCAGGCTGCGCGCGCAGCACGCCGTCCACGCGATGCTGAGCCGGTAGAGAAGCTTGATGAAGTGGTAGATGAGCTGAATGTTGAAAATCAGCAAAACACCAATGGACAGACGGAAGAAGAGCGTCCACGTCGTCGTACCCGTGGCCAGCGCCGTCGTCCTACGCGCCGTGAACGTCAGCCTGATACAGGTGAAACTGATGGCAGCCAAGAGTCTACAGACTCAGCAACACAGGAACAGGCTGTTAACAATGATGAGCGCCAAACTGAGGCTGCACCGAAGCAGCAAACTACGCCTAGCGTTGCACCAGTAAAAGAGGCAGTAGTAGGTTTCGACCCGCAAGCAGCAAAAGCTACCGAAGTCCCAGTTGCAGCAGCGATACAAATTGAAGAGCCTAAGGCTTTGCTACAAATTAGTGAGCCGCAAGAACATGCTGAAGCGACTGTGAAAGCCGAACCAGTAAAAGCTGAAGTGGTACAGGAAAGCCTAAGCTTGGAGCCTGAAGCTGTTGTTGCACCGGTTAAAGTCAGTGAGGAAGCTGCGCCAGAGCAACCCGTGCGTCCAGTAGGTCGAGCTTCTAACGATCCGCGCGAGCGCCGTCGTTTGGAGCGCTTGGCTAAAGAACAAGCCGCAAAAGCACAAACTGAAATAGTTGCTCAAGCGCCTGTTGTTCAATCAGAGCCAGAAGTGCAGGAGCAGCAGAGTCTAATTGAAGAGCCTGTACAACAGACTGATATGCTTACACAAAATGTTGCAGCAACAGATGAGGTTGAGCAGGTGACTGCCAAACCAGAAGTTGTAGCTGAGCAACAAGAGCCAAAGTCTGCCGCTGTTGATGTTGATGTTGCACAAGCTGCAACGGATGCTGAGACTGAGCAAGAAAGCAAAAGCTAAGTAGTTAGAGGATGTGCTGAGCCTGGGTTTTAAACAGGCTCAAGCATGGATTGCGACAAGCGCAGGTAGCGGTTCTTTCGGTGACTGTGCTTGTCGAAATCTTTGCCAAGGTTGGCTCTATCAATTTCTCCAGCGCTGGGTTTAAGCAATAGCCTTTCGCGACGCTAAGGGAGAGTCAAGTGATATCTAAGTGCAGTGTTGGCGCTTACGTATACCCAGTCCAAGTAGCAACACACAGATGAAAGCCAGTGGCCAAGAGCCAACACGCAGATAAGGCGTTAAACCCTGCATGGGTCTTACTTCGCCAATTAAGACTGCTTGTTCAAATTGCGGTATTTGTTTTTCGATACGTCCGTGTGGATTGATGATAGCTGTCACCCCGTTATTAGTAGCGCGGATCATCCAGCGACCGGCCTCTAATGCGCGCATTTGCGCCATTTGTAGATGCTGTAAAGGACCAATAGAGGTGCCAAACCAAGTGTCATTGCTGATAGTGAGCAAGATTTCACTGTGCGCGGCCAGCTTGCGAGCAAATTCTGGATAGACCACTTCATAGCAAATATAGGGTGCAATGCGCTGTCCCTTGGCAATAATAGCGGGTTGATTGCTTGGGCCGCGGGCAAAATCAGACATAGGTAAATTAAACAATTCGATAACGCCGCGAAGCATGTCTTGCAAAGGCACATACTCACCAAAAGGTACTAATTTTTGCTTGAGGTATTCCCCGGAGGCATCGCCCAAGGTGGTGATGCCGTTATAAAACCTTGCCTGCCCCTCACTATTTAAATGACGCATAGGAATGCCGGTAATCAGTGCAGATTGGCGTTGTTGTGCAAAGGTGTCGAGATGATTAAGAAAATCTGTAGCGCTGGTTTGTAAAACAGGTATGGCGTTTTCTGGCCAGACGAGTAGATCAACCTGAGGTGCGGTTAGGCTAAGTTGTTGGTACAGGATAAGTTGGTTGCTAACTTGGCTTGGATCCCACTTCATACTTTGTTCAATATTGCCTTGCACTGCGGCTACTGTTAGAGGCTCGCCTGCAGTGTAAGTCCAATGCACAAGTTGTAGGGAGGCAGTGATTATCCAAGCTGGAATTAAGAGGCCTGCATAGACTGGCCACTGGCGTCGAGCTTGTTTACAGGCAAGTAAGTTGGCTAGTAATGCGCTACTCAGGGCTAGGGCAAAGGATATGAGCCAAACACCGCCTACAGGCGCTAAACCAGCCAGTGGCCCGTCCAGCTGGCTATAGCCGATGTAGAGCCACGGAAAACCGGTTAGAAACCAACCACGGAAAAACTCCGTAGCCACCCACAGTGCCGCAAACACTAAGGCGTTGCTCAGGTTGTGCTGTGCTTGTCGAACAAACCTTGCCCAGCACCAAGCAAATGCTGCAAGAAAAAGAGCCAGTCCCGCAACAAAGATTAAAGTAAGCGTGCCTGCAAGCAGTGGTGGGGCAGAGCCGTAGTCGTGGATACTGACATACACCCAGCTTACACCGCTGGCAAACAAGCCAAAGCCAAATAGCCAGCCACGCAGAGCGGCTTGTCTTGGGGTTAGCGCTTGTAACAACAAATAGCAAAGCGCGGTGGCAAGTAGTGCCAGAGGCCATAGATTAAAAGGTGCTAGTGAAAAGGTAATCAACCCGCCCACCAGTACGGCCAGTAGATTGCCTTGCCAGCCGTAACGCAATACGGATGCGGGGTCAAACATGGTGACTAGCCAACCTTACTAACACGTAAGAGGTGTAAGCGACGGCTATCTGAGTTGGCAACCCGAAAGCGCCAGTTGTCGATTTCTATGACTTCATTGCGTTTGGGTAAATGGCCGAATGCACTGAGCACTACACCGCCGATGGTGTCGTATTCATCCTCAGAAAAGCTGCTCTTAAAAAACTCATTAAAGTCTTCCACCGGCGTGAGCGCTTTAACTATGTGATCACCGCTGGGTACAGAACGGATTAGCGTATCGTCTTCAACGTCGTGCTCATCTTCAATATCGCCAACGATTTGCTCTAAGACGTCTTCAATGGTGACCAAACCATCAACACCGCCGTATTCATCAATCACGACCGCCATGTGGTTGTGGTTGGCGCGAAATTCTTTTAGCAGGACATTAAGGCGTTTTGATTCGGGTACGAAATTACAAGGGCGCAAAATCTGTCGCAAGTTAAAGTCCGTTGGACGGCTTAGGATAAGTGGCAGTAAATCCTTGGCGAGTAAAATCCCTAAGATTTCATCGTTATTCTCGCCAAACACAGGATAGCGTGAGTGAGCGGCTTCGATGATAGCGGGCAAAAATTGCTCAGGTGTTTGGTCAACTTGAATACTGACCATTTGCGAGCGCGGAATCATAATATCCCGTACTTTAAGCTCGGAAATCTCAATGGCCCCCTCAACAATAGCCAAGGCATCATCGTCCATTAGTTTGTTGCGATTAGCTTCACGCAACAACTGAAATAACTCTTGACGGTTTTTGGGTTCTTGGGCAAAAGCTTGGGCTAGTTTGTCTAACCAAGATCTTTGCCCGCTGCTAGAACTGTCTTCACTCATGGTTGTAGTAGATCCATATCTTCATTAAAAGTTTTTATATAGAAAAGGGTTATTCAGTTTCTGCATAAGGGTCTGCATAGTTCAGCTCAGCCATTAGCTGCTGTTCGAGCTGCTCCATTTCCTGAGCGTCTTCCTCTTCTATATGGTCATAACCCAGCAAGTGCAAGCAGCCGTGGATCACCATATGTGCCCAGTGCGCCTGCAGCTGTTTGTTTTGTTCCTGTGCTTCACGCTCCACTACGGGTGCGCAAATGACCAGATCGCCTAACAGAGGGATATCTAAAATGCCTTCAGGTATCTCGGCGGCAAAGGACAGCACATTGGTGGCGTAGTCTTTGCCGCACCACTGCTGATTAAGCGTGCGACCTTCTGCTTCATCAACTAGACGAATGGTTAGCTCAGAAGGATTGCTACGCTGGCTGAGCGCCAGTGCACACCACTTTTGTAGATCTTTTTGGCTGGGGAGCTGCGTAGAGTTGCTGGCGTTCTGCATGTCCAGAGTAACTGCCATGGCTAGTTTTGCGCCTCGTTTGCTTCATATTTTTCGTAAGCTTCGACAATCAGCTGTACCAATGGATGGCGTACTACGTCACCAGATTTGAAGAAGGTAAAGCTTAGGCCGGGTACGTCTTTTAATACTTCTGAAACATGAATAAGTCCGGATTTTACGCCTCGCGGTAGGTCGATTTGGGTGATGTCGCCTGTAATCACCGCAGTAGAGCCAAAGCCGATTCGCGTAAGGAACATTTTCATCTGCTCTTTAGTGGTGTTTTGGCTTTCATCCAGAATAATAAAGCTATTACTTAGCGTGCGTCCGCGCATATAGGCTAGCGGTGCAACTTCGATAATTTGTCGCTCCAACAGGCGATGGACATACTCGTAGCCCAGCATTTCGTAAAGAGCGTCGTACAAAGGACGTAAGTAGGGGTCAATTTTTTGGGTTAAATCTCCGGGCAAGAAGCCCAGTTTTTCACCGGCTTCAACGGCAGGGCGCACGAGTAAGATGCGTTCAACTTCTTCGCGCTCTAACGCATCCACTGCACAGGCAACCGCTAGATAGGTTTTTCCCGTGCCTGCAGGACCTATACCGAAGTTTATATCTGTTTTTTGAATGGAGCGTACATAGGCTTGCTGGTTTTCACCACGAGGTTTAATTACCGCTTTGCGTGTACGCAGCGTGACCCTGTTAGTAGCTGGTAAGGCGAGTTCTTGCATACTCGCATCTTGCAGGTACAGATGGATTTGGTTAGGGGTCAGCTGTGTGTCTTTGGTTTCACGATACAAGCGGCGCAAGAGGTGTTCTGCGGTGCTTGTCGCTGCAGCATCGCCGAGCAGTTCAAACTGTTCGCCACGGTTGCGGATGGTGATGTTAAGGCGCTGCTCAATGAGACGTAAATGCTCGTCGTATTGACCGCACAGGTTGGCGAAACGCGCGGTATCGAAGCTTTCTAGTGTAAAACGATGGGTGTGTAGGCTAGTGTCCAAGACGGTGTGTGTACCTTGTGGAAAATTAAGTGATTAGCATAGCTTTGCAAAAATAAAGCGCAATAGTTTTCCGCTTTTACTGCGCGAAACTCCTTAGTGATCAATATTACACGTGCCGCTCATGGATTATGCAAATGAGCGGCACGAATACTGAAGGGAAAAGCGGTTAAGCCATTTCTAGCACTTTATCGACTAGAGCATTAATGCCTGTAGCGGCCTGACTAATGGATTGGGCGAGCATATAGGCGGGGGTGGTAACCAAACAGTTGCCTTCATCGACAACAATCTTATCGACGCTGCAATTTTGGTGTTTGCCACCCATGGCTTCGATGGCGCCGGCAGTGCCAGCGTCGCTGCCGATAGTGCAGGTTACGCCTGTGCCAAATATTTTGGCCGATAAAGCGGGGGAGATACACATAAGGCCGATGGGCTTTTTAGCCTCTTTAAATTGCAAAATAGCCTTGAGGGTGTTTTCTTCTACTTCGCAATCTGCGCCTTTGCTGGCAAAATTGGACAGATTTTTGGCAACACCAAAGCCGCCGGGCAGGATTAAGGCATCAAAGTCTTTGGCTTGTAGTTCGCGTACATCAAGGGTTTTACCACGGGTAATACGTCCTGACTCAATCAGCACATTGCGCTGCTCAGGCATTTCGTCGCCTGTAAGATGGTTGATAACATGACCTTGTGGGATATCGGGAGCAAAGAAGGTTACCTGTGCACCCTGCTGGTCAAGACGCAGCGCCGTGAGTACGCTCTCATGGATTTCTGCACCGTCAAAAACGCCGCAACCGGATAAAATCACTGCAACTTTTTTACTCATAATCATTCTCCATGGTGTTAGTAATAAGCCCCCATGACAGGTTCGTGTATAAGGAAGTATTGGAAGCTCTTGCTTGAACCTGACAATGCAGCTAATGACTCAGCACTTGCTTAAAGAACCATACAACAAAAAACTCCGCTAATATAGCAGCACATAGTTAAGGATTTAATACGCGTGTCTGAGCTTTATTTACGTGTCGCATTGCCTACGCCTTTGCGGCGTTTGTTTGATTACCGCGCACCCGCTGATATTCCTGTCAGCGCATGGCAACCTGGTGTGCGGGTGAAGGTGCCTTTTGGGTCGCGCGAAGTGATTGGCGTTGTCCTGCACACTACCGATACGACCGAAGTGCCAGTGAGTAAGTTGCGTACGATCACTGAGTTGATTGATGAGATGCCTTTGTTGCCCCCGAGTGTTATGCAGTTAATAAGTTGGACGTCACAGTATTACCAACACAGTTTGGGCGACACCTTTAGTTGGGCTTTACCGGTACTGCTGCGCCAAGGTGAGCCTGCGGTTGCGCAAAAAAAGCTGTTTTATACCGCTGCTACTGACGCACAACTGGACGATGTGCGAGTTAAAAACGCACCCAGACAGCGACAGGCTTTACAGGCTGTATTGCAGCACAAACGCGGACTGGCCCATGAACAACTAAGCAGTTTAGATCTACAGAAAAGCAGCATTGATGCATTGTTAGAAAAAGGTTTGCTGCACAAAGAATGGCGCAGTGTGCACCAGCCGCCCAGCAACTTGCCGGTGTTAGCGCAAATGCCGCTGGTCTTAAATGCTGAGCAAAAAGTGGCGTTTGATTCGATTAGTCAGCAACTCGGGCGCTTCAATGTGTTTCTGCTGGCGGGCGTGACCGGCAGTGGTAAAACTGAAGTGTATTTGCAACTGATTGAGCAGGTGTTGAATAAAAAGCAGCAAGTATTGGTACTCATTCCAGAAATTAACCTTGGGCCGCAGACGTTTAGTCGATTCCAGCAGCGTTTCAATGTCAGGGTTGCGCTGCTGCATTCTGAAGTGAACGACCGCGAACGACTGAATGCTTGGCTGGCTGCACGCGACGGTCAGGCAGAAATTGTCATAGGTACGCGTTCGGCGTTGTTCACCCCTTTCAAAAACCTAGGTTTAATTATTATTGATGAAGAGCATGATGCTTCCTATAAGCAGCAGGAAGCCTTGCGATACCATGCGCGTGATTTAGCCTTGGTGCGTGCGCGGCAAGCAGATATTCCGGTGGTGCTGGGTTCGGCGACGCCTTCGTTAGAAAGCTTGCACAATGCTAGTAGCGGACGTTATGCGCTGCTGCGTTTGAATACGCGCGCAGGTACCGCTAAATTGCCGCAGTTTAAGCGTTTGGATGTACGCAGTTTGCCGCTGGATTCGGGCATTAGTATGCCGCTGCAAAAAGCCATTGAGCGTACGCTGGCCGCAGGGCAGCAAGTTTTGGTGTTTTTAAATCGACGGGGCTTTTCTCCGGTTTTACTCTGTAATGATTGCGGTTGGATGGGGAAGTGTCGCGACTGTGATGCGCGGCTCACCTTGCACCAGCGTTACAACGAGTTGCGTTGTCATCATTGCGGTCATGTGGAAAAACGCCCGTTAGCCTGCCCAAGCTGCGAAAGCTTACAGCTGCATCCAGTAGGTGAGGGCACAGAACGAGCAGAAGAACGTTTACAAATATTGTTTCCGCATGTGCCGATTTTGCGTATTGACCGTGACACTACCGCGCGCAAAGGTGCGCTGGATGCCATGCTGAATACGGTTAATCAGGGTAAGCCCTGTATTTTGCTGGGCACGCAAATGCTTGCCAAAGGGCATCATTTTCCACGGGTCACCTTGGTGGCAATTTTAAATGCGGACGGGGGATTGTTTTCCGCAGACTTTCGTTCGAGTGAGCGTATGGCGCAGTTGATTCTGCAAGTGGCTGGGCGTGCAGGGCGGGCGCAAGACCCGGGTGAAGTGATTATCCAGAGCCACTTAGCCGATCATCCTTTATTGGTACAGCTGACCGAACAGGGTTATTTTGCTTTTGCGGAGCAGGCGCTGAGTGAGCGGCGTGTGGCAGGGTTACCACCCTATAGCTACATGGCGTTGTTGCGTGCCGAAGCGGTGAGCAGTACGCATGTGGATAATTTTCTACAGGACGCCTTGGCGCTGAGTGAACAGCTGCTGGCACACTATCAGTTGCAACAGCTTGAGTGCTTAGGTCCGGTTGCAGCGCCCATGGAACGCCGTGCAGGGCGCTATAGAGCGCAGTTGCTGTTTATTGCGCACAAGCGTAAAGACCTGCAGCAGTTGTTGCATGCGCTGTGTTTTAATTTGGAGCAACTTCCCAGTGCGCGACAAGTACGCTGGTCGGTGGATGTGGATCCGATCGATTTGTTTTGAGCCAAAGCATTAGTATTGCCTGCAGACACTGTGCAGATGCACTAGCATGGCAAAAATTTCCTTTTTAAAGTTTTATTTGAGTGTGATACATGATTGAGGTTTCTAAGCTCAGCAAGCATTTTTCTGAGCATTTAGCGGTAAATAATTTATCTTTCACCGTTCAGCCCGGCGAGGTGATAGGTTTTCTAGGCCCTAATGGGGCAGGCAAATCTACCACAATGAAAATGCTGACCGGTTTTTTGGCGCCTAGTGCAGGAAGCGTCAAAATTCACGGTTTTGATATTGCCAAACAGCGTATTAGGGCGCAGCGCGTGCTGGGCTATTTGCCAGAAGGCGCACCCTGTTATGGCGAGATGACGGTGTTGGATTTCTTGCTGTTTATCGGCAAAGTACGTGGTTATCGTGGTAAAGAGCTGCAAGAGCGCGTTAAACGAGTGATTGATTTGCTTGAGCTTGGGCGGGTGATTGGTCAGAGCATTGATACGCTGTCTAAGGGTTTTAATCGTCGCGTGGGCTTGGCGCAGGCGGTGATGCATGAGCCGAAGGTGTTGATATTAGATGAGCCCACCGATGGTTTGGACCCCAACCAAAAGCATCAGGTACGCCAGTTGATCAAGACGTTAGCTAAAGACCGCATTGTGATTATTTCAACGCATATCTTAGAAGAGGTCAGCGCGCTTTGTACGCGTGTGCTGTTGATTGCGCACGGCGAGCTGATTGTCGATGAAACACCGCATCAATTATTACAGCGCTCTAAATACCATCAGGCGGTCACGCTTTACAGTGAAAACGCGCTCGATCAGGCAGCGTTAAAGGCTTTACCCGGCGTGCAATCACTGGAAGAGAACAGCCGCGATGGCAGCTTGACCTTAATCCCTGAGCCGGGCGCTGTGTTGTTTCCTGTGGTCAACGCGCTTATTCAACAACGTGGTTGGCAAGTGCAAGAAATTGCCGTGGAGTCGGGACGTTTGGATGAGGTTTTCCGCCGCTTGACCAGAGGGGAATCAGCATGAAGCATTGGCGTATCATTTTAGAGCGTGAATTCTCGGGCTATTTTGCCACTCCATTGGCGTATGTATTTTTGCTGACGTTTTTGGTTTTGTCTGGCTTGTTTACCTTTTATCTGGGTGGCTTTTATGAAAGCGAACAGGCCAACTTGCAACCGTTTTTCACCTTTCATCCATGGCTGTATCTGTTCTTAATGCCCGCCTTAGCCATGCGCTTGTGGTCTGAGGAGCGCAAAAGCGGCACGATTGAATTATTAATGACGCTGGCGATTCGTCGGCGTGAAATGGTGTTGGGAAAGTTTCTGGCCGCGTGGTTATTTGCTGGACTGGCGCTGGGGCTAACTTTTCCCTTGGTGTTCACAGTTAATTTTTTAGGTGACCCTGATAATGGCGCTATTTTAACCGGTTACTTGGGCAGTTGGCTGCTGGCTGGTGCGTATCTGGCGGTTAGCTCGTTTGTTTCGGCGTTGTCGAAAAATACGGTGCTGGCCTTTATTGGTGCGTTAGGGCTGTGCTTTATTTTTGTGGTTAGCGGTCATGCGTTGGTGTTGGATGCTTTTACGAACTGGGCACCGCAATGGTGGCTCGATATGGTGTCGTCCATGAGTTTTTTAACACGTTTTCAAGCCATTAGCCGTGGCGTGATTGATGTACGCGATGTACTGTTTTTCCTCAGCTTTATTCTGGCGTGGCTGGTAGCTAGTGTCATTGTGCTTGAACTGAAAAAGGCGGATTAAAATGAAAAGAATGTTTTATTCAAGCCTTGGTTTGGTGGTGGTGGCGCTGGCGTTTTTTGTGTTTAACGCGCTTTCGAGCCTGTTATTTAAAGATGTGCAGCTGGATTTGACCGAGCAAAAACTCTACACCCTTACTGAGGGCACACAGCAGCTACTCGCGGGACTCGATGAGCCGATTGAGCTGTATTTCTTTTACTCCAACCAAGCAGCACGCGACATGCCACAGGTGCGTCACTATGCGCAACGCGTGCACGAACTCTTGGCTACCTATACCCGCTTGGCAGATGGCAAGCTAAAACTGCACGTGATTGAACCGGAGCCTTTTTCAGCACAGGAAGACCAGGCAGCGCAAATGGGTTTGCAAGCGATACCGCTGGCTCAAGGGGAGTCTTTGTATTTGGGGCTGGCAGGTAAAAATAGTCAGGGTGATGTGCAGAGCATTGCATTTTTTGCCCTTGAGCAAGAAGAGCTGCTGGAGTATGAGCTCAGCCGTATGCTGCATGCATTGTCGCAAACCAGCCTGCCCGTTATCGGGGTGATGAGTGGACTACAGCTCAATGGCGGCTTCGATATGCTAAGTGGTCAAGCGCAACCGGCTTGGATGGTGGTGGAAGAGGTGCGGCAACAATTTCAAATCGAAAGTATTGCGTTGACGGCCGATGAAATTCCTGAGTCAGTGTCGGTTTTATGGCTTGTGCATCCGCAAAACCTGTCGCCGCCGACGCTGTACGCCATTGATCAGTTTGTGATGCGTGGCGGCAAATTACTGGTGTTTGTTGACCCCTACAGTGAGTTTGACACAGGGATGTCGATGGCTGCGGATGAGCTGCAAGCACGTGCATCAAATCTGCAGACGCTGTTCGAAGCGTGGGGATTGAGTCTGCGTGATGATGTGGTGGTGGGTGATTCGTTGTATGCGATGACGGTCGGTGTGGGTAGTGAGCAGCGTGCGGTACGTCACCTAGGCTGGCTTAACTTGCCGAAACAGGCCCTCAGTGCTGAAGATGTGGTCACGGCGCCTTTACAAAATATTACGCTAGCGACAGCGGGTGTATTAGAGCCCTTGGAGGGCGCAACAACGCTGTTTACTCCGCTGCTGCAAACCTCCGACAGCGCTATGCCCTATGCTGCGCGACGCTTTGCTGGTTTGCGAAGCCCGACTGAGTTGCAGGCAGATATGCAGCCTACAGGTGAGCGGTATACTTTGGCGGCACGCATTAGTGGGCCAGCAAAATCAGCCTTTACGCAGGGTTTAGAAGGGCAATTGCCGGGACTCAAGCAAGCCAAGCAAATCCAAGTGCTGGTCGTGGCTGATACCGATATGCTGCGCGATACCATGTGGGTACAGGTGCAGGATTTTTTCGGTCAGCGCTTGCCACAACCTTGGGCAAGCAATGCTAACTTTGTTGTTAATGCCATGGATAACTTGCTCGGCTCTGATGCGCTGCTGGGTGTGCGTTCGCGAGCACAGTTTAGTCGCCCCTTTACTCTGGTAGACCGTTTGCGGCGCACTGCTGAGGAACGTTATGCAGAAAAAGAGCAAGAGTTACAACGCCGTTTGGTGCAAGCAGAGCAAAAAATAGCTGAGTTGCAAACCGGTGGCGTTGAGTTAAGTGTGTCAGCACAGCAACAAGTTGCGATACAGCAGTTCATGCAGGAACGATTGCAAATCCGTAAAGAGTTACGTGAGGTGCGCTACCAACTTAACGCGGATATTGAATCGTTAGGCACCACCATTAAAATGTTTAATATTGCAGTCATGCCTTTTATTCTAACCTTTGCCATGGTGCTGATTGGGCTGCACAGACGGATTCGGCGTATGCATACTGAGGCGTGATTGCGGAAAAGCTCTGCTGCAGACTGGGTTACAGCAGAGCGCCTCTAAATTAAGGACGAATCTCAATCAGCGTGTTGTCTTTAACCAACGACCAGACTTCCTGCATGTCGTCGTTGGTGAGCGCAATGCAGCCTTCGGTCCAGTTAAGTGAGCTGAAAAACCACTCAGGATATTCTTCATCATTGGGCGTGCCGTGCAGCATAATCATGTTGCCGGGTCGCTTGCCTAGTTGTTGTGCGCGCTCGCGATCTTGTTCATTGGGGTAGGAAATATTAATCGCCAGATTGTAACGCTCGCTGGGTTTACGCCAATCAAGCCAATATATGCCTTCAGGTGTACGCAGATCTCCCTCATAGCTTTTAGCCCCATCTTTTTTACCCAGTGAAACCCTGTAGCTTTTTACAACTTCACCACGACGTAAAAGATAGAGCTGGCGTTCAGACTTAACGACGAGCACCTTGTCGATAGGCTGCGTGGTTTGGCTAGCAAACGCAGTGGGTAAGAGACAGAAAAGCAAAGTAAGGCATGTAAAAAAACGAGTCCGCATAAATCATCCCTTTAGACAGGTAGCAAAATTGGCGGGATCTTAAACGCTTTGTGTGCATTGAGTAAGCCCTGATCGCATGGCATGATGCTAAGGTAGCTCAGAAAGTGTCAGTTTTGTTGATTTCATCTGCAATATGCTCTGCGTAAATGATTGTATCCGGATGGTATTTCAGTTTTTTATGCACAATATAGTACGTCAAACGATAGCTTTCTAGGCAGCTCGTTAGCTGATTTAAATTAAAGAAAAAACATTAGTGTATGAGAGTTTTTATGTTGTTAGACGAGGCAGTTAAACGCATACAAAGTTACCAGCCTAAACCTATTATTGCAGCACAGAGCTTTCCTGAGGCCGCTGTTTTAATGCCAATTACCCGCAGCGAGACGCCTGAGCTGGTATTAACCCTCAGAGCGCATGGCTTGTCTACGCATGGCGGTGAGGTCGCTTTTCCCGGTGGCCGGCGTGATCCTACAGATAAAGATCTGATTTTTACCGCTTTGCGTGAGGCGCAAGAAGAGGTGGGTTTAGAGCCGAAACTGGTTCAGGTTGCGGGCCCCTTAAGTCCGCTGGTTTCTCGCCATGGTATTAAGGTTACGCCATACGTAGGGCTGGTTTCTAGCCAGACGCAATATCAAGCAAATGCTGGCGAAATAGCGTCTATATTTACCGTCCCGCTTGAGTTTTTTGCTTCTGATCCGCGCCACACCACCCATCGAATTGATTACTTAGGACGCAGTTGGTTTGTGCCTAGTTATACTTATGCAGACTATAAGATTTGGGGCCTAACCGCTGTAATGGTGGTTGAGTTGGTAAATATTGTGTTTGATTTAAATATTGAATTAAATCAGCCGCCCCAGCTCAGCAAAAAAGAACTATAAATAGTGGAGTAGCTGATGAAATATCGTTTAGATGAGCACGCCGTTGTTGCTGACGAAGATAGTTGGGTTGCGCCCAGTGCTAGTTTGATAGGAAAGGTGCGTTTGGATGCTGGGGCCAGTGTGTGGTTCGGTGCGGTTCTGCGCGGTGATAATGAGCTAATTCATATTGGCCCGAACAGTAACGTGCAAGATGGCAGCGTGATGCATACCGATATGGGCTGGCCGCTGACTTTAGGTACCGGAGTTACAGTTGGCCACAATGCAGTACTGCATGGCTGTACTGTTGGGGATTACAGCCTGATTGGTATTAACGCAGTTATTTTAAATGGAGCCAAGATTGGTAAATACTGCATCATTGGCGCCAATACACTCGTTGGTGAGGGCAAGGAAATTCCAGATGGGAGTTTGGTGGTGGGTTCGCCAGGTCGCGTGGTGCGTCAGCTTACGGACGAGCAAATGAAAAGATTAGAAGCCAGTGCTGAGCACTATGCCAGTAATGGTCGCCGTTATCGTCAAGGTCTAGCAGAACAAGATGACGCATAAGCCGATCGAAAAACCAATAGCTTCTCCCTGTGTCAGTATTTGCGCCTTAGACGATGATGATGTGTGTATAGGTTGTCAGCGTACAGGCGATGAAATTATTCGCTGGGGAAAAATGACCAATGATGAGCGTAGAGCCGTTTTAACTAGGCTTGTGCAACGGGCACAAGCGCAAGGCTTAACAACAGAAAAATAGAGGAATGCATGGCCAAAATAGGAACCCCTTTGTCAGTAACAGCAACGCGCGTATTGCTGTGTGGTGCAGGCGAGCTTGGTAAGGAAGTGGCAATTGAGTTACAGCGTTTTGGGGTTGAGGTTATCGCTGTAGACCGCTACGCTAATGCCCCTGCAATGCAGGTGGCGCATCGTAGTTATGTGGTTAATATGCTGGATGGTTATGCACTTAAAGCCGTGATTGAGCAAGAAAAGCCGCAGTATATTGTGCCGGAAATTGAAGCCATTGATACCGCTGCTTTACTTGATTTGGAGCGTGCTGGCTATACCGTTATCCCGACCGCACGGGCCACCCAGTTAACTATGGATCGTGAAGGGATTCGCCGCTTAGCGGCCGAAGAGTTGGGCTTGCCAACCTCACCCTTTGTTTTTGCTGATACCTATGAAAATTATCAAGCCGCGGTAGAGGAAATTGGCTTGCCTTGTGTGGTGAAGCCCATTATGAGCTCATCGGGTAAGGGGCAAAGCGTTATATCCATGCAGGGTGATATTGAACAGGCATGGAATGTTGCTCAGCAGGGTGGTCGTGCAGGAGCAGGGCGGGTCATCGTCGAGGGGTTTATTGATTTTGACTATGAAATTACGCTGCTTACCGTGCGTCATATCGGCGGCACCAGTTTTTGTGAGCCAATAGGCCATCGACAAGAGCGTGGCGATTATGTTGAGTCGTGGCAGCCGCAGGCGATGTCAGCGGTGGCCTATGCTAAAGCTAAAGATATTGCGCAGAAAGTAACTGACTCCTTGGGTGGGCGCGGCGTGTTTGGTGTCGAGCTGTTTGTCAAAGGCGAGGATGTTTGGTTTAGCGAGGTTTCACCACGCCCACATGATACGGGCTTGGTTACTTTGGTGTCGCAAGACCTCTCGCAGTTTGCTTTGCATGCGCGTGCGATCTTAGGCTTGCCAATTCCAGCTATACGTCAGAATGGACCCAGTGCATCAGCAGTTATTTTGGTGCGTGGTGTATCCAAGCAAACGGCTTTTGCTCAGCTTGGAGCAGCATTGTCGCGGCCAGATACTACGCTGCGCTTATTTGGTAAGCCTTGTGTAGAAGGTGAGCGGCGCATGGGTGTGGTTTTGGCACAAGCCAGTAGCGTTGAACAGGCGCGGCAGAAAGCTGTGTCAGCCGCGCAAGAAGTGGTGGTTGAGCTGTAGTTTGCTTATTCTGCCAGCCACAGCTTGGTGCAACTGACCCTGTTATCTTTTATTTCCAGAGTTTCCAAGAAGTACGGGCCGATCTGCATGCAGACGGCTCCTTCTGGAATACTTTCAAGAATTTCAGTAATTAACCCGTTAAGTGTTTTTGGCCCATCGCAGGGCAATTCCCACTCAAGAGTCTTATTGATCTCGCGAATATAAGCGGCGCCGTCGATGATATAACTGTTATCTTGATGCGGCCTGATTTCTGGCTCATTGATGCGGCTGTGGTCGCTAAACTCGCCAACAATTTCCTCTAGAATATCCTCTAAAGTGATAATGCCTTCAACATCACCATACTCATCGACCACAATTCCCATACGCTTTTTATGTTGTTTAAAGTTAAGCAGCTGCACCGACAGAGGCGTGCCTTCGGGGATAAAGTAAGGTTCGTTACAGGCTCCTTGTATCACCTCATGGGTTAGTTTGTTCAGAGTGAGCAGGCGTGCAATTTGGCGCATATGCACTACGCCAACGATTTCGTTAATGTTGTCTCGGTAGACAGGCAGGCGTGTATGCCTAGTTGTGCGCAACTGCTGCACTATCACATCAATATTGTTGTTAAGGTCGATGCCAAAGACCTCGTTGCGAGGAATGATGATGTCATCGACTGTGACGTTTTCGAGATCCAGGATGCCCAGCAACATGTCTTGACGGTTTTGTGGCAGATCATGACCTGCTTCTCTGACGACGCTACGTAACTCTTCCGTGGAAAGGGTTTCCGAGGAGCGGTGCTTAGGGTCAATACCGAGCATACGCAAAATAGCATTGCTGATGCTGCTGGTGAGCCAAACAGCGGGATAAAAAACAGTCATCAGCAATGACAAAACGCGACTGGCAGGGAAAGCAATCAGTTCTGGGCGCAGCGCTGCAAATGTTTTTGGGGTTATTTCACCAAAAATAAGCAGCACAATGGTAAGGCCCGTAGTGGCGATAACTACACCGGCATCACCCCATATGTCTACGGCGATAACGGTAGCAATAGAGGCGGCCAAGATGTTAACCACGTTATTGCCGACTAAGATGGTGCCTAGTAAGCGATCTGGCTTACTCAGTAAGTGGCTAGCCCGCTGTGCACCTTTATTGCCTTCGCGGCTTAAATGACGCAGTCGGTAGCGGTTCAGGCTAAGCAAGCCTGTTTCTGAGCTGGAGAAAAACGCAGAACAAATAATAAGGAAAAACAGCAAGCCAAGCAGATAGCCGAAATGCATATCGTCCACAAGCCAAATGCCTCAAGAAGTTAGGATAAATTCACGGACAAGCTTACTGCCAAAGTAGGCAAGCATAAGCAAAGAAAAACCAGCCAAGGTAAGGCGAATAGCCTTATGACCGCGCCAGCCTAAACGGTGGCGACCCCAAAGCAGTACGGCAAAAATAAACCAAGCAAGGCTCGAAAGTAGGGTTTTATGGGCTAGATGCTGGGCAAAGAAATCTTCCAAAAATAGCCAGCCAGTCAGTAACGAGAGCGACAGCAGTAACCAGCCAGACCACAGGTAAGAGAACAGCAGGCTTTCCATAGTTTGCAATGGAGGAAAGCTGCGTAACCAAGCGGATACCGGACGCTTGCGCAATTGGCGTTCTTGAGTCAGTAGCAGTAAGGACTGCACGACCGCAATGCTGATTACGCCGTAAGCCAATACAGAAAAAATGATATGTGCCAGAATGCCGGGCGCTTCATTAATAGGCTGCATGTGCCCATAAGGGAGAAACTGTGCGCAGGCTATAGTAAGCGCTGCTATGACTTGAATGGGAGCGAGCAGTACATTGAGGGTTAGCTGTTTGTTGCACAGAATAACGAGCACCACGATAAATAGCGCAATTAAGCTGGCAGCGTTAAAAAAACCTAGATGCAGTCCCTGTTGGGTAAGTAAGGCAGGGAATAGTGCAAATGCATGGCTAATGCTGGCTAAAGCGGCAATGCTGATAAGCCAAGGTGTTCGTGAGGGCGTGTTTTGCCAGAGTTGCTTGCCAATATAAGAGCTAGAAACAAGATACAGGGCAATAGCCAATAAGCTAAAAGGTAATGTGGACATGGCGCCTTACAATATAAAATTCTAGCTGTAGAGTTTGGCACAAAATCGACTAAGGATAAAGAGATTAGGTGGTCGCATGCAGTTGAAAAAGCTTTTTCTGTCGGCTTTTTATTGTATTTGCCACGCTGATAGTGAATAACCTTTGACAGAAGTGCAGAGCATCCATAGAATACCGCGCCTATGTCAAACGGACCTTTTCCTCTTCTGGTTGAGCCGCATAAGTTAGCAGATAGGGCTATCAGTTTTACTGGTGAGCTACTCTTAGCTAAGTTTACTCGCGTTGCTGAACTCCTAACCAACACAGCTGGTGCCGTGCAGGTTAGTGTTGCTTTTTCTCGAGATGAGCAAAAGCATGTAGTGATGCACTTAGAGTTGGCTGCGAAAGTTGCTATGTTATGTCAGCGATGCTTAGAGGAAGCTGTAATTTCGGTTGGTGGGCGTTATAATTACATAATCGTTAATAATAATGCTGATTCGACCTTACTTTCTCATAGCTATGATGTGTTAGAGATGGGCGATGAGCCGCTCGATTTATTAGCTTTGGTGGAAGATGAATTGTTACTTTGCTTGCCAATAGTGCCAATGCATCCACAAGGTGAATGTCAGAGCCCGGCTGGTTATGTTGAGCCAGAGTTGGGTCCTGACGAGACGACAAGGTCCAACCCATTTAGTGTATTGGCGCAGTTAAAGCGTGATCCAAAACTTTAGGAGTTAATTTTATGGCTGTTCAAAAGAACAAAAAATCTCGCTCAGCGCGTGATATGCGTCGTTCACATGATGCACTGACTGCTTCAGCGTTGACCGTTGAAAAGAGCACTGGCGAAGTACGCTTGCGTCACAACGTATCACCGGATGGTGTATACCGTGGCCGTCAAGTAATTGCCAAGGCTACTGACGAGTAATCCTTGTCAACTGCAATTATTGCGGTTGATGCGATGGGCGGGGACTTCGGTCCCCGTTGCGTTGTTCCTGCCTGTATAGCGAGTCTTATTCGCTACTCTTCTCTGCATATCATTTTAGTCGGCAATCCTCAGCAAGTTGAGGAGTGCATGCATGAACTACCTTCTAGTGTTAAACAGCGATTAACTATCCTACCCGCTCAAGAAAATATTGAGATGGGGGACTCTCCTGCACAAATTCTCCGTGGTAAACCCGATGCTTCTATGCGTGTTGCTTTGCAACTGGTGCGTGAAGGGCGGGCGCAAGCCTGTATTAGTGCTGGCAATACCGGCGCCTTAATGGCGTTATCCAAGCACATACTCAAAACACTGCCACAAATTGAACGTCCTGCGATAATGACGGCTTTGCCGACGCAAAAATCCACAACACATTTGTTGGACTTGGGGGCTAATGTTGACTGTAGTGCTGAGCAATTGCTGCAGTTTGCTGTGATGGGGTCAGCCGCAGTGCAGCTTGGTGGGGTGTCTCAGCCCAGAGTGGCATTGCTAAACGTGGGTGTTGAGTCCATTAAAGGTAATCAGCAGGTGCGCCAAGCCGCAGAGCTTTTGGCGGGCCTAGAAAATATTAATTACATTGGCTATATCGAAGGTGATGGGGTTTATCGCGGCGAAGCAGATGTAGTGGTGTGCGATGGTTTTGTGGGGAATGTATTGCTCAAAAGTAGCGAGGGTTTGGCGCGATTGATGGCCGCTACGCTATTTGAAGAGGTTAAACGAACTTTTTGGCGGCGCTCGTTAGCATGGCTAAATCGCAACATGTGGAGTGAGGTGCACAAGCGCTGGTCGCCTGATCATTATAACGGTGCGTTATTGCTCGGCGTGGATGGCGTGGTAGTCAAGAGTCATGGCGCTGCTAATCAGTTGGCTTTTGAGGCAGCTATTCAGACAGCCATGCTGGCTGTGCAGGAAAATCTACCGGTGCGCCTAGGTCAACAGATACAGGCCAGTTACGCATCACTTAATGTCTCTAAGCTGTGACCGCGCACAAGCAATTATCATCCAATAGTAGGTTTGTTAACTGAATTTGAGCATGGCAGACTGCCGATGCGTTATTACAGGTAAGGAATTTTATGACTGCTAAACTTGCTTTTGTTTTTCCCGGTCAAGGCTCACAAACTGTGGGTATGTTGGCTGAAATCGGCGCAGCTGAAAGCGTGATCCAAGAGGTTTTTGCTGAGGCTTCCGATGCTTTAGGTTATGACTTGTGGGCTTTATGCCAGCAAGGTCCGGCTGAGGCGTTGAATCAAACAGATAAAACCCAGCCAGCAATTCTCGCAGCTTCTGTAGCTTTATATCGCTTGTGGCAAAGCAAGTCAGGTCAAACGCCAGTTTTTGTCGCGGGGCACAGCTTAGGTGAATATTCTGCTTTAGTGGCCGCTGGCTCAATTGATTTGGCCGATGCAGTACGTTTGGTTGCCCGTCGCGGTCAATTAATGCAGCAGGCGGTACCTGCTGGAACGGGTGCGATGGCGGCTATTTTAGGCTTAGCAGATGAGCAGGTTATTCAAGCTTGCGCGCAGGCAGCTCAGGGTGATGTGGTCAGTGCGGTAAACTTTAATGCGCCGGGTCAGGTGGTAATTGCTGGTAGTGCGGCAGCCGTTGAGCGGGCCATTGAGCAATGTAAAGAGATGGGCGCCAAACGTGCCATGCCGTTACCGGTTAGTGTGCCCTCCCATTGCGAGTTAATGCGCCCAGCGGCCGAGCAGTTTGCGGCAGATATCACGGCGATTAATTGGCAGACACCGCTAATCCCGTTAATACAAAACGTTACAGCAACAGTAGTGCAAGATGTGAAAGCTGTAAAAGCTAACTTGCTGGCGCAGTTATACAGCCCGGTTCGCTGGGTGGAAACTGTGCAATGTTTGGCTGAGCAGGGTGTGACGGACTTGGTCGAGTGCGGTCCGGGTCGTGTGCTAGGCGGTTTAAATAAGCGCTGCGCTAAAGAATTGAAAAACCATAGTCTGGACGCCTGTGACGCTTTTGAAGCAACATTGGCAACGCTAAAGTAATCTGGAGATTATTTACATGAGTTTAACAGGAAAGGTTGCACTGGTAACAGGTGCAAGTCGCGGTATCGGCAAGGCAATTGCTTTACAGTTAGGTGCGCAGGGTGCGATTGTGATTGGTACGGCAACGTCCCCTAATGGTGCGGAAAATATTAGCCAGTATTTACAGGAAAACGCTATCCAGGGCGCAGGTATGGTGCTGGATGTGTGCAGCGACAGTTCTGTTTTAGGTACAGTTGAGCGCATTCAAGAAGAGTTTGGTGCGCCGCAGATTTTGGTTAATAACGCCGGTATTACCCGCGATAACCTCATGCTCAGAATGAAAGATGAAGAGTGGTTTGATGTGCTGGATACTAACCTGAACAGTCTGTATCGTGTTTCTAAATCGGTGCTGCGTGGAATGACCAAAGCGCGCTGGGGTCGTATTATCAATATTGGCTCAGTGGTGGGTGCAATGGGTAATGCGGGTCAGGTAAACTATGCAGCCGCCAAGGCGGGTGTTGAAGGTTTTAGCCGTGCATTGGCTCGCGAGCTAGGTTCGCGTTCGGTTACGGTAAATACGGTAGCGCCGGGTTTCATTGATACAGACATGACCAGAGAGCTACCAGAAGCACAAAAACAAGCGCTGGTAACGCAAATTCCTCTTGGTCGTCTAGGGCAGGCAGAAGAAATTGCAGCGGTAGTAGGCTTTCTAGCTTCTGAGCAGGCTGCCTACGTTACAGGAACAACAATTCCAGTGAATGGTGGCATGTACATGAGCTAAAATGTACTCTTGCGATAGCTGAGTAGTACATAGAATTAATAATGTTGTGACCCAAAAAGTATTGACGCAGTCATAACGTTACTTAAATTACTGATCTTTAGTAGAGGCAGTATGTTTTTTTAAGGGATAAGTTGATAAAATTAGCTTATAATCCTTTTTTTGACTTAACCGCAGCCCAAGGTTGCAGCAAAATTTCCATTTAGGAGTGATACAAGATATGAGCACTATTGAAGAGCGCGTTAAAAAAATCGTAGCCGAACAACTCGGTGTTAAAGTTGAAGAAGTTACTAACAGCGCTTCTTTTGTTGATGACTTGGGCGCAGATTCTCTTGATACTGTTGAATTAGTAATGGCTCTGGAAGAAGAGTTCGAGACTGAAATTCCAGATGAGCAAGCAGAAAAAATTACTACTGTTCAAGAAGCTATCGACTACGTTACGGCGCACGCGCAATAATGTAGCTGAGGTTGCAAAACAGTAAAAGCCGCGCGACCTACCCCAAGGGCGTGCGGTTTTTTTTTGTCAGCTTTTACACGAAAGAGGTTCCCCATGTCACGCAGACGTGTCGTAGTGACCGGTATAGGTATGCTGTCTCCAGTAGGCTTGGATGTGAAGTCTAGCTGGGCGGCAGTGCTTGCAGGCCAAAGTGGTATTGCTCCTATCGAGCACATGAATGTTGAAGCTTTTACCACACGCTTCGGTGGCTCAGTCAAAGGTTTTGATGCTGAGCAATACATGCCTGCAAAAGAGGCACGCAAGCTGGATCTGTTTATTCAGTACGGCTTAGCTGCAAGCTATCAGGCAATGCAGGACTCAGGGTTGCAGGTAACAGATGCTAATCGTGAGCGTATCGGCGTGGTGGTTGGCTCAGGCATTGGCGGCTTAACCAATATCGAAGAAACGAGCAAACTTTTGGTTGAAAAAGGGCCGCGACGCATTTCTCCTTTTTTTGTGCCCGGCTCAATTATTAATATGGTGTCCGGCACTTTATCCATGCGCTTAGGCTTGCAGGGGCCTAACTTTGCTATTGCTACAGCCTGTACTACAGGTACTCACTGCATAGGTATGGCTGCACGAACTATCATGTATGGTGAGGCAGATGCGATGGTTGCAGGTGGTTCAGAAATGGCTACTTGCGGTCTTGGATTGGGTGGTTTTGGAGCTGCTCGTGCGTTGTCTACCCGTAATGATGATCCGCAAGCGGCGAGTCGTCCATGGGATGCGGGCCGTGATGGCTTTGTCCTGTCTGATGGTGCTGGAGCTCTGATTCTTGAAGAACTTGAGCATGCAAAAGCGCGTGGTGCAACTATATATGCAGAAGTGGCTGGTTTTGGTATGAGCTCAGATGCATACCATATGACCTTGCCACCAGAAGACGGTAATGGGGCGGCGCGCTGTATGACCAATGCGCTGAAAGATGCTGGTTTAAATCCGCAACAGCTGCACTATATCAATGCTCATGGAACCTCTACTCCGGCGGGTGATCTGGCAGAAGTGAATGCTGTCAAAACCGTATTTGGCGAGCATGCGCATCAGCTGAGTGTTAGCTCAACCAAGTCGATGACGGGACACTTATTGGGTGCAGCGGGCGCGGTAGAAGCTATTTTTAGTGTTTTAGCGATTCGCGATCAGGTTGCGCCACCGACTATCAACTTGGATGAGCCAAGTGAAGGCTGTGATTTAGACTTCGTTCCACACCAAGCAAAAAGTATGCGTATTGATGCGGTACTGTCTAACTCGTTTGGCTTTGGCGGCACCAACGGTTCTTTGGTGTTTACGCGGTTTGTTGAGTGATTACTTGGGTTAACGGTCAGCCTACGCAAGCTATAAGCGTAGCTGATCGTGGTCTAGCTTATGGCGACGGCTTATTTGAAACCCTGCGTGTACAGCAAGGTTGGCCATTGCGACTAGAGTTGCATTTGGCACGTTTAGAATTAGGCTGTCAACGGTTGCACATCAAGCTTGATTTTGCACAAGTCAGGCAAGAAATCCAAAGTTTTTGTGCTCAAGCTGAGAGCGCAGTATGTAAGTTGATTGTGACTCGCGGAGTAGGTCAGCGTGGCTATGCGATACCTGAAAATGCGCGACCTCAGCGTATTTTACAACTTAGCTCAGCACCCCAATGGCCTGCCGAAAATAGCGCACAGGGTGTACGGCTGTACGCCTGTCAAACCCCTTTGGCCATTCAGCCCTTGCTAGCGGGTATTAAACATCTTAATCGTTTGGAGCAAGTGCTCGCCCGTGCCGAATGGCAAGAGCCAAGCTATGCCGAAGGATTAATGCTGGACACGGAAGGTAATATTACAGACTGCGTGTTTAGCAATATCTTTTTTGTGCGTGACGGACGCTTGTTGACTCCAAGCTTAGCTAATTGCGGTGTGGCGGGCGTAATGCGCGCTTGGATTATGCAGCAAGCACAACAGCTGGGCATAGATTGTCAAGAAACACAGATAAAAGTGACGCAGTTGGCAGACATGGATGAGGTGTTCACCAGTAACAGTCTGTATGGAATTTGGCCTGTAGTTGGCTATCAAAACTATCGCTGGTCGGTTGGCAGTATCACTCGTAGACTGCAACAAAGACTCATGGATTAATTGGGACAAATTGTGCGGAAAAAGTTTTTTTATACTATTTTAAGCTTTGCTTTTAGCTTGGTTATTGCAGGGCTGGCAGTGTTTTGGCTGGCGCAGAACGCTTTGCAGCAGCCGTTAAAGATTGACGCTGAACAATCTTTGAGTGTGGCAGCAGGCACTGCGCCGGTGGCTTTATTGAATGATTTAGAGCAGCGGGGCGTTATTCAAGGCAATATCTGGCTGCGCTTAATGTGGCGACTGCAACAGCATCAGCCCAGTGTGCAGATGGGTGAGTACAATATTAACCCACAGATGACCTTGGCTGACTTGCTAGAGAAATGGCGCGTCGGCGATGTACAAAACTACCGCGTCACTTTAGTTGAAGGCTGGAATTTTACTCAGTTTCGCAACGCACTAGCGCAACAAGAACTACTTGAGCAAACAATCACAGATTTAAGTGATGCGCAAATTATGCAGCTGCTTGAGCGCCCAGGGATGCACCCAGAAGGCCGTTTTTATCCTGATACGTATTTCTTTACACGTGGGCAGCAAGATTTGGATATCTTGCGCCAAGCAAATCGCCGGTTGGAGCAGGTTTTAGCGCAAGAGTGGGAAAAGCGCGCGGCTGATTTACCCTATGCTAATCCAGATGAAGCACTGACGATGGCGTCAATTATTGAAAAAGAAACCGGCGCGGCCCACGAGCGTGATGAAATTGCTGGGGTGTTTGTGCGCCGCCTGCGCTTGAACATGCTGCTGCAGACTGATCCTACAGTTATCTACGGCATGGGAAAAAATTATACCGGTAAAATTACCCGCGCCGATTTACGCAAGCCAACGCCTTATAACACCTATGTGAATCCGGGCTTACCACCTACACCCATTGCTATGGTAGGTCGCGCAGCGATTGCAGCGGCGTTAAATCCAAAGCCGGGTGATAGTTTGTACTTTGTGGCTAGAGGTGATGGCACGCACGAATTCTCGCGCAATTTGCAGCAGCACAATCAGGCAGTGCGTAAGTATCAACTTAAACGCCGCGAAGGTTATCGCTCAACAGTTAACCCTACTAATACAGCTAAGGAAACTCCATGAATGCTGGATTTTTTATTACCTTGGAAGGCCCAGAGGGCGCAGGTAAAACAACCAACCGAGCGTTTATTGCCGAGCACTTAGAGCAGCAAGGCCATCAGGTGGTGTTAACCCGTGAACCGGGCGGTACAGAGTTAGCCGAGAAAATTCGTGAGTTGTTGTTAGCTGAGCACAGTGAGCCAGTGGCAGTGGATACCGAATTATTACTCATGTTCGCAGCCCGAGCGCAGCATATCCAACAGCTTATTAGACCTGCTTTGGCTGCCGGAAAAATCGTCCTCTGTGATCGCTTTACTGATGCTACTTATGCCTATCAGGGCGGTGGTCGTGGTATTGATGAGCAGCGCATCGCTGTACTGGAAAACTTTGTGCAGGGCGATTTGCGTCCGGACTTAACACTTTTATTTGACCTGCCAGTAAACGAAGGCATGGCTAGAGCCAAGCAGCGTGGACGCTTGGATCGCTTTGAGCAAGAGCAGCAAGAATTCTTTGAGGCAGTCAGGCAAAACTACCTAACACGAGCTCAAGCCGAGCCCGACCGTTTTCGTGTGATTGCGGCCCAGCATGCTTTAGCGCAGGTACAAGAACAATTAGTGCCGGTGTTAGCGCAAATCCAAGCGCAGGTGCAGCGTGGTTGATATTTTACCTTGGCAGCAAGATATTTGGGCGGGGTTAACCAGTCGTACGCAGCATGCCCATGCCTATTTATTACATGGGCCCGCCGGCAGTGGTAAGCGACAAATGGCTGAGTTGTTTGCGCAGTTTTTGCTGTGCAAGCAACCGCAGGCTGCACAGGCTTGCGGACAGTGTCGCTCGTGTAAACTTTACGCAGCTGACTCTCATCCTGATATGTTGCGGGTAGAGCCAGAAGAGCCGGGTAAAGGTATTTTAATCGCTTACGTGCGTGAGCTTGTCGCCAGCATCCAACAGACCGCGCAGCAGGGCGGACGGCAGGTGGTTATTCTAGAACCTGCAGAAGTGATGACGCTTGAGTCTGCTAATGCTTTGTTGAAAAGCTTGGAAGAGCCAAGCGCTGGCACCGTGTTTTTATTAATTACCCATCAGCTTAGCTTTTTATTACCAACCATTAAAAGCCGTTGCGTATTGCAGGCTTGTCCTTTGCCTAATCTAGCGCAGGCAAACACTTGGCTCGCGCAAAAGTTAACAACTATGGATGATGCGCAAAGAACCAAACTGTTGCAGCTGTCTGCGGGTTCACCCATGAAAGCGCTACAGTTTGCCCAAGATGATGTCTTAACAATGCGCGAAGATGTGGTTGAGGGCGTAAAGCAGTTGTTAAAACGCCAAGTAGCGCCTGCACAGTTGGCGGGTCAGTGGACTAAGTTACCGACAGTACTGCTGCTAGACTGGTTTGCGCAGTGGTGTCAAAACATCTTGCGCTACCAATTAACCCAGAACACAGCAGATTTGGGGCTAGAAGATATGCAGCCCGTTCTGGGGCATATGGCTAAGTTTGTGCAAGTAGCACAATTAATTGAAACGCAACACTGGATTTTAGAGCGTCGCAACAAACTACTGCGTCGCGCACCTTTGCGTGCAGATTTGTTGTTAGAAAGCATGCTGGTACGCTGGATGGCCTTGATAGGTTACTGATAGGCAGTTCAAAAGATAGCTATTTAGTTGCCCCGTGCATTGTCATTAGTGCGATAATCAGCCAGCGATAACCAGTAAAAAACAGGTGAGGTTATAACATGAGTTTGCCGCCAAATTTGGGAGGCCGTACAGGTATCCTAAATTTAAATATCAAAGATAAAAACGTTTTGTACGCAGCTTATATGCCGTTTTTGAAAAATGGTGGTCTGTTTATTCCGACTAACAAAGCTTACAAAATCGGTGATGAGGTTTTTATGCTGCTCAACTTAATGGAAGAGCCTGAAAAAATCCCGGTAGCAGGCAAGGTGGTGTGGATTACGCCAAAAGGCTCTCAGGGCAACCGCGCTGCTGGTATTGGTGTGCAATTCAGTGATAAAGATACTGTAGTGCGCAATAGCATAGAAACGTATTTGGCAGGTGGACTTAATTCAGATAGGGCCACCCATACATTTTAAAATGCTTTTGAGAGGTTCTGCATTAATTCAATAGAGAGCATTTTTTGTAAGGTGTAATTATTCAGCGCTGCCTTAACACGTTTTTCTTCTGCAAAAATCATTCAAACCAGCAATGTTGTATGTAGTGGCATTGCTCAGTAATCCAGTAGCGGTAGTACATGCTTGTCGATTCCCATTGTCACCTTGATCGTTTAGATCTTACGAAATTTTCCGGCAGCCTGGATGCAGCGCTGGAAGCTGCACGCGTGCGCGGTGTTAAGCATTTTTTGTGCGTAGGTATTAGCGTGGCAAATGCGCCTGTGGTGCGTGAATTTACCCAACGCTATGCCGATGTGGACTGCTCGGTGGGCGTGCATCCGCTAGATTTAGACCGTGGTGGCGAGCCTACTCTTGAGTGGTTGCTAGATGAGCTGCAGCATAAGGGCGTTGTTGCTGTGGGCGAAACGGGACTGGATTATTATTATCAGACCGAAACCGCGCAACTGCAGCAAGAGTCTTTTCGTTTGCACTTTGAGGCCGCGCGTCTAAGTGGCAAGCCGGTCATCATACATACCCGTGATGCTAAAGATGACACGCTAGCCATTATGCGTGAAGCAGCTTTGCCGCAGGCTGGAGTGATGCATTGTTTTACCGAAGATTGGGAGATGGCTAAAGCCGCGTTGGATCTTGGCTATTACATTTCCTTTTCCGGAATCGTCACCTTCCGCAATGCACAGGCCTTGCGTGATGTGGCTTTGCAGGTGCCTAGTGATCGGCTGCTGGTAGAAACGGATTCGCCTTACTTAGCCCCCATGCCGCATCGTGGTAAAAGCAACTTCCCTGAATATGTTGCTGATGTGGCTGAGTTTTTAGCGCAACTGCGTGGCGTTAGCTATGAGCAGTTGGCTGAGCAAACGACGACTAACTTTAAGCGCCTATTCCCTTTGGCGCGTGTGTCTTAGGGTTTACGAGCGATCATCACCGCACGTTTTGGCGCGGGCAAGCCTTCTACTGTTAAGCTCGGATTATCCGGGTGTAAAAACTCTGCTAGCGACTGATAGCGCATCCAATCGGTACTGCGCTGCTCTTCCGTGCTGGTGGTACTAACATCCACACAGCGAACCTCTGTAAAGCCGGCGCGTCTGAGCCAAAGACTGAGCGTTGCAACCGAGGGCAGAAACCAAACATTACGCATTTGTGCGTAGCGATCTTCTGGCACCAACACCTGTTGCGCATCGCCCTCGATGACGAGCGTTTCTAAAACCAGCTCACCACCCTGGACTAAACAGTCTTTTAGTTCTAATAAGTGATCTATGGGTGAGCGGCGGTGATACAGCACTCCCATGGAGAATACGCTATCGAATCCTTCTAGCTTCGGTGGTAATTCTTCAAAAGCAAAGGGTAAATGCCAAACTGGTGCTTGTGGGAAAAACTTTTTAACCGCGTGAAATTGGCAGAAAAAAAGCCAGTTAGGATCCACGCCAATTACTGACTTGGCACCCGCACCAAGCATGCGCCACATGTAGTACCCGTTGCCACAACCCACATCCAAAATACGCTTGCCGTTGAGATCCAAGTGTGGACTCACTCTGTCCCACTTCCAGTCGGAACGCCATTCAGTATCCACATGCACATCAAACAGGTGAAAAGGGCCTTTGCGCCAAGGAATTAAACCCTGTAACGCTTGGGTTAATAGCTGCTGTTGTTCAGTATCACAGGGGCCGCTTAGGCGAAGTTCATCAATAAAATCATACTGTGAGACTGTTAACTGCGGAATGGCAGCCACAGCGGCTTGCCAGCGGGGTAAGTCGCCATGGCCGATAGCGTAATGTCTGGCTAACTTGTCAGGTAGAGTGCGCGCCCAAAACTTAAGGGGTGTGCGGGCAAGGTGGTGTACAAGGTCGGTTAAATCAATCATGGCAAGGCTATTAAAGACGCGAAGTTAATACATTGAAACCACAGAATGGTTTGTGAAAAGCCCGCTTGCTGTAAGCGCGCTTGGTGTTCAGCAAGGCTGTCTGGCAGCATGACTTTTTCAATGGCACGGCGTTTTTGCGCAATTTCCAGCTCGCTGTAGCCATTGGCGCGCTTAAAAGCGAGGTGTAAATCGTTAAGCAATTCTTGTTGGTTGGCGTTATCAAAGCGCAGTTTTTCTGACAGGATTAGCGCACCCTGCGGCAGCAAAGACTGGTGAATGCTTTTAAGTAGCTCCAGCCGTTGTTCAGGTGCCACAAACTGCAGGGTGAAATTCATCGCTACAACCGAGCAGGGTGCAAGCTGCAGCTGAGTAATATCGGCTTCGATAACCTCGACCGGGAGTAGCTCCTGATACATAGCATCCTGCGCACTTAAGTGTTCGCGGCAGCGTTGCACCATGGCGCTGGAGTTGTCTACTGCATGGACGACGCAGCCGGGTTGTTGCACGTGGCGGCGCAGTGCCTGAGTTGTAGCACCTAATGAGCAGCCTAGGTCGTACAACGCCGTATTGGGCTGGGCAAATTGAGCGGCGATAACGCCAATGTTTTCCACAATAGTGGGATAGCCCGGCACCGAGCGTTTGATCATATCAGGGAAAACCCGCACTACATCCTCGTTAAAGGTAAAGTCGGGCACCTGCGCTAGGGGCGTGCTGAAGATTTTATCGGGTAAATGTGGCATGGCTGAGTTAAGTTTAAAAACCGCTAGTATGCCATAACCTGTGTCCATACGGGTGAGCCTAACGCGATGCTCACCCCTAGATGGCTTTGCTTAAGTACCTTCAACCAAGAGATGATGAGCCATTTTTTAACACCGCCCTGATAACGCATAATCGCAAAGTTCTTCCTTAACCTTCCATTTGCGCGCCAGTGCTGCTTAACTTTAATGCGACGGGTATGTCGGGTAGACCGCACTACGAACTCAGTAGGTTCAATCATTTATTTTTTGCGCGACACTCTATGACGCTCACCTGTGTTACGTTCGAAATCAAGCAATGCACGCAGGCTTAGGCAGTGGCTGCACAGTGTTTTGGCTGGGGTAGTGATAAGCATAACTCAGGTTTTTTTGGAGAAAGAAATGGAAAGCTATAGCGATCAATACAACCTTTGGGAAGAGTTTTTAGCGGAGTGGCCTTTATCGCGCTTATCAGAAATGACGTTGGACGAATACATCAAAACAGGCTCTCAGGACACCTTCACTTCTTGGGTTGAGTCTCGCTTAGATAAACTAGGCAGTATTTGGGGTGGCTCAGCTTTTAAGTTTGGTGTGTTTTCCCGTGATAACTCTGAGCCTAAAGAAAATGATCAAAAGCACAGTTATTCCGACACCCATGGGTGGTATACGGCATTAGGTCAGAGTGCAGACGAAGCTTTTGCACAAGTGCGCGAAAGCGTGGTGCGGGTGGCTCAGCTTGCCAGAAGCGGTGACCTAGAAAGCATCGAGGCCTTTACGGGGTTGGGTGAGGCTTATAAGTGGAAAATCGCGTTTCATTACCAAGACCGCTCAAACCCTAAAATCGTCAATGTATTTAAGCCTGAAGCCTTAGCTGCTTTTGCAGGAAGCGGAACAGTGAAGAATACGGCTGCTTTACAGGAGTTGGTGTTAAAGAAAAAAACTGACGGACTGGGTATTTTAGAGTTTGGTAAACAAGTGTGGGCTGTTTGGAGTAAGAAAAATATATCCGTTTGGAAACTTTCCCATGGGCCTGCGGTGTTTACCGCAGATGAGCAGCAGCAGCTTTTAGACTCGCAGAAAGTGGTAGTCAACGAGTTAACTGGTAAGGGGCAAGGCAAACACTTCAAAGACGCACCTATTGGCTCGTTATTTTATTTGTGTCATGGCAACAGTATCCAGCTGCTAGGCAGGTTAACCACAGCGGTACAGCCGGCTAGCAAGGGTGAAACCTGGCTTGAGAGAGGCTATGAGGTACTTTTTCCGGCTCTTAAGCATGAAAGGTATACGCATAACTCCAAATACTGGTCGCCGCAAGGTAATTCAACGTTTTACCAAATGAGGCCAAAGGATCTGCCAGAGTTCGAAGAAACTCTGCTCAAACCATTTTTTAACAAGGACTTAATCGCGCTTAGCGAGTTCTACTCACAAGCTCAGCAGCAAGGTGTTGAGCAAACGCTGCGCGAATATAACGAAGAGGCTGATGAGTTAGTGGTAGATGAGAAGCCACCGGTTAGCTGTTTTAATCGCATCTATTACGGCCCGCCTGGAACGGGAAAGACGTATCAGCTCTTAAGGCTTCTTGAGGGGTACGAACAAAAGCCAGAAACAGCAACGATAGAGCAAAGGGAAAAACAATTCATTGTTGCAAATTTTGCCGGTTTAACATGGTGGAGGGCGGTTTTCTGTGCGCTCTATGACCTTGGCGCAGAGGCGACTGTACCTAAGTTATTAGAGCACGTCTTTGTTAAGGCGGTGGCTGCACAAAGTGCTAGCAAAAATTATCCTGCGGCGGTGTGGGCTAGCCTGCAAACCCATACCGTCGAAGAGTCCACGACAGTGAATTACAAAAACAGAGTTGAGCCAGCGGTATTTGATAAAGATGAGGGCTCTGTTTGGGTTCTGGCTGGCAACTGGAAAGAGATCTGTGCTGACCTTGTTGAGCTAGTTGATGAGTACAACGCCGTTGCCGATGGCGAGTTGAGCCAAGAAAAAATTAAGCGCTATAGCTTTGTTACCTTTCATCAGTCTTATGGCTATGAGGAGTTTGTGGAAGGCTTACGCCCTGTACTAGACAGTGACTTGGAAGAGGGCGAGGTAAAATATGAAATTCGCTCCGGCGTATTTAAACAACTGTGTGAAGAAGCACGCCAAAACCCAACTGAGCGCTACGCCATGGTGATTGATGAAATTAACCGCGGCAATATCAGCAAAATTTTTGGCGAACTCATTACCCTGATTGAACCCGACAAGCGCGCGAGTGCTGATAATGAGGTGATAGTGAAACTGCCCTACTCAGGTCAGGATTTTTCGGTGCCTGCCAACATCGACATCATCGGCACCATGAACACAGCGGACCGCTCCCTAGCTCTGTTAGACACAGCATTAAGGCGTCGTTTTGAATTTGTGCCTTTGTTAGCCGATACCCGCAATGAGTCAGGCGCACCATTGGTGGGCCTAACAGTAGATACTGAGCAAGGAAGAATTGATGTGCGCAAGATGCTCGAGCGCATTAATGAGCGCATTGAAGTGCTGTACGACCGTGACCACACTATTGGACACGCTTACTTCATGAGTTTAAAGCATGTAGATGTTATTGAAAGTTTTGAGCAGTTAGCTGATATTTTCCGCAAAAAGATAGTGCCCTTACTTGAAGAATACTTCTTTGAAGACTGGGCTAAAATTAGTTTGGTGCTCGGTGATAATCAAAAGCCAGAAGACGCGAGGTTCATCACTAAACTGGATGCTGAAAAAGACCTGCAAGCATTGTTTGGTGAGCATGAGCTCGAGCTTTACTCGGTTAAAGAAAGGTATCAAATCAATAACGATGCCTTTGATAAAACTGAAGCCTATATAGGTATTTATAATCCGCAGGCTATTAGGCCGGCATGAATACCTTAACGGTTTATGAATATGACGTGTTAGTGGAGAACACTGGCCAGCCAGCCAGTGGCTCCACAAAGCGTGTGCCTAAAAACCTGTTTCAATGGCTGCAAACTGAGGCCGTTCGTCTCTCCGAAAACGGTGAGAAGGCATGGCTTAGGTTAAGCCAGCGCCATGGACGGCCCGCAGTTAGGTTGATGAGTTATGTGGGTGTGATCCGAAGTCCGGATGGCTTTCAGTTAGAAGTATTGCCGAAAATTGGTAAAACAGCCCCTCAGCCTGAACAAGTTAGAGCGTTGTTGATTGAAATGCTGCGTTGCTTGGCGGGCTTTAGGTTTATGCAAACTGAAAGGGCTGCTTTGGCTACAGCGAAAATGCCATTGCTTGAAGTGTTTATCAGTGAGTTTTTAAGCGCGATGGAGCATTTGGTCAAGCGTGGTGTTCGCAGTGACTATGTTCAGCAGCAAGATAGCTTACACGCCCTAAGAGGCAAGCTACTCATTTCTCAGCATTTGCGGGCTAACCTTGTCCGCAAAGATCGTTTTTACACTGAGCATGAAGAGTACACCTTGGATCGACCTGTCAATCGGCTGCTCCACTTGGCGTTGCTGCGTGTAATGAGATGGTCGCTTAATACAAGTAATCAAAAACGTGCCTGCGAGCTCAGCTTCATTTTTTCCAATGTTCCACTGCCTAGCTCGCAGCAGGTGGATTTACAGCGTATGCGTGTGGATAGAGGCATGGAACACTATCGTCAGGCAGTGGCGTGGATGCGCCTCATTTTAAATGAGCAGTCACCCTTAACGGGAATAGGCCAGTGTTCTGCATTTTCCTTATTGTTTCCTATGGAGGCGGTGTTTGAGGCGTATGTGGGTAAGCATCTTTCTAGACAGCTTCGTGAGCCGTATCGCTTGCGTACACAGGCGCGCTCTTTTTCTCTAGTAAAACACCGTGAAAAAAACTGGTTTAGATTGAAACCCGACTTTCTAGTGGACAAAAATGCCACGACAGAGCTTGTGCTAGACACTAAATGGAAGCTTTTAGACTCAGCGCTTGATGATGGCTCTAATAAGTATGGTCTGAGTCAAGGTGATTTTTATCAATTGTTTGCGTATGGGGAAAATTATCTAAACGGGCAGGGCGAGGTGGTGCTTATCTACCCCAAGACCGATGCCTTCCAAAATGCTTTGCCCGTGTTTGAGTTTTCAAGCTCGTCTAATTTAAAGCTGTGGGTATTGCCGTTTTGCTTAATGACTAGGCGTCTTGTTTTGCCTGAATGTGGATGTTTGCTGACTGGCGGCAGCGCGTTTTGCTAACGCGCTGCAGGGTGGTCGTGGTTAGCGGAACATTTCTTTCACCATCTCTTCTTCTTTAATCAGCTCAACTTGGCGCGCGTCAATGCTTGATGCAAGGGGGAAGTTGTTTTCCACTCGGCGTTTGGCGTAGCTCAGTTGTTCAATGGCTTGCTGATAGTCACCCATGCGCACGAAAAATTCTGCGCGCGCTTCGTGCAGGCCTACGATGTTGTTGGTTTGACCGCGCACTTCTGCCAGCTCAAACCAAATATCAGGATCATTGGGGCGTTGTTTTATCAGAGCGTTAAGTACTAGCTCGGCTTCACTATAGCGCCGTTGCGCCAGCAATATTTCCACCTTGGCGGCCTGTAGTGGATAGCTAGAAGGGAAGTCTTTGAGTGCTTTATTGATGCGCTGTTCAGCCGTTTTATACTGCTGCTGACTGAGTTCGAGATCAATTTGAGCGAGGATAAAAAACTGGCTGCTGGGCGCTTTGCTTAATAATAATTCTAACTCTTGCCCTGCCTCTTTAAACTGGCTGGCACGAATCAATGCTAAAGCCAGTCCGTAACGGGCCGCTGTATTATCTGGATTAGCTTCAAGCTCAGCACGAAAACGCTTTAAGGAGATGCCCGGCGTGTCCTCAAAGGTGAGTTTGACGCGTGCACGTAAAAGTTGATAGGTAAGAGAATCAACGACGCCGGGGCGGCTGGCTAAAGCGACTAATTGTTCCGCACGGTTGCGGGTGTCGGCAATACGCGATTCAGTGACGGGGTGCGTCAGTAAAAATTCTGGTGGTGTGCGGTCGAAGCGGTACTGGCGCGACAAGCGTTCAAACATGCTGGGCATGGAGCGAGGATCAAAACCTGCACGACTCAGATTTTGAATACCGACACGGTCAGCTTCTTGCTCGTTTTGCCTTGAAAAGCGGCGTTGCTCCTGAAAGGCGGCTGCTTGGCTCGACATAATAGCCGCCATACCCACGTCGCCAGCACCTGCGGCGGCGGCAACCACTCCGGCCAGTAGGGCGGCCATCATTGGCAGTTGCATACGCTTCTGTGCTTCTAGACCGCGGGCAAAGTGACGTTGGGACAAATGCGCTAATTCATGCGCCATAACCGATGCATATTCTGCTTCGTTTTCAGCGTGGATAAACAAACCGCCATTCACGCCAATAATGCCACCCGGTGCGGCAAAGGCGTTTAGCTGTGGGCTGGCTAGTAAAACAAACTCTAAGCGTCTTTCCTGTAGCTGACTGGTTTCGGCTAGGCGGTAGACACTGCGCTCGACATAGTCCTTTAATAAAGGATCAGAGAGTTGGGGCACCTGACTGCGTAATATATTCAGCCAAGCCCTGCCCAGTCGATGCTCTTGTTCTAGAGACACAATTGATGAGCTGGTATCGCCTAATGAAGGCAGCTCAATGGCCATGTTAGGTGTGGCAATTAAGCAACTAAGGGCAAATAGGCTTGGGCGTAAAAACTTCATGTCGGGGCTCGTGTATTATTGAACATGCTTATGATACTAATAGGGCGGAAAATTGCAGTGTTATTAGCTGCTTATGACTCTTTAATACCATTATTGTTCTGGGGTTACGATTAATGCATTTTGATGACTGTGTTGATGCGCAAGGGCTGGCTTGTCCGATGCCGCTCTTAAAAGCCAAGCTGGCGTTAAATCAACTGCCTGTGGGCGCTGTGTTGAAGATTCTAGCCACTGATGCCGGTTCGCAACGCGATTTACGCAGTTTTGCTAACTTGGCTGGGCATCAGTTGCTGCATGAAGAAACTACAGAGCAGCAGGTGTTTATCTATTTTCTAAAAAAAGGTGCAGCCGCCTAACCTTGCTTATGCAGTTCTTGCGCGGCAGCCAGTACTTCAGCGGCGTGTTCTTTGACCTTCACTTTGCGCCACTCTTGTTTAACCACACCTTTTCTGTCGAGTAAAAAAGTACTGCGTTCAATGCCAAGGTGCTCTTTGCCGTACAGTTTTTTTAGCTTGATTACATCAAATAACCGACACAACTCTTCTTCGGGATCGCTAATTAGCTCAAAAGGAAACTCGTGCTTGAGCTTGAAGTTTTCATGGGTGCGTAGGCTGTCGCGGGAAACCCCGAAAATAAGGGTGTTGGCTGCCTGAAATTCGGGATAAAGATCACGAAAGTCTTGCCCTTCACTGGTGCAGCCGGGGGTGTTGTCCTTAGGGTAAAAATAAATAACCACCTGTTTGCCGGCTAATTCCGACAGGGTCACTGTAGTGTTGTTGGTGGCTTGGGCAGTAAAGTTTAGGGTTTCTAGTGTGCTCATGGTTAGCCTCAAAATGTCTGTGGACGCCAAGGCTCGATTAGGGCGTCTAAATTAAGCGCGTCGGCAAAGTCTAAAAACTGATCACGTAACCAGCTAATTTGCGTGCTTACGGGTAGGGTTACCGTGATGGTGGCGTTGAGCATGGTGGTATCAGTTTGTGGAGCTTGATAACTGTCGTAAACAATAGTGTCGATATTGATTTTATGGTCGGTGAAAAACTGGCATAGCTCAGCCAAAATATCCGGCCGGAAAAAGGCGCTGACATACACAATATAGGGTAGAGCTTTGGTTTTTTTGTTGTCTTGCACGCTGCGTGCGTAGGTTAAAAATATATCTTCGCGTTTCTTAAGGTTGGTTAACGCCACTTCCAGCCGTGCCAAAGCATCCCAGCTACCCTTGGTTTCTAATGAAAGGGCGCTTAGTTGACCGTGTTGGGTAAGGTGGCTGCTCACAGTGGCGCAACGGTTTTCTTGACAAACCCGGCACAGAAGGTTGATAAGCTCCAGCGGGTTTTCAGCTAACGCGCTGATCACTATATGCTGCTCGGGCGGTGTAGTGCTCGACATCCAGGTTTCCTTTGGCAGTTGATTGTTTAAGTCTGATTTTAACAATGCTCTGACAGCGCAAGTAATTATTCTGCGCTTGGTAAAGTGAATATGCAGAGAATGCTTCGCTGTGCTTGTGCTCAGTGCACAGCATTAGTAACATAAACAACTCTTTTTTTCTATTTTTTTGCAGGAGTCATGGCATGATTACGGGCAGTATGGTGGCGATTGTTACGCCAATGGATGCACAGGGTGAACTCGATTGGCCCGCGCTCGATAAATTGATTGACTTCCATATCCAAGAAGGTACCAGCGCCATAGTCGCTGTGGGTACTACGGGCGAGTCAGCAACCTTAAGTGTGGCAGAACATGTTGAGGTGTTGCGTCGCGTCGTTAAACAGGTCAACGGCCGTATTCCTGTTATTGCCGGTACGGGTGCCAACTGCACACGTGAAGCGGTTGAGCTGACGCAGAACGCAAAAAAAGTAGGTGCCGATGCGTGCTTACTGGTGACACCTTATTACAACAAGCCAACGCAAGAAGGTTTGTACCAGCACTTTAAGCACATCGCTGAAGCGGTTGATATTCCGCAGATTCTATACAATGTTCCGGGTCGTACTGTGTGTGATATGCAGGCTGAAACGGCTATTCGCTTATCAGCCATCAAAAACATCATTGGCATCAAAGAAGCTACCGGTGATATTGAACGCGCTAAGCAGATAATTGCTGGCGTAGACAGCGACTTCTTGGTGTACTCTGGTGATGATGCGACGGCGTATCAGCTGATGTTAGCGGGTGGTAAGGGTAATATTTCGGTCACGGCTAACGTCGCTCCAAGAAAAATGAGCGAGCTATGCCGTTTGGCGATGGCGGGTGAAGCGCAAGCGGCTAAAGAGCTCAATGACTCGTTGATGCCGTTGCATGAAAAATTATTTGTTGAAGCAAATCCAATCCCAGTGAAGTGGGCCTTATATGAAATGGGCTTAATTGATAAGGGAATACGCTTGCCTTTGACTTGGTTAAGTGAGCAATACCACGAGCAAGTTCGTCAGGCATTACGCGAAACTGCTATTTTAAACTAATTAAAGGGCGTGCTATGAAGCGTATTACACAGGCAGTTGGTTTAGCGGTGCTGGTTTCAGGATTATCCGGTTGTGGCGTGCTATGGGGTGGCGATAAGGGTTACTTTCGTAATCGCGGTGCGGATTATCAGGATGCTAAGGTAGAAAAACCTATGCAATTGCCAGAAGGGATGCAGGCTAACATCGCGGAGCCATTGCTGCCTGTGCCCGAGCATATAGCCAGCCTCTCCAGTAAAGAAAAAGTTAGAGTACCGCGCCCGCAGTCATTGCCGACAGGCGCGCAAGCAGTTGATTTCTTTTTGCAGCAGACGGACCAACTGAGCTGGATTGTTGCGCAGCGTATTCCGGCACAGGTTTGGCCAATTGTGCTGTCTTTTTTTGAAACAAAGGGTTTTGTAATTGCCGAGGAAAACCCGCATATGGGTGAGTTTGTGACGCAATGGCAAACTGAAAACCAACTTGCACAAGACTTTGTTAGTCAAGTTAAACTGACTGATAGTGAGCAGGTACGTTATCGTGTGCGGATCGAGCCGGGTGTACAGCGTAATACCAGCGAAATTTTCTTAGACTCAGCGCGCAGCTCAGCAAGCTCTGATAGCACACCTTGGAGTGCCGCGCAGGCAGACAGCGCCTTGGCTTTGTTGCATACATATCTAGAAGAAGCGAGCCAGACCAGAGACAGCTATTCTCTGTTGGCCAGTCGCAACTATGACGCCCCTAAACGCGTAGCTATGGTGGACTTACCTAATGGCAGTAAAGCATTGCGCATTGATGCCAGCCTTGATCGTGCGTGGTTTGGTGTAGGCCGCGCTTTAGAAAGTGCCGAAATCTACGTGTCTGAGCAAGAGCGTGAAGAGAATGTGTATCTAATCGACCCCAATCGTGAGATTGCCAGAGAACCTGTCGGCTTCTTTGATGCACTCTTTACGGCACTAAAAGAGATCGAAAAAGAACTTGAGCTGGATAAGCAGCGACCCGCAGCAGAAGAAGCCGTTGACCCGATGGAAGACTTGTATCGTTTAAAATTAACGGACATCGGACATCAGGTTTTTGTTAGCTTGGAGAAAGACGCTGAAACTTTGGCCGATCCTGAGCTGACTGAGCGCGTCTTGGCTGCCATTCAAGAGCAGCTAAACTAATTTAGGAGCCCCTGCTAGGCATAGATGCTGTTGCTGAGGGTTTTATTTTCATTCAACAAACAGGCGACTATTTCGCCTGTTTTGCTTAACAGTGTGGAATATACAGCATGACCACTTCAGCTTCTCTAAGCTTAAAAAAAATCTATTCAGGCAAAGTACGTGACCTTTATGAGGTGGATGCACAGCGGATGCTAATGGTCGCCAGCGATCGTTTATCGGCCTTTGATGTGATTTTGGACCAACCCATCCCAGATAAAGGCAAAGTGCTAACGCAGATTTCTAATTTTTGGTTTGCCAAGCTTAAAGGCATTGTGCCGGACCACTTCACCGGCGACAGCCTTGCTGATGTCGTGTCTGCTGCTGAGTTACCGCTGCTGGAAGGGCGCGCCGTGGTGGCTAAACGTTTAAAGCCTGTACCAGTAGAAGCCATTGTGCGCGGTTATTTGGTCGGCTCTGGCTGGAAAGAATACCAAGCCAGTGGCACGGTTTGCGGCATCAAACTGCCCGCTGGATTAAAAGAAGCAGCGCGCTTGCCAGAGCCTATCTTTACCCCCTCCACCAAAGCTGAAGTGGGCGACCATGATGAAAATATTTCTTATGCCCAGTGTGAAGCGCTGATCGGGGCTGATTTGGCGGCGCAGGTGCGTGATGCTTCTATCGCACTGTACCAAGCAGCAGTTGAGTATGCAGCCAGCAAAGGCATTATCATCGCGGACACTAAGTTCGAGTTCGGTTTGGATGAGCAAGGGCGTTTGACCCTGATGGATGAGGTCCTAACGCCTGATTCCAGTCGTTTTTGGCCAGCAGAAAGCTACCAAGAAGGCATTAACCCGCCTAGTTTTGATAAGCAGTTTGTACGCGATTGGTTGGAAGGTAGCGGCTGGAACAAGCAAGCCCCAGCCCCGCAAATTCCTGATGCAGTGATACAGCAAACTGCAGAAAAGTATCGTGAAGCGCTGCAACGCTTAACCCAGTAAGCAGGCAGCCCTTGCTTTTGATCTTGGCAGTAGTTTCTTGAGCACCTTAAAAGAGTTTATATAATGACAGCTACCTTTGTGCACCTGCGCGTGCATAGTGAATTTTCTTTGGTTGATGGGTTAGTGCGTATAAAACCCCTAGTCCAAAAGGTAGCTGAGGCAGGTATGCCAGCGGTGGCTATTACCGATCAGAGCAATTTCTTTGCCCTGGTTAAGTTTCTGCGCGCCGCCCCGGCTGGTGGTATCAAACCAATCTGCGGTGTGGATGTTTGGCTGGCCAATACTGATCCTGACGCACCCGCTTCGCGAATGACTTTGCTGGCGATGGATGCACAGGGTTACCGCAACCTGACAGAACTGGTTTCTAAGGGCTACACCCATGGACAGCATAGCGACGTAGCTATCCTACAGCGTGACTGGATAGCTGAGCAATCGACGGGTTTGATAGCCTTGTCAGGTGCTAAAGAGGGTGAGATTGGTCGCGCGTTGCTGGCGCAAGATACGGCTAAAGCAGAAGAATTGTTAGCCTATTGGCAAGCTGTTTTCCCCCAGCGTTTTTATCTGGAGTTACAGCGCACTGGGCGCACCAACGATGAAGAGTATGTGCATGCAGCCATGGAGTTGGCGACACGGCTGCAGGTGCCTGTGGTGGCGACCAATGATGTGCGCTTTATCAGTGAAGATGACTTTGAAGCACATGAAACACGCGTTTGTATTGGCGAAGGCCGTATTTTGGATGATCCGCGCCGTCCACGGCTGTATTCGGATCAACAGTACCTAAAAACACCGGAAGAAATGGCGCAGTTGTTTAGTGATATTCCTGAAGCACTGGCCAATACCGTGGAAATTGCCAAGCGTTGTAATATTGAAGTACAGCTGGGAAAACACTTCTTACCTGATTTCCCCGTGCCGGAAGGCATGACCATTGACGACTATTTGCGTCATGTGTCCATGGAAGGGCTGGAAGAACGCTTATCGATTACGCTGCCCAAAGACACGCCTGATTACGAACAAAAACGTCAGGTGTATATCGACCGGTTAACCTTTGAGTTGGATATTATTATCCAAATGGGTTTCCCCGGTTACTTCCTGATTGTGATGGATTTTATCAGATGGGCGAAAAATAACGGCGTACCAGTCGGTCCAGGCCGAGGCTCGGGTGCGGGCAGTTTAGTGGCCTATGTGCTGCACATTACTGACCTCGACCCACTGCTGTACGATTTGCTGTTTGAACGCTTCCTCAACCCTGAGCGGGTTTCCATGCCGGACTTTGACGTGGACTTCTGCATGGATGGCCGCGATCGCGTCATTGACTATGTTGCTGATACCTATGGCCGCCAAGCGGTTAGCCAGATTGTCACCTTCGGCACCATGGCAGCTAAAGCGGTGGTGCGTGATGTGGCGCGGGTGCAGGGTAAGTCTTATGGCTTGGCCGATCGGCTGTCGAAAATGATTCCCTTTGAAGTGGGCATGACGCTGAAAAAAGCCTACGAGATGGAAGACAGCCTGCGTGACTTTGTCGATAAAGACGACGAAGCCAAAGAAATTTGGCAGATGGCGCTTAAGCTTGAGGGCACCATTCGTAACACCGGCAAGCACGCGGGTGGGGTAGTGATTGCGCCGACCAAGTTGACTGACTTTTCTGCTGTATTGTGCGATGAAGATGGCAGCGGTTTAGTCACCCAGTTTGATAAGGATGACGTGGAAGCGGCGGGGCTGGTTAAGTTTGACTTCCTTGGTTTGCGTACCCTCACCATTATTAAGTGGGCGTTAGAAACCGTTAACGCCATCCGCGCGCAGCAAGGCGAAGCACCGCTCGAGATTGAACAAATACCGCTGGACGACAAGCCCACCTACCAGTTGCTGCAGCGTGCCGAAACCACCGCAGTGTTCCAACTGGAATCACGGGGCATGAAAGAGCTGATCAAAAAGCTTAAGCCTGACTGCCTTGAAGACTTGATTGCGTTGGTAGCCTTGTTCCGTCCTGGCCCGTTGCAATCGGGCATGGTCGATGACTTTATCAACCGCAAACACGGCCGTGCTGAGCTGGCCTACCCACATCCTGACTATCAATACGAAGGCTTAAAGCCGGTGCTTGCGCCCACTTACGGCATTATTCTGTATCAAGAACAGGTGATGCAGATTGCGCAGGTGATGGCCGGTTATACGTTGGGCGGTGCGGATATGCTGCGCCGCGCCATGGGTAAGAAAATGCCCGAAGAAATGGAGCAGCAACGCGGTTTATTTGTTGAGGGTTGTAAAAATAACAACATCACCGCTGAGCTGGCAGGGAATATTTTTGACCTGGTAGAAAAGTTCGCGGGTTACGGGTTTAATAAATCCCACTCAGCGGCTTATGGGTTGGTGTCCTACCAAACCGCTTGGCTGAAAATGCACTACCCTGCGCCTTTTATGGCCGCCGTGCTGTCCTCGGATATGCATAACACCGACAAGGTGGTGACACTGATCGAAGAGTGCCGCGATATGAAGCTGAGACTCATGGCGCCGGATGTTAATTTCTCTGAGTTTAAATTCACCGTCAACCCCGAGGGTGCGGTGGTCTATGGCTTGGGCGCAGTTAAAGGTGTGGGCGAAGGTCCAGTAGAGGCGATTGTTGAAGCGCGAGCAGCGGGCGAGCCCTTTAAAGATTTGTTTGATTTCTGTGCCCGTGTGGATTTGAAGCGTATTAACAAACGTACGCTGGATGCATTGGTTAATAGTGGTGCGCTGGATCGCTTAGGGCCTTTCTTTGCCGATGACGCTAAAAGTTATCAAGAAGGCATTGATCAAAACCGTGCGGTGCTGCTTGCGACTATGGACGATGCTATTCTAGCTGCTGGGCAGGCCGCGCGTAATCGAGAAAGCGGTCATACGGATCTGTTTGGTGGTCTATTTGAGGATGACGAACAAGATGTATACGCCAATTATTTGCACGCTCGGCCACTGAGTTTAAAAGAACGCCTAAAAGGGGAGAAAGATACCCTTGGGTTGTACCTGACCGGCCATCCGATTGATGAATATGAAAGTGAAGTACGGCGTTTTGCTAAGCAACGTATTGTTGATTTGCGCCCCTCTAGAGAGCTGCAAACCATTGCTGGGCTGATTGTGAATCAGCGGGTAATGCGTAATAAAAAAGGTGACAAAATGGCCTTTATTACCCTAGATGACCGTTCGGGACGTATTGAAGCCTCCTTGTTTGCCGAAGCTTTCAACCAAGCTCACGGCCTGTTACAGACCGATACTTTAGTCGTGGTTGAGGGTGAAGTAAGTCATGATGACTTCTCAGGTGGGTTAAGATTCCGCGCCAAACGCGTGCTGGGACTCGCAGAAGCGCGCACCAGTTTAGCCCATAGCCTACGCTTACAGCTTAATCAGAGCAGTCTGCAATTGGAGCAGATTCATTGGCTCAAGCAGCAATTAGCGCAATATCCGGGCGACTGCTTGGTCAGTGTGGCTTATGAGGGCGTTCAGGCGAAAGCCGAATTAGAGCTGGCGCAGAACTGGAAAATAGAGCCCAAGGATATATTGTTACAAGGATTGCGTGACCAGTTTGGACAGGATAACGTCTTTCTGTATTATCCGTAGGTAAAGAATTATTAGGTGATGAGCAGCATATATAGGCTGTTTGTTGTGTTTTTATTCGGTCTGAGCCAAACGCAAGACGGCCGCAAAGCAAAGTGGAAAACTCATGAACCCGAACTATTTGGATTTTGAACAGCCCATAGCAGACTTACAAGCCAAGATTGAAGAGCTGCGTTTGGTTGGCAATGATAACGATATTAATATCAGTGACGAAATTGCCCGCTTAAAAGAAAAAAATAAAACGCTAACGAAAAATATTTTTTCAGATCTAGATAGCTGGCAAATTGCACGCATGGCGCGCCACCCACAACGCCCGTATACCCTTGATTATGTAGAGCACCTATTTACCGAATTTGAAGAGCTGCACGGTGATCGCCATTTCTCTGATGACGCTGCGATTGTTGGTGGTATTGCTCGTTTTGAAGGCATACCAGTGATGGTGATTGGTCACCAGAAAGGCCGTGAAGTACGTGAGAAAGTGCGTCGTAATTTCGGTATGCCGCGTCCAGAAGGCTATCGTAAAGCTTGCCGTTTAATGGAGATGGCTGAGCGCTTTAAGCTGCCTATTTTGACTTTTATTGATACACCCGGCGCTTATCCTGGCATTGATGCTGAAGAGCGCGGTCAGAGTGAGGCCATTGCTTGGAACCTAAGAGTGATGTCACGCTTGAAAACCCCGATTATCTCCACGGTAGTAGGCGAGGGTGGTTCCGGTGGTGCTTTGGCGATTGGCGTATGTGACCGCCTGAATATGCTGCAGTTTGCTACCTATGCGGTTATTTCACCAGAGGGTTGTGCATCGATTCTATGGCGCAGCGCGGATAAAGCGCCTGAAGCAGCTGAGGCCATGGGCATTACTGCAGACCGCTTAAAAGGTTTGGGTATTGTCGACAAGGTTATCGATGAGCCGCTAGGTGGAGCGCATCGTGATATGCAGGTTACCAGCGATAATGTGCGTGCGGTTTTAATACAGCAGCTAGAAGAGTTGCAAGCGTTAAGCACGGATGAGCTATTGGAGCAGCGTTACGCCAAATTGATGAGCTTTGGTATTTCTTCCTAGTCAGCTAGGTTTGCGTAATACTACCCGCAGCACTTTGACAGCAAAGTTCTGCGGGTTTTTTATGAGAAAGTTTAACTAATAATGCAGCACAGAATTGTTCCGCAGGTCATAGAGCAGCTTAAACCGTGGCAGCGAGCTCCAGCTTGGTGCGTGGCCTTTTCTGGTGGGCTGGACTCCACGGTTTTACTGCATATTCTGGCTACGCAAATACCGCCCAGCTCAAGGCCAGCTTTGCGAGCTGTTTATATTCACCACGGTTTGCAGCAAGCAGCCGAAGACTGGCCAGCGCATTGCCAGAGTGTTTGTGAGCAACTGGGCGTTGCGCTTAGTGTCATCAAAATAAAGGTTGCGCAGCAAGCCAGTGTCGAGCAAGCAGCACGCAATGCACGTTATACGGCCTATGCAGAACATTTGCAGCCCGAAGAACTCTTGTTGATGGCGCAGCATCAGGATGATCAGGCGGAAACCCTGTTGTTTCGATTATTGCGCGGTAGTGGTGTTACTGGGTTGCAGGCGATTCCTCGCCAACGTGCTTTAGGTCAAGCGCATTTGTTGCGCCCGTTATTGGGTATTGCGCGCCAAGAGCTCGAAGACTATGCCCAGCAACACCAGTTAAATTGGGTAGAAGATCCCAGTAATGCAGAAGAATATTTTGATCGAAATTTTCTTCGCCGCCAGATTATTCCATTACTCAAACAACGTTGGCCAGCTACGCTCTCAGTGTTGCAGCGCACTACTGAGCATATGCGCGAAGCACAGCAGTTGCTGGATGATTTAGCCCAGCTTGACCTGCAGCAGGCACAGCTTGTAGCGCCTATCAGCTGGCTGCCACTGGCGGGTTTGCAGCTAGATAAACTAGCGAAGCTGAGTGATAAGCGACAAAAAAATCTATTGCGCTATTGGCTTGCTGATAAAACGTCTGCTGTTGAAACCCAGCATTGGGCAGGTTGGTATGATTTACGCGATGCCAAAGCTGATGCTCGGCCAGTGTGGCGTTTACAGCAGGGTGCGCTGGTGCGTTATCAACAACAGCTGTATTGGCTGCCGGAATCTTGGCTGGCGTCTGTAGAAACAGTGCAGTTGGAAATCACTAAGCCGGGTCGGTATGTATTACCCGGCAATGGTGTGCTTGAAGTGCAGGGCGAGCTGCCCGGACTGTTACATATCCGTTATCGCCATGGTGGCGAGCAGATGCAATTACCCGCACGTGGGCGGCGTGATTTAAAGCGTTTGTTGCAAGAGCAAAATATTCCCCAGTTTCTCCGTCAGCGCATCCCTTTGGTGTACATGCAGCAGCAACTCATAGCTGTAGCTAACTGTTGTGCTTTGCAGGACGCACAAGCTAAGCAGCTTCAACTGCATTGGCATCCACTTATCTAAAAAGCGTGCTGTTGCTCACACTTCTGTAACAGAAATAGCTAAGCCCATATTCGGGTCTATTATGAATGGTAGGCACAGAACGGATGCGCCTAATGGAGTGGGTGAGGGCAGCGGCGGGATGCGGCTGAGCACTGGATGTGCGGCGCAAGGAAGCGCAAATTTTATCTAAGCAGGCGGGCGTTCTAACGTATTGATAAAGCACGGATTCAAGGCCGGGTTATGGAGAGCTTGCTTCATCCATCCTATGCAATTGAGCTAGCCACTCTTGCGGTACCAAGTGACGCAAGCAAAGCTGGCACTGTTGCGTGGCGAGGTCAAAGATAATAACAGCCTGTTTACTTTCAAGTGCCGCACGAGCTCTTTGTATCTTGGTCTGGTAAGGCGTTTCATCGCCGTTATCGGTTCCATCACGACTGACGAAATCTTCAAGTAACCCCTGCAGGGCTGCTTCACTGAGTTGCTGATAGGGAATGAGCATGAAACCACCTGTATGGAACTCTATTTTTTCTGCGTGAGCCAGTGCTTGCAATTAAGATGCCGCTGTAAAACTCAAGGCAGTATAGCAGTAAGTGATCTTGAATTATTTAGCGTCGTGAGCAGGCAAAAAATTTCAGGTATGGCTTGGTTGTGCGAGGTTATTTGTTAGCAGTAAGCACAGTAAAAAAATAAAATGGTTATTTTGGTTGTAGAGGTCTAAAATAGACGCCCAATTTCGCTCCATTTAGAGGCTGTTTCAACGATGCTCATTTTGCGCGGTGCTCCTGCCCTTTCTGACTTTCGTCAGCAAGCTGTTTCCCAACAACTGACTTCCTTGGTTCCTTCCGTATCTGGCGTTTTTGCTAGCTATGTTCATTTTGTTGAGCTGGCTGGTGAGCTGGATGCGACAGAACATTCTGCGTTAACGCAACTGCTGACTTACGGGCCAGCAGCAGCTACGCAGGAGCCAAGCGGCCAGCTATTTTTAGTGGTACCACGTTTGGGGACTATTTCTCCTTGGTCTAGCAAGGCTACGGACTTGGTTAACTACTGCGGCTTAAGTAAGGTCAAGCGCATTGAGCGCGGCATTGCTTACTACGTTGACGGTCAGTTTGATACAGCGCAGGCGCGCCAGATTGCGGCGCAGCTGCACGACCGCATGAGTGAGCACGTATTTGAGCAGCTTGAACAAGCCCAGGCTTTGTTTCAACAGTCTGCGCCGCGCGCACTCAATAGTGTTGATGTGTTGGGCGGTGGACTGGCTGCACTACAACAAGCCGACCAAGCGCTTGGCTTGGCGTTAGCTGAAGATGAAATGGAGTACTTGGTTGCCAGTTTCCAGAAAATGGGCCGCAACCCGAATGATATTGAATTAATGATGTTTGCTCAGGCGAACTCTGAGCATTGCCGTCACAAGATTTTTAATGCGAGCTGGGATATTGATGGACAAGAGCAGCAGAAATCGCTGTTTGCCATGATTAAAAACACCTACGAAATGAACAGCCAAGGTGTTTTGTCTGCCTATAAAGACAACTCGTCTGTTATTGAAGGCTTCAGCGCTGGACGTTTTTTCCCCGATCCTGTGACCGGTGAATACCGTGCTCATCAAGAACCTATTCATATTTTAATGAAGGTGGAAACCCATAACCACCCATCCGCGATTGCACCGTTTCCCGGCGCAGCAACGGGTTCAGGCGGTGAGATTCGTGATGAAGGAGCTACCGGTATTGGTTCTAAGCCTAAGGCGGGTCTGTCTGGCTTTACCGTATCGGGTCTGAATATTCCCGGCTACGAGCAGCCTTGGGAAATTAATTACAGCAAGCCTGATCGCATTGTAAGCGCGCTGGATGTGCTCATCGAAGGTTCAAAAGGTGGGGCTTCGTTCAATAACGAGTTTGGCCGCCCTGTGCTGAACGGCTATGTGCGCAGCTTTGAGCAGCAGGTAGATACGGTTAATGGCCCAGAGATTCGCGGTTATCACAAGCCTATTATGCTGGCAGGTGGTCTGGGTAATATTCGTGCTGATCACGTGCAAAAAGGTGAAATTGAGCCGGGCAATAAACTGATTGTGCTAGGTGGTCCAGCCATGCTTATCGGCTTGGGTGGTGGTGCAGCGTCTTCGGTAGATACGGTGGCGGCTGATGATTTGGACTTTGCCTCCGTGCAACGCGGTAACCCAGAGCTGGGCCGTCGTTGTCAGGAAGTGATTGATAGCTGCTGGCAGCTTGGCGCAGAAAACCCCATTCGTTTTATTCATGATGTGGGTGCAGGCGGTTTGTCTAATGCCTTCCCTGAGTTGGTGAATGATGCAGGTCGTGGTGGACGTTTTGAATTACGCAAAATGCCCAGTGCGGATACATCATTGAGCCCGCTAGAGATTTGGTGCAACGAAGCTCAAGAACGTTATGTATTGGCCGTTGCTGAGCAAGATGTAGAGCGTTTTGCCGCCATCTGTGCGCGTGAGCGCTGCCCTTTTGCAGTAGTGGGCGAGGCGACAGCGGAAAAACAATTGACGGTCAATGATGCGCAGTTTGCTAATCAGCCGGTAGATATGCCGCTGGATGTATTACTGGGTAAACCGCCACGTATGCATCGCAGTGTAACGCGTGAAGCTGAAGTGGGTGCTGCTTTTAATAGTTCAGCGTTGCCATTAACTGAAGCAGTCGAGCGCGTTTTACGTCATCCAACGGTAGCCAGCAAAGGCTATATGATTACCGCGACCGACCGTGGCGTCACGGGCTTGGTAGTGCGTGATCAGCTGGTGGGACCTTGGCAGGTTCCGGTTGCGGACTGCGCGGTCACGGCGATGAGTTTTGATAGCTATTACGGCGAAGCCATGGCTATGGGTGAGCGTACGCCTTTAGCGATTTTAAACGCACCGGCTTCTGGACGTATGGCAGTGGGTGAAGCGATTACTAACCTCGCAGCTGCCCGTATTGATAAAATCTCTGACATTCGTTTATCAGCCAACTGGATGGCGGCAGCGGGCCATCCGGGTGAAGATGCGCGCCTGTATGAAACGGTTAAAGCCGTTGGTATGGAGCTATGCCCGGCGTTGGGCATTACCATTCCAGTGGGCAAAGACTCCATGTCGATGAAAACCCGCTGGCTGGAGCAGGGCGAAGAAAAAACAGTCACCTCGCCCGTATCGCTGATTATTAGTGGTTTTGCACCGGTGCTGGATATCCGTCAAACCCTCACCCCACAGTTGCAGCTAGATAAAGGCGACAGTCAATTGTTGCTGATTGATCTGGGTCGTGGTCAAAACCGCATGGGCGGCTCGATTTTGGCGCAGGTGTATAAAGAACTGGGCGAGCATGCGCCTGATGTGGACAGCGCCGAGGACTTAAATGCTTTCTTCGCTGCGATCCAACAACTCAATCACCAAGGCTTATTGCTGGCTTACCATGACCGTTCCGATGGTGGATTGTTAACCACAGCAGTAGAAATGGCCTTTGCTGGACACTGCGGTTTGTCTCTGCAGTTGGATGCGTTAGGTATTCAAGCAGAGCAAGCAAATGCGGCGTTGTTTAGTGAAGAGTTGGGTGCGGTTATTCAGGTATCTAACGAGAAGCTGGCGCAGGTTCAGGCAGTTTTTGCGGATGCTGGATTAGCTGATTGCGTACACAGTATCGGACAGCCAGAGGCGGGTGATAGCGTCACCATTAGCTTGGGTGATACGAAATTAGTGGATGCGCGGCGCAGCCAGTTACAGCGTATTTGGACACAAACCAGCTACCAGATTCAGCGTATTCGTGATAACAGCGACTGTGCACAGCAAGAGTATGACGCCTTGCTGGACGAGCACGATCCGGGTTTAAATGTATCGCTAAGCTTTGATATTAATGAAGACGTGGCAGCGCCGTACATCGCCACTGGCGTAAAGCCGAAGGTGGCGATACTGCGTGAACAAGGCAGTAACGGACATGTTGAGTTGGCTGCAGCCTTTGAGCGTGCAGGCTTTAACGCTGTAGACGTGCATATGAGTGATTTACTGGCAGGTCGTGTGCAGCTGGCAGACTTTAAAGGCTTAGCGCCCAGCGGTGGTTACTCCTTTGGTGATGCGTTGGGTGCAGGGGCGGGTTGGGCGAAATCCATTTTGCTTAATGATTCACTGCGTGCCCAGTTTGCTGAGTTTTTCAGCCGCAACGACAGCTTTACCCTTGGCGTCAACAATGGCGCACAAATGCTGGCGCAACTTAAAGAACTTATTCCGGGTGCTGAGCACTGGCCGCAGTTTGTGCACAACCAATCAGAGTGCTTTGAGTCACGTTTGAGCATGGTTGAAGTGCAAGACTCGCCCTCAATCTTTTTGACCGGCATGGCTGGCTCACGCCTACCCGTGGCCGTAGCGCACGCAGAAGGGCAGGTGACTTTTGCCAATGCGGAGCAGCTAGCAGCAGCGAGCAGCTCTGGTTTGGTGGCGCTGCGCTTTGTGGATAATCACGGGCAAGTAACCCAAGCTTATCCGGCGAACCCTAATGGTTCTGCTCAGGGTATGACAGGCTTTACCAGTCGTGATGGCCGTGTGACCTTGCTGATGCCTAACCCAGAACGTTTAGTGCGTACGGTACAGAACTCATGGCACCCTGACAGCTGGCAAGAAGACGCTGCTTGGTTGCGTATGTTCCGCAATGCCCGAGTTTGGGTTGGCTAGTTTCTAGCTTTAGCTGTAACCAATAAAAAAACCGCGCTCTACTCAAGGTAGGCGCGGTTTTTTATTGATTTAAATAAAGGCTGCAGCAGCGCTTACAAAGCGGCTCTATTTAAAAAAGGGAAACAGCAATGGCACCATGATGATAGTGGTGATCAGTACGATAACCGTGAAGGGTACGCCGATACGCACAAAGTCGCTGAAGCGGTATTGCCCCGGCCCAAGTACCAGCGTGTTTACGGGTGAGGAAATAGGCGTCATAAAGGCTGCCGATGCAGCCACTGCAACCGTCATCGCAAAGGGTGCCGGTGAGGCATTCATCGCCACCGCAGTGGCAATAGCAACCGGCGCCATGAGCACAGCCGTGGCGGTGTTGGACAGAAACAAGCTGGTAACGGCGGTAGATACAAACAATACAATGAGAATGGCACGCGGCCCCGAATCACCAAAGATACCCATTAGACCGTTTACGGCTAAATCAATACCGCCGGTTTTTTGCAGGGCAGCAGCAAAAGGAATCATGCCGACAATAAGAATAATGCTTTGCCAGTGAATCGACTTGTAAGCGCTATCCATATCAATACAGCGAAAAGCACCCATCAGCAAACAGCCGATGATGGCCGCTAATACGTTAGGCACTACGCCGGTAATCATTAGGGCAACCATAACGGCTAGACTTATCAAAGCATGTGGTGCTTTGCTGAGCGCGGGAGCAATGTTGTCTTTTTCTGCGGGCAAACTCAGCACGAGAAAATCGCGGCTGTACACCTGTAAAGCATGGATATGTTTCCAGTTACCTGCCACCAAAAGCGTATCACCAGCTTTTAGAACCTCATCAACTAATAGACCATCCAAGGCATTTTGATTGCGTCGCAGACCGACCACGTTGAGTTTGCGGTGCGTGCGAAAACCCAGTTCTTGTATGGTTTTGCCAGCCAGACGTGACTCTGGAGGCAGCATTACTTCAGCTAGACCTAATGTGCGGCAATGGTCAGCAAAATAGCTTTGCTTGATGCCTAGGGGTTCGACACCGAGCTCATGGTAAGAGTTAAGTAGATCAATGGTGGGGCTAACTAAGTGCACTAATAGCACATCACCAGCGCGTAATTCAGTGCTGCCCGTGGCGCTCAGGAGGGTGCGCCGGAAGCGTTGTTGGCGCTCTACTGCAATAACGTTAATGCCATACTGGGTACGCAGTTGCAGCTCGTTCAGTGTCTGACCCGTCAAAATGGAGTTGGCTTTTACGCGTAAACGACGCTCACGGCCATCAAGGTTATATTCGCGTGCCAAATCGGCGATAGTATGACGTGGCTCGCCCGCTTCTTTTTGACTTTGTTTGCTGGCCAGCCAGTGGCGAGTGAGCAGCATGTAGCCAACACCCAAAATCAATACAACTATGCCTATAGGAGTAAAAGCCAAAAAGCTAAAGCCTTCGTAACCATTACGCACCAGCTCGCTATGAACCACCATGTTGGGAGGTGTTGCGACTAGGGTTTGCATACCACTTATCAGGCCCGCAAAACTAAGCGGCATCATTAGCTTACTAGGATGGATTTTGCTGCGTGCGCAGATACTTAGAACGACAGGAATAAAGATGGCTACAACACCTGTAGAGCTCATAATTGACCCGAGCGTGGCAACAGAGACCATCAATAAAATAATCAACTTGGTTTCGCTGCTGCCAGCATGCTCGATGAGTTTCTCACCGAGCTGGTAAGCAATGCCGGTGCGCACCAGTCCTTCGCCAACAATAAACAGCGCGGCAATCACCACAACACTGGGGTCACTAAAGCCTGCTAAAGCTTCCTGCACTGTCAGAACGCCGGTTAAAGGCAAAGCGACCAGTACCAGCACAGCGACCACATCCATGCGCGGCTTGTTGCGAATGAAAAGAACAATAGCGATCAGTAGTAAGCTTAAAACCCAAAACAGAGGAAGATTCATGGCAACTCAAAAGCAAACGATTAACAAAGGGCGGCTATTGTACTATGTGGCGTGAAATAGAACAGCTTGGATGCTTTGAGCAGGTTGTTTTTATGTGAAGTGTTCAATGTGGTTTAGGTTAAGTGAACGCCGATTTGCAGAAAGCATGAAATAAATAAAATTTGTGTTAATGTCAGTTTGAGTCAATCCCGTCTTTAGCGTAAACTACTCAACCGTCTTGAGTGGCTAGACCTTGGCTGAGTTTTTTCTAAGGTGTCTGTAGGCAATTCTTCGTTACAGACCTATTTGCTGCTGTTTTTTTTCTCGGGCGGATATCCGCCATAACTTGTATATCCAGGGTTTTTTATGACGCGCTATATCTTCGTCACCGGCGGTGTTGTTTCTTCTTTAGGCAAAGGTATTGCCTCAGCTTCTTTGGCCGCCATTTTGGAAGCGCGCGGTTTTAACGTCACCTTATTAAAGCTTGATCCTTATATTAACGTTGATCCGGGCACCATGAGCCCGTTTCAGCATGGTGAAGTGTTCGTCACCCATGACGGCGCAGAAACCGACTTGGATTTGGGTCACTACGAGCGTTTTGTGCGTACCACGATGACGCAAAATAACAACTTCACCACCGGACGTGTGTATGAAGAAGTGATTCGTCGTGAGCGTCGTGGTGATTATTTGGGTGCCACGATTCAGGTTATTCCTCATATCACCGATGAAATTAAGCGCCGTATTATTAAAGGCGCTGGCGATGCAGATATTGCCATGGTGGAAATTGGCGGTACGGTGGGTGACATCGAATCCCAACCATTTTTAGAAGCTATTCGCCAGTTGCGCGTTGAAGTGGGTGCTAAGCGTGCCATGCTCATGCATCTGACGTTGGTGCCTTATATCGCCACTGCCGGCGAAACCAAAACCAAGCCGACACAGCACTCGGTTAAAGAATTACGCTCCATCGGCTTGCAGCCAGATATTTTGGTGTGCCGTTCAGAAGTGGTGCTAGATATCTCCTCGCGCCGCAAAATCGCCTTGTTTACCAACGTTGAAGAGCGGGCGGTAATTAGCCTGCAAGACGTCGACACCATTTATAAAATCCCCGGGATTTTGCACAGCCAAGGCGTGGATGATTACGTGCTGGAACGTTTTGGGCTAGAAGCGCAGAGTGCTGATCTGAGCGAGTGGGATGTGGTGATTCAGGCCAAACTCAATCCAAAGCATGAAGTCACCATTGCGATGGTGGGTAAATACATGGAGCTGTTGGATGCCTATAAATCGTTGATTGAGGCGATGAATCATGCGGGTATTCATGCAGAAACCAAAGTTAACTTCCGCTACATTGACTCTGAAGACATTGAAACTCAGGGCACGCAGGTGCTTGAGGGTGTGGATGCGATTCTGGTGCCGGGCGGTTTTGGCTTGCGCGGCGTGGAAGGTAAGATTAAAACCGTTCAGTATGCGCGTGAGCAGGGCATTCCTTATTTAGGGATTTGCTTAGGCATGCAGGTGGTAGTGATTGAGTACGCTCGCAATGTTTTAGGTTGGGAAGGGGCTAACTCAACCGAATTCGATAAAGAAACGGATTACCCGGTCGTGGGTTTGATTTCCGAGTGGCAGGCAGCCAGTGGTGCTGTCCAGCGCCGTACTGAAAACGATGAGCTGGGAGCCAGCATGCGTTTGGGGGCTCAAATATGCCGCTTAGAAGAAGGCAGTCTGTTACAGCAGAGCTACGGCAAAACCGAGATCCAAGAGCGTCATCGCCATCGTTATGAAGTGAATAATACATTGCTAGAGCCGTTACAAGAGGCAGGCTTGAAAGTTACAGCTTGGTCAGAAGACGGTAATCTGGTTGAGGCGGTCGAAGTGCCGAATCATCCTTGGTTCGTGGCCTGTCAGTTCCATCCAGAATTTACCTCAACTCCACGTGATGGGCACCCGTTGTTTAGCCGGTTTGTGCAAGCGGCATTAACCTATCAGGGAGAAAAATAAGCATGACGCAAAAAACGATTCGTGTGGCTGATATCGATATCGCCAACGACAAGCCTTTTGTTTTATTTGGCGGTATTAATGTGCTGGAGTCGCGTGATTTAGCCATGCGCGCCTGTGAAGAATACGTGCGCGTGACCGACATGCTCGGTATTCCTTATGTATTCAAAGCCAGCTTCGATAAAGCCAACCGCTCTTCTATCAACTCGTTTCGCGGGCCGGGCTTAGACGAAGGCTTGAAGATTTTTGAGGAAGTCAAAAAGACCTTCAACGTGCCAGTGATTACAGATGTGCATGAGCCTTATCAGGCGCAGCCCGTAGCCGAAGTTTGCGACATTATTCAACTGCCAGCGTTTTTGTCCCGTCAAACCGATTTGGTCGTGGCGATGGCGAAAACCGGCGCAGTCATCAATATCAAGAAGGCCCAGTTTTTAGCTCCCCATGAAATGCGCCATATTCTGAGCAAGTGCGAAGAAGCCGGTAACAACCAGCTGATTCTATGCGAGCGCGGTAGCGCCTTTGGTTACAACAACCTCGTGGTGGATATGCTGGGTTTTGGCATCATGAAAAAATTTAACTACCCCGTATTTTTCGATGTCACCCACTCGTTACAAACCCCAGGCGGACGTGCAGACTCCGCAGGTGGGCGTCGTGCGCAAGTCACTGATTTGGCGAAAGCCGGTATGAGTCAGGGCTTAGCAGGACTGTTTTTAGAGGCGCACCCAGATCCGGATAACGCTAAGTGCGATGGTCCCTGTGCGCTGCGTTTAGATAAGCTTGAACCCTTTTTAGCTCAGCTCAAACAGCTGGATGATTTAATTAAAAGTTTCTCGGTAATTGAAACTGCTTAATTTTTGATGGAGTAACCCAACCCATGGCAAAGATTGTTGACATCAAAGGACGTGAAGTTCTGGACTCGCGCGGCAACCCTACAGTGGAAGCCGATGTTATTTTGGATAATGGCATTATTGGCAGTGCTTGCGCGCCCTCGGGTGCCTCGACGGGCTCGCGCGAAGCGTTAGAGCTGCGCGATGGCGACAAGTCTCGCTACATGGGCAAAGGCGTACTTAAAGCCGTTGCCAACGTCAATGGTCCTATCCGTGAAGCATTACTGGGTAAAGACGCTACCGATCAGCAAGGCTTAGACCGCATCATGATTGCACTGGACGGCACGAACAACAAAGCCACATTGGGGGCGAACGCTATTTTGGCGGTATCACTGGCCGCTGCTAAAGCTGCTGCACAAGCCAAAGGCATGCCGCTGTATGCGCACATTGCTGAGCTTAATGGCACTCCAGGTCAGTACAGCATGCCGGTGCCGATGATGAACATCATTAACGGCGGTGAGCACGCGGATAACAACGTCGATATCCAAGAGTTTATGATCCAGCCGGTCGGTGCGAAAACTTTCTCGGAAGCCTTGCGCATGGGAACTGAAGTATTTCATCACCTGAAAGCGGTATTGCAAGCGCGCGGTTTAAGCACCTCAGTGGGCGATGAAGGTGGTTTTGCACCGAACTTGGCGTCCAACGAGGAAGCCTTGGCTGTGATTTCAGAAGCAATCGCCAATGCCGGTTACAAGCTCGGTGACGATATCACCTTAGCGCTGGACTGTGCAGCGAGTGAGTTTTACAAAGACGGAATGTACGATTTAGCGGGTGAAGGCAAGAAGTTTGATGCTCAGGGTTTTACTGATTACTTGGCTGGCTTAACCGAGCGCTTCCCCATTATCTCTATTGAAGACGGTATGGATGAGTCGGATTGGGATGGTTGGAAAATTCAGACGGATAAGCTTGGCGATAAAATCCAGCTGGTTGGTGATGATTTATTTGTGACCAATACCAAGATTCTCAAGCAGGGTATTGATACCAAAACTGCCAACTCTATTTTGATTAAATTCAATCAGATCGGTACTTTGACCGAGACTTTAGAGGCCATTCAGATGGCTAAAGCAGCGGGCTTTACTGCAGTGATTTCACACCGCAGTGGCGAAACTGAAGACGCCACCATTGCTGACTTAGCCGTAGGTACAGCAGCAGGGCAGATTAAAACCGGTTCGCTCTGCCGTTCCGACCGCGTGGCCAAGTACAACCAGTTGTTACGCATCGAGGAACAGTTGGCTGATAAGGCTGTCTATCGTGGACGTGCTGAGTTTCGCGGTTAATAGCTACAACTAAGCACTAAACATAAGGGCAGCATTGGGCTGCCCTTTTCCTTTGTAATGAACTCATTCATGAAAAAACCATCATTTTGGCTTACCTCTATATTGCTGATTATGCTGCTGGCATTGCAGTATAGGTATTGGTTTGGTGATGGTGGAGTGACGCATCGTATTGGACTGGAACAACAGATCCAAGTACAGCGCGATGAAAATGAACGCCTGCAAGCACGTAACCGTATGATGGAAGCAGAGGTTATGGAATTAAAGCAAGGTATGGAAACCGTTGAAGAGCGTGCACGGCATGAGTTAGGCATGGTTAAGCAGGGTGAAACCCTTTACCTGTTGATGGAGTAGTCTGTGAAGTTTTGGCTTGTAATCCCTGCGGCTGGTATTGGTAGTCGGATGGCTAGCGATAGACCTAAGCAATATCTGCAGGTGGCGGGAAAGACTATTTTAGAGCACACCTTGGACATTTTCTTACAGCATCCGCAATTGCGCGGTGCGGCGGTTGCCATTGCCGAGCATGACCGACACTGGCTGCGCTTGCCGGTGGCTCAGCATCCCTTGGTTCGTCAGGTTGTCGGTGGGCAGGAACGAGCTGATTCCGTGCTGAATGCCTTGCATATGCTGCCAAACTTAGGTGCGCAGCCGTGCGATTGGGTGTTGGTGCATGATGCGGCTAGGCCTTTGCTACAGCGCGCGGATTTAGACAAGCTTCTATCCACTTTAGAGCATGATACTGTCGGCGGACTGCTGGCTTATCCGGCGCGTGATACCTTGAAGTTGGCTGATGAGCAGCAGCGCAGCCAAGAAACCTTGCGGCGAGAACAAATTTGGCATGCGTTAACCCCGCAAATGTTTCCCCTGCAGTTGCTTAGCAATGCGCTTGAGCAAGCCTTAGCGGCTAGTGTAACTGTTACCGATGAGGCGTCTGCAGTAGAGTGGGCTGGCTTTAGGCCCAAACTGGTAGCGGGACGTAGTGATAATCTTAAAATCACTTACCCAGAAGACTTGCAGCTGCTAGCAGCAGTGCATGGACAGTCTGGGGTGATTAGCGGTGTAGTTGATGTCTGATGTAGAGCAAAAACAAAGCTTAAGCTGGCGTTATATTCGCCAGCTGGCTTGGCAGAACAAGCAAAAAATACTCTTTGCTAATGCTTTAGCGTTATTCGCTACGCTAACCAGTGTACCTATTCCGTTATTGTTACCGCTATTGGTTGATGAGGTGTTATTAAAGCAGCCCGGCAAAGCTGTGGCTTTTATGCAAAACTTTCTACCTGAGAGTTGGGTGCAGCCGGTTGGTTTTATTGGGTTTTTGCTTATAGTTACGCTGGTGTTGCGCCTGAGTTCGCTAGTTTTTAATGTGCTGCAAAGTCGACTGTTTACCGAGCTGTCTAAAGGGGTTATTTATAATCTCAGGCTGATGCTGCTGGGCCGCTTGCAGCGCATTTCTCTTTCTGAGTATGAAAGCTTGGGCAGTGGATCGGTAGCTACAAATCTGGTAACGGATCTGGATACGCTGGATGCCTTTATCGGTGAAACGCTGAGCCGTTTTATAGTAGCTTTGCTGACACTTACGGGCACAGCCACTATATTGCTGTGGATGCACTGGCAGTTGGCGCTATTTATTTTGTTGCTTAATCCGGTAGTGGTTTTGGCTACAGTTAAGCTTGGCAAAAAAATTAAGCACCTTAAAAAACAAGAAAACGATAACACAGCGCACTTTACTCAAGCCTTAACTGAAACCCTTGATGCGATTCACGAGGTGCGTGCGGGGAGCCATCAGCACTATTTCTTTTCTCGTTTACGTCTACGTGCTAAGAATGCCCGCGACTCAGCTATCGCCAGTAAGTGGAAAACCGAAACAGCGATGCGTTCAAGTGGCTTGATGTTTCAGTTTGGTATCGACGTGTTTCGTTCCGTAGCGATGTTAACTGTGCTGTTTTCTGATTTATCGATTGGTCAGATGCTCGCTGTGTTTAGCTACCTGTGGTTTATGATTGGTCCTGTTGAACAACTACTGAATTTACAATATGCGCTCTATGGCGCTAATGGTGCGATGCAGCGGATTAATCAGTTGTTAGCGCGGCAGAATGAAGCTGAATATCCCACCCAAGTTAATCCGTTCACGCATAAGAAAACCGTAGCCGTAGAAGTGCAGGATCTGCATTTTGCCTATCGACAGGAGCCAATTCTTAATGGCCTGAGCTTCTCAGTAGCGCCGGGTGAGAAAGTAGCCATTGTAGGTGTGAGTGGGGGTGGAAAAAGTACCTTAGTGCAACTGTTATTGGGTCTTTATCGCCCCAGTCGAGGTACGATTTTTTATGATAACGTGCCCATTGAGCAGATTGGTACGCAGCCTGTGCGCGAGCATGTGGCGGTGGTACTACAGAATCCAGCATTGTTTAACGATAGTGTGCGGGAAAACGTGCTGCTAGGCCGTACGGGTGATGATGAGGCCTGTTGGCAGGCGCTAGCAGTGGCGCAGCTGGATGAGTTTGTCAGGCAACTGCCAAACGGTTTAGACACCATTATTGGTCGTGCTGGTGTGCGTCTGTCGGGTGGGCAGAAACAGCGTTTAGCTATCGCGCGTATGGTGTTAGCTGATCCCTGTGTGGTGATTCTGGATGAGGCTACTTCCGCTCTGGATAGCCAGACCGAGCAGGGCGTGCATCAGGCATTACAAAGCTTTTTGGCTGAGCGTACCACGCTTATAATTGCGCACCGTTTAAGTGCTGTGCGACAGGCCGATAGGATATTGGTACTTTCTGAGGGGCGCGTGGTTGAGCAGGGCGATCACCAAGCTTTGTTGGCGCAAGGGGGTGTTTATGCTGAACTCTACGGCCGTCTACAAGCTAAATAATCTTTATTGTTAAGAAAAGTTTGACAATAATGTCGGTCTTGCTTATCATGCGCCCCGTCCAATGAGTTGGGGCTATAGCTCAGCTGGGAGAGCGCTTGCATGGCATGCAAGAGGTCCACGGTTCGATCCCGTGTAGCTCCACCAATTCAAACTAGCCTATTGATGTGTTTAGTCAGTAGGAGTCAAGGGTTACGTCCCCTTCGTCTAGTGGCCTAGGACACCGCCCTTTCACGGCGGTAACAGGGGTTCGAGTCCCCTAGGGGACGCCACTTTTCTTTTTATATAAAAAAGAAGCATATTAAAAAACCCGCTCTTCAGTAATGTTGAGCGGGTTTTTTAATTGTGGGTTTTATTTAAAAAAGTTCGCCACCCTCATCGCGTCGTGCTTCACGCTGCAGCTGGTAGACGTAGCGTTCAATGTTGCGCTGAGTAACGCCGTCAACCTGATGAAAACGTAGGCCAACCTTGGTTATGTCATTCTCTTCTATGGCTTGCACGTGGCGCGCCTCGACACTAAGGCCTAAGGAGCCGTGTGGCATGATTAAGCTGCAACTCTCATAGAGTTGTCCGGCTTTCAGATTGGTATTCGCTGAATCTATATGAACTTTGCAGCCGGTAGCGGAAATATCAAGCAGACGTCCGCTAACGGGTGTGGTCAAGGTTTTGCCGGCTATAGTTATGCTGGCGGGCTGATCGGGGATTACATTAGCGCGGAAGGTTCCGCGGCGCTGGTGGTAGCGCATTGCCTCAGGAAATTTAAACCATAGGCAGGGGTGGCCATTAATTTCTGCAGGTATCCCAGTTTGTTGGTGCGACCAGTTGATGCGCACTCCGTCTATGTGGGCCTCGACATGAAATTCATCACCGCTTTGCAGTAAGCGCAGTGCAGTGTTTGGCACGAATTCATCTAGCGCTAACGATGCGTTTTCGCGATCAACGGCAACTATGTAGCTAAGATAGCGTTGCTCACGCCCGGGGAACCGAATTTTTAACGGCAGATTATTATTCATAAGAGTGCGAAAATTGCCGTTAATTTCTGTTGCGGTAGTTAATATCCTAGGTGGCTGCGGACTGCTATTTTCATTAAACATTATTGATACGAGCTAACCTTAATGGTGTATGAGAAACAACCGCCTAACTATGCGCTAGTGAAAGTGCGCTGAGTATTTTTGTAAGCGGTGCTGCCAGATTTATCGTACAGCGAAGGCTCGTTATTACCGCGAATAATGTTTAGCGCTGAGCCAACACTAATTTGGTTGGCGCGTATTAGCCGTCCATTACGTAAGTTGGCCGCTTGGCATTGTTCAATAAGTTCATTGAGCGTGCTGTGTTGCAGCAATAGTTTAGCAGAGTGCGGGGAGTTTTGAGCAAATTGTTGGAAGCCGTTCATGTCGGCCGTCAAGCCACTGCGCTGCAACAGGTTGCTGCGCTCTTTAGCGCTTTGGTTGAGGCTTATCAGTAGTGGTTGTTTGCTATCGAGCAGCGCTTGCAGTTGTTCTAGTTTGCGTTCATTAAGCGCAGTAAACTCCTGCTCAAGAATCTCAAGAAGCTCTGTGCAGGAGTGTATATCAGTGTCTAGCAGTTCTAATATTCTAGTATCAGGCATGGCTTATAAAATTATAGTTGTGCTTCGAAATCAAGCATTTTATTGGCTGTGAGGACGCTATCAACTTTGTAGCTGCCATCGTTAATAGCTTGTTTAAGCTCTTGTACTTTATCGTGATTTATATCAGGCATTTGCTTGAGCTTGTCGTTGATGGATTGTAATTCAAGCGCATTTTGGCTGATTTTGACAGATTCGCCTAGGCTTTTGGTTGGAGTAGACGCGTCAGCCTGAGTTGCTTGAGATGTTGAGTTGTCATTCGATCCTGCCTTAGTGGGCGGAGCGTTGTTTTTAGTAAGATTTTGTGTGCTGTTCGCACGATTAAATTCGATTGCCATGATAAGCCTCCAACTGCTGAGTATTAGAACACTGGCCTAATTATCGGCGGCATTAGAATAAACTTTAGCACAAAGCCTGAAAAAGCTTAGTCGGCATAAAAAGGATTTTTAATCGCACATTGTAGCTTTGAAAACACTGCTGTTATTGCTTTTATATAAGCTGAGTATAGCTACTTTAAAGCAGATTACATAGCGACTTCAACCTGGCCTGGCGCGGTCACTCGCGCATGAATAATACGCTGTGAGCGGATGTTGCGCACCCTTATTTGCTCACCTATAGCGCCGTCTGATAAGGCTTCGCCCGGCATGCGTACGCGCACGCTGCCACTTAGTGCAGAGATAACTACTTGATCGCCGCGCTTAACAGTGGCTGGCTGGCGTAACTGGTTCGGTGAAACAACCTGATCATGTTGCAGGCCACGAGTGGCTAGGCTGCCGATAACGCTATCAAGACTTAGCAGGTAACCTTGCTTAAGGTTGCCGACATCGCGTTCAGCCAAGGAAATATCCTTAGCTTGTATAATGGTGTTGCGTTTTATAGGGCGAGTTGCCACTACTACGTCACGATAAAGATTGACTTGGGCGGGCACAAAAATAGACCAAGGTGCGCTGCCATCACAACGAATGCGCAGAGTAACTCTGCCTGTAGGCTGTTGCGGATTCTCTAAAGAAGCACTTAGTGCTTGATCGCAGGCAGCCATGCGTAACCTGCTATCTAAGCGACCAATACTTACCTCGTAGCGTGCCTCAATATTGCTATTAGTTAAATAATTTTTGGTTTCTTGTTCAAGAAATGATTGGGCGGTGTCGATAATCTGATCAATGCTCGTGCCGGCCCAAGCAAGGCTGGGTAAGAAAAGACTAAGACAGAGCAAAAAAAACTTGCTTGGCAGGTTTCGTTCGGCCATTGTGTGTCGGAATAATGTCATTTGGATATTCATAAGAATTATTAAAGCAAAAAACAGGCCAGCTGGCGAGGAAGAAAGCTTGGTCTGACTTGTTATTTTTGGAGTTTGCAATGGCCAGTGTTTTAGACTCAGTAAACCAGAGAACCCAGTTAGTGGGCCAAAATAGGCTGGAGCTGTTGCTGTTCAGACTATCAGGTTCTCAGCTATATGGCGTTAATGTGTTTAAAGTGCGCGAGGTTTTGCAATGTCCTAGCTTAACCATTATGCCGCATTCAAATCCTATGGTGCGTGGTGTGGCTACGGTTCGTGGCAACACGGTTCCAGTGATTGATTTAGCCTTGGCAACAGGCAAGCATGAGAAAACAAAGCTGGAAGACAGTTTTGTCATCGTCACTGAATACAACACGAAAACACAAGGTTTTTTGGTGTGTGCGGTTGAGCGTATTGTTAATCTCAACTGGGAGGAAATTCTTCCGCCGCCGGCAGGTACCGGACGTGAGCATTATTTAACTGCAGTAACTCATGTCGATGATAAGTTGGTCGAAATTCTTGATGTAGAGAAAATATTGGCTGAAGTCGTGCCGGGTAAAGAAGATGTCTCTGACGGTGTGCTCAATGATGATATTCGTAGTCAGGCAGCGAGTAAGAAGATTCTTATCGTTGACGACTCTTTGGTGGCGCGCAAGCAGTTAATGCGCGTGTTGCAGGATGTCGGGGTTGAAATCATTGCCTTAAGTGATGGTCGGGCCGCTTTGAATTATTTAACTGATATGACTGATGAAGGGCTTGATCCTGCCCAAGAGTTGTTGATGTTGATATCTGATATTGAAATGCCGGTGATGGACGGTTACACCCTGACCTCGGAAATTCGCAACAACCCCAAGCTTAAAAATTTGCATGTATTACTGCACACTTCACTTTCTGGTGTTTTCAATCAGGCGATGGTGGAAAAAGTTGGAGCGGATGATTTTTTACCAAAATTTAAGCCGGATGGATTGGCGGAAAGTGTTATAAAGCGACTTAAGCAAAAAGGTTAAGCTTTTGGATGCTTGGTGTTGAGCGAGTTTTAAATAAGCTACGACACCTTATATTCGAGCATCTAGGGGAATATTAGGCTATAATCGATCAATTAGTTTTGATAGTAAGGCGTTATTATAGTGTCACTCACACTCTCAGATTTTCATATATTTCGGGACTACTTGGAAAAGCAGTCCGGAATTTTGCTTGGCGACAATAAGCAGTATTTAGTCAGCAGTCGTCTGAAGAAAATACTGGAGCAAGAGCGTATCCAGTCATTAGGTGAGCTTGTTCGTCGTATGCAGGCCAATCCGCGAGGCGCTTTGCATACGCAAGTAATTGATGCCATGACGACTAACGAAACGCTATGGTTTCGTGACACTTACCCTTACGAAGTGATGAAGAAAAAAGTCTTACCCGAGCTGGTGGCTAAGTATCCTAATCAGCGCTTAAGGATTTGGTCAGCGGCCTGCTCCTCTGGGCAAGAGCCTTACTCGCTAGCCATGATTTTGGATGAGTATGAGCGCACGGCTTTTGGTCAGTTACGAGCGGGTGTACAGATTCTAGCTACTGAGTTGTCGGGTACGATGCTCGAGGCCAGCAAGCAAGGTGAGTACGATGCTTTAGCCATAGCGCGTGGCTTGTCGCCAGAAAGGTTGCAGCGTTATTTTGATAAAGTAGGCACTGGTGGACGCTGGAAAATAAAAGATGCTATCAAGCAGAAAGTAGAGTTTCGTCAGATCAATTTGCTGGAAAGCTATGCTGCGCTAGGTAAGTTTGATGTGGTTTTTTGTCGTAACGTCTTAATTTATTTTTCAGCAGAAGTTAAGAAAGATATTTTGCGCCGTATACATGCAACATTAAAGCCCGGTGGTTATTTGTTTTTAGGCGCCTCAGAAGCTTTAAATGGTTTGCCAGAGCTATATACGATGGTGCAGTGCAACCCGGGAATTATTTATCAAGCTAAATAAATAGCACGCTTATTTTGGGAGCGTTTTATAACATCTCGTATAGTTAAACAAAGCCACGCATGCAAAAATGCACGTGGCTTTTTTTATTGCTAACGGTAAAAAGTGCAGGGTGAAAATTATGCATATAGTCATTGATGAAAACATTCCAGAAACACAGGTGTTTGCGCAGTTTGGCCGAGTTGTTAAGCGAGCTGGCCGTGCTATTAGTGCAGCGGATGTGCGTGAGGCGGATGCTTTAATTGTGCGTTCAATTACTCAGGTAAACAGAGAGTTATTGCAAGGCAGTGCGGTAAAGTTTGTTGGCACTTGCACCATTGGCACGGATCATCTTGATTTAGATTATTTAAATAGCCAAAAAATTGCTTGGACAAACGCACCAGGCTGCAATGCTCAGGCGGTAGTAGAGTATGTGTTGGCTGCACTGCAAGTACTCGCGCAGCGAACTGGAGGAACACTCTCTCAACGTGTTTTCGGCATCGTGGGTGCAGGGCAGGTTGGCCAACGCTTAGCAAATGTATTGCGCAAACTCGGTTATCAAGTGCTGCTTTGCGATCCGCCACGCCAGCAGTTAGAAGCTGCGTCAGTGCAGGAGTATGTTGAGCTAGCCACTATTTTAGCTAAGTGTGATGTGATTTCTATACATACGCCCTTGGATAAATCTGGTAATTGGCCAACTTTACATATGTTTTCTGCACAGCAATTAGCTGCTTTACAGCCGGGTACTTGGTTAATAAATGCTGCCCGAGGCGCGGTAATAGATAACCAGTCCTTATTGGCTTGCTTACTACAGCGTAAAGACTTGGCTGTGGTGTTGGATGTGTGGGAGCCAGAGCCTGAATTTAATCCTGAATTAGCCGCTTTGTGCCAGTTGGCGACGCCACATATTGCTGGATACAGCTTAGATGGCAAGATTCGAGGCACGGAAATGATTTTTAACGCGTTTTGCCAGCATTTTAATTTGACCGCCAACACTAGGATAAAATACCCAGAGCCTTTGCTACAAGCCATTAAACTTAGTTCGGCAGCTAGTGTAGAGAGTATGCGCGGCCTGCTAACTACTGTGTTGTACGACCCTAGAACAGATGATGCAGCTATGCGTATGTTGTTTAGACTCGCTGCTCAGCAGCGCGGTACAGGTTTTGACAGTTTAAGGAAAAACTATCCAATACGACGTGAGCTGGCAACCTTGAGAATCTCAGGACAGGGCTATACAGCTGAGCAGCAGTTATTGTTTCAGGCGTTACAGCTCAGCCTGTAGGGCTTATGGTTTTTTACCAAAATCACGGTCTCTACGTGCGCAGAGTAACGCCAAGCGCACAATTGCTGAGTGTGAGTTATTTCACGTTTTGTCTAAAAAACAAGTCATTTGAAAAAAGCTGCCTAAACTTAAAATTGCAATCGGTACTTTGTATCGCTATTGCTGTAGAGCAGCTGAACTAGTTAGCCTTTGGCGGCCCTGCACATATTTAATACTAAGGAGAGTGTTTTTATGAATAAATCAATTTGGTTTTCGCTAATGCTAGCTATGTCAGTTATTCTTGGTGTGAGTAACGTTGCTCAAGCCCAAGAGACAGCGATAGTCGCGTCTATGACAGCAGTAAATATTAATCAAGCAGATGTGGAAACGCTGTCGCGCGAATTGCCAGGCATAGGTCCATCTAAGGCGCAAGCAATAGTGGATTATCGTGCTGCTCAGGGGGCGTTTAAGTCGGTAGATGAGCTGCTAGAAGTGAAAGGAATTGGTGTTGCTACTTTGGAGCGCATACGCAATAAGCTTGTGGTCGAATAAGGGTTCTGTTTATCAAACACAATTAAGGCAGCCTAGGCTGCCTTAATTTTTACCAACTATTTAATAGCCTAGGTGCAGTTTTCCGCAGCATCTTATAAACTACGCAGTTATTATTACTGAATGATGCAAGAGAGGAATTATGCGTTTTTTAGCTGGGTTACTTACGGCAGGCGTGTTATTGATGGCAAGTTTTGCACAGGCAGTGCAGATGCCGAGTATTTATCAGGTTGATGAAGAGCAGTTGACCAGTGATGACGGTCAAGCCCGAGATAAGGCTTTGAGTCGAGCTTTTAGCACAGTCGTGTGGCGTTTGACCGGCGTAAGCGATCTGGAGAATTACCCAGAGCTTAAAAAACAAAGCGCTGATCCCCAGGACTTGATTACAGGGTACAGCCACCGCGACGCTACGTTAACAGTGCGTTTTGATGCCACCAGCGTATTAAATCTTTTGCAGCAACAAGGGTTGGCGACTTGGGGGGCGCAAAGACCGATGTTGTTGCTGTGGTGGACACAACAAGATGCACATGGGCAGCAACTATTTAGCGATGGGCAGTTAAAGGCAGAGGGTATCGCTAAGTACGCCGAACACAATGGCTTGCCTGTACGTTTCCCAATGGCCGATTTACAAGAACAAATGCTTACTGATCGGTTGCAGCTGCAAAACTCAACGCAAATTGAGGAGCTGTTACAGCGTTATGCAGCCGATGTTTTTTTACGCGTAGTAGTGGATGAAGACCGGCAGCCCACTGCGCAATGGCAGCTGTATGAGCAAGGTAAAGTGCGGCAGGGTAAGCTTGAAGCCAACAATGTGACGGATTTGGCTGATGCGGTTTTTTTTGAACTAGCGGGATACTTTATCCATAAATATGCTGTTTTACCTGGCCAGGGTGAGGCGCTCAAGGTGCAAGTGAATGAGTTGACTATGCAGCGCTTAGCCGCAGTGGAGAAACTTTTGCAGGTCTACAACGCTAAGCTAATCAAGCTCGATGGTCAGCAAGGAGTATGGCAGGTAAAGGCTTTGCCCGAGCAGCTGCGCAGTTCGTTTGCTTTGCAGCACATGCATGAGTTGCCAGTGCCCAAGACTGAACATCTAACACAAGAAACTATGGGTGAAACAGAACAGACTCCAGAGCAGATCCCCGAAAATGTGACTGAAAACAGCGAAGAGTCTGCTGCTATGAGCACTGAGCCTAGTGCTGAAAAAAATGAAAGCCCAAGGGTTGCTCAAGATAAAATAGATCTATTGTTTACTTGGCAATAATTTAGAGTTTTTATGCAAAGCTTAAAACACCTTTACCTATGGCTGGCACTTATAGTTTTTTTGCTGTTGTGCTACGTTTTGCTGCCTGTGTTGACGCCGTTTTTGGTCAGTGCACTGATTGCATATGCCAGCAATCCTCTGGTTGTTTGGTTGCAGCGCTGGCTCAGTCGCACGTGGGCAGTAGTTGTGGTGTTTATGTTCACGCTGAGTTTGTTGTTGGCTTTCATGCTCATACTGATTCCTGTTGCTGGGCAACAAATGCTGTATTTGTATGAGTTGATGCCACAGTTTATAAGCTGGCTTCAAACCAATGTCCTGCCTTGGTTGCAGCAAACGTTTAACCTAGATGAAGATGTTTGGCATGCTGATAAGCTCAAGTCTATGCTGCTTGTGCATATCGATAAAGCCCCGGATTTAGCTAATGTATTGATGGCAAAACTTAGTAGCTCAAGTGCTGTGTTTTTTTCTTGGTTGGCTAATCTACTACTGATTCCTGTAGTGACTTTTTACCTGTTGATTGATTGGCCTGCAATTATTAAACGTTTGCGTCAATTAGTTCCCCGCCGTTTTGAAGCCATTAGCAATAAACTAGCCGGCGAGTGCCATGAAGTATTGGGTGCGTTTATACATGGTCAGCTATTGGTGATGCTCAGTTTGGGTGTGATTTACACCGTTGGATTGACGGTGGTTGGCCTTGAGCTTGCGCTTATTGTCGGCGTGATTGCTGCGTTTGCTAGTTTAGTGCCCAACTTAGGGTTTATTATTGGCTTGGTTTTAGCGCTGCTCGCTGGACTGTTTCAGTTTGGGCTGAATTATTATGCGCTCGCTGGTATCGCATTTGTTTTTATCGCAGGACGCTTATTAGAAAGCATGTTTTTAACCCAAGCTTTGGTAGGCGACCGCTTAGGCTTGCATCCTGTTACGGTAATGTTTGCCTTGTTGGTTGGTAGTCAGTTGCTGGGCTTTACTGGGGTTTTATTGGCCCTGCCGGTGGCGGCAATGCTGATGGTTTTGTTAGGTTACCTGCATAGCAACTATATAAAATCGCGTTTTTATAAGCGCGGCGAGCCAGAGGTTACTGATTAAACGTATGCAAACAGCAATTATTATTTTATGAAACCAATCCAATTACCCCTAGCGGTACGTCTGCGTGATGATGCAACCTTTGCCAATTATTATCCGGGAGCTAACGCTGCAGCCTTAGGTTACGTTGAGCGTGCTTGTCAGTTAGAGCAGTCGTGGGTCGAAAACTTTATTTGGTTATGGGGCGCTGCTGGGGTAGGCCGTACGCACTTATTACAAGCAGCCTGCTTGCGCGCCGAAGAGCTTGGTAGTAGAAGCCTATACTTGCCTATGGCTGATTGTGTTAGTTATGGGACTGAAATACTTGAAGATATTGAAAGCTGTGACTTGGTTGCCTTAGATGATGTGCAATGCATTGCCGGCTTAGCAGAGTGGGAAACAGCTTTATTTCATGCCTTTAACCGTTTGCGCGATGCAGGTAAGCGACTGCTGGTTGGCGCTAAAGCCAGCCCGCGCGAGTTGGGTGTTAATTTGCCCGATTTGCAGTCACGTTTGAATACAGCGCTGGTTTTTCATTTACAAGAGTTAACCGATGAAGAAAAGCTGCGCGCCTTGCAGTTGCGCGCCTCAAGACGTGGTTTGTATTTGGCTGATGAAGTAGGTCGCTATTTGCTTACGCATACAGGTCGCACTATGGAAAACTTGTTTTTTGCGCTAGAAAAACTCGATGAGGCATCATTGCAAGCACAGCGCAAACTAACCATACCTTTTGTGAAAGAGGTGCTGTTTTGATCGAGCAGGCTGAGGCACGGGACTGGCAGAGCGTCTGAGTAAGCTTTTTTAAGAACAGTCAAAGCCTTTGTGTTAGTATTTGCCGCCATATGCAAAGCTGAGTATGTGGTTTATGAGTAGCAACGAATCTAACAAAACAAGCCTATCTAGCGCGAAAATCTATTTTCGCTTACTACGTTACGTCAGACCTTATATTGGTATTTTTGCCATAAGTATTTTTGGTTATTTGCTTTTTGCAGCAACTCAGCCGATGTTGGGTTATATCCTAAAATATTTTGTTGATGGCCTAACCACACCCGAGGCGGTTTTATTTCCTGATATTCCTTGGTTAGCAGAGTTGCGTCTGCTGCAAGCAGTGCCCTTACTGATTGTGATTATTGCGCTGTGGCAGGGTATTGGCTCTTTTTTAGGAAACTATTTTTTAGCTAAGGTTTCCTTAGGGCTGGTGCATGATCTGCGCGTACAGCTGTTTAATAACCTGTTAACGCTGCCGAATGTGTACTTTGATCGTAACAATTCTGGGCATTTGATTTCGCGTATTACCTATAACGTAACCATGGTAACTGGCGCTGCTACCGAAGCGATTAAAGTGGTGGTGCGTGAGGGCATGACCGTAGTGTTCTTATTCGGCATGCTACTGTGGATGAACTGGAAACTGACCTTGGTGATGGTGGCAATACTGCCAATTATTGCGGTGATGGTCAGCAGTGCCAGCAAGAAATTTCGCAAACAAAGTAAAAAGATTCAAGTCGCCATGGGTGATGTTACCCACGTGTCCTCTGAAACTATCCATGGCTATCGAGTGGTACGCAGTTTTGGTGGGGAAGAGTTCGAGCAGCAGCGCTTTTTAAAGGCCAGTGAAAGCAACACTAAAAGACAGTTGAAAATGGTGAAAACCACCTCGGTCTATACCCCTTCTTTGCAGCTGGTTATTTATTCCGCGATGTCGGTGTTGTTGTTTTTGGTCTTGCTGTTACGCGGTGACTCATCCCCAGGTGATTTAGTGGCTTACATTACTTTGGCCGGTTTGCTGCCTAAACCAATTCGTCAGTTATCTGAGGTGAGTTCGACTATTCAGCGCGGTGTGGCTGGTGCTGAGAGTATTTTTGAGCAGCTTGATGAAGAGTCAGAAGATGATAGCGGTACACAAGAGCTAGCTGAGGTACAGGGGCGTTTAGAAGTGCGCAACCTGAGTTTCGCTTATCCGCAAACAGATAAGCTAGTACTGCAGGATATTAGTTTTATCGCTGAACCGGGACAGATGGTAGCGCTGGTAGGGCGCTCTGGTAGTGGTAAGTCTACTTTAGCCAGCTTAGTGCCGCGCTTTTATGCGTACGAACAAGGGCAAATTCTGCTTGATGGTGTGGATGTTAAGCAGCTTAAATTACGCAATTTGCGTCGCCATATCGCCTTAGTGAATCAGCATGTGTCGCTGTTTAATGACACGGTAGCTAATAATATTGCCTACGGTGATTTAGCCGGTGCACCCATAGAGCAGATAAAAGCAGCGGCAGAGGCTGCGTATGCGGCAGAGTTTGTTGAGCTTATGCCTGAGGGCTATGAAACCATGGTGGGTGAAAATGGTGTGTTGTTGTCGGGTGGGCAACGACAGCGTTTAGCCATTGCACGTGCTCTACTAAAAAATGCACCACTGCTCATTTTAGATGAAGCCACCTCAGCGCTGGATACTGAATCAGAGCGGCATATTCAAGCGGCTTTAGAACATGCAGTGAAAGGGCGTACGACCTTGGTTATTGCGCACCGGTTAAGCACTATTGAGCGAGCTGATTTGATTTTGGTAATGGACCGTGGGCAAATTGTCGAGCGTGGCTCACACACAGAGTTGTTAGCGCAAAATGGCTATTACAGCCGCTTGCATGCCACCCAATTTGAAGATTTAGTACCTGAGCAAGAACTAACAGATGAGTAAAACGAATCACTACAACCTTGCAGATTTACTCTATTTGATGGCGCGTTTGCGCGATCCAGCTACAGGCTGTCCTTGGGATTTGGAGCAGGATTTTCACAGTATAGTGCCGCACACGATTGAAGAGGCTTATGAAGTGGCTGATGCGATCGAGCGGCAGGATTTTGCCCAACTGCCCGCCGAACTGGGCGATTTGCTCTTTCAGGTGGTGTATTACAGCCAAATGGCTGATGAAGAGTCACGCTTTGATTTTGCCGATGTGGTTGATACCTGTGTGCGTAAGTTGGTTCGACGTCATCCGCATGTGTTTCCGAGTGGTGAGCTGCGCAGTCAACGTAAAGCTGGTGCATTAGAGTCGCAACAGGTGGAGCAGCAATGGCAGCACATCAAAGCGCAAGAGCGCGCCGAGCAGCAGGCTCAGTCAACTGTTTCTGTTCTGGACGGTATCGCATTGAACATGCCTGCCTTAACCCGCGCGATAAAATTACAAAAAAACGCAGCAAAAGTTGGCTTTGATTGGCAGGAATTATCTCCTGTACTGGCTAAAATCCAAGAAGAAATTGCTGAGTTGCAGGAAGCCATTGCTGAGCAGGACAGAAAAGCTATAGAGCATGAGTTGGGTGATGTGCTGTTTTCGGTGTGTAATTTGGCACGCTTTGTAGAGATCGACCCCGAACAGGCGCTACGCTTGACGAACCAGCGCTTTTATCAACGTTTTAATTATATTGAGCAACGCCTAGCGCAGCAGGGCCGAGAAATAACCGAGTGTGATTTGGCTACGTTGGAGTCGCTGTGGGATGCAGCTAAACAAAATTTGGCCAAACAAAAAGTTTGAGGAAGTTGTTATGAGTTTATCCTTGCGGGATCAGTTACTTAAAGTTGGGTTAGTCAACGAAAAACAGGCTAAGCAGGCCGATCGACAAAAAAAGAAAGAAAAACGCTTAGTCCATAAAGGCCAAGTTGAGGCTGATAACTCAAGTCAGGAGGCAGCGGCCAAGGCAATTGCAGAAAAAGCTAAACGCGATCAAGAGCTTAATCAGCAGCAGCAAGAAAAAGCAGAAAAAAAAGCCCGTGCCGCGCAAATCAAACAGCTAATTGAGAGCAGCCGTTTGCCCAAATTAGATAGCGATGACTATTACAACTTTGTTGACCAGAAAAAAGTTAAGCGTATTGCTGTTAACGAGTTGGTGCGCAATAAACTCAGCAGTGGAAGTTTAGCTATTGTGACTCACGGCGGTGGCTATGAAATTATTCCCCGTGATGCAGCGGTTAAAATTGAAGAGCGTGATCCGCGCAGAATAGTGTTGTTAAATGTTGCTACAGAAACACCGGATGAGGACGACCCCTATGCTGCTTATCAGGTGCCAGACGATTTAATGTGGTAGTCCGTTCCTGTCACACAAGTGCCCTGCATAAACGTTGTAAATTATGCGCAGCTGTAATTTGGATTGTGCAGTTGTGCACAGATTTAAGTGAGTGCCACGCTGAGGCAAATAAAAAAGTAATGAATTATTTATTATTTGCTCTTGCAATTATAAGTCATTGATACAGTAGATATTTTGTAAATTGCTCAAAAAAGCAGCAAACAGGCTTGAGGCCATTAAAACCAGCATGAAGCCGGTTTTGTCAGCAAGATACACACAGAGTTATCCACAGTATTTGTGCATGCTTTGAGCAAGTGCAGGGCGGGGCTGGTTTTGCGTAAAATAGACACCTTTGGAGCGGCTATTTTATGGCATTATTTTTTGCGCTAGTGATCTAACTGTGCACTCAAAATGGTTGTGGTGCGACTCAATTGCTGAGCGCTGCATCAATCTGGTCGAGGTTAATATGCGTATTTTGATATCCGGTGGCACAGGTTTTATTGGTAAAGCGCTTTGCCCGCTGCTAGTCAACCAAGGACATCAGGTAGTTTTGTGGACAAGGCAAACCAAGCCAGCGCTACCGCAGGGTGTTACTGAGTTTGTTAACCAGTTAAGTGAACTAGAGCCTGATTCTGTGCACGCCGTGATTAATTTGGCGGGTGCTGGAATTGCCGATAAACGCTGGTCGCCAGAGCGTAAACAGTTATTGATTAGTTCCAGAGTTAACACAACTCAGCAGTTAGTGGAGTGGATGCAGGCTCAGGCAAATCCTCCTGAGGTTTTAGTTTCGGCCTCCGCTGTCGGTTATTACGGTGAGCAGGGCGATCAAGCTGTTACTGAGCAAACGCAACCCAAAGCTGGCTTTACACATGAGCTTTGCGCCGCATGGGAAAATGCTGCTTTAGCCGCTGAAGCGTTGGGTGTGCGCGTTTGCTTAGTGCGTACTGGTGTGGTGTTAGGCAAGGGTGGTGGCTCTTTAGGTAAAATGCTTCCTGCCTTTCGTTTCGGCTTAGGTGGTCGTTTGGGTAAGGGCCAACACTGGTTCCCATGGATTCATCTTGAGGATATGGCCAGAGTGTATGCTTGGCTGGTGGAAAACGAACAAGCCAGAGGTGTATTTAATGCCAGTGCACCAAATCCGGTTACTAATGCGGATTTTACCAAGTCGTTAGGTGCGGCACTGCGTCGCCCTACTATTTTTCCTATGCCGGAAGTAGTGTTGAAGCTGTTGTTTGGTGAGTTGGCACAGCTGTTGTTGGTTAGTGATAAAATGCTACCGCAGCGTTTATTGGCTGAAGGCTTTCAATTCACCTATCCCCACTTAAATGAGGCGCTAACAAAAGTCGTTGCAAACTGATTTGCTGCCGTTAGCCAGCTGTTTAGAGTTGTTTTTTTGTGCATAAGCACATCTGTTTTTAGGATGTCATTAATACTATTAGCGGGTGCTTTTTACCTATACAAAGCTTTTCCCTACAAAAAATAGGTGATAAAGTGTGAGGGTTGTCACATTTCTAGCTTGGCCGGGAGCTGCTTTTCTGGCACACATATTGCTGAGTATCTGCGTATGCCTAGCTGAGTGACAGTTTTATGGCGAGAACGAGTAATAATTGCTTGGGAAAACGTAAAACAATAATCAAATAAAGACTTTTTGTTCAAGAATTTAACTGGTTAGCCGAACTATACATACGGACTGTTAAATATTAAAACTAAAGGTCTCAAAGAAGAAACCTGCAACTTTTAGGTTATAAAAAAGAGAGAAGTACCTTGAGGGTTAAAGCATGAGCCAAGCGCCAACAACAAAATACATGTCGGTACAGACCAAGATCAATATTGCACTGCTGTCTGTTTTTTTCGTCATTATGGCAGCTTCTCTTCTTTTCTCTGCGGGCAATGAGAAAAAACTGGTGCTTGAGGTCGTTGAGCAGCAAACTAAAGACGCAGCGGATACCTACTTCGACAGTATTAACACCATGATGCTGACAGGCACAATGGCTCAGCGCGAAGTCCTACGCAGCAAAATCCTCGAGCGTCCTGGAGTTGTGGAAGCGCGAATTATTCGTAATGACGCAATCAACTCTATGTACGGCCCTGGTTATGACTATCAGGTCGTTCAGGATGAACTGGATGAGCGAGCATTAAAAGGTGAATCTGTTATCCACATTGACGACAAAACGGGTTCGCGAATTTTAACGGTCATTAACCCGATTGTGGCTGAAACAGACTACCGCGGTACTAACTGTTTGATGTGTCACATAGTGCCTGAAAATACTGTAGTGGGTGCGGTGCGCATCAGTTACTCCCTAGAAGCGCTTGATGAGCAGGTGATGCAAAACATCCTAGTCAGCGCTGCAATTCAGTTGGCGCTGTTAATTATTGGGCTGGTAATTATAATTTACATCGTGCGTCGGGTAGTTATTGTACGCATTAATGCAATGCGTCATACCATGGAAGAAATTACGCGTGATGACGATCTTAGCCGTACTGTAGAGGTGCATGCTAAAGATGAAGTAGGAACGATGGGTGAAACGTTTAACCGAATGATCGATAAGTTTCGCCATAGCCTCAATGCAGTATCGAGCGTTACGCAACGATTGAATCAAGTGTCTGAGCAGGTAGCTTCTGTGGCCGACGATACGCTTAAGGCTGTTGTGGCACAGCGTACCGAAACCGATATGGTGGCTTCGGCCATGAATGAGATGAATGCAACAGTGCAGCAGGTTGCACAAAATGCCACTCAGGCCTCACAAGCATCGCAAGGTGCAGACCAAGAAGCACGCAATGGTGTTTTGGTTGCGCAAGAGGCGATTGAAGGTATTCGAATTCTCATCAATGAGATTGAAAGTGCAGCAAAAGTGGTGGCCCAGGTTGAGGGCGACACCTCCAGCATTGGTAAAGTGCTGAGTGAAATTAAAGGCATTGCAGAACAAACCAACTTGTTAGCACTTAATGCGGCTATTGAGGCTGCGCGCGCCGGTGAGCAAGGACGTGGTTTTGCTGTGGTGGCTGATGAAGTGCGGACGTTGGCATCACGTACCCAGCACTCGACTGAGGAAATTCAAAGCATGATTGAGCGCCTGCAAAAAGGAGTTTCTAATGCCGTGTCAGCCATGGGTGGTGCACAAAGCCGCGCCGATCAAGGTACGCAACGCGTAGAAAAAGCTGCACAAAGTCTGCATGTTATTGCGGCTGAGGTTGCGACTATTAGCGATATGAATATGCAGATCGCTACTGCAGCTGAGGAACAATCTTCTGTAGCTGATGAAATAAACCGTAATGTAACGACTATCAGCCAAATTGCAGATGACACCTCTGCAGGGGCGACTAAAACATCGCAAAACAGTGAAGAGTTGGTACGCCTTGCGACAGAGTTAAATCACTTGGTTGGACAGTTTAAGCTTTAAAAACGAGTCACCTTTCAAACCCTGCTATTGTTACCAATGGCAGGGTTTTTTTATGGGTTTCTGGCTTCATTTAAAGCGTTAATGCTGCGCGTTATTTGTGCACGATAGGCTTGGAATTCTTGCTCAAGCTCAGCCTGTTTGGCTTGTGTTTTGCCCAGGTTAAGCTGTAATTGCTGCACTTCTAGTTGACTGGTTTCATGTTGCTTGAGCTGCTCTTCTAGCTGCTGAGTCTGTAGTGTTACTGCGTCAAATTCAGCGCGCAAGGCAGTTAGGTGTTGACTGTGATTTTGGTTGATTTCAAGCTGTTGGCTTTGCTTTTGCTCAAGTTCTGCTAGCTGATTGAGGCTGAGTTTTACTTGGCCATCTAGCTGTTGCTGAGCGGCGTCTACAGCAAGCAAACCTTCTTTTACCGCATTAGCTTGCTGAGTCAAACGCTGGTTGAGCTGTTCTTGCTGCTTGGTGAGCGAGCTTAAATCCTCAGTATGCTTGCGCAGCTGTGGCTCTAGAGTTATGTATTGTTTTTGCAGTGAGGCAAGGGTATCGCGAAGCGTTTTGATGTCTGATTGCGCGCTGCTCTGACTGGTGCTGAGTTGTCCAGAGATAATCTGAATATGTTCGACCGCATCACCACTGATTTTGGCGAAACTGTCTTGCGTAGCGATAAGTTGCTGTTCTAATAGCTGCATGCGCTGATGAGAGCTGTAGGCTAGCCCACCTGTGCCTGCAATAATGCTTGCTATGGCGAACCAGATAGCTAATTGGCGAGGCTTTTTGCTGGGTTGATTAAACAGCCGAAAGGTTTCGCCGGGTAAAGGTTCAAGTTGAATGCTGTCGTCAGACTGCGCAGTAAGCTTAGGTAGCTCATCATTAGGCTCGGGAGTGTTTTTGTTAGCTGGCATGCAGAGATCTTTTAACCTTTTCGTTAGCGGCAGAGTCTGTGTTATAGCGTAAAACTGCACATAAGTGAATTTGCCTGCGTTAGTCCGCTAGAGCAATTTAAGGTTGCGCTGTTCAGCGTGCCAAGTGCGCTTCTTCTAGGCAGCGCATCAACACACTGACCTTATCAATGGACTCTTGATACTCGGCTTGCCAGTCAGAACCCTGAGTGATGCCACCGCCGCCCCAGCAGCGTAGTAATCCATCTTGGGCGAGCAGAGTACGAATAGTGACCGAGCTGTCGAATTGACCATGATTGGAAAGATAGAAAACCGAACCGCAGTATACTTCTCTAGAGCCCGCTTCGAGCATATCAATCATTTCAATGACGTTGTTTTTCGGTGTGCCGCTAATTGAGCCAGCCGGAAAACAGTGTTGGAGCAGGTCTAGAGTATCCTTATCTTGGCTAAGCTGGCCGGTAATACAGCTAACCAAGTGATGGACATTAGCAAAGCTTTCCAGCTGACATAACTGCGGCGTATGCAAGCTATCGGGATGGCAGCATTGCGCTAACTCTTGCAGCATAAGTTCAACAATCATTAGGTTTTCGCGCCGATCTTTATCGCTGTTGCGTAACTCTTCTGCCAGTTGTGCATCAGCCGCCACAGTTGCGCCACGCGGGCGTGTACCTTTAATGGGGTAAGTGCGAACCTGCTGTTGTTGAGCTTGCAAGAAGCATTCAGGTGAAGCACTCAAAATAGCATCTTGCGCCGCCAGCCGAATAAAACTGGCATAGGGTGTGGGGCAGGCCGCACGTAAGCTGAGGTAGGCTTGCCAAGGGTCGCCTTGGTAATGGCTGCTAAAGGATTGCGCGAAGTTCACCTGCTCGCACTCACCTTGCTCGATTAGGCTTTGAATACGTGCAATGGCAGCTTGGTACTCATCTGGCTGAATTTGCGCCTGAAACGGCTGGGATAGTGCAAATGTTTCAGTTGTTTTTGGCGCGGAAGGGTTAAGCAAAGCAACAAGCTGTTGTTGCCTGGCCGCTGGTACGCTGGAGTGGCAAATCAGTCCGGTGCGCTGTAACTGATGATCGCTGATGAGCGCCCAAGGATATAAGCCGATGCTGGCTGGAACCAACTGGCTTGCATGCCGGCTTTTAGGCACGCCAGCGCTGTAGGCAAGATAACCCAGTAAGCCACCGGTAAAGGGTAAGTCTGCCACTGGGCAGGCTTCAGCAGGCAGAGTGTGCAGCAGAGCGCGTGCGCGGATTAAAAGCTCGCCTGTAGACTCGTTGGGCTGCAGCTGTAGCTGACTGCTCGGCCATGCGCTACAGATATCGTAGCGCCCAGAAGTGCAGTACGGGCGGCCGGAATCTAGCCATATAGCTCCAGGTGCAGCCTGAATACAGGCAAAATAGCCACTGGTATCAGTGACGTAAGGAAGTGGGTAATACTGGCTAGACATACACTCGGCTAGAGCTCGTGATTCGTGTCAAACAAGGACTGAACAAGGGCAATGCGCTGCTGCGGGCTCTCTTGTGTGCCCGTCAGCTTGAGCTGCTGTAAATGCTCTTCTATGGCATGCGCTCTATGGGTGAGTCCTGCGTTGTTAGCGATTTGGATATTCAGACCAGGGCGGGCGTTGAGCTCAAGAATTAACGGACCAAGCTCTTGGTCTAACACCATGTCAACGCCTATATAACCCAAACCACATAGCTCGTAGCAGCTTGCTGCTAGTTCCATAAAGTTCTGCCAGTGCGGCAGTTGCACGCCATCAACGGGGTTTTCAGTGTCTGGGTGTTTGCTGATTTTGTCGTTTAACCACGTGCCTTTCAGCGTAATGCCGGTAGCTAGGTCAACGCCCACACCGATAGCGCCTTGGTGCAGGTTGGCTTTGCCGCCAGACTGGCGGGTCGGCAGGCGGAGCATGGCCATAATGGGATAACCCATCAGTACGATGATGCGAATATCAGGCACACCTTCGTAACTGATGCTTTTAAAGATTGGGTCGGGGGTAACGCGGTATTCAATCAGCGCACGGTCTCTAGCGCCGCCCAGTGAATACAGGCCAGTTAGGATATTGGAAACCTGATGCTCAATTTCATCTTGACTCATCAGTTTGCCAGATACGGTTTTGTAACGCCCCTCAAAGCGATCAGCAATAACGATAATACCATCGCCACCAGCACCTTGGGCTGGCTTGATAACAAAATCCTTATGACCTTCGATAATTTTGTGTAGCTGGCTAATGCCTTTTTCTGTCTCGATGATCCCGTACATTTGCGGCACATTTATGCCTGCCGCTATCGCACGTTCTTTGGTGAGGATTTTATCGTCAACCAAAGGGTACAGACTGCGTTTGTTGTACTTAAGTACGTAGTCAGCATTACGGCGGTTAATTCCCATAATGCCTTTGGCCTCAAGCTCACGCCACGTTTTGATTAAACCGAGCATGTCATTAATCCTTGAGGAAGGCTTTAAAACGGAAAAGTTCGGTTAAGCGATAGCCACGATAACGTCCCATCGCCAGCATAAAGCCCGTCATGATGAGCAGGGTGCCGGGGAAGGTGAAGATAAAGTAACTTAGCTGCGCAGAACTCATTAAAAAGTACGCCAGTGACGCTGCAAACAGAGTGCCTATAGCCACTTTAAAGGCATTGTTGCCACCGCGCTCTTCCCACGTAATAGACAGACGCTCAATGGTCATGGTCAGAATAACCATAGGGAATAGTGTAACGGATAGGCCACGTTCCAAGCCCAGCTTGTGACTAAACAGGCTAATACAAGCAAATAAAATAACGACAAAGGTTAATACCACTGACAAGCGCGGCAGCATCTGTAGTTTTAGGTGCTCTAAATAGGAACGCAGCGATAAACCAAGGGTGGTGATTAAAGTGAACAGCACTATGCCGAAAATCAATTGGGTTTCGCGAAAAGCCAGCGCAATCAATACTGGGGTAAAGGTACCCAGAGTTTGCAGACCACCAATGTTACGTAAAATCAGAATGATCAACACGCCCACAGGGATCATTAGCATGATGTGGTAGTTTTGCTGCTCAGCGAAGGGTAGCGCATAAAGTGAGTAATCTAAAAAATGACTGCTGGCATCACTGGAAAGTTGAGCTAAACGCATGGCGTTTATTTCATTCTTGTTGATGCTGAAGCTTATTTGTGGATTAAGACCGCCTTCTAGATTAAAGGCAGGTTCATCACCAAACCACCAAACTAGGCGATCTTTGGGCATGCCTTGCTCGCCGGTTTGCGGATTAAAATACAGCCATTTTTTGCCATTGAAGCTGCGCAGCCATAGCTCAGGCTCTTGGTTGCTGCTGCTTTCTAAACGTATGGTGTGCATGCGCTGTATAGGCACATGGGCGATGGATAACACCAGCTCAACCACCTCGGCTTTTTTTGCGCTGGAGTTATCGCCTTTTAAGAGGAGTTTGGCGTTGTCATCATTTTCACTATTAACTTTTTTAATCGCCTCAGTAACAAAGGTTTCTACGTCAGCGGAATTTTGTCGAATGGAGGCGAGTAAAGCTTCAGCGGCGATTTTTTCTACACCAGCAACAGCGATACTTTCGCGATAAACAGGACCTTTGGCTTTGCCTTCTTCAACGTTATAGCGACTCGAGGCAACTAGACGGTAATACAGTGTTTGTTTACCCGAAGCACGTCGCGCTGACCAAGTAATGCGTCTGTTGTTGTCGAGTTTGTTAATGCTTACGCCATAGTTATTGGAAATAAAGCTCTCGTTGAGAATGACATGGTTTTGCTCTGAAGGCGGGGCAAACATTTGCAGTTTGACAGGCTCATTGTTTTTTGCCTGAAACTCAATTTTGGCATCAATATTCCACAAGTTATCTACTTCATGTTCAGTCAATGGAATGTTGAGGACGAACATTTGGTAACCCGTGACGATGGCACCTAAGCCAACTAATAGGGTGATAAGGATTTTTAGGTGTAAGTTTAATGCGCGCATGTATTAGTCAAACTCGTGGTTGTTGAGATTGCGAAGCTTGGGTGTTTCCGCCAAGTACTCAAGGCTGGGATCAACAATGGCGTTAAACTGTTGTAGCGCTGTAGCACCTATCAGCATGGGAAACTCAAAGCGGCTACGGTCGGTAAGATTCACTTCTATGGCGTGTTGCTGTGTGCCCATAAAAATAGTCATGGTGACCACAGGACGTTTGATGTAGGTGCGCTGTTTTTCTGGAGTAAAGTCACCGTCACGACGTTTGATTTTACTAACTCTGGCTAAGGGGAGCTCATAGGTGAGTGGCGGAGCTTCATCAACGGCCAGGCGGAAACGCACCCAAGGCTCGCCGTCTTTGTCAAAGTGAACAATATCCTGCGCGCTAAGTGATGAGGTTTGCGCGCCTGTATCGAGTTTGGCTTTTAACTCAAATCCAATTTCAGCCAAATAAACGTTTTCGTTAAGTCCGTATATGTGTTTTTCTGCAGCGTGGGTCATTTGTATGGCTGTGAAACTAGTCAAGCAGGTGAAAGTAAGGATTTGGAGTAAAAACTTTGCTTTAAACACTTATATAGGCCCTTTAAAGTTCCTGGAGTTGATTGTTTGATGCGAGTTAGACGTGTGCGTAAAATGTCCACTATTCTAATCAGCTAAGTTGAAAATGACTATGGGCTAGGTACGTAAAACAGCAAAAATAAATAATCGTGAAGTGGTTTTTTAAGCTGTGTAAAAATGCATCTAGGTGTTTTTTTTCAGTGAAATAATCAACAAAAAGTTTTTTCTTGGTGGCTGAGGAGCTTCGGGATAGGACTCAGTCTATTGGGTTTGTTTATTGGTTGTGTTTTTCTAACAGCACTTTGTTGGTTCGCGAGCAGGATTTGCTTAACGGTTTCTGGTTATGCTTTCTCGACCTTGGTCGCATCATTGTTGACAGTATCTTGGTTATTGTTGACAATCAATAGGGTATGTTATCGTTTTAGTCGGGCGAAACTTGACAGGTGTTGACAATATGCGAGCAGAGGTTGAAGAGTTGTCCGGAGTTGCAGAAGAGTCTTATACGCTCTCGGAGCAAGTATTCCGCAATATTCAAGCTGCGATTGTACGCGGTGAAATAGCCCCTGGCAGTAAAATATCAGAGCCAGAGCTTGCGCGCACCTATGGTATCAGTCGCGGGCCACTTCGCGAAGCAATCCATCGCCTTGAGGGGCAGCGCTTATTGGTGCGTATTCCGCATATCGGCGCGCGCGTAGTTTCTTTATCGCATAAAGAGCTCATTGAACTGTATGAGATCCGCGAGTCCTTAGAAGGCTTAGCCTGCCGTTTAGCCGCCGAGCGTATGACCGAAGAACAGATCACGCAATTGCGTGAAGTGTTGGCAACGCACGAACGCGATGCGGCTTTCCAAGCGGGAATCGATTACTTCCAGCAAGAAGGCGATTACGACTTTCACTACAAAATCATTCAAGGCAGCAATAACCAGATGCTGGTCAAATTGCTGGGCGAGGAGCTGTATCAGCTGGTACGCATGTATCGCATTCAGCACTCATCCACGCCTAACCGTCCACAACAAGCGTTTAAAGAACACCATAAAATTCTTGATGCCATTGCCGAAGGTGATGGTGAGCTTGCTGAGCTGTTGATGCGCAGACACATTGCCGCATCAAGGCGCAACGTTGAACGTTATTTTCAAAGTGCCAATAGTGCACAAACACCAATAAGAGGTTAATTATGAGCCGTAAAACTCCAGGCCAGCTTTTTCGTGATGCGGTAGCTAATGAGCATCCATTGCAGGTTGTAGGTGCTATTAATGCCAATCATGCTTTGTTAGCAAAGCGTGCTGGTTTTAAAGCGATTTATTTGTCAGGTGGTGGTGTAGCAGCAGGCTCGTTAGGCTTGCCAGACCTAGGTATTTCCACTCTGGATGATGTACTCACTGACGTGCGCCGTATTACGGATGTCTGTGATCTGCCATTGTTGGTTGACGTGGATACCGGTTTTGGTTCGTCTGCGTTTAACGTAGCACGTACGGTTAAATCCATGTGCAAGTTTGGCGCTGCGGCCATTCATATTGAAGACCAAGTCGGTGCTAAGCGTTGTGGTCACCGCCCGAACAAAGAAATCGTGACCCAGCAAGAAATGGTTGACCGTATTAAAGCAGCCGTAGATGCGCGTACTGATGACAGCTTTGTCATTATGGCGCGTACCGATGCGTTGGCGGTTGAGGGTTTAAACTCTGCGCTAGACCGCGCTGCTGCCTGTATCGAAGCCGGTGCGGATATGGTTTTCCCTGAAGCCATTACCGAGCTGGAGATGTATAAAACCTTTGCTGATCGCATCAAAGCACCGATTTTGGCTAATATCACTGAGTTTGGCGCAACACCGCTGTACACCACTGAGCAATTAGCTTCTGTGGATGTGTCCTTGGTGCTGTACCCTCTTTCTGCTTTCCGCGCCATGAATAAGGCAGCGGAAAATGTGTACACCGCGATTCGCCGCGATGGCACGCAGGAGAATGTTGTCGATACCATGCAAACCCGTATGGAGCTTTACGACCGCATTAACTACCATGCTTTTGAGCAGAGTTTAGATGCACTGTTTGCGCAAAAGAAAGGTAACTAACGCACTAAAGCTAGGGCTAAGGCTCTGGTTGTGTGATAACTAAAAGTTCAACTGAACATCGTTTAAGCGTCATTATAAAAACTACGAGGACTACACTCATGGCTGAAACAAAACCAAAAGTACTTAGCGGCGCAGGTTTGCGCGGTCAAATCGCTGGACAAACTGCACTGTGCACCGTGGGTAAAGAGGGCGCTGGCCTGACTTATCGCGGTTACGACGTGCGTGATCTTGCTAAGAACTGTAAGAAGTTTGAAGAAGTTGCTTACCTGTTGTGGTACGGCAAGCTACCTAACCAAGCTGAATTGGACGCCTATGTAACGCGTTTGAAAGGCATGCGTGATCTGCCTGTAGCGCTGAAAGAAGTGTTGGAGCGCATTCCAGCCGATGCTCATCCGATGGATGTAATGCGCACCGGTGTTTCCGTTTTGGGCACGCTGGAGCAGGAAACCTCCTTTGATCAGCAGTTGGACATTGCTGACCGCCTGTTGGCGTCCATGCCAGCCATGTTGTTGTACTGGTACCACTTTAGCCATAACAACAAGCGCATTGAGTGCGTGACCGATGAAGACGATCTCGGTGGTCACTTCTTAGCGTTGTTGCATGGCAAATCGCCAAGCGATCTGCACCGTGAAGTGATGAACGTATCACTGACTCTGTACGCAGAGCATGAGTTTAACGCGTCTACCTTTACTGGCCGTGTGTGTGCTTCTACGCTGTCTGATCTGTACTCCTGTGTTTCAGGTGCGATTGGTTCATTGCGTGGCCCGTTGCACGGTGGTGCTAACGAAGCGGCAATGGATCTGATTGATCGTTTCACGTCGCCAGAAGAAGCTGTGGCTGAGCTGAAAGCGATGATGGAGCGTAAAGAGCTGATCATGGGCTTTGGTCATGCAATTTATCGTGATAATGACCCGCGTAACGAAGTGATTAAAGGCTACTCCGAGAAGCTGGCTGCAGAAGTGGGTGATACCGTTATTTACCCAGTTTCGTGCGCCATTGAGAAGCTGATGTGGGATGAGAAGAAGCTGTTCCCGAACGCTGACTTCTTCCACGCGTCTGCGTATCGCTTTATGGGTATCCCAACGCCGTTGTTCACACCGATTTTTGTGTGCTCACGCGTAACGGGCTGGGCTGCACACGTGTTTGAGCAGCGTGCTAACAACCGTATCATTCGCCCAAGCGCGGAATATACCGGTGAAGAGCAACGTCCAGTACCAGTGATCAGCGAGCGTTAATTAGCTGTTTGATTGAGTCAATAAGAGCTGCACGGTTAATGCAGACGGTGGATATTCCGCAAAGACGCCGCAAGTACGTCCTTGTAGGCTTTGTGTCGCCATCCTTGGCGACAGAAGCCCACCATCAGCCTCTGTACAAAGCTGTGCAGCCTGCAGCCTCAATCGTGTTGGAAAGAGTAGGGCGGGCGTTGCCCGCCTGAATTCCTTGCAGGAATTCTCTGAATGACCTCGCTCCTCATTCAAAGACTTCTTGTGTGTCGGCATTGACATGCTGATTTATAGCGCTCGTGTTGCAGCTTGCAGCTTGTTGCAGCAGTGCATGCGCTGAGCGCTGAAGTTTGTGCATAAAATTCGTACTGTAAATTGCAGGAAACCAAAGACCATGACTATGAATACCCAATATCGTAAAAACCTCCCCGGCAGTGTGCTGGATTATTTTGACACCCGCGAGGCAGTTGATGCCATCGAGCCGGGCGCTTATGAAAAGCTTCCCTATACTTCACGCATTTTGGCTGAGCAATTGGTGCGCCGTTGTGAGCCGGCGGATTTAACCGATTCGCTGAAGCAGCTGATTGAGCGTCGTAGCGACCTGGATTTCCCCTGGTATCCAGCGCGTGTGGTGTGCCATGACATTCTTGGCCAAACCGCTTTGGTTGACCTCGCTGGTCTACGTGATGCCATTGCTGAGAAAGGCGGCGACCCATCGAAAGTAAATCCTGTTGTGCAAACACAGCTGATTGTTGACCACTCGTTGTCGGTTGAATGTGGTGGTTATGATCCGGATGCGTTTGAGAAAAACCGCGAAATCGAAGACCGTCGTAACGAAGACCGTTTCCACTTTATTAACTGGACCAAAACCGCGTTTGATAACGTGGATGTGATTCCAGCGGGTAACGGCATTATGCACCAGATTAACTTGGAGAAAATGTCTCCAGTGGTGCAGGTCAAAGAAGGCGTAGCGTATCCTGATACCTGTGTTGGAACCGACAGCCACACCCCGCACGTGGATGCGCTGGGCGTGATTTCTGTAGGTGTGGGCGGCCTCGAAGCTGAAACTGTGATGCTCGGCTTGCCATCCATGATGCGCTTACCGGATATCGTTGGTGTAGAACTGACGGGCAAACGTCAGCCTGGCATTACTGCAACGGACATTGTTTTATCTCTGACTAAGTTCTTGCGTCAAGAGCGTGTCGTGGGTGCTTACCTTGAGTTTTATGGTGAGGGCGCATCCAGTCTGTCCATCGGTGACCGTGCGACTATTTCCAACATGACTCCAGAATATGGCGCGACCGCGGGCATGTTCTACATTGATGAACAAACCATCGAGTACTTAAAACTGACCGGTCGTGAGCCAGAGCAAATTGCGCTGGTGGAAAGCTACGCTAAGCACACCGGTTTGTGGGCGGATGCGCTGAAGACGGCAAAATATGAACGCGTGTTGAAATTTGACCTGTCTGCGGTTGGCCGTAACATCGCTGGCCCATCTAACCCGCATGCATTGGTCTCTACTGCTGATTTAGCCGCTAAAGGTATTTCTGGTGACTTGACCGAAGGCCGTGCACAAGAAGCACAGGGCTTGATGCCGGATGGCGCAGTGATTATTGCCGCGATTACCTCGTGCACCAACACCTCTAACCCACGTAACGTGGTGGCAGCAGCATTGGTCGCTAAGAAAGCCAACGAGCTGGGCCTGCAACGCAAGCCTTGGGTGAAAACCTCTTTTGCACCGGGCTCTAAAGTGGCTGAACTGTATTTGCAGGAAGCCAACTTGCTTGGTGAAATGGAAAAGCTTGGCTTTGGTATTGTCGGCTTTGCGTGCACCACCTGTAACGGCATGAGCGGCGCATTGGATCCTGTTATCCAAAAAGAAATCATTGACCGCGACCTGTATGCCACGGCAGTTCTGTCAGGTAACCGTAACTTTGATGGCCGTATCCACCCCTACGCTAAGCAAGCGTTCTTGGCTTCACCACCATTGGTTGTGGCCTATGCCATTGCCGGTACTATTCGCTTTGATATTGAGCAGGATGTGTTGGCGGTTGTGGACGGTAAAGAAATTCGTTTAAAAGATCTGTGGCCAACCGATGAAGAAATCGATGCCATTGTTAGCAAACACGTGAAGCCTGAGCAGTTCCGCGAAATTTATATCCCAATGTTTGATATGGATGCCGCTGAAAGATCCGTTAGTCCGCTGTATGACTGGCGTCCGATGAGTACTTATATTCGTCGCCCCCCTTACTGGGAAGGTGCTTTAGCGGCGCCGCGTACCATGAAAGGCATGCGTGCATTGGCGTTGTTGCCGGACAACATCACCACTGACCACTTGTCGCCGTCTAACGCGATTATGATGGATTCAGCGGCGGGTGAGTATTTGCACAAGATGGGTCTGCCAGAAGAAGACTTTAACTCTTACGCTACCCACCGTGGTGACCACTTGACCGCCCAGCGTGCAACCTTGGCTAATCCCAAGTTGTTGAACGAGATGGTGCGTGATGAGAAGGGTGAGGTTATTCAGGGTTCGTTGACGCGTGTTGAGCCGGAAGGTGAAGTGATGCGTATGTGGGAAGCGATTGAGACCTACATGGAGCGCAAGCAGCCGTTGATTATCGTGGCGGGTGCTGACTATGGTCAGGGTTCGAGCCGTGACTGGGCAGCTAAAGGCGTGCGTTTGGCTGGTGTTGAAGTGCTGGCTGCTGAAGGTTTTGAGCGTATTCACCGCACTAACCTTGTAGGTATGGGTGTGTTGCCGCTGGAGTTTAAGCCGGGCACTAACCGCCATACGCTGAAACTTGATGGGACTGAAACTTACGATGTTGTGGGTGAGCCGAGTCCGCTGGCTGATATGACGTTGGTGATTAACCGTCGTAACGGTGAGGTGGTTGAAGTGCCGATGACGTGTCGTTTAGATACCGCTGCTGAAGTGCGTATTTATGATGCGGGCGGTGTGTTGCAGCGTTTTGCTAAGGACTTTTTGGGCGAAGAGTGATTGTTTAGCTCAGTGGTTGTTTAGCGCTGTGGCTTGGGGCTAGGTGAGACGCTACGCAAAGCGACGCTCCAGCTCCGAAGCAAGCTTCGGCCCAAGAGCTGATGCTTTGCTTCGGTCTCGCCTAGCCCCAAAAGACCACGTGCTGGTTGAGAGGGGGTGGCCCGGCTGTGCCGGGCTGCTGTCGCTTTTCCTTCGGCTACTTCTGAGGCTGCATGTTGCACGGTATTCGCGGCAGAGAGCCTACAAGGACGTGCTTGCGGCGTCTTTGCGTAATTACAGCCCACTGCTGCTAACCCATCCCAAGCTTAAAAATAAATCTTTAATTCTGAACCAGTTAACCAATGGAAGAAAACCATGTCTTCAGTACCACAAATTAAAATCCCAGCTACCTATATGCGCGGTGGCACCAGTAAAGGGGTGTTTTTTCGCGTGCAAGATTTGCCGGAGGTGGCGCAAGTCGCTGGTGCGGCGCGTGATAATATTTTGTTGCGTGTGATCGGCAGTCCTGACCCATATGGCAAGCAAATTGATGGCTTGGGTAACGGCAGTTCCAGCACCAGTAAGACGGTGTTGCTGAGCAAGAGCGAACAGCCTGATCACGATGTGGATTACCTCTTTGGTCAGGTCGCCATTGACCGCGCTTTTGTTGATTGGAGCGGGAACTGCGGCAACCTTACCGCTGCAGTGGGCTCGTTTGCGATTAGTAATGGCTTGGTTGATGCCGATAAAATCCCCGAAAACGGTATTTGCACGGTGCGTATCTGGCAGGTCAATATTGAAAAAACCATTATTGCCCATGTGCCTATTACCAACGGTGAAGTACAGGAAACCGGTGATTTTGAGCTGGATGGCGTAACTTTCCCAGCGGCTGAAGTTGAGATCGAGTTTTTGGATCCAGCGGATGCTACAGGTTCGATGTTCCCAACAGGTAATCTTGTGGACAGCTTGGATGTGCCCGGTGTAGGGACATTGCAAGCCACGTTGATTAACGCGGGTATCCCAACGATTTTCGTTAATGCTGGCGATATCGGCTATACCGGCACTGAACTGCAAAGCGATATCAACAGTGATAAAGACGCCTTGGCCAAGTTTGAGCTGATTCGTGCTTACGGTGCAGTCAAGATGGGGCTGATTAAAGACGTATCTGAAGCCGCTACCCGTCAGCACACGCCTAAAGTGGCGTTTGTTGCACCGCCGGCCAGCTATGTGTCCTCCAGTGGTAAGCCGGTTGATGCTGCTGATATTGATGTGCTGGCGCGTGCGTTGTCGATGGGGCAGTTGCACCATGCCATGATGGGCACGGCGGCAGTGGCGATTGGTACAGCCGCCTCGATTCCCGGCACTTTGGTGAACCTAGCCGCCGGTGGTGGTGAGCGCCAAGCGGTGCGTTTTGGTCACCCGTCCGGCACATTGCGTGTGGGTGCGGAAGCGGCTGAAGTGGATGGTCAATGGCTGGCGAAAAAAGCCATTATGAGTCGAAGTGCGCGTGTGTTGATGGAAGGTTGGGTGCGCGTTCCTGGTGATTGTTTTTAGCCATCAAGAATGAAAGATAAAAAGTTTCCGCTTTAACGCCCTTCGGGGCGTTTTTTTTAGCTTGATAAGTGGCATGGCTGGCAGTGTTGTACACATAAGCGTATCCATTTAGGCATTGGCTAAGCGTACGCTTGTGGTTGAAGTTGTTTTTAGACGGCTGTAATAAGTCATTGAATTAAAAGCAAAAAAAACAATTGACATGAAAAATGTATAATGTGTTGTATGCCTAGTGGCAAAAGGATTAGCTGAATCGCTCTGCAGGAAATCCACAGAGTTATCCACAGCTCTTGTGGATAGATACTCTGCTGTGACTTATAGTTCAAAAACAAGCAAACAATTGTGCCGTGAAACGAAAGTTATGGCGGCAATGCAGCAACAAAATTTAAGAGGGTTACCTATGCAGCATCCTGCCGAAGAATCATCACTGGGCAAGCAGACAGACTATGTCACGCAGTACGATGCCAGTGTGTTATTTCCTATCGAGCGTAGGTTTAAATGGCAAGCGTTTGGTATTGATGAAAATAACCTGCCTTATCAGGGCGTAGATATTTGGAATGCTTACGAGTTGTCTTGGTTGCTGCCCAGTGGCAAGCCGGTGGTTGCTATGGCAGAAATTCGAGTACCGGCGCATTCGCCCAATATTATTGAATCCAAGTCGTTTAAACTGTATTTGAATTCTCTTAATCAAAGCCAGTTTGCCAGTTTTGCAGAGGTGCAAGCAGTCATGAGTCGAGACTTGACTGCAATAGCGCTCGCGCCGGTGCAGGTATGGATTAAAACTCTGGGGCAAGCAGCCACCGAAGCTATTGTTGAGCTACCTGGAGTTTGTATAGATGAGCAGGACATCGCTATAAGTCAGTATGACCAGCCTAATGCCAGTTTGCTGCAATGCCAGCCGAGCAAGCAGGTAAAGGAAAGTCTGCACACCCATTTATTGCGTTCAAGTTGCCCGGTTACCGGTCAGCCCGACTGGGGGAGTTTGTGTATTGATTATCAGGGGGCTGCGCTATGCCATGCCAGCTTGCTGGCGTATGTGATTAGCTTTCGTCAGCATCAAGATTTTCATGAGCAGTGTGTTGAGCGGGTTTTTTTGGACTTGTATCAGTTATTAAAGCCACAAAGACTGACGGTGTTTGCGCGTTATTTGCGCCGCGGCGGTTTGGATATTAACCCCTATCGCAGCACTCACTCCCTTGAGTTTGCTAATGCACGCTTAGTGCGGCAATAAAAAGCAGGTCAATAAAAAGGCTAAGACGTATCCGTGCGCCTTAGCCTTACATCTTATGCAGGTTACTGCAGACTGGTTGGCAAGTTGGCCTTGCGGCGTACTTCAGTCCAAGCTTCGTAACTTATTCCAGTATCAGCAGTGGTTACGCGGTCAAGAATCTCATAAAAATCTTGCCGTGAAGGGTGTTTCATCACGTCTTCGCGCTGATTGGCGCGCACAACGTATACCGTTTGGGTATTTTGATGGTCAAAAGCGCGCCATTGGGCTTTGTCTTTTAAGAGGCTGTATTCGTGGTCTTCTAGCGCACGAACCACATCACTGCTTTTGAAGCTATTACTGCGCCGTGCGGCATCGGCCCATTGCTGAACTACAGTGTAGGCAGAGGCGGCTGCACTTGAGGGTAATATTCCATACTTATTGTCAAAGTTTTTTACAAAAGCCATGCCTTTTTCTGATTTTTCTAGCTCTGGAGCGCGCCAAATCCAGTGTTCAACTCCAATAACTCCTTCCATAGCACCTGGGCCTGCGCCCTCGATAGCCGTCTGAATTAAGTGGGGAACAACAACCTGCATTTTGTCGGTTAAGCCCATGGAGTGGGCAATGCGCATGGCACGCACCAAGTCTTTGCCATAGAGCACTAAAGCGAGCACCTGCGCATCACTATGCTGTACCTGAGTGAGAGCATCAATAAAGTCTGATTGCTTTGAGTTCGGAAACGGCACGAGGATGCGCGTGTGTTTACCCGTGTCAGAGGTGTTGGTGTTCGCTCTTATAGCCGCTTCCGCACTATGACCCCAGCTATAGTCGGCTGTGATGTAAGCGTATTTTTTATTTGGGAAATGCTTGGATAAATAGCGTCCTAGTGCTTGACCCGTCATAGTGGCGCTAGAGCTTTCACGGAAAATATATTTATGACCGTTTTCTGCAGTCACGTCGTCGGCATAACCGATGGTGGCAAAATATAGCGTATTTCCTTGCTGCGCGCGTTTACCTGCAGCGACAGCTTCTGCGCTGGAAACGCTACCGAAAACCATAGCAGCGCCTTCACGAATAAACTGCTCAACGTTACTTGCAGCTTTTTCAGGGCGTGCAGAGGAATCACGGCTATTAAGCTGTACTGAGTGTCCGAGTAGTCCACCCTGAGCATTGATTTCTTCGATGGCCAGTAATGCTCCGCGCATCTGCGCCAGACCTTCTTCCTTGTAGGCTCCAGTGCGAGGATAAGTCAGTCCGATAATTACCGATTCAGCTGCAAGCACTAGATTGTTTGCGCATAGGTAAAGAGCGCTTAAAATTATTATTCTAAACAAGGCATACCTCTTGGGAGTTGTTGTTATTGATTTACGTTTAAGCATATTGAGCTTGCTGGTTTGCAGCAATAGCTAGACGCTGACCATTAGTCGTATTTTGGTCGTTTTTTAGCTGAGGCTGTTAAGTGGTCGGCACAATTAATTAACAACTGTAATGAAACATATTCTACGCGTGCACAAGCATGAAATTTTGCCATGAGGTTATAACCAAACAATCTACAGCTTTGTGGCTTTGTATACCGTTTAAGCGGGATTATCGTTATCATGGGCGCATTTTTTGATGCACTTGGAAACTCTATGCTCGTTCAGTATCCCACTTTGGCCGATTGTATTGGCAACACGCCTTTGGTGCGTTTGCAGCGTATTGGGCAGGAGTCTGGCAATACGCTGTTAGTTAAGCTTGAAGGCAATAATCCCGCTGGTTCGGTAAAGGACCGGCCAGCACTGTCCATGATCGAGCGCGCTGAGCGTCAGGGACGTATTCGGCCGGGCGATACGCTTATTGAAGCAACCTCGGGCAATACCGGTATTGCGTTGGCGATGGTGGCGGCTATCAAAGGCTATCGCATGGTGCTGATTATGCCGGAAAGCTCCACAGCTGAGCGTAAAACCGCGATGACAGCCTATGGCGCGCAGTTGATTTTAGTGGGGTCTATGGAAGCAGCGCGTGACTTGGCATTGGCAATGCAAGCGGACGGGCAGGGTAAGGTGCTGGATCAGTTTGCTAACCAAGATAATCCTCGTGCGCATTATCAGGGTACTGGTCCAGAAATATGGCAACAAACCGATGGCCAAATCACCCACTTTATTAGCGCTATGGGCACGACCGGCACCATTATGGGCGTGTCGAAATACCTTAAAGAGCAAAATTCGGCGATTCAAATTATCGGTTTACAGCCCGATGCCGATGCCAGTATTCCTGGAATACGTCGCTGGCCTGAGGCGTATTTGCCAAGTATTTATGAGCAGGCGCGTGTGGACCGCGTGATCGATCTATGCCAAGCAGAAGCCGAAAACTGCATGCGTCGTTTAGCGCGTGAGGAAGGCATTTTTTGTGGTGTATCATCCGGTGGTGCAGTGGCAGCGATGTTGCAGGTGGCGCAAGAAGTAGAAAGTGCGGTGCTGGTGGCCATTATTTGCGATCGTGGTGATCGTTATCTTTCCAGTGGCGTATTCAATAGCGAGTCAATATGAAGCGGCAACAACAAAGCGGACTACGTTTTCAGCCAGCCCGTGGCGTGCAACAAACAGATTTGCCTGTTGGTAAAAAACAGCCGCTTAGTATTGAGCGCTTAGCTCATGATGGCCGAGGCATTGCTTTTCATGCTGGACGCACCTGGTTCGTTAGTGGTGCTATGCCGGGTGAGCAGATAGTCGCGCGGGTGTTGAGCGTACGCAACAAAATAGTAGAGGCGCAGGTTGTTGAGGTGCAGCAAGCATGCAGTAATAGGCAACAGCCTTTTTGTGCGGTGGCAGGGCGTTGTGGTGGTTGTACGTTGCAGCACATGCCTATTAATGAGCAGCGCGAGTTCAAGCAGGCTTACATTGCTGAACAAATGCAACGCGCAGGGGTTGAGGTAGGTGAGTGGTTTGCTACCCTGCAAGGCTCTGAGCGCGGTTATCGTCGTCGTACACGCATTGCAGTAAAGCCGAACAAACAGGGGCAGTTACAGGTGGGTTTTCGCGCCTTGGCCTCGCAGCAAATTGTTGAAACAACCCAGTGCCCAATTCTGGTTGAGCCTTTACAAAAACTGTACGCCGAACTTGTCCCCTTTATTAAAACGCTTAAGCAAACTAGAGCCATAGGGCATTTAGAGTTGTTTTACGGTAATCAACCGGCATTGCTGGTGCGCTTAACCCAAGCACTTAACAATGAAGACCAACAACGGTTGCGTGATTTCTGTCAACAGCAGCACACTCAGCTCTGGTGGCAAACTCAGGCCGAGCCTTATCCAGACAATGAAGGTGATACCCTGTATTACGAGCTACAACCCTATGATTTGCAGATTGATTATCAACCCGGTGATTTTGTGCAGGTAAACGCCGAGGTTAATTTAGCCATGGTGCAGCAAGCGCTTGCATGGATGGATTTGCACAGCGATGATCAGGTGCTGGATTTATTCTGTGGTCTGGGCAATTTTAGTTTGCCGGTGGCGCGCACTGTTGCCTCAGTGGTGGCAGTGGAGGGTGTTGAGTCGATGGTTAAACGCGCGCAACACACCGCTAAACGCCAAGGGTTGCAGCATGTTGAGTTCCATCATTTTGATTTATCCCAGCCCCTAAGCCAAGCTGCTTGGATGCAGCAAAAGTTTTCCGCGGTTGTTTTAGATCCATCGCGTGAAGGTGCGACGCAAGCAGTGGAACAGTTAACGAAAGTGGCTGCCAAAAAGATTTTATATGTATCCTGTAATCCTGCCACACTGGCTCGCGATGCTGCGGTATTACAGGCGCAGGGATACCAGCTTCAGCGTTTGGCTGCGCTGGATATGTTCAGTCAAACAGGGCATGTTGAAGCCATGGCTCTGTTTGTTCGTCAGTAGTTAAGTCGTTATTAAGGAAAACCTATGGTACAGGTTCGCTCACAACACCCGGTTAATGCTGATGGCAGTATAGATTTGCCGCGTTGGGTCGCGCACCTACTGGAAGTGGATGAGGATTTAAACGCTGCTAATTTGTTACAGGCGTGCGAGTTTGCCCGTGATGCAGAGCTTAAAGCGCATGCGGCGCAAAATATCTGGCCTGATGGCAGTTCTAGCTTGCAAGCAGGTTTGGAAATTGCACAGATTCTGGTTGATTTAAAGCTCGACGAAGAAACTCTAATCGCCGCTATTCTGTACCGTACCGTACGAGAGAACAAAGCCACCGTCATGGAAGTAGAGCTACAGTTTGGCAGTACGGTGGCTAAGCTGATTGATGGTGTGCTGCGTATGGCCGCCATTAGTGCCAGTTTAAACCCGCGCGAATCCGTGGTGCTTAACGCTCAAGCGCAAGTAGAAAATCTGCGTAAAATGCTGGTGGCGATGGTTGATGATGTACGTGTCGCATTGATCAAGCTGGCGGAGCGCACCTGTGCGATTCGAGCCGTGAAAAATGCACCAGAAGATAAGCGTTATCGAGTCGCGCGTGAAGTGTTTGATATTTACGCGCCCTTGGCGCACCGCTTAGGTATTGGTCACATCAAGTGGGAATTGGAGGATCTGTCGTTTCGCTACTTGGAGCCTGAGCAATACATGCACATTGCTGGCTTGCTGCATGAAAAGCGTATGGATCGACAGAACTTTATTCGCGATGTGGTACAGCAACTTGAAACCGAAATGCAGGAAGCAGGAATAGAGGCGCAAATCAGTGGCCGAGTGAAACATATCTATTCCATTTGGCGCAAAATGCAGAATAAAAATCTGCGCTTTAGTGAGATTTATGATGTGCGTGCGGTACGTATTTTGGTGCCTGCAGTACGTGATTGCTACACCGTCTTAGGTATTGTGCACTCGTTGTGGAAGCACATTGCCCGCGAATTTGATGACTATATCGCCAACCCTAAAGAAAACGGTTACCGCTCGCTGCATACGGCCGTGATAGGACCTGAAGGCAAGGTGCTAGAAGTGCAGATTCGCACCACTGAGATGCACGAAGAAGCCGAGTTGGGCGTTTGTGCTCACTGGCGTTACAAAGGTACGGACACACAAGGTCGCTCCGACCACTATGAAGAGAAAATTGCTTGGTTGCGCCAGGTTTTAGAATGGCATGAAGAGCTGGGTGATATTGGTGGTTTGGCCGATCAGCTGCAGGTAGATATAGAACCCGATCGGGTCTATGTTTTTACCCCAGATGGTCACGCGATTGATTTGCCCAAAGGCTCGACGCCGCTGGATTTTGCCTACCGTGTGCATACTGAAATCGGGCACAATTGCCGTGGCGCAAAAATCAATGGCCGCATCGTGCCGCTAAGCTATAACTTGAAAACCGGTGAGCAGGTTGAAATTATCACCGGTAAAAACGGCGCACCCAGCCGTGACTGGCTCAATACCAACCTGGGTTACGTAAACACTGCCCGTGCCAGAGCCAAAATAGTGCACTGGTTTAAGCTACAAGACCGTGAACAGAACGTTGCAGCAGGACGGCAAATGCTTGAGCGGGAACTCACTCGCTTGGCTTTAATGCCCGTTGATTTTGAGCAGCTAGCTGAGCGTTGCAATGTTAAAACCAGCGAGGATTTGTTTGCCGCTATTGGTGCGGGGGATGTGCGTTTAGCCCATGCGGTTGGCTTAACCCAGCAACAGGAACGTGGCAGCCGTAGCCAGCATGCCGAGCTTATTCCGCGAAAACCCACCGTGCATCTGGGCAGTCGGCGGGATGAAGTGCGCATTGAAGGGGTGGGTAATCTGTTGACGCAGATGGCTGGGTGTTGTCAGCCCGTGCCGGGCGAGCCTATTGTGGGTTATATCACCCAAGGGCGTGGCGTCACCATTCATCGTCAAGACTGTCCGACCGTTTTACAGCTCAGTGAGCGCGAGCCAGAACGTGTCATTCAGGTGAGTTGGGGCAGTGAGCCGGTTAAGACCTATCCGGTGGATGTGCTTATTCAAGCCTATGATCGCGCTGGTTTGTTGAATGATATTTTACAGGTGTTGTTTAACGAAAAAGTTAACGTGGTAGCGCTGAATACCAGCACCAGCAAGGAAGATGGCTCAGCGCTAATAGAATTGACGATTGAAGTGCCGGGCTTGGATATTCTAAGCCGTATGCTCGGGCGCATAGCTCAGCTGCCTAACGTAATAGAAGCGCGGCGTAAGCGCAGTTAGCGTCTATCCCTGAACGTGCTGGACTGGATAAGCTTTAGTTTGTATTTTTCCGGAAACGGGCAGTCACAATTTATTGTTGACTCATGGTAAGCGGAAAATGCATGACTTCATTGTCATGCGAGGCCATGGCATACTATGCCATCCGTACCAAAAGGAGAGCCGTCATGCCGACCCGCAACGTAGTTATCACCGACCATCAGGCTGAACTCATCGAGCAACTGGTTGCCAGCGGTGAATACCAGAACGCCAGTGAAGTGTTGCGCGAGGGCTTGCGTCTAGTAGAAGAACGTCGCGCTCTGTATGAAGCTAAGCTGGATAACCTGCGCTTCGCCGTCCAGCAAGGAGTCGACAGTGCTGTAACGGGCGACTATGAAAACTTTGCCAGTGCAGAACAACTGGCCGATCACATGCGAGAAGAAGCAACTCGCATTATTCAGCAAGTGGAGCAAGAACAGGAACAAGCGTGGGCGTAAACTGGTCTGTTCGCTGGACTAAGCGGGCCAGCCTTGACCATGCGGCCATTATTCGTTGGACGGTTATTCATTTTGGCGCACGCCAAGCAACCCTCTATATGGAAACTCTAGCTCTGGCAGTAGCTGCTTTAAACAAAGGGCCAGAGCTTCCGGGCTGCAAGACCCGCCCAGAACTGGGGGAAGGAATACGCACGTTACATATTGCAAGAGGTGGTCGCAAAGGTCGCCACTTTATCGTGTACCGCGTAGCTGACAGCTGTCATATAGAAATTTTGCGTCTGCTGCATGACAGCATGGAGCTAGCAGGTCACTTAGTCCCCACGCTTCGGTGACAGCAGCTCGATTTTATAACCGTCCGGATCTTCAACGAACGCCAGAATGCTATTGCCGTGCATCATTGGGCCTGGCTCGCGGGTGATTTTACCGCCACGGACACGAATGTCCTCACAGGCTTTATACACATCAGGCACTTCGAGGGCGATATGTCCGTAGCCGTCACCCAGATCATAGCTAGTGGTGTCCCAGTTATGAGTCAGTTCAATCACGGCATTCTCTGCTTCGCTGCCATAACCAACAAAGGCAAGGGTGAACTTACCTTCGGGGTAGTCTTTACGGCGCAGCAGCTGCATGCCTAACACCTCAGTATAAAACGCCAGCGACTGGTCTAAATCGCCCACTCTAAGCATGGTGTGTAGAATACGCATGGTTATTCTCCTAGGTTAAAATATGTATGGGGGGGGGCTGCTGATAAACTTGCTACGTTTTACGGTATTGCATTTTTAAATGTTGGCTTAGGCCGCAGACTGCCCTAATGATAACAGGTGCAAGCAGTGCTCTAGTTTTGAGTCCGTTACTATTTCAAAGTCCGTAAACAAGGCTACAGGCCTGATTGTTTTACCATGTCCCTGTTCTAACCGAACAAACCCTTTCTCGTTTAACGTTTTAAGTGTCTTGGACAGGTTCGATTTAGCACGCCCAGTCAGTTCAGTTAACTGAGTAAGGCTCTCAGGTCTCTCAGTGTCGATCAAGCGTAATAACTCAATGTTTTCTGGACACAAAATGTGCGATACGGCGCTGATAGAGGTGTACCAAATCTTAGGCTCGTTGTCTTGCGGCTTATATTGCCCCTGCGCAATCGCTAATAACCTCACGCGAATAAGCGGCTCAGACATAATACCAATTCTTACTTTCATATTATTTGCCCTCTATTTCAGCAATAGTTTTGTCTACACCTATAAAAAAATCCTGAAGCAGGACGAAGCAGTCAGAGAACTCATAAGGTGTACCCTGATCGGAAGCTGATTTGTGCAGGTGATCATATTCATAACGTTTACCAGTAAACTTTTTTTTCGGTGGTTTTACAGCGTGTGCATTGTCATAACCGAATACTCTTTTATTGTATTTATTATGCAAGGTAAGGTTGTAGCGGATGCCATGTGGGCGTTCTTTCGTTGCTGGAACTGCCCATGCTTCGATTTTCCACCAATAGCCATCTTCTCGATGGACTTGCTCACCATGCATACTTAATAAGATGTCACTATCATCCATGATTAACCCTCTTACCGTCCTTGTTGTGGGTAGGGTATAACATTATGCGTCTATGTGGCGAAAATCAAGTGTTCGGTAAAGCTAACTGAGGTGGTTTGTTTATCGAGTAGTGGTTGTGATGGGGTGGCTATTACCCATAAAAAAATCAGCCCCAACCAAGGGGCTGAGGCCGATTTATCAAGTGTAACAAGCAAGAGCAGTTACAACAGGTTACGCCCTTTGCTGGCAGCAATGCGCAAGCGTAGTGCGTTGAGCTTGATAAAGCCCTCAGCGTCTTGCTGATCGTACGCGCCGGCGTCGTCTTCAAAGGTGGCTACAGCGGCGTCAAACAGTGAGTCGTCGGACTTGCGACCAACCACCATGATGTTGCCTTTGTACAGTTTTAAGCGCACCACACCGTTAACGTTGGCTTGCGAGGCATCAATCATCGCCTGCACCATGTGACGCTCTGGGCTCCACCAGTAGCCGTTGTAAATCATGGAGGCGTACTTGGGCATCAGTTCATCTTTCAGGTGGGCTACTTCGCGGTCCAGAGTAATGGACTCAATCGCGCGATGACCTTTCAGCATAATGGTGCCGCCGGGGGTTTCGTAGCAGCCACGGGCTTTCATGCCCACGTAGCGGTTCTCGACGATATCCACACGACCAATACCGTTATCACCACCCACTTTGTTCAGGTAGGTCAGCACTTGCGCCGGGCTCATGTCGACGCCATCAATGGCAACGATGTCACCTTTGCGGTAGGTCAATTCAAGATAGGTAGGTGTGTTGGGTGCGTTTTCTGGCGAAACACTCCAGCGCCACATTTCTTCTTCGTGCTCGCTCCAGGTATCTTCTAACACGCCACCTTCATAGGAGATGTGCAGCAGGTTAGCATCCATGGAGTAGGGGGATTTCTTGCCGTGACGCTCAATAGGAATATTGTGCTGCTCTGCGTAGGCCAGCAGTTTTTCACGCGAGAGCAAATCCCACTCACGCCATGGCGCAATGACTTTCACGCCTGGCTTAAGTGCATAAGCACCCAGCTCAAAACGAACTTGGTCGTTGCCTTTTCCGGTCGCGCCGTGAGAAATAGCGTCTGCGCCGGTCTCGTTAGCAATTTCTACCAAACGCTTGGCAATCAGCGGACGGGCAATGGAGGTGCCGAGCAGGTATTCGCCTTCGTAAATGGTATTGGCGCGGAACATGGGGAACACAAAGTCGCGCACAAACTCTTCACGCAGGTCGTCAATATAGATTTCTTTGACGCCCAGCGCTTCGGCCTTGGTACGCGCTGGCTCAACTTCTTCGCCCTGACCTAAGTCAGCGGTGAAGGTAACGATTTCGCACTGATAGGTATCTTGCAACCATTTAAGAATAACCGAGGTGTCCAAGCCGCCTGAATAGGCCAGAACTACCTTTTTAATATCGGACATGCCTTAACTCCAAAGGATTACGCAGAAAATAAAACCGCTATTCTACTGCGCAACGCCATAAATTTATAGGTGGAAGGTGAAAAACGGGTTGCTTTTTTGGCCTTGACTAGCGTTTTAGCTGGTTAAGCAAACACAGCGAGCCTTTGTTATCAGCTAGTTTTGACACAGCTCTAGCTGCAAAGCTGCGCGCACGCAATAAATGATGCCCTCATCAATACGTCCAGCGAACTGATTGGCAATCTGTGCGGCACTTGGCAGCTCGTCTTCAGTGGCAAGAAAAGCATCCTGAACCTCATCTAAGAGCTCTTCGGGCAGGTCAAGTGCCTGTTCAAGACTGAGCTGTTCGCTGGCAATGGCTTGCGCTAGATGGCTGTATACGCTTTTTAGGGCGCATTGTTGTTGCTGGGCAATTTGCTGGGGTGTCATGCCATTGCGCGCCAAGGTGATAATTTCGTGACGGACATCTTGGCTGTATGCAGCTGGTGTTTCACTGGTTTCAGAGTTTTGGAAAATAGCTAAGAAATCAGCACCATAACGCTCTAGTTTGACTGCGCCGACGCCGCTCACTTCCGCCATATCGCTGAGAACCTCGGGCTGGCGGCGAAGCATTTCTAATAAAGTGGTGTCGGAAAAAATAACAAAAGGAGGCACGTTTTGCTCTTCGGCCAATTTGCGGCGCAAGGCACGTAACCGTTCCCACTGTGGTCGCTCACTGTCACGTACCAATTGGCTGGCGCCGCTCTTGCGTGGGGTGCTGGAGGTGGTCTGCGGCAGTTCTTGGCGCAACTGCAGCTTCACTTCGCCGCGCAGTAACGTGCGACATGACTCTGTAAGACGCAAGCCACCAAAGCCCTCTACATCAACATCGACTAGACCGCGTGCAACCAGTTGACGAAACACAGAGCGCCACTGATGTTCGCTGAGTGCTTTACCGATGCCAAACACAGATAAATGTTGATGGCCCATGGAACGCACGCGATCGTTTTCCCGTCCCAGCAATACATCAATTAAATGGCCAACGCCGTATCGCTGTTCAGTTCGGAAGATCGCAGACAAGGCTTGGCGTGCCGCTTCAGTGGCATTCCACTGTTGTGGAGGTTCAGCGCAGTTATCGCAATTACCGCAGGGTTCTGGCAGTTGTTCGTCAAAGTAGGCCAGTAGTGTTTGGCGGCGGCAACGCACTTCCTCACACAGCGCTAGCATGGCATCAAGTTTGTGTTGCTCCACACGCTTAAAACGCTCATCGCCATCGGAGTTGGCGAGCATCTGCTTTAAAAATAGCATGTCTTGTAAGCCATACACCATCCAAGCGTCGGCGGGTAAACCATCACGCCCTGCGCGACCGGTTTCTTGGTAATAACCTTCAATGGATTTAGGCAGGTCTAGGTGGGCAACAAAACGCACGTTGGATTTATCGATACCCATGCCAAAGGCAATGGTTGCTACCATGATAATGCCTTCTTCTTTGAGAAAGCGTTGCTGATTAAAAGCGCGCAGCTCATTGCTTAATCCAGCATGGTAAGGCAGGGCGGGATAGCCTTTTTCTAATAGAAATTCGGCGACACTTTCAACGCTTTTTCGCGACAGGCAATAAACAATACCGGCATCGCCTTGGCGGCTGGCAAGAAAATCTAATAACTGCTTGCGCGGGCTGTCTTTAGGAGTGATACGATAAAAGATGTTAGGTCGATCAAAGCTGGAGACGAATTCCTGAGCTTGCTGTAACTGCAGGCGTTGAGCAATTTCTGTGCGCGTGCGCATGTCGGCGGTAGCGGTAAGGGCAATGCGTGGTACCTGAGGAAATAACTGTGCTAATTGTCCAAGCTGTAGGTATTCAGGGCGAAAGTCATGCCCCCATTGTGAAACGCAGTGAGCCTCATCGATAGCAAACAAACTAATCGGCAATTGCTGTAAAAAACTGAGCGTTTGCGGCTGCATCAAACGTTCGGGGGCAAGGTAAAGTAACTTGAGTTCATTACGACGCAAACGATTAGCGGTTTCACGGCGCTCATCAACACTGGCGGCGGAATTTAAAGCGGCGGCACTGATGCCCAGTGCTTCTAAGCTGCTGACCTGGTCCTGCATCAGGGCAATGAGGGGCGACACGACTATGGCGATGCCTTCACGCACTAGGGCAGGGATTTGATAGCACAGGGATTTACCGCCACCTGTGGGCATTAACACTAAAGCGTCCCCGCCATGACTAACGCGCTCGATAATAGCGGCTTGATGACCGCGAAAAGAGTCGTAACCAAAAACTGTTTTAAGGATATTAAGTGCCTGCTCGGCCATACTGCTCTCCCAAAGTAGGCTGGGCATTATACGTATACTTGGCTGAGATTGCTGCCGGTTTGGGTTATCAAGTTACAGGCCAGCACTTTTAGATAGCAGCATCCAAGCCGTAAGTAGAGTTTTTAGCTATAGCAGTGCGGTTAAGGCTGGTCTACAATACAGCGGTTATAAACATATTCTTCTTTAGGTAAATGCCCATGTCTTTTACAGAGCAACTCTCCCGTTTGCGTGCTTTTTTGGATTCTGATGAATTATACGAGGAAGCACTCGACTATGTAGCCGCGCATGGTTATCTGACAGCCTTGGCAATTTGCCCTGAAACTGTATTAGAAAACGAGTGGATGACAGAGTTGTTTGCTGAGCCGCCCGTCTACAAAGATCAGGCGCAGCAAGACGATATCGAAAGCGCATTACGTCAGCTTAAATCGCATATCGAACGTCAGTTAGCCAGCGATGAAGAGTTTGTCCTGCCTTGTGATTTGGACATGGGCGATGAGCCTGAAGACTCCGATCTGCGTGGCTGGTGTATCGGTTTTATGGAAGGCGTCTTTTTGCGTGAAGACATCTGGTTTGAAGAAGATGAAGATGAAGTCAGCGAGCTGCTGTTGCCCATAATGGTCGTGTCAGGCTTGTTTGATGAGCAACCGGATTTTGCCGAAATTGCTGAAGACTTGGATTTGCTGGATAGCATGGCTGCACAAATTCCAGAGCTGCTCACCACGCTGTTTTTGATTTGCCAAGCACCTGAAGAAAAGCCCGTATTGCTCAAAAAGCCAAGGTAAGCAGGTGCTTGCTGAGACGGCTTCTGTGAGAAACTATTGCCCTCTTTAAAATGCCATGACCCCTAAAAAGCTTCTGGTTGCTAACCCATTGTTACGCTATACGCTATTTGTAATTGGCTGCCTGAGTTTAGCTTTGGGTGTGCTGGGTATTTTCTTACCTATATTACCCACCACGCCGTTTATTTTATTAGCGGCGGCTTGTTTTGCCCGCAGCTCAGAATCCTTCTACCGTTGGATTACCTCTCACCCGCGTTTTGGCCCCATGATTGCCGATTATTTAGCGGGCAAAGGTCTGCCACTTAAAGCCAAACGCATGGCGATTACGCTGCTATGGATAAGCATTATCGCCGGCTGTTTGTGGGTGGACTTTATTTGGGCCAAGGTAGCTATGTTGTGTACCGCTACGGCGGTGAGCCTATACATCTGGCGACTGCCTACAGCGCGAACGCACAATCCGTAGTGCTAAGGAATTATTATTCCAGCCTGGCTGAGCATATCGCATAAACGAATGAGCGGCAGGCCGATTAAGCTGGTTGCATCCTCACCTTCGGTGGCGCGGAACAAACTAATACCTAAATCCTCAGACTTGAAACTGCCGGCACAGTCCAGCGGCTGTTCACGCTCAATGTAACGGCTGATTTGTTCTGGGCTGAGGGTGCGGAAATGCACCGTGAAAGGTACGCAATCCACTTGAATAGTGCCGCTGGCGCTGTCTAGTAAGCACAGGCCGGTATAAAAAGTCACGCTACGTCCGCTAGCAGCAGTCAGTTGGGCGGTGGCGGCAGCAGCAGTACCGGGCTTGCCTAAAATCTGCCCATCCAGTACGGCTACCTGATCTGAACCAATAATTAAATGTTGTAAAAACTGTGCACGCAAAGCGCGTGCTTTGGCGACCGCTAAGCGTTGTACCAGTACTTCTGGAGTTTCATCAGCGAGTGGGCGCTCATCAATGTTGGGGCTGCAGCAGGTGAAGGGTAATTGGAGTCGTTGCAAAAGCTCGCGGCGATAGACCGAGCTGGAGGCTAAAACAAGTGGGCGCATAGTGCTAAAACCTAACTAATCTGTAATGGACTGCAAAGCGCGTCCAAGTTTCGGTTATACTATGGCGCATTTGGGCGGCAATGATCTAGAGGATTTTACATGTTCGATAATCTTAGCGAACGTCTCTCGCAAACACTACGCAATGTCACGGGTAAAGCGAAATTAACAGAAGACAACATTAAAGACACGCTGCGTGAAGTACGCATGGCGTTATTGGAAGCTGATGTTGCATTACCTGTGGTGAAAGACTTTGTTAATGCGGTGCGTGATCGTGCGGTAGGAGCTGAAGTATCACGTAGCTTGTCTCCTGGTCAGGCGTTTTTAAAAATAGTCCAAGCTGAATTAGAAAGCATGATGGGTGCAGCCAACGAAGAGCTGTCCCTCAACGCTACGCCACCCGCTGTGGTGCTTATGGCTGGTTTACAGGGTGCGGGTAAAACCACCACAGTAGCCAAGCTCGCCAAGCATCTGCAGGAACGCAAAAAGAAAAGCGTCATGGTGGTATCTGCTGACGTTTACCGTCCAGCAGCGATTAAACAGCTTGAAACGCTTGCCGCTGAAGTGGGAGCAACCTTCTTCCCTTCAGATATCAGCCAGAAACCAGTCGATATTGCTCAAGCCGCCATTAAAGAAGCCAAGCTTAAGTTTATTGATGTGGTGTTGGTGGATACCGCTGGCCGTTTAGCCATCGATGAAGAAATGATGGCGGAAATCAGCGCTTTGCATGCAGCGATTAATCCGATCGAAACGCTGTTTGTGGTTGATGCCATGACTGGTCAGGATGCCGCCAATACCGCCAAAGCCTTTAATGATGCCTTGCCGCTAACGGGTGTGGTGCTAACCAAAGTTGATGGTGATGCTCGAGGCGGTGCTGCCTTGTCAGTGCGCGCTATTACCGGCAAGCCAATTAAGTTTTTAGGTATGGGTGAGAAGACCGATGCTCTAGAACCTTTCCACCCAGACCGTATTGCTTCGCGCATTTTAGGTATGGGTGATGTGCTCAGTTTAATTGAGCAAGCCGAGCAAAATCTTGATCGCGAAAAAGCTGAAAAACTCACTAAAAAGCTGAAAAAAGGCAAAGGATTTGACCTTGAAGACTTTCGTGATCAGCTGCAGCAAATGAACAATATGGGCGGCATGGGCGGTTTGTTGGAAAAGATGCCCAACATGGGCGGCATTAATCCAGCGCAAATGCAGGGAATGCAAGGTAATGCCGAAAAGCAGTTCAAACAAATGGAGTCCATCATTAATTCCATGACACCACAAGAGCGTCGTAACCCTGACATTATCAGTGGTTCGCGTCGCCGCCGTATTGCCGTGGGCTCCGGAACCCAGGTGCAGGATGTGGGGCGTTTGATCAAGCAGCATAAGCAAATGCAGAAGATGATGAAGAAGTTCATGGGTAAAGGCATGGGCAAAATGATGCGCGGGCTTGGTGGCATGCTGCCAGGTATGGGTGGCCTGCCTAAACGTTAAAGGCGGCAAATAAACCTTTGCAAAACCCGCGTTACAGCTTAGAATATGCGACCTTTCGTACGTGCATAGAGCATTTGCGAAAGTTTTATTCATTTTAAATATAGGAAAAAAGTTTAATGGTAACTATCCGTCTAGCACGTGGTGGCTCTAAAAAACGTCCTTTCTATCACGTGACTGTAGCTAACAGCCGCAATGCTCGTGATAGCCGTTTTGTTGAGCGTATCGGTTTTTTCAACCCAGTTGCACGTGGCGCAGAAATTCGTTTATCTGTCGACCAAGAGCGCGCAAACTACTGGATCAGCCAAGGTGCCCAGCCATCTGAGCGCGTTGCCCAGTTGTTGAAAGAAGCAGCTACTCAAGCAACTGCTTAAGTATAGCCTGTAGAGTAGAACGCACATGAACACTGACGATTTAGTCGTAGTAGGTAAAATCGGCGCGGTGCATGGTGTGCGCGGGGAAGTAAAAATTCATTCGTTTACCGAACCCGTTGATAACTTGTTGGATTATCCCCAGTGGACGTTGCGTCGTGAAAGGGAAATCAAACAAATTGAGTTGGCGAGTGCTCGCTTCCAAGGCAAAGGGCTAGTGGCTAAAATTAAAGGCGTAGATGACCGTGAAATTGCACGGACGTATGCAGGCTTTGAGATTTGTGTGCCGCGCAGCGATTTTCCTGAGCTGGAAGAGGGCGAGTTTTACTGGTATCAGCTCATAGGTTTGCAAGTGATTACTCAGGACCAGCAATTGCTGGGGCGTGTCGATCACTTACTCGAAACCGGTGCTAATGACGTCTTGGTAGTTAAGCCCTGTGCTGGCAGCCTAGACGGTCGTGAGCGGTTGTTGCCTTACACTGATCAGTGCGTTATCGCCATTGATTTGGCGCAAGGCATCATTAGCGTTGAATGGGACGCGGACTTTTAGTCGGGCATCATGTTAAGTGTTGCTGTTATTAGTCTGTTTCCCGAGATGTTCGCCGCTATAACCGAACATGGCATTACCCGTCGAGCAGTAGAGCAAGGGCTGGTCAGCATTGATTGCTGGAATCCACGCACCTTTACTGAAGACCGCCACCAAACTGTGGATGACCGACCCTTCGGCGGTGGTCCTGGGATGGTGATGAAGATTGAACCGCTAGAGCGTGCGTTGGCAGCAGCCAAACAAGCGCTGGGCAAGCCGGCTAAGGTGATTTATATGTCGCCTCAAGGTCAGCCCTTAAAGCAAGCAGCGGTGAGCGAACTGGCGCAAGCAGAGGCTTTAATTCTGATTGCCGGACGCTACGAAGGCATTGACGAGCGATTTATCGAGGCGCACGTTGATGAGGAATGGTCAATTGGTGACTATGTGTTATCCGGTGGTGAATTACCGGCCATGGTGCTGATTGATGCTATTACGCGACTTTTGCCTGGTGCATTAAACCATGCAGATTCCGCAATAGAAGACTCATTTAGCGATGGTCTACTCGATTGCCCGCATTACACACGACCGGTCACGTATGCGGGTACAGATGTTCCACAGGTGCTGCTTAGCGGCAACCACGAACATATCCGGCGCTGGCGATTGCAGCAGGCTTTAGGCCGAACTGCAGAGCGTCGCGCTGATCTTCTGGATAGCCGCTCGCTTTCTGGAGAAGAGCAAACGCTGTTGGACGAATACTTTGCCCAGCAGAACGATAGATAAGGTATCGATGGTAAATCTTAAGATTTGCCTTAGGAGCAAACAATGACAAACCCAATTATTCAGCAGATTGAAGCTGAACAGATGACCAAAGAAATCCCTGCCTTTGCGCCGGGTGATACAGTAATCATTCAAGTAAAAGTTAAGGAAGGCGATCGTCAGCGTCTTCAGGCATACGAGGGCGTAGTTATTCGTAAGCGCAACCGTGGCCTAAACAGTGCTTTTACCGTACGTAAAATTTCCAGCGGTGTAGGTGTTGAACGTACCTTCCAAACCTACAGCCCATTAGTAGACAGCATCACCGTTAAGCGTCGTGGTGATGTGCGTAAAGCCAAGCTGTACTACTTACGCAACCTGTCTGGTAAAGCTGCTCGTATTAAAGAGAAGCTTAGCCGCTAAGCAGGCAAAAGAAAGCAGCCCAAGTGGCTGCTTTTTTGTTTTTAGGCTGAATAAAGGTAATTAATGTTGCAGCAAAATAAACAGCTTATTGACGATTTTTTGCAGCAACTTTGGCTGCAGCAAGGTTTGTCCGAAAACACACGGGCAGCCTATGCGAATGATTTGCGCCAGTTTGTTTTGTGGTTAACAGAGCAAGAACTCGCTCTGCTACAGGTTCAACGCAGCCACGTATTAGAGTATCTTGCTTGGCGTCTGCAAGAAGGCTACAGAGCGCGCTCAACAGCACGTTTTATCTCAACCCTGAGGCGTTTCTATCAGTACCTGCTGGAGCAGCGGCTGATTAGCGAAGATCCCAGTGTGCTGGTCGATTTACCCAAGCTGGGACGTTCTTTGCCCGGTAGCCTGAGCGAAGCAGAGGTTGATGCCTTGCTCGATGCGCCTGATACTGAAACACCCTTAGGCATGCGTGACCGCACCATGCTTGAAGTGCTCTATGCAACAGGCTTGCGCGTTAGTGAGCTGGTAGGGTTAAGTTTAGATGAAGTAAGCCTGCGCCAAGGTGTCGTGCGGGTGGTCGGTAAGGGTAACAAAGAACGCCTAGTGCCCATGGGTGAGCAGGCGTTAGATTGGCTCGAAGAGTATCTGGAGCAAGCACGTCCGATATTGTTGGGTGGCAAAACCCCAGATGTAGTGTTTCCCAGTCAGCGTGGTCAGCAAATGACGCGGCAAACTTTTTGGCATCGAATAAAAATTCACGCGCAAGCGGCGGGTATCCGTAAACCATTGTCACCGCATACCCTAAGACATGCTTTCGCTACGCACTTACTGAATCACGGCGCGGACTTGCGTGTCGTGCAAATGCTGCTTGGGCACAGCGACTTGTCGACTACGCAGATATATACCCATGTTGCGCAAGCACGTTTACAGCAATTGCATGCAGAGCATCATCCCCGTGGTTAGCGCTGCACGTTTTCTATCATTTAAATAAAAAGTTAATACAACCGAGGAACACACCATGCTTCAGCGTCGTACCAAAATTGTTGCCACTATCGGCCCTGCTAGTAATAGCCCGGAAATACTTGAGCAGTTAATACTGGCTGGCATGGATGTGGCGCGCTTGAATTTTTCCCATGGTACGGCTGATGAGCATCGCCGATTGACGGAGTTGATTCGCCAAATTGCGAGAAAAAATCAACGCTATGTGGCGATATTAGGCGATTTGCAGGGGCCGAAGATTCGTATTGCGCGTTTCGCTAATCAGCGCGTAGAGCTCAACACAGGGGACCCTTTTGTCTTCTCTATCAGCCATCCCAAAGACGCGGGTAATCAAGAGCGAGTAGGGGTGGATTATCCTGATTTGGTGAAAGATTGCACCGTTGGCGATGAACTATTGCTTGATGATGGCCGTGTAGTTATGCGTGTAGAAGCCGTTACCGAAGACGAGCTGCAATGTATTGTTTTGCAGGGCGGCCCTTTGTCAGACCACAAAGGGGTTAACCGTCGCGGCGGCGGTTTAACTGCGCCCGCATTAACCGAAAAAGACAAGCAAGATATCCTCTTGGCTGCTGAATTAAAGCTCGATTACGTGGCGGTTTCATTTCCCCGTGATATGGCTGATATGCAGCTTGCGCGTGAGCTCTGTGTTGCGGCTGGCAGTCAGGCGTGGCTGGTGGCTAAGATTGAGCGTGCTGAAGCCGTTAAAAATGACGAAGTGCTTAGCGGTCTTATCGAGGCCAGCGATGCAGTCATGGTGGCGCGTGGCGACCTAGCGGTAGAAATTGGTGATGCTGAGCTAGTAGCGATTCAGAAGAAAATTATTGCTGCAGCGCGCCGGCAAAACACTGCGGTGATTACGGCCACGCAAATGATGGAGTCCATGATTAATAACCCCATGCCGACCCGTGCAGAAGTGTCGGACGTGGCTAACGCGGTACTGGATTACACCGACGCAGTGATGTTGTCGGCAGAAACAGCAGCAGGGCATTATCCGGTGGAAGCCGTTACGGCGATGGCGAGAATCTGCGTGGGCGCAGAAAAAAGCCCCACCATGCACCGCTCATCGCATCGACTAGGTTTAGAGTTCTCCCGCCAAGATGAGAGCATTGCACTGGCGAGCATGTACATTGCCAACCACTTTCCCGGAGTCAAAGCGATTGTGGCGCTGACTGAAAGCGGTTACACGCCTTTGGTGATGTCACGTATCCGCTCATCCATTCCGATTTATGCCTTTGCGCCAACGCGTATGGCGCAGGCACGCACTTGCCTTTTCCGCGGGGTTTATACGGTGCCTTTTAATCCGTCTGAATACCCTGAAGATCAGGTTTGCTACATGGCGGTGCGTAAACTGGTTGATTTAAATCTAGTGGCAGAAGGCGACTGGGTCATTCTGACGCAGGGTGATAAGCATCATAATATTGGTAGTACCAACGATATGAAGCTGCTGCAGGTGACGGCTGAGCCTGTTGTGTCGTAACGAGTACTAATGCATAACAGGCCGGTCTACTAGCTGACTGTTATGCGATTTGGTTGTTTTGGTTGCTGAAAATGGCTTTTTTTGCTATACTCGGTGGCCGACTCTAAGGAGGAAGTGATAATGAGAGTAAAGAACTCAGCTGCTAATAGAAAAGCAGCCGATGCTGCAACCAGTAGTGATTTGCTAAGTGCGCAAACGGCAGCATTTTTAAAGAAAGGTGGTAAAATTCAAGAAATACCACGCGGCAAAAGCGGTCAGCAAAACATCAGTTATTTTAAGCGCTCCAGCGCTAAATAGTTTACTGAGTTAGTAGCCAAGAATTAAGAAACCCCAGTATTCGTTAACGCGGATAGTGGGGTTTTTTCTATTTGATGGGTTAATATAGTGCTGGTCTGTTACTGGTTTGGTTAGGTAGTACTCGCTATGCAAAAACCTTTTTTCTTGCTACCAGCGCCTGTGTCTTTTGGCTTGGTGATTGGTATTGCTTGGTTGCTAGACAGTCTGTGGCCGCTGCCGCTAGCTAATGATTTGTGGAGCTTTTATGCGGGCTGCGGTTTTATTGATGTGGGTGCTGTGCTTTTACTCTGGAGCGCATGGTTAATGTTCTGGCGTAAAACTACGCTCAGTCCCTATGGCAAGCCGCAACGGCTATTGCAGGAAGGCCCCTTTCGTTTCAGCCGCAACCCAATCTATCTGGCTTTTTTGATTATTTATGCTGGTATTGCCTTGCTTTGGGCGCAGCTGTGGGCGTGGATCCTTTTACCCTTAGTGGTTTTACTGCTTAATTTTGGTGTGATTCAGCATGAAGAAAAGCTGCTGCTAAAATATTTTGGTGATGAGTACGTCAACTACTGCAAGAAAGTTCGTCGCTGGCTCTAGTCATGCTTTGTTTAGTCTAAGAAAACTTAATAATGAAAAAATTATCTTCTTTAGCCGCATTAGGCTCTTTAGTGTATAGCACCGATGCAGGTAGGCATTGTGATGGCTGCGCAAAGCCGCAAGCAGAATGCATTTGTGCGCAGCAGGATGAGGTTCTAGGTGATGGTAAGGTTCGCGTCCGGCGTGAGAGTAAAGGGCGTGGCGGTAAAACAGTTACCGTGGTGACCGGCTTGCCGGTCACTGCTGCTCAGCTTAAAGCTATCTGTGTCGAGCTGAAAAAACGCTGCGGCGTAGGTGGCGCAGTCAAAGACGCGCACATAGAGATCCAAGGTGATCAAACTGAGCCTGTGCTTGCATGGCTTACGCAGCAAGGCTATCAAGCAAAACGTACTGGCGGATAGCACGTCAAAGCAGGGTGCTTAACCCTGCTGTTAATCTAACTCATAGTCGTAATCAGACAACTCTTTATTTAAACGACGTTCTTCCAAGAGATTGTCAATGATGCGGCGCTTAGTGAGCGTGTTTTTGCTTTCTTCAACAGCAGTATCAGCATCATCAATACTGTCTTCTTCGTCGTCGACAAAGTCATCATCGAGCTCTAACTCTTCTTTGCTCATGCAAGCCTCCTCAGCCATTAATGCATAAAATTTATGGCGCACCTTATATATCGAAAAGCACAGGATGGGAATGAAATTTTATTAATGGATTGATTGTTTTCGATTAGCAAAATTAATCATCTGAGGTTTTGTCTTTAAATTCACACAAGTCTTCGATGCGACAACTGCCGCAACGCGGCTTGCGTGCTCGGCACACATAGCGACCATGTAGGATCAGCCAGTGGTGTGCATCAAGCAGAAACTCCTTAGGTACAAAGCGTAACAGCTTCTTTTCCACCTCAAGCACATTCTTACCGGGCGCTATGCCTGTGCGGTTGCTCACGCGGAAGATATGGGTGTCCACTGCCATGGCTATCTGGCGAAACGCTGTGTTAAGCACCACGTTGGCTGTTTTACGGCCTACACCGGGCAGGGCTTCTAACGCCTCGCGCGTATCAGGCACCTGACTGTTATGGCGCTCGATAAGCAAGCGGCAAGTTTCAATCACGTTTCTGGCTTTGCTGTTGTACAGACCAATGGTTTTAATGTACTCGCTCAGCCCCTCGACACCCAGCGCGTACATGGCCTCTGGGGTGCGAGCGACTGGGAATAATTTGTCGGTTGCTTTGTTAACGCCCACATCGGTGGCTTGTGCGGAAAGGATGACCGCTATGAGTAACTCAAAAGTAGATGAGTAGTTGAGCTCGGTTTCTGGGTTGGGGTTATCTTCACGTAGGCGGCTAAAAATCTCGAAACGTTTTTGTGCATTCATAGGTTATAAAAACTTGGGTAATTCGGGCAGTTCAACGGTTGCGGATTCGCTAGGCGCTAACACCAAGGCTTCGCCCTGAACCACAGCCTTGCCCGCTTGATTCAGTACATTAGTAGCTATGCGAACTCGGTTTTTCGGTAGTTTTTCCAACACTTCTAGCTCAATGCTGAGTTGATCGCCCAGCTTAACAGGGCGGGTAAAGCTCAGTTGCTGACTCAGATAAATACTACCGGGTCCAGGTAACTCAAGGGCGATGGCGGCGCTAATCAGTGCACCACTGAGCATGCCGTGGGCAATGCGCTCTTTAAAAACGCTGGTGGCTGCGAATGCTTCATCTAAGTGAACCGGGTTACGATCACCGGAAACCGCAGCGAACATCAACAGGTCGTGCTCGGTAATAGTTCTTTCGACGGTGGCGCGTTGACCTACTTCAAGTTGATCGTAGGGAATGCTGGTAGCAGTATTCGACATGAGAATATTCCTTGTGCGCAAGCCCTAGGCTTGCAGGTAAATATAAGCGCTGAAGTGTAAATGAGCTGTAGAGGAATGTCACCGTGTTGGCTGCCAGCTAGTCAAGCCGTGCGTTGTGTTTAATCCATTCAATAATATCTTGTATAACCCGTGGCGAGTTTTTTTCGTTTAAGGGTTCGTGGCGCATGTCAGGGTAGAGTTTGACGTCCACAAAACGGTTGCCTGATTCGCGAAACGCATTGGCTAGGTCGATTAATCGATGCCCTTGATGAATAGGATCATGCTCGCCGCCGAAGATCAAAATGGGCAGCAAGTTATCTATTTGTACCAAATTACTGATAGGGGTAATGCGCTGTAAGCCGGTTAACGCATCGATCCATAATTGGGTGGTAGAAATAAAGCCGCATAAAGGATCTTGCGCATACAGCTTGACCTGCTTTTCATCGCTACTGAGCCAATCATGGAGTGTTTTTTGCGGCTTAAAGGCGCGCTGGTGGCGGTTAAAAATTAGCCAGTGTAAAAGTTTACTGCGCCCTTGCTTACCTAAACGCCAGCGTTCAAAACGGGCCACCTGCAAAGCAAGCTTGTATCTAAAAGTTGATTGAATATAGTTTGAGCTGGATAAAATCACGCCTTGCACGCTACAGCAGTACTGCAATAAATAGTCAATTACCAGATAACTGCCCAGACTGTGACCAAAGATAAAAACAGGCTTTTCGTGATGCTGTTGGCGAATATGGTGATTAAGGCAGCGGATATCATCCAGCACCAATTGCCAGCCGTTATGGTTGCCAAAGTGACCCTTTACGCCAAAGCTGGCGGTAAAACCATGGCCGCGTAAATCAAGGGCATACAGTGCAATACCGGCTTTGGCTAAGGCGGCGCCCAGATGTGCATAACGTTTACTATGTTCTGCCATGCCATGTACCAGCATGACAATGGCTTGCGGCTCTTGAGTTGGACTCCAGTGATTAACATGAAACTCTGTGGAATCACTGGCGGTTAACCAAAAGGCTTCGTGGCGCATGACAGACCTCCTACCGTTACCGCTTGCTTAGAGTGTATTACGAATTGCTATTTTTTGTATGGTGTCTTGTGGTGGCTGATTAAGCAAGAGCGTGACCGGGTATTAGATTTTAGTCTTGTTATGACTTTTTGCGTGTGGATTACGCTAGTCGCATTTTTTTAAAACTGCTAATCTGCAGGGCACTAGGTACAAAAAAGTCTTGCACGGGTGAAGGTCACTATAATTGCATGTGTACGGCGCTTAACAACTAAAATCTAAAATAAGAATTGATGGGGAGTTAGCTTGGATGAACGAGAACTTCTGGAAAGATAAGTATCCCGCAGGTATCGCCAGTGAAATTGACGCGGATCTTTACCCAAATATTCAAGCCGTCTTAACAGAGTCGTGCGAAAAGTATGCTGATAGGCCTGCATTTACCAACCTAGGTAAAACCATTACCTATGCTGAAGTGTATCGAATGTCGGGTGACTTTGCTGCTTGGTTACAGCACAGCACTGATTTGCAGCCAGGTGATCGTATCGCTATTCAGCTGCCTAACGTGCTGCAATACCCAGTGGTGGTGTTTGGTGCTATTCGTGCTGGCTTAGTGGTGGTCAATACCAATCCGCTGTATACCACCCGTGAAATGGAGCATCAGTTTACCGACTCAGGCGCCAAAGCTATTGTATGCTTAGCCAACATGGCGCACTTACTCGAGAAAGTGTTGCCCAGCAGTGAAATTAAGACTGTTATTTTGACCGAGGTAGGCGATTTTTTACCCCCCGTTAAACGTTTCGTTGTTAACTCGGTGGTTAAATACATTAAAAAAATGGTGCCGGCATTCCATATACCTCAAGCTTACTGGCTCAATGATGTGCTGAAGAAAGGCAACAATAAAATTTGCCGCAATGTCAGCCCAGAATCTCAATCAGTGGCCGTTTTACAGTACACCGGCGGCACTACGGGTGTGGCCAAGGGCGCCATGTTGACCCATAGAAACCTTATCGCCAATATGCTGCAAGCCCGTACCATGATGGCCTCTAACCTAGGCGAAGGGGAAGAAACGATCGTTGCACCGCTACCGCTGTACCACATATACGCATTTACCTTTCACTGCATGGCGATGATGATAACGGGTAATCACAATTTACTGATTACCAATCCGCGCGACTTGCCCAGCATGATTAAAGACCTGTCCAAATGGAAGTTTTCCGGGTTTGTCGGCTTAAATACCCTGTTTGTAGCGCTCTGTAATAACGAAGCTTTTCGCAAGCTGGACTTTTCCGCCCTGAAAATGACGGTTTCAGGCGGAATGGCATTACAGATAGCTGCAGCTAAACGTTGGGAAGAGGTCACCGGCGCTAAAATATGTGAAGGCTATGGTATGACCGAAACCAGCCCCATTGCCACAGTGAACCCCATTGAGAACATACATCTGGGCACTATCGGTATTCCTGTTCCCTCAACGCTGTGCAAAGTAATTGATGATGATGGTAATGAGCTGCCACTGGGCGAACCCGGTGAGCTCTGTGTCAAAGGCCCGCAAGTAATGAAGGGCTATTGGCAAAACGAAGAAGCTACGCGGCAAATGTTGGATGAAAGCGGCTGGTTGCGTACGGGAGATATTGCCATTATTCAGGAAGATGGCTATATGCGCATTGTTGACCGTAAGAAAGACATGATTCTAGTGTCAGGTTTCAATGTTTTTCCCAATGAAATCGAGGATGTACTGGTTACCATGCCAGAGGTTTTACAGTGCGCAGCGATTGGCGTGCCCAGTGAAAAAACCGGCGAGGCCATTAAAGTGTTTATTGTATTACGCGAAGGTATGAGCCTAACCCAAGAGCAGGTGATTAAGCACATGCGCAAAAGCTTAACCAGCTACAAGGTGGCGCGCGCTGTTGAGTTCCGTGATGAGTTGCCTACCACTAACGTGGGTAAAGTGCTGCGACGTGAACTGCGTGATGCAGAGTTGAAAAAGCTGGCTGCAGATCAAGGCTAGAACGCTATGCTGCATGCCCAGCTAACAATAGGGGGCGTGCAGCAGTCTGTTTATTACAGCTCAGGCTCAAAAAATACGGTTTGATTGCGGCCTAGGTTTTTAGCATGGTACATCGCAATATCGGCTTGCTTAATCAACTCAGCTTCCGTTTTTCCGTGTTCTGGATACATGCTCACCCCACAACTGAGCGATATCTGCGAAGTTTGTCCATCAATCTCAAATGGCTGCAAAACGTGCTCATGTATGCGTCTGGCAATCAGCAGCGCATCTTCTTTACTGGGGTTCCCCGCCAATAAAATCACAAACTCATCACCACCAATTCGCGCCACTATGTCCGTGTCACGCAAGGGTGCTTTGATGCGCAGCGCTGTTTGCGCTAACAGCTGGTCGCCATACTGATGGCCAAACATATCGTTAACCGGCTTGAACTCATCCAGATCGATAAAGATAACCGCTAAATTATGCTGCTCACGCTGTGCCACCTTAAGTGCATGCTGAAATACGTCTTGAAAATAACGGCGATTGGCCAAGCCGGTTAATGAATCAAAATTAGCCTGACGCCAGATAAGCTCTTCGTTGGCTTTTTGTTTGCTGATATCGGCAAACATAGAGATGCGGAATTTAACACTGCCATCGGTATCGTAGGTGCTGTTAATGGATAAAAACTGCGGGTAGATTTCACCGTTTTTACGTCTGTTCCACACCTCGCCTTGCCACTGTCCAGTACTGTTTAAGCTGGCCCACATTTCATCATAGAAGTTTGCGCCATGCCGGCCTGACTTTAAAATAGAGTGGTCGCTGCCAATTGCTTCCTCAGCGGTATAGCCCGTTATTTCTGTAAAAGCTGGGTTTACATGAATAAAGGTTCCATGAGCATCGGTGACGGCTATGGCTTCACTACTGGTGTGGTAAACGGTTTCGGCCAGCTTTAACAGAGCGGTGTTCTGACTGCGCTCAATGACCAAACGCACTAAATTGGCAGCGTTTTCAATCAGGTTGATTTCTCTTTTGCTGGGCGTTCCAGGCTCTTCTTTAAAAAAGTTAAGCACGCCAGCAACCTTGCCATCGACATCAAAAATAGGCTCTGCCCAGCACGCAAACATACCGGCGCGTACAGCGGCATCAGCGGTTTTTATTTGTCTGGCCTGCGTCGCCAGCTCTCCGGTAATAATACGTTTGCCGTAAAAAGCCGCTTGGCTTGCCGATATACCATCAGCAGTGATTTTTACCTCTTGCAAAGCATGATGTAAAAACGTGGGCAAGCTCGGTGCTGTAGCAAGCTGTAGGTGAACACCGTCCAAGCTGCGTAAAAACACAGCGCATTTTATTTGTTGGCTTTCTTTCTCAACGGCACGGATGATTGAGCCGAATATTTCATTGGCGGTCTTGTTACGCGACAATAAATCCAGTACCTGATTGTGTAAACGTTCACGACTTAGAGCGAACTCTTGCTCGGAAATATCAAGCTTAACCGCAACATAGTTAACCAGTTTTTTCTGCTCATCAAACACCGGGGCAATCCAGGTTTGTTCCAGATAGACATCACCTGTTTTGGTTTTACTTATAAAACGGCCATTCCAGTTATGACCGCGCGCAAGGGTTTGCCACAAGTCCACATAGGTTTCGTGCGGCGTTCTTCCTGAATTGAAAATGCTTGAATTTTTGCCAATCAACTCTTCAATGCTGTAACCAGTAAATCTGCAGATAGTCGGATTGACGTACTCAATAAAGCCTTTTGGGTCGGTGACCAGAATAGAGGTAGGGCTGCGCTCAATCGCCACTCGCAAGGCTCTAAGGTGGGTCTCGGTCATTTTGACGCGGTTAGTCAGCTTTGCTAGGCGTCTTCTGCTTTGCGCGTATAGAATACTTAGCAGTGCAAGCCCAGTCAGCAAGGCCGCACTAAACCACAGCCACAACTGATGTTCAGCGAGCGAGTCAGGTAGTAACAAAGCGCTTACACTCAGGAGTGCGAAAACAGCCAGGGTGGCTAGGGAATAGCGAAGAATTTTACGCAAAATGACAGCCTTTTTTTGCAATATCCATATAGATGGGCTTCTAGCAAAAAATATGCTTAGAAAGCAGAGTTTGATCAAGCGAACTAAGCGGTATTTTACTCTAGTATGCAGTAGAGTTAAATAGCCATCATTGTTGTTTGTAATCACCTATTCTTTGCATGTTTTTGTTTTTTATGTGTTTCTTTCTTGACTGAACGAACATGCGGAGATGATAATAGTTATCATTATTAGCTTTTTAGATTAAAGGATTCCTTGTTTATGCAACTCCCTTTTTTACGATGCGCCACGCTATCACTGGCGTTGTGTACTGGAACGGTCATGGCCAACACAGTAGAGCAAGCTTTGGATGAAAATACGGCCCACAGCCAAGCAGCTCAACGTTCGCAACAACAGGTGGAGCAACTGGATGATGCGACACAAAAAATGCTACTGGAATACCGCACCGCTTTGTTAAAAGCGAAAACCCTCACCGGCTATAACACACAAATGCGCGAGCTAGTGGCGGCGCAGCAGGAAGAGTTGGCGGGCTATCAGCAGCAATTGACGGATTTGCACGACATCGAAGCCGCCGCGACCCCACAAATGCAGCGGATGCTAGAGGTGCTGGAGCAGTTTATCAGTGCTGATTTACCTTTCTTACCCTATGAACGGCGCGATCGTTTAGAAACCTTGCAGGATTTGTTGCCGCGGGCTGATGTGTCCATTGCCGAAAAATACCGCCGCATTCTAGAAGCCTACCAAATTGAAAGTGATTACGGACGCACGCTAGAAGTCTGGCGTGATGCGCTCAAACGTGATGGTAACGAGTTGAATGTGGATTTTTTACGGTTAGGACGCTTGATGCTGTATTACCAAACCCCAGATGGACATGAAACCGGCTGGTGGAACGCGCAAGCGAAAGAGTGGCAAGTACTCAATGGTAATGCGCGCCGTCCGGTGGCTCAGGCGATTGCCATTGCACGGCAGCAAAAATCACCGGATTGGTTAGCCTTGCCGATGAAAACTCTGGCACTGGAGGCGCAGCAATGAAAAAACTCATCGTTGTGCTGGCGCTGCTTTGCTCCGGTGCTGTCCTAGCCGACAGCCTAACGCCCGATCAATTATTGCAGCGTATCCGTGCCGAAAAAGCCAGCGAGCAACAGCTGATGCAAGAGCGCGAACAGCGTTTCTTAGCCGATAAAAATCAGCAGCAGGCAATCTATCAACAAGCCATGCAGGCGTTACGCACTCAGGAGCGTGAAGCTGCTGAGCTTAAAGCGCAATTTGAAGAACTAGAGCAGCAGCTGACGGAACAGGAGCGCCAATTAAAAGAGCGCACCGGCGAGCTGGGTGAGCTATTTGCTGTTTTACGCCAAAGCGCTGGTGACATTGCAGGGCAATGGCAGGACTCCATGCTCAATGTGCAGCAACCTAAGCGGGTGGCGCAGTTAGAGCGTTTTGCCAATAGTCGCAAGCTGCCCAGCGCAGATGCAGTTGAACAGCTGTGGCTAACCATCCTTGAAGATATGACCGCTAGCGGCAAAGTCGAACGTTTTGAGGCGCCTGTCATTAGCGCTGGCGGTGAGCGAAACATTACTAGCGTGGTGCGCGTAGGGCCTTTTTCAGCCTATAGCGATACGGATTTTTTAGTGTATCAAGCCGGTGATGATGCGTTGCGCGCGTTACCTAAGCAGCCAAGTGGCTTAAGTCAGGTAAAAAACTGGTTAACCGCCAGCGAACCCGTTGCGGTACTGCCAATTGACCCGACCCGCGGCAGTTTGCTGGAACAGTTACAGCACCAACCCACTTTTTACGAGCGTGTCAAACAGGGCGGTGTGGTTGGCTGGGTGATTATTAGCCTGGGTGTGCTGGGCTTTGTGCTGGCCGCATGGCGTTTGTTGGAATTGCAGCAAGTAGTGCGCTCAGTACGTATACAGATGTGTGATTTGTCGAACCCTACGATCAATAACCCCTTGGGGCGCGTGCTGGGTGTGCTGGGTCCGCAGCCGCAGTTATCTGACCTAGAAACCCTAGAGCTGAAACTGGATGAAGCCGTTATGCAGGAAGTACCCAAACTGGAGCGCGGACAGGGTTTACTAAAATTACTGGCAGCAGTTGCGCCCTTGCTTGGACTGCTGGGTACAGTCACCGGAATGATCATCACCTTCCAAGCTATTACCCAAGCCGGTGGTGGCGATTCTCGGTTGATGGCAGATGGTATTTCACAGGCCTTGGTCACCACGGTGCAGGGCTTGGTGGTGGCTATTCCGTTGCTGTTTTTGCACAGCATTTTGGTCGCGCGCAGCAAGGGCGTGGTGCGACTGCTAGAGCAGCAGTGCGTTGGCTTATTAGCGCTGCATATGTCAGCCAAGGAATCCCGTGACTAATTGGCAAAATACTTGGTTTTGGCTGGTCGATAGCAGTCAGGCGCTACTTGATTTAATGGGCGCTGGCGGCACGGTAATGTGGCTGCTGGCTGGATTGTGCGTGCTGTTTTGGACGCTGGTGCTGGAACGTTTTTGGTATATGCACCGCCAGTTTCCAGCCTGGGCAAAAGAGCGGCGCGAGGCTTGGTTGGCGCTCTGTCAAAATGAATTTAGCAATGGCTGGCCACGCACTGTGCGTTCGGCATGGATTGCACAGGCGAGTGAGCAGCTACTGACGCCATTAACCGTAACCAAAGCCTTGGTGGCGCTGTTCCCCTTGCTGGGCTTGCTCGGCACGGTAACCGGCATGGTGGCGGTGTTTGATGTGCTAGCTCTTAGCGGAACCGGCAATCCGCGCGCGATGGCCGCGGGCGTATGGCAGGCAACGCTACCGACTCTAGCGGGCATGGTGTTGGCCATTGGTGGATTATTTAGTATCGCGCGTTTAGAGCGTAATGCTCGACGTGCCCTTGGTCAGCTGGCCGATCAGCTAAGGCATGAATAAGGTGGTAAAACGATGAGAATGCGTCGTTACAGTTATAGAACAGAAGAAGAACCCGGAATTGATCTCACGCCTATGCTGGACGTGGTGTTTATCATGCTGATTTTCTTTATTGTCACCAGCTCGTTTATTAAAGAGTCCGGCATGGAGGTTAACCGCCCCCAAGCAGACACCGCGAGCAGTCAGGATAAAGGCAATATCCTCATTGCCGTAACCGCTGATGGTCAGGTGTGGCTGGATAAACAAGCCGTGGATGTGCGTACCGTGCGCGCCCATGTTGAACGGCTACGCCAAGAACAACCCGAAGGAATTGTGGTGGTGCAAGCGGATCAAGATGCACGCACGGGTTTGGTGGTGCAGGTGATGGATCAGGCGCGCATGGCCGGCGTTACTGATGTGGCCTTGGCAGCTTCGACGGAATCGAATTAATGACGCGTTGGTTGGTATCTTTTGTAATTGCGTTACTGGCTGTATTAGCCAGTTTTGCGATTATTTTGTGGATGATCTCACCACCGCAAGCGCCCGTTGAAAACAAGCCCGTGCAGGTTGGCCACTTTATTCCCATGAGTAAAAATACGTCCGATGCCCAATCCCGTAGCCGCCTGCAAGCGCCAGAACCACCGCCGGATGTTGAGCCACCTAAACCGCAAACGCCACAAACCACACAGAGCCAAGCCGTGCCAACCTTAAAACTGGATTTGGCCGCACCTAATTTAACCAGCTCAATAAGCATTCGCGCGCAAGCCATGCCCAGCCTTGATGCCATTCAGCCAAGCACAGCACAGCCAGCCGCACCGAGCGCACCCAGTGCGCCTGCAGCACCGGGTAAAGACTCAGAAGTAACCCCGCTCAATGACGTATTGCCGGAATACCCAGATGTAGCGCGCCGACGTGGTATCGAAGGCTACGTCAAACTTGCCTTTACCATCAGCGCGCATGGGCGGGTAGAAAACATCGAAGTGCTTGAAGCTCAGCCAGCCAATGTGTTTGACCGCTCTGCACGCCGCGCCGCTGCACGCTGGCGTTTTACCCCACGCATGGAAAACGGCATCGCTGTCCCACGTCACGTGGAAAAAATCATTGAATTTAAACTCGAGCCAGCGAGGTAATGTATCTATGCGTTGGTTAGTTTTATGTTGCTGCTTGTTGTCGAGCTTGGCTCTGGCGCAGACGATAGACATTAAAACCCTGCGTGCTCTGCAGGCTGCCCAAAGCGCGCAAGAGCGGGGCGAGTTCAACAAAGCCGAACAACTACTCAGACAACTCCAGCCCGAAAAGGGCAGCTATGCAGAAGCCTTAATTTGGCGTACCCACGGCTATGTGGTTTGGCAAAAAAATCACATAGGTCATGCCGTGCAGCTGCTAGAGCAGGCGTATAAAAGTGGTCAGTTGACCGATGAGCAACGTCAGGAAGATGCGCTGAGTCTGGCTAAGTTAAATACCCAGTTAGAACGCCCCAAGCAGGCGTTAGCCTATTTAGAGCAGGTGCTAGACAGCCAAGAAAGCTTGGAGTTACGTATATACAACTGGCAAATGCTCGGACGTTACGACCAAGCCTTGCCTTTGGCGGAACGCTATCTGGCTAAGCAAAGCGTGATTAGTGATCAGTGGTTGAATTTTATGGTCGCCGCCAATGCTGAGTTACGCCGTTTTCCAGCAGCGCAAAAATGGCAAAAACAGCTATTGACGCGCCATCCACAGCAAGTAGCACAGTGGCGACAGTTGGCTGCTTTGCAGCAAATGAGTGGTAACTATGCACAAGCCTTTGCCACCTTGCGCACGGCCCATCAACAAGGATTGGCATTTAGCGAGGCGGATTTGGATCAGCTAGTGGCTTTAGCCAGCGCCGCGGAGCAGCCATGGCAGGGCGCACGGCTGTTAAACGAGCTGATGCAACAAGGGCGCTTAACCAAAACCACCGCCCGCCAAGAACGCTTGGCACAGCTACAATGGCAATCACGCGAACGCAGCTTGGCCTTGGCGCACTATCAGCGCCTGGCCGAACAAAGCCAACAAGCCAAACACTGGCTAACCGTGGTACAACTAGCCAGCGAACAAGAACTCTGGCCGCAAGCCAAACAAGCCCTACAAGCCGCCGCCAAAGCCGGCGCCAGCCGCAAAGAAATCCGCAACTGGCAAGACTGGCTAAACACCACCGAACCCTAAAAACCCTAGTTGAAACGCAACTCTTGCACGATTGGAACTGTAGGAGCAGGCCATGCCTGCGACAGCGATACGCCAAGCAGCGCTGTGTTTGCAAGCGTAATCCGCGGTCGGATGCATGGCATCCTTGTACACACGCAACAAACTCCTGTTGGGGCGTAACTTTTGCGCGAAGGATTATCAGGCGGTGCGTAGCTTAAACGCTGGCTCTTGTGGGACCCGACTTGTCGGGGAAGCTTTTTGCTTTTAAATCTGAGTAAGGAGTTTGGCTTAGTACAACAGGCAAATACTGGTTTGCTTTTAAGTGCGGACAGTGCTTTTGGTTAAATTCTGGCTTAGTGCAACAGGCAAATATTGCTTCCCTGACAAGTCAGGTCCCACACGGCATTGTGCTTCTTTGCAGCCATGGCGCGAGTGGTTCCAGCTCACCCAAAACCCAGAAAAAACAGCATATTTTTGGTAGGAGCAGGCCATGCCTGCGACAGCGATACGCCAAACAGCGCTGTGTTTGCAAGCGTAATCCGCGGTTCGGATGCATGGCATCCTCGTACAAGAGCCGCGCCCAAAGATCGGCAACGCACCAACTGCTTTTTTACTGTGGGAGTGCCTCTGTGGGAGCGCAACTCTTGCGCGATTAGAACCTGCCGCCAGCACCTGAGTTAGCCTTACACCCCACCCAGAAGCCACGCTCCAACACTAGGAACGCCACAGAACTGCTATAATTCCAACATCTAAAACACACCTAACAAAGAGCACCTATGGATTGGCACAGTCTTTTAACCCGTGAACGCTTAGGCAAACTCACCCACAGCGCCGAAGAAATCGCGCGCAGTCCGTTTCACAAAGACCACGATCGTGTGATTTTCTCCGGCGCGTTTCGACGACTTGGGCGCAAAACCCAAGTCCACCCCGTCTCCAGCAATGACCTTATTCATACAAGGCTCACCCACTCACTGGAAGTCAGTTGCGTAGGCCGCTCCCTCGGCATGCTCGTCGCAGAAATGCTGCGCGAGCAGATGCCCAACTGGAGCGAACCCAGCGATCTGGGCATGATCGTCCAATCCGCCTGCCTGGCCCACGACATAGGCAACCCACCCTTCGGGCATTCCGGTGAAGACGCCGTGCGCCACTGGTTCCGCGACGCACTAGAGCGCGGCTGGCTTGATAGCATGAGCAGCGCCGAACAAGCCGATTTCCTCAACTTTGAAGGCAACGCCCAAGGCTTTCGCGTCCTTACCCAACTGGAATACCACCAGTTCGACGGCGGCATGCGCCTAACCTACGCCACCATGGGCGCCTTCTTAAAATACCCCTGGACCGCCCAGCAAATCAGCCAAACCGGCAACAAAGCGCAAAAATTCGGCTGCTACCAAAGCGAATTAGCCATCCTAGAAAGCATCGCTGAAAAACTAGGCTTACCACAACTCGGCCCACAACGCTGGGCGCGCCACCCCTTGGTGTATCTGGTCGAAGCTGCCGATGACATTTGTTACGGATTAATCGATCTAGAAGACGGCATCGAAATGAACCTACTCGACTACAGCGAAGTCGAGGAGCTATTACTCAACCTCGTCGGTGATGACCTGCCAGAAACCTACCGCCAGCTCGGTATCAATGACTCGCGTCGCCGCAAATTGGCAATCCTGCGTGGCAAAGCGATAGAGCACCTCACCCAAGCAGCAGCGCACACCTTTGTGCAAAACCAAACGCAGTTACTCAAGGGTCAGTTACAGGGCGATTTAGTCGAGCACATGCAAGACCCCGCCAAAAGCTGCATCCTCAATGCCAAACAGCTAGCGCGCGAAAGAATATTTCAAGACAAACGCAAAACCCTGCATGAAATAGGCGCCTATACCACCCTCGAAACATTGCTTGAGGCGTTCTGTGGAGCTGTGGTTGAGTTTCATAGCGGACGAGCGCTTTCGTTTAAAAATCGCAGAATCTTCGATTTGCTCGGTAACAGCGCGCCACAAGCCCACTGGTCGCTTTACCAATCCTTTCTGCGCATCATTGACTATATAGGTGGCATGACCGACAACTACGCCAGTCACATGGCCAAAGAAATGACCGGCGGGTCAAACCAGACCTGAACATTTCGGCAAAGTTCAGCGCGCCAGATGAAAAAAACTGCAAATAAGCAGCGTTTTTGTCATACCTTCGTACTAAGCTTAGCTTCTTGAGCGTTGACAAGCATCTAAAAAGCATGCAGTCTCGCATCTAGCGGTGACGAGCCAACTGAACCGCTATTAGCTAACGAATTAATTCGAATAATTTAAAAGGTGATGCTCATCATGAAATTGTACACAAAAATCGCAGGCACATTAGCCCTGCCACTCGCACTAGCTGTAGCAGCAAACTCAGCTCAGGCGTACACAGTAGTAGACACCAGCGAGCACAAGCTAGCCATCGGTGGTTACGTATCCGCTATCGCTTCTTGGTCAAAAACTGGTGACAGCCGTTCAGCTGTAAACGACAAGTTCAACAGCGACTTCGATGCGGGTAACTCACGTATTAACGTCAGCTACACCAACAAAGAAATTGGCACCACCTTCTTCTGGGAGCAAAGACTACAAAACAGCACCTTACGTCACGCATACTTTGCCACTGAAGACGGCTGGGTAGGTGGTCACACTTGGTCATTTGGCACTAACTTGGTTGCGTTAGCAGAAACCATCGACACCACTGGCAACTCACTCGTAAGCTATCAAGTATACGCGCCGCGTAACCTGCTGCTAGGTAAAAAGTTCAAGCTAGACGACAGCATGAGCTTTGGTGTGTCCATCGAAGGTCAAAACTCCAGCAAATCTGAGAGAACAGACGATAACGGTAAAAAAAGTAGTGCAAGAGCACAAAAAAGCCCAGCACCTGCAGTGACAGCTAACTTCGAAGGCAACTTCAGCGGCATCAAAGTATTTACTGCAGTCACTAACTACGCGGTAAACAAAAAATCAGTTAATAGCGGTGCGCTAGGTGATCCTAAGCAAAGCGGTAAAGACAAGCGCTTCACTCGCTTTACTGTAGGTACAGCTATTCCTATGGGTGATGCCACCTTAAAGCTAGGTTTGACTCATAACCATGGTGCAACCCATAAGAAATTGGGTACCTTGCCAAGTGGTACACTTAAAGCCGACAACCCTGATAAATTGGACACTGCAGCATATTCCGCAGACTTAGCTAAGGGTACCCACGCTTCAGCGGCGCTAACCTACCGCATCAACGAGAAGCTGCGCACTAACTTTGCGATTGAAACCAGTAAGTGGGACAAAAACGCAATTTCAAAGTACACCCCTGCTAAAAATGGCACTGGCACCACTAAAAATAAATCTGGTAAAGCCAGCCGTCTTTGGGTAAACGCTTTCTACCAGGCTGACAACGGCATCGAGTGGGGCGCCGAAATGCAGTACGCCAGAGTGCGCGCGCATAATGGTGTTAACGACCGTGTTGATGGTTTAGCCTACGGTTCAGGTGAAACTCATGAAGGAATGCTTGCTGACAAAGGTACAGCCTTCCGCGTACAAGCTAAATACGCATTTTAATCACTGCGTCTTAGCTTAAACATAAAAAACCCAGCTTCGGCTGGGTTTTTTTGCTCCACACCACCGGAAAAGCCATCCCTAACCAGACTCCATCACGCAACCTAGGTTTCGATAGGCTAACTTCGGTAGCACAGCCACCGCCCCCCCACGTAGCCTGAGCCTGTCGAAGGTATGGCACAACGGTTCGACTGATTGAGTCCAAGCAAGTCTGCGGACGGCTCGGGTAGCGCTCTTAAATGCTGACTGAACAATTGCCTATGCTAGAAGAAACAGCTAAACCCTACGCGACCTGCGACCAGCCCACAGGTGCGACCGATCTGGATTTTACTTTGTATACAGACCCAGCACTTTAGCCTGAAGCCCAAGCTTGGCTATCAGGCATATACCTTAGTGCGATGGCTTTTAGCCAGCTTTCAGTTTAAATATATAACTGTAAAAGTCACATTTCACGCAAAAACAGCACGAATACGCGAGCAAAGCAGCATGCTCAAAACACCAACCAACACACGCCTTGTTTTTACAGATTAAGGCTTTTTTACCTACCCGTTCATTATAATCCTTACGGCGTTTAAAATGAGAAAAATAATATCACAAGACGATGAGCTGTTTCATGTGCAGCTGGGTGCAGATCATCCTGAATATCAAAGCGTGGCTCTACGCCGTAGGTCAGGCTGCAAGAATTACAAGGTTGTAGAAGTCGACGCAGATAAACTTATCCATTATTCCAACCTGAATAGGCCGGATTTTGTAATAGCTCCAGTAGAGTGTTGGCAACCTAGCGAGCGTGAAGCGTTCTTTCAATTTCTTGCACCACCTAGGCCACTGGAAAAGCCAGTGGAAATGCCGATTATCTCATTCAATGACGAGTGTGTTGTTCAATACGTTCGAAAGTGGTGTTTTTTTAAGGTGGCTGTAAGACATCGCAGGATATACATTGGGTACACAAACGGTCGTCACCGTACACGTTATTTATACTATGCCGGAGCCAAACTAATTCCAGTGATGTGCCCTGATTCTGATGTTAGTGCATTGAAATTTTATTGTGGCCCCTAGAAATGCTGTGTATTTTTCATGCTTTACAGGATCGTCCTTGAGACTGAGCGAGCTATAATAGATCTGATGTGCGGGCATCAGGCGGTTTCAGAGTTTTTGCAGTGATTGCATCAACATATTAACCATTATTAAGGTTGAGCTTCTTGAGCCGCAGTGCGTAAGGTTGGCGCGGCACTTATGGGGCCAGCCTGCCTCGACAGACTCAGGCTACTGGGTGGGGCAGGCAGCAAACTTCCGTTGGCTGAGCCTGTCGAAGCCGCCCACGCGGCACCTCAAACACCGTCGGAAAATCCCATTCGCGCAAAAGTTGCGCTCCAACAGCCAGTTTCAGCGGCAGCTTGCGCCCACTTAGGCAAACAAAACCAAAAAATATTTAAAAGAGGTTTATAAATAATCTGTTTCACGGCGATTAACGCCGTAAATTCGCTTGTATTTAAACGCAATTCTTTGCTATGGTTTATCTATCCTCATATTTACGGTGATTTTCGCCGTAAACTGGAGTTGTTATAAACCATGTCAGCTACAAACCTACAGCAAAATCGTGACGACTGGCTCACTCTAGTTCCTCACGGTCAATTTGTGACGCGTCAATGGCTGCTTGCACAGGGTGTAACCTTGCATGCGTTTGATAATGCAGTGAAATCAGCTAAATTAATGCCGTTGGCGCGCGGTGTTTATACTCGTTCAGATGTTCCTGTTGCGTGGCAAGGTGTATCGGCATCCTTAAATCGAGTGCTTGATGGGCCCGTCTATGTCGGCGGGCTGAGTGCGCTAGCTCAACATGGTTTGGCGCACTATATAAGCTTCTCCACCGTTATCGAGCTGTATAGCCCATTGCCCGTACCGAGCTGGTTAGGGAGACTCAAGATTGCAACGAGTATTAACTGGCACAGCACAACTAGAATATGGGATACCTCTGCACTGCTGAAATCGGGCAGTTTAAAAACGATATCGATACATCAGGGTGAATGGCTGTTAGCTTCGCCAGAGCAAGCGTTTTTGGAGGTGTTGGCGTTAGTACCCAGCACTATCAGCTTTGAGCAGGCTGATAACATCATGCAAGGCTTGGTTAATTTATCGCCTAGGCGTTTGGATTCGTTACTAAAGTCGTGTAAGCACGTGCAAGTAAAGCGCTTGTTTTTCTTTTTTGCTGATCGTTATCAGCATGCCTGGCGACAAAAGCTACACGCAGAGGACTACGACTTAGGCGCAGGCAAGCGCAGCATAGTGGCTGATGGTAAGCTCGACACCACCTATAACATCACTGTACCGGAGATATTTCATGGATAGAAATAGCCCTTATCACCTGCAGGTAGTACTGCTGTTACGCATATTGCCTTTTATTGCACAAGAGAAATGCTTTGCTCTTAAAAGTGGCACGGCTATTAACTTATTTGTGCGTGATTTTCCACGACTTTCTGTAGATGTTGATTTGGTTTACGTACCCGATGCGGATAGGGAGACGGCGTTAAGTGTGATCAAGCAGGCATTGGATCGGATTGCTGAGAGTGTTTTGCGTGCTTTGCCTGCAACGCATATTTTTAAAAGCTATGTGGATAGGGCAGATGCTTTACGCTTAGTGATAAATCAGGCTGGCATTTCTGTACAGGTTGAGCTATCCCCAGTGCTGCGCGGTACGGTTTTTCCTGTTGAATTAAGAGCTGTGAGTGAAGCCGTGGAGCGTGAGTTTGGTTTTGCTGAAATACCCGTGGTCGCTCTGGAGGACCTTTATGCCGGCAAGCTTTGTGCTACTTTTGATCGCTAGCACCCACGGGATTTTTTTGATGTGATGTTGCTGCTCGAAAATGAAGGTATTACCGATGCAATTAGACATGCTTTTTTGGTGTACCTCATGAGCCACCCAAGACCGATGGAAGAGATTTTAGAACCTAAGTGGCGGTCAATCAGCTCGGTCTTTAAAGGTGAGTTTTTAGGCATGACGTTGCGCCAAACGTCTGAAAATGAATTGCAGCACGCAGCTGAGTTGGCGTTACGCACTTTGCTAACTGGTTTTACAGAGAGTGAGAAGCAGTTTCTGTATAGCCTGTATTTATTAGCACCAGCCTGGGATGCTTTGCCGTTTGACCATATAAAAAACCTCCCTGCAGTCCGCTGGAAACTGACTAACATCGCTAAAATGAGCAAAGAAAAGCGTATGGTTTCTTTGGGTAAGCTTGAGGAGGTTTTAAATAGTAATGGTAAAGTCAGGGCTGTTAATACAGTAGCCCTTCAATAGACCACGCACCTATTAATGGTGTGCGTTCCACACGGCTCTTGTGGAGGCCAGCTTCTGGGCGATACGAACTCTAAATCCAACTCAAACACCGCCGGAAAATCACAACCGCACGGTAGGAGGATGCCATGCATCCGACCACAGACCACACCCGCCAACACCGCACCGCCAAACACACTGTCGCAGGCATGGCCAGCTCCTACCGATGATTGTGCAAAATTTGCGCTCCTACGAAAGCTGCCGCGAGGCGTTAAGCAAAGGGCAGTGCTTTTAACTCGATACCCTGCTCATCTATTTGCACGTACCAGCCTTGGTTGTCCCAGTCGCCTAGGACGATGCGCTGTCCCTGTGACAGTGGGTGAGTAGCGGGGCGGTGGGTGTGGCCGTGGATGAGAGTACGCACTTGATATCGGCGCATAGCCTGTTCAACGGCTTCAGGGCTGACGTCGGTGATGTCGTTGGCTTTCATGGCGGTGCGGCTGCGGCTTTGTTGGCGCAGATCTCCAGCGATGCGTTGACGGGTTTTGAGGGGCAGGTGGCGTAGGATAAATAGGCTGATGGGGTTGCGTAGCAGGCGTTTCATGCGTTGGTAGCCCGTGTCGCTGGTGCAGAGTGAATCACCATGCATCAGTAGGATGCTTTCGCCGTTGGCCTGAATGAGGCTGGGGTCATTTAAAAGCTGGCAGTCTGCCAGTTGGCAAAAACGCTGGCCAATTAGAAAATCCCGATTGCCGTGCATTAGATGTATCTGCACACCTTGCTCGGTTACTTTACGTAGCGCTTCGGCGATGTGTTGGTGAAACTCGCTCATGGCGTCATCACCAATCCAGACGTCAAAAAAGTCACCTAAAATATAAAGCTGCTCAGCCTTGCATGCATACGTATTCAGAAAAGCCAAAAACGCCTGGGTGATATCAGGGCGTTTTTCGTGCAGATGTAAATCTGAAATCAGCAAAATCATGCATTGGGTGTCCGTCAAGGGCTAGTAGATACTGTTGGAGCCCAGCTTCTGGGCGATGCGGACTCTAAGCCAACTCAGGCGCTGCCGGATAATCCATTCGCGCAAAAGTTGCGCTCCAACAGAAGTAGAGTTTACAGGTTGGGCCTCACAAAAAGCACAAATATGTAGGTCTGGCTTTAGCCTGACAGCAGGCCTGCGCGCGGCAACCCCGTCGGCCTAAAGGCGCGACCTACAGCACGAACTACAGAAGAATTAATTTTTGATAACTTCTGCTTTTTCAATAACGACGTCTTCACGGGGGACGTCTTGGTGGCCAGCGCGGCTGGTGGTTTCGACTTCTTTGATGGCGTTGACCACATCCATGCCTTCAATCACTTCACCAAACACAGCGTAACCCCAGCCCTGTGATGTTTCTGAGGTGTGGTTCAGGAAGGCGTTGTCGTTAACGTTAATGAAAAACTGTGACGAAGCTGAGTGCGGGTCCATGGTGCGAGCCATAGCTAAGGTGCCAACTTTGTTAGACAGGCCGTTATTAGCCTCATTTTTAATGGGTGCACGCACAGGTTTTTGCTCCATGCCCGGCTCAAAACCACCGCCCTGAACCATGAAATTACTAATGACGCGGTGGAAAATAGTGTTGTCGTAATGTCCGTCTTGCACGTACTGAATAAAGTTTTTAACAGTTTCCGGAGCTTCGTCAGCAAAGAGTTTGATGATGATGTCGCCGTGGTTGGTTTGTAATTTAATCATTGAATCGGACCATTTTAGTTAAACAATTATAGAGCTGTCGGATGTACGACAAATTTAAGGTATGATAAGCGTTTTATTTTGATCAGCCTACCCCAAAGGGCTTTTAAGAGCATTAAGGACACCATGAGCAAGCCAGAATCTTCGGTTACAGTCGCTGCCAACTTTCTTCGTACCCTCATTCAAGAGGATTTAGCCTCGGGTAAACACAGCCAGGTTATCACCCGCTTTCCGCCCGAACCCAATGGATATTTACACATTGGTCACGCTAAATCCATCTGCCTGAACTTCGGCATGGCCAAAGAATTTGGCGGCCAGTGTCATTTGCGTTTTGACGACACCAACCCCGAAAAAGAAGAACAAGAATACATTGATGCGATTAAAGAAGACATTCACTGGCTGGGCTTTGATTGGGACGGTCCAGTACGCTTTGCGTCTGATTACTTTGAGCAGTTGTATGAGTGGGCGATTCATCTGATTGAAACCGGCAAGGCGTATGTGTGTGATTTAACACCTGAGCAAGGCCGCGAGTACCGTGGCAGCCTGACTGAACCGGGTAAAAATAGCCCGTTCCGTGAGCGCAGCGTCGAGGAAAACCTTGACCTGTTTAAGCGCATGCGTGCCGGTGAGTTTGCCGAGGGAGCGCACTCGCTACGTGCCAAAATCGATATGGCGTCGCCTAACATGAATATGCGCGACCCGGTGTTGTACCGTATTCGTCACGCGGAACACCACCAGACCGGTGATAAGTGGTGTATTTACCCCAGTTATGATTTTACCCACGGTCAATCCGATGCGATTGAGCTGATTACTCACTCTATGTGCACGCTGGAGTTTGAAGATCACCGTCCGTTGTACGAGTGGTTTTTAGAACATCTGCCCGTGCCAGCCAAACCGCGTCAGTATGAATTTGCCCGTTTAAACCTCAACTACACTATTACCAGTAAGCGTAAGCTTAAACAGCTGGTTGATGAAGAGTATGTGTTTAGCTGGGACGACCCGCGCATGTCGACCATCAGCGGCTTCCGTCGCCGTGGTTATACGCCAGCGTCCATCCGCAACTTCTGCGACATGATTGGGGTCAACCGTGCCGGTGGTGTGGTGGATATGAGCATGCTGGAGTTCTGTATTCGTGAAGACTTGGATGCCAACGCCAGCCGTGCCATGTGTGTGCTTAAGCCGCTGAAAGTGGTAATTACCAACTATCCAGAAAACCAGAGCGAACAATTAGAACTCCCCAAGCACCCGAAAACCGAGATGGGCACACGTATTTTGCCTTTTTCGCGCGAGATTTATATCGATGCCAGCGACTACGAAGAAAATCCGCCCAAGGGCTACCGTCGTTTGATGCCGGGTACCGAAGTGCGTTTGCGTGGCAGCTACGTGATTCGCGCTGATGAAGCGATAAAGGATGCAGAAGGCAATGTGGTGGAGCTGCGTTGCTCTTACGATCCAGACACGCTGGGCAAAAACCCAGAAGGGCGCAAAGTTAAAGGCGTGATTCACTGGGTACCTGCCGCTGAAAGTGTTGAGTGCGAAGTACGTCTGTATGATCGCCTGTTTAAAGCCGCTAACCCAGATAAAAATGAGCAGGGCGAGAACGTACACTTCTTGGAAAACGTTAACCCTGAATCGCTTGTCGTTCTAAAAGGCTGCCGTGCCGAGCCTTCTTTGGCGCAAGCACAGGTCGGCGAAGGCTTCCAGTTTGAGCGCGAAGGGTATTTCTGTGTGGACAGCGCGGACAGCACGCCCGAGAACTTGGTGTTTAATCGCACGGTCACCCTGCGTGATTCGTGGGGGCAATAAGCCATGACCATGCACATTTATAACACCCTTACTAAACAAAAAGAGCCACTTAAGCCGCTAGAAGACAAGCATGTGCGCATGTATGTGTGCGGTATGACGGTCTACGATTTTTGTCATATCGGTCATGCACGGGTGATGGTGGCTTTTGATGTGGCGACGCGCTGGTTGCGCCACAGTGGCTACAAGGTCACTTATGTGCGCAATATCACTGATATTGACGATAAAATTATCCAGCGCGCGCAGGAAAACAACGAGCCCTTTACCGAGCTGGTCGAGCGCATGATTGCTGCCATGCACGAGGATGAGGCCAGCTTAAATGTGCTGCGTCCTGACCAAGAGCCGCGTGCGACAGGTCATATCGACGGCATGTTTAAGATGATTCAAACCCTCATCGACAAAGGCTATGCCTACGCCGCCAGCAATGGCGATGTCTATTACCGTGTGGCCAAGTTTGCGGAATACGGCAAGCTGTCACGCAAGAAAGTTGAAGATTTGCGCTCCGGTGCGCGGGTTGAAGTGGATGAAATTAAAGAAGACCCCGTGGATTTTGTGCTGTGGAAAGCCGCTAAGCCCGGCGAGCCAAGCTGGGATTCACCCTGGGGCGCAGGCCGTCCCGGTTGGCACATTGAGTGTTCGGTGATGTCCACCTGTTGCTTGGGCGACAGTTTTGATATTCATGGCGGTGGGCCAGATTTAGTCTTCCCACATCACGAAAACGAAATCGCACAAAGTGAAGCGGCTACGGGTCAAACCTATGCCAATACCTGGATGCATGCCGGTGCGGTGCGCGTCGATGGCGAGAAAATGTCCAAGTCCTTGGGTAACTTTTTCACCATTCGTGATGTGTTGGAAAAATACCATCCGGAAGTGGTGCGTTATTTGCTGGTTTCCAGCCATTACCGTAGCCCGATTAACTACTCCGAAGACAGCCTGCGTGAAGCCAAGGGCGCTTTAGAGCGCTTCTATTTGGCGCTCAAAGGCTTGGATATGCAGGCAAAACCAGCAGGTGGCGATGCTTTTGTTGAGCGTTTTAGCGCGGCGATGAATGATGACTTTAATACGCCTGAAGCCTGCGCTGTGTTGTTTGAGATGACACGTGAAATCAACCGCTTGAAAAACAGTGATGCACAGCAAGCCGCGCAACTGGCGGCGCGTATGCGTGAATTGGCTGCTACTTTAGGTGTTTTGCAGCTGGAAGCCGATGCGTTTTTGCTGGCAGAAACCGGGCAGCAACTGGCTGCTGTGGATATCGAAGCCCTGATCCAACAACGTCTAGCTGCCCGTGAAGCAAAAAACTGGGCAGAATCGGATCGCATTCGTGATAAATTGGCCGCTCAAGGTGTCATATTGGAAGACAAACAAGGAACCACGACATGGCGCTTTGCCTAAAGCTGGAGGTTGTTATGCGTCAAATTAAAGGAGTCACAGTTTCAGGCTTATTGATTATGGCATGCATGCTGGTGAGTCCGCCTTTACTCGCTGATGACCAGTGGGATGATGACTGGGTAATAGTGCATGAACAAGACCCGTGGGAGTCGTGGAACCGTAAGGTCTTTGGCTTTAACGAAACCATGGATCGTTGGGTACTCAAGCCAGTAGCTAAGGGCTATCGTACTGTGACGCCTAAACCTGTGCGTCGTAGCGTTAGAAACGTGTTGCGCAACTGGAGCGAAGGGCGCAACCTGGCCAACAATCTGCTGCAAGGCAAGGTGACAGATGCTGGCGTGGATGCTTCCCGTTTTCTGTTTAACAGCACCTTTGGTTTGCTCGGCGTGTTTGATGTGGCTACCAAAATGGGCTTACAAAGTAACAATGAGGACTTTGGTCAAACTCTCGGCAAGTGGGGCGTCAAAAGTGGGCCTTATGTCGTTTTACCCTTACTTGGTCCAAGCACGTTGCGCGATGCACCGGCGATGATTCCAGATACCTACACAACCGTATATCCCTATATTAGCAACCACCATGTGCGCTACGGCGTGGCAGGTGTGCAGATTGTCAGTATACGTGAGTCGCTTTTGGATACAGAAAAGCTAATGGGCGGTGATAAGTACAGTTTTATCCGTAATGCTTATCTGCAGAATCGTGAATACAGAGTTAACGATGGCAATGTTGAAGACGATTTTTAGCCAATCTTACAGTACGTAGGTCTGGCTTGAGCCTGACAGATGGCTGTGTCGGCCTATAGGCGCGACCTACTAAGCTGTAATCTAATTCATTGCTAGAATCGTCAGTCCTAAAACACTTCCCTGACCGTCTTCAGCCGCATCAATGCGAATCACTTCAGTGGTGGCTTTTAGGCTTGGAAGCTGGCTATGTTGCGAAACTATTTCGACATCGACCTGCTGACCTAAACTGACTTGTGCCTCTGTTTTAAGCTGCATGCCATTGCTGGATAAGTCGACGCAGAGCGCTTCTTGGCTGTTGCCATCTACTTTAATAATGGCTTTGCCGTCGACACGCATACGGATAAAATCACGCTTTTCATCAAAGTTACGCTCATAGCTGCTCATATATGCGGCACCTTATTATCTAGGATTGATTAAATAGCTACTTTATAGCCTTCAATGCAATAAGTGTAAAGTATTCGTTTATCAGCTTTGGCTTGAATCCTGTTATTGATAGGAGTACCTTGGGCGCAAATACCCACTACTATGATTCCTTGATGATTAAGACGCTGTATTTTAGTCCTGCCCTTAAGAATATCTATGTCCTCACTAGAGCATAAAGCCCTGCTGCAAGATCAGCAAGAAGGGCAAATGTTGCAAATCCATGCCCGCCCAAAACCGCATTTAAATATAGCAGGGATAGACTTCGCCCATAGCGTTAAGCCGGCGCTGTATTTGTCCGGGGATGCGGTGGATTACTTTTCCCTGCCTGATGGTCGCATCCTAGCCTACTTGCTGGATGTGTCGGGTAGCGGAACGGCAGCTGCCTTGCTTTGCATGTTTATAAAAAGTATGGTGCGCCATAGCGTGGCGATGAGCAAAGATATTAGCGCGGCTTCTGTGCTTGGGGACGTTAATCGCCTGCTGCTAGAGGCTGGAATTGATAAGCATGCCACCATGGTGTGTATGATTGTTGAACCCGAACACAACAAATTGCAGTGGGCCAATGCAGGGCATACACCAAGGCCGTTTTTTTGGTCGGAAAATGCAGCCCAGTTACAGTTGGGTGGTGGACAGATAATCGGCTTGTTTGCCGATGCGAACTATCAGAATCAAGTGATTAATTTGCCTAAGAGTTTTAGTTTTGTGGTGGTCTCCGATGGGGTTTTGGATTGTTTGCCTGAAGCCAGTTTTGCCGAGCGTGAACAGCAGCTGGTTGAGCTGATAGAGCAAGAGCAAGGTGTGTTTTCAGCACTTCATGCGCGTTTAGATTTAAGTAGACAGCAACAAATGCCGGATGATATTTCGATGCTGGTGGTAAGCAGAGGTTTATATGAGTAGCGGTAAAATTAAATTTGCCGAACAAGACCAAACGTTTGTGTTGAAGTGCATTGGTGAAGTGCGCTTAAACTTTTGTGCGGTGTTGAATGAAACCATTGAGCAGGCAATAGCGACAGGCAACAGTAAGGCAATCATTATTGATCTGACCGAAGTGACGAGTATTGATAGCACCACGCTAGGCTTGCTGGCTAAATTATCCATTCTGTCACGCAAAAGCTTCGGCATGTTGCCGACCTTGGCCAGTACGAATCCTGATATCAGTCAACAGTTAGACGCGATGGGCTTTGCACAGGTGTTTAATATTGTACACACCCCCGCACCTTGCCCAGAATGCTTAAATGATTTGCCGGATCAGCCGCAATCAGAAGAAGTAGTGCGCGAGCGTGTGTTAGAAGCGCACCGCATCCTGATGGAGCTTAACGAATCCAACCGCACCGCCTTTCGGGACTTGGTCAGCCTTTTAGAAGAAACAGGGCAAAGCTGTTAAGGCTGAGTATCTACAAAAAATGCTTCCAGTTTTCCCGATAAATTGCATCCCACAGACGTAATCCGCGGTCGGATGCATGGCATCCTCCGGTTTCAATCCAACAAAATATTTACGCGCGTAACGGGCTCTCGTGGGAGCGCAACTTTTGCCAATGCGATCTATATGACAGCGCCGCCTCGCTTTTGTGGGACCCGACTTGTCGGGGGATGTGGAATGCACCCAAGCCAAGGCTAAACCTAAAACTTCAAGTCCGTGCCATGGCTTGGCTCTGGGTTCCCTGACAAGTCAGGTCCCACATGGCACTGTGCTTCTTTGCAGTCATTGCACGAGTGGTTCCAGCTCACCCATAACCCTGAATAAACAGTATATTTTTGGTAGGAGTAGGCCATGCCTGCGACAGCAATACGCCAAGCAGCGCTGTGTTTGCAGGTGTAATCCGTGGTCGGATGCATGGCATCCTCCTACGCGCGATTGTGATATTCCGGCAACACTTGAGTTGGTTTTATATTCCGCATCGCCCAGAAACTGGGCTCCCACAAGAGAGGTGCTTTGGAACGCACTCTCCGGTAGGAGCTGGCCATGCCTGCGACAGCGGTGCGCCAAGCGGCGCTGTGTTTGCAGGTGTAATCCGCGGTCGGATGCATGGCATCCTCCTACGCGCGATTGCGATATTCCGGCAACACTTGAGTTGGTTTTATATTCCGCATCACCCAGAAGCTGGGCTCCAACAGTAGCAAGTTTGGTTCGCAGATAAACAAATTATTAAGCCGCCTGTTCATGCTTTTATACAGCACAAAGCCGTGTGGGACCTGACTTGTCAGGGAACCAAAGTTTGCTACGGCATATAAGTTAAAAGCCCCGACAAGTCGGGCTCCACAAAAACCAAGTTATGTATCAGGGTTAGGCGGTGAATAGCTGTTCTAGCTTGCATTGATCGCTAGCAAATGCACGAATCCCTTCGGCGAGTTTTTCCGTGGCCATGGCGTCTTCGTTGTGGTTCCAGCGAAAGGCGCTTTCATCTAGCTGCACCAAGGCTTCCCCTTTTTGTTCAGGTGACAGACGACGCTCAAGCACGCCGTCAGTTTGCGCTAGCTGCGCCAATAACTCTGGGCTAATAGTTAGACGATCACAGCCAGCTAATGACTCAATCTGCCCCATATTACGAAAGCTTGCACCCATCACAATGGTGGCAAAATTATTGCTTTTGTAATAACGGTAAATACGCGACACCGACTGCACACCCGGATCTTCAGTACCGCTGTAATCACGGTTCATCCGCTGTTTGTACCAGTCATAAATCCGTCCCACAAAGGGCGAAACCAAATACACACCTGCATCAGCGCAGGCAGCCGCTTGAGCGAAGGAAAACAATAGCGTCAGATTGGTTTGCACGCCTAGTTTTTCAAGACGCTCAGCCGCACGAATGCCTTCCCAGGTGGCAGCGATTTTAATCAGGATGCGTTCACTGTCCAAGCCACGCGCTTGGTAGGCATTAATCAACTCTAAGGCAGCGGCATAGGTGCCTTCTTCATCGAAAGATAAACGCGCGTCCACTTCGGTGGAAATTCGTCCCGGAATCAGCAGGCTTATTTCTTTGCCCACAGCGACCGCAAAATCCACGGCGGCTTGTCGCGTGTCGGTTGGGTGGACGGCTCTAGCATGATTAAGTAATTCGCTGTATTGCGCTTGCTGTGCAGCTTTCAGTAGCAGGGTGGGGTTAGTGGTGGCATCCTCTGGCTGCAATTGACGGATAAGCTCAACGTCGCTGGTATCGGCAACCAAGGTGGTGAATTGTTTAAGTTGTGCCAGTTTTGAAGCCATTTTTGTGTTAACCCCGTAAGTAGAATGTGTTTAGCGCCCTTGCAAAACCTCAATAGCTTGGTCGAATACGGCGAGTTGGTTTTCATGACGATGGATATCAGCCGATAGAAGTTGTCGAAAACGTCGTGCACCGGGAAACCCTTGAGCAATCCCGAGAATATGCCGTGTAATATGGGTTACTTTAACCCCTTGTGCAACTTGCTGTTCAATGTAAGCACGCAGTTTGAGCATGACTTCACTGCGACTTGTTGGCGCAAGGCTGTTGCTGTCTTGATACAGGCGCTGATCCACTTCACTGAGCAACCAAGGGTTTGAATACACCTCACGGCCGAGCATCACCCCTTCAAAGGTGTGCAAGTGTTCCTCGCATTCATCGAGGGTTTTAATACCGCCATTGAGCGTCATCAGTAGGTGTGGATATTCTTGTTTAAGCTGTTGCACTACCTCATAACGCAGTGGCGGCACATGGCGGTTTTCCTTGGGCGATAAGCCCTCTAAAATCGCAATGCGCGCATGCACGATAAAGTGCTCGCAGCCGGCCTCGGCCACCATGCCGACAAAATCCACCAGCGCCTGATAACTATCACGGCCGTTAATGCCGATACGGTGCTTGACCGTCACCGGAATATCCACCGCTTGACGCATGGCATCCACGCACTCGGCGACACGCTCAGGGTGCGCCATTAAACAGGCGCCAATCATGTTGTTTTGCACGCGGTCACTCGGGCAACCTACATTGATGTTGACCTCGTCATAACCCCAGTCTTGCGCCATACGCGCGCACTGCGCCATTTCTTGCGGCACGCTGCCGCCTAGCTGCAGCACCAAGGGGTGTTCAGTGTCGTTAAACGCAAGATGCCGCTGCGCATCACCATGAATTAAAGCACCGGTGGTCACCATTTCGCTGTACAGAGTAGCGCGGCGACTGAGCAAGCGTAAAAAATAACGGCAGTGGCGATCAGTCCAGTCGAGCATCGGTGCAACCGAAAACAGCGACAGCCTTGCGTCATGCGGCTTTGCCGGCTCTGACGTGGGTGTGTGGGCGCTTTCTGCGTGTCTCATTCGTGCTTATTAACTCCTGTTTACTGTCGTTATGTGTTTGCAGTACTACATTAGGCTAGTTTACCAGCCTTAGTTAGAAGGCGCGCAAAAGTTGCGCTCCCACAGCAGTGCGACTCCTGTGAAATCTGACTTATCGGGGAAGCTGGAAGCAGCTCTTGTGGGAGCCCAGCTTCTGGGCGATTTGGCTTTAAACCCAAATCAAGTGCTGCCGGAAAGTCCCA